>Ga0081606_1000126_pt1 | contig 46748 bp, 46 predicted proteins | sample EareggfetidaYelm_FD_71127 | JGI IMG/M metagenome (GOLD analysis project Ga0081606, IMG submission 71127) | Earthworm egg capsule microbial community from the University of Washington, USA - E. fetida Yelm (SPADES assembly) (version 2) | ecosystem: Host-associated > Annelida > Reproductive system...
ATCTTCCGGGAGCATCATGGTGAGCAAAAAAAGACCGAGAGCTATGCCTGCACCACGGAACCGGTAGCGTGCGATAGCGTACGCCGCCGCGATCGAGGTTGCGATCTGAAGCACCAGTCCGCCCCCCACAATGACGAGCGAGTTCAGAAAGAAGCGCAGGACTCCGCGGTCGATTGCTGCCTTCCAAGGTTCGAACGAAAATTGCTTCGGAATGATCGAGAATTGAAGGCTGGTTGGGCTGGCATCGAATGCTCCCACGAAGACACCAATGAACGGAACCGCAAAGATCGCGATCGCGATCACAATCAGGATGGTGCGTATGACGTTCGACCAGCTCCAACCACTCTGCCAGCCCATGGCCGAATCAAAAGCGGAGATTCGGCTTCGCCTGGTTCTGCGTCTGGCATCTTTGGTTTGCTCTAGCAGGGCCGTCATAACTGCGCTCCCTTGCGATTTGTGAGCCATCTGGCCAGGACGGTGAGGATCATGGTCGCAAGCAATAGCAGGAGAGCCGCCGCGGATGCTAGTCCCAGATCGTTTGCGTCGAAACCGATCGAGTAAATCCGAGTCATCCAGACCTCGGTTGAGCCGGCCGGCCCCCCGCCCGTGAGAATAAAAACTTCGGCAAATACACGGAGGCTGCGTATTGCTGCGAGTGTCAGGATAACCGAGAGCGAAGCGCGTAAACCGGGTAGTGCAATGTAGTAAAGACGCCGCCATCGACCGGCACCATCTACGGCAGCCGCCTCGTAGAGTGTTCGATCGATCCCCACGAGCCCCGCGAGAAGGATGAGCATGTTGTACGGTGCGGCCGCCCAGACCCCCACTAGCCCGACCCAAAACAGGGCCGAATTTTCATCGGAGAGCATCTGCTGTGTGGAGATCCCCACCCAGTGCAGAATCGTGTTGAGTAGCCCAGAATCTGTCGGTTGGAGAATCAGCCGCCACACCTCACCGATGACCGCAATTGCGGTTACCACTGGCAAAAATATAACAGTGCGCGCAATTTGGAGTTTCCTGCTGGCCCCCTCAAACAACAGAGCCAGGATGAGTCCGAGAGCAACCGCCGTAATCGTCTGGCAGACCGCCAGGATTACTGTGTGGAGGAATGCCTCGTGAAATCGGGAATCGGTGAGGACTCGCGCGAAATTGTCAAAACCAGTGAACTGATCACCGAGCAGTGGCTGGACCTTCGAGAAACTCATGCGTATGCCCTCAATGAGAGGGATAAACTTGAATACCAGTGCGAACAGCAGTGGGATAGCCAGGAAGACCCACGGCACCCAGGGCTTTGCACCTCGCCAGCTGTGCCGGAGCTTGGCGGCCCCGGCTATAGCCGGTGTGCTGGCGTCTGTGAGAGTCACAAGACTAGATACCCTGCCGTGCTATTTCGGCTTTGAGCGCGGTGTCTGTTTTGGCGATCAAGGCTGGGATATCGCTGTTGCAGTCCGCCATCATCGCATTCATATTGTCCGCAACAATCTGTCGGAGCGGGATAAAGTTGATGTTCCAGGGGTAGGCGTGCGGCTGGTTCCGATAGGCATCGGCCACGATACCCCAGCGGGGGTCGGCGTATACGGCTCCGGCATCCACCCTGGTGTTTACCGGGAGGCGAACCACCGAGGTGAACGGACCGGGTCCGCCTGCCGCTGGGCTGTCCATCCCGATTTTCTGGGCTTTTTCGGTGATCAGGTACTCGGCCAGTGCCTTTTGTCCGCTCGGGTTTTTGCTGGTGGAAGCAAAGTACACGTTCTCGCCTTCGGCGAAGGTGGTGTTGTTCTTCGGCCCGTGCGGCATCGGCACAACCTCGACGTTTTCTTTACCCACAGCTTTGTCGAACACCGTGAGTTGATAGGCACCGGTAAGGTACATTCCAGCCTTGCCATCCGAGAATCCGAGGGCGTCGGTTGTGTTGAGGTTGATTGAGCCGGGCACGACGTTTCCGGGGGTGCAGAACTGTGTCCGGATCCACTCCATCGCTCGCTTGGTTTCTGGGGCACCGAAAACAGAAGTGTATTTGCCACCGGTCTGCTTCACAATGTCGCCGCCTGCCTGCCAGAGATACGGGCTTCCCCAGCGGGCGATGTAGCCACTCTGAGCGGTTCCAGGCACGACCATGCCGTAGGTGTTAGCTTTGCCATCGCCGTCCGGATCCTTTGTCGCAAACGCCGTCGCCATAGCTGTGACATCGTCCCAGGTCTTCGGAATGGGTAGGTTCAACTTCTCCCGCCAGTCTTTCCGGATAGTCATTACGGCTGCTTGCCGAGAGAACGGCACACCATAGATTTTGCCGTCGGTTCCGAGATTTTCTTGCCAGTTAGCATCGCTGAGTTGATCATTGCCCTTGATCGTCGTTCGGTCGATCTGTTTGAGGTAGCCCAGTGCGACGTATTGACCGAGCGAGCCGGCGTCGTTTATGAACAGATCCGGCAGGTTCTTTTGAGTTGCCCGGGTGACGAGTTGGGTGTCGAAGTCAGCCACCGGTTTGTAGGTGACCTTAATGCCGGTGTCAGCGGTGAAAGCAGCAAGGATTTTTTGGTAGGTCTTCGCCTGGGTGTCGCCAGAGCGAGTCCAAATTTCGATCGGAGTGTCGCTCTTGGCGGCATTTGTGGCTTCCGTCGAGCATGCTGTGAGTGGGATGATAAGAGCGGCACTGACCGCCGTCGCGGAAACAAGCCGCAGATTCCACCGCAGCTTTCGAGCACGTGCTGTGGGTGATGACACAGAATTCTCCCTTGAATACGTGTGGTGGTGCCTGAATCAGCGACACCGTGTGGCGAGCCTACGAAGGATCAAACATGCCTGTCTAGCCCCGATTTTGCATTGAATGATACCGTTTCGATCATGACTATGTCGTTGGAGCAACTCCGTAGCTTTGTGACGGTGGCGGAGGAGTTGCATTTTGGACGTGCGGCCGCGCGCTTGCGAATGACGCAGCCACCACTCTCTCGGCAGATCCAGAAGCTTGAGCGCGCTGTGGGAGTCCGCCTGCTTGATCGGGACAATCGTGGTGTTCGCTTGACTGCGGCTGGAGAAGCGTTTCTGCCGAATGTACGTCACCTGCTCGCACTGGCAGAGCTGGCACCGGATGCCGCGCGTCGCGTCGCGTCTGGGAAGGCGGGACATCTGGCTCTCGGCTTCACGGCAACAGCAGCGCTGGGCTTGTTGGGGACACTCTTGAACGAGTGCGAAGAACTACTGCCCGGTGTCGAGATGGAGTTGTCCGAGCATGTGTCGGGGGAGCAGGAAGCGCTGCTCCGAGAGGATCGACTCGATCTTGCTCTCATGCGGTTCACCCCGGTGGGCGCGGAGTTTGCGTCGCGAGTTATTCACGTGGAGAAGTTGATTGCGGCCATCCCGGAGTCGCACCCTTTAGCGTGTGAGCGTTCGCCGCTAGCCCTGTCTCGGTTGGAGGGCGAGTCGGTCGTAAACTATTCCCGAACCGAAGCGCAATACTTCGCTGACCTTGTCGCCAACCTCACGACAGAAATCACGGTCCGGTCACAGCAACGGGTAGCCCAGGTGCTGTCGATGTGTGCTCTTGTGGCAGAGGGTCGCGGTCTTGCCCTAGTGCCCGAATCGACAACCGCGATTCGGATGAGTGGCGTGACATTCCGGGAGTTGGAGGACATACCCGGTAACGCAGTACTACTGCGTGCCGTGTGGAAGCTCGACTCAGCCAATCCGGCACTTCACTACCTCCTGAAGTCCCTCCCCGTGCTTCGACCGCTCTCGGGAATTGGCGAGTGAATGTAATACCCATTGGGTAACATGCGATGTCAGATTGGGGTTTGACGAGTATTGCTGGGGACTCTACGCTTGCCGGAGCCAATCCATGTGCAGCACCCGATGGCCGCACGCCGCTCGAGAAAGAGCTTCAATGACGATCCGCACACCTCAAGAACTTGCGGCAGACCTTGGTGCCGGTTTGTTGTCTTTTCCGGTGACACACTTCACGAAAGATTTGGAATTTGATGAGCGTGCGTATCGAAGCCATCTGTCATGGCTGTCAGAATACGACGTGGCCGGTCTGTTCGCCGCCGGTGGATCAGGAGAATTTTTCTCGTTAGCGCTCCCGGAGGTGGACCGGGTGGTCCGAGCCGCAGCCGATGAGGTGAAGGGGCGGGTTCCACTGCTTGCACCCGCTGGAATGGCCACAGCCATCGCGGTTGAGCTGGCACGAAATGCGGAGGCCGCGGGGGCTGACGGCCTGCTGCTCTTTCCGCCGTATCTCACAGAGGCATCCAAAGGTGGTCTGGTTACTCACGTTCGTGCAGTGTGCGCTGCGACGTCGCTGGGCGTTGTGTACTACAACCGAGCGAACGGTCGGCTCACGGTCGAAGCGCTGCGGCAACTCGCTGATAAGTGCCCCAATCTCATAGGATTCAAAGACGGTATCGGTGATGTCGAGCTCATGGTTCGGATCCATGCTGAGTTTGGAGACCGGTTCACATATATCGGCGGGTTACCGACCGCCGAAACATTTGCATTGCCGTACCTTCAGCTTGGCGTCAGTACCTATTCATCGGCGATCTTTAACTTTGTGCCGGAGTTTGCGCTGGAATTTTTTGCGGCGGTTCGGGCGGGAGACCGGGAAGAAGTGCATCGTCGGTTGCGGAAGTTTATTGTGCCCTACCTGGCGATTCGTGACCGACATCAGGGCTATGCGGTCTCAATCATCAAGGCCGGATTGACAGCGGTTGGTCGACACGGCGGACGAGTTCGACCGCCACTGACCGACCTAACCGAACACGAACTCAACGATCTAACCGAACTTGTGCGGACGGTGTCTCCGTCTGCGATTCGCAGGCACGAATGACCGCCACCATTGCCCTCACGGGTGCAGCCGGCCGGGTCGGGTCGCTGGTGCGCCCCGTTCTCGCGGCTGCGGGTTATCGGGTTATTCTCCTTGACATCGCCAGGCCGGAGTTAGAACTAACCTCGCGTGAAACCTTTGTTGCCGCATCGGTTCTTGATCGATCGACTTTGGAGCGAGTGCTCCCCGGCTGTGATCTTGTTGTTCATCTTGCGGGCTACCCCCAGGAGCGCCCCTGGGCCGACATCGCCGAACTCAATATCAACGGCACCCAAGTTCTTCTCGAAGCAGCTCGAAGTTCCGGTGCCCGCCGCGTGCTGCTCGCCAGTTCTATCCACGCGGTCGGGATGCTTCGAGTGTCGGATGTTCGTGGTGTGCTTGAGCCAACACCCCACCCGGATTGCTACTACGGGGTAACCAAAGCCGCGATGGAACTGCTTGGCCGGGTGTACGGAGATCGCCTCGGCATGGTCGTTGTCTCGGCGCGGCTGGGAACGGTGCTGTCGGAACCGTGTGATCGGCGGAGTCTTGAGACCTGGCTGTCTCCGGGCGATCTGGTCCGGATGATGACCGCCGTGCTTGCCTTGAAACAGCCGGGTGGACATGTTATTTGGGGCATTTCACACAACAGCAGAGCGCCGATGTCGCTTGTCGCCGGACAGGCGATCGGATATCACCCCATTGATGATGCGGAGCGCTTTGCCGAGGCTCTGGGATCGCCACCACCGCAACCGGAGGATGCACTTCTCGGTGCGGGATTTGCAGACGGTTCCCTGCCCGTCGGGGTGGACTGGTAGGCAACTCTCGACCTCGGGATGCTCCGGTGGGCACCCTTGTCTTCGATCTTCCATCCTCGACGCGAACCGCCGCCATGATGCGACTGAAACCGTGGCTTAGGCCTGAATGTCATCAGCATTCACTACGCTGGAACAACCAACGAAAGGATGTCGATGGACAAGCAGCGCGACTTCGTTCTCCGCACCATTGAGGAGCGAGGCGTCAAATTTGTTCGATTATGGTTCACCGACGTCGTGGGGACACTCAAGTCGGTCGCCATCGCCCCCGCCGAGGTCGAGGGGGCCTTCACCGAGGGTATTGGGTTTGACGGGTCGGCGATTGAGGGATTGAGTCGAACGTTTGAGTCTGATCTTCTCGCGTTCCCCGACCCGACGACGTTTCAGACACTGCCCTGGCGTGGCGATGTTGATCCCACCGCACGAATGTTTTGCGACATCACAACACCGGATGGTGCTCCGGCGGTTGCCGACCCTCGCAACGTCCTCAAACGCACGCTGGAACGCGCCGCGGAGCGCGGGTTTACCTTTTACACCCATCCAGAAATTGAGTTTTATCTGCTGGAGTCGTCAGATTTCGGTGAGGGTGGCCCCACTCCGGCTGATTCGGCGGGGTATTTTGATAATGTGCCTGGCGGCACCGCGCACGACTTCCGTCGTCGTTCCGTGCGTATGCTCGAAGATCTTGGCATTTCCGTTGAGTTCAGTCATCACGAAGCTGGCCCCGGTCAGAATGAGATCGATCTTCGCTATGCCGACGCACTGACAACCGCTGACAACATCATGACATTCCGCACGGTTGTGAAAGAGGTCGCCATCGAGCAGGGTGTCTATGCAACTTTCATGCCAAAACCGTTCTCTGAGCACCCCGGCTCAGGAATGCACACTCACCTCTCGTTGTTCGAGGGTGACACCAACGCCTTCTTTGAGGTGGGGGGGCAGTACCAACTGTCAAAGATTGGCCGTCAGTTCATCGCCGGTTTGCTCCGGCACTCCGCCGAGATCTCGGCGGTCACCAACCAGTTCGTCAACTCCTACAAACGGCTATGGGGCGGTGATGAGGCACCAAGTTTTGTGTGCTGGGGTCACAACAACCGCTCGGCACTCGTGCGTGTGCCGCTGTACAAACCAAACAAGGGCCAGAGCGCCCGCGTCGAATACCGGGCGATCGATTCCGCTGCAAACCCCTACCTCACGTTTTCACTGCTGCTGGCGGCGGGCCTGCGCGGTATCGAAGAGGCCTACGAGTTGCCGCCCGAAGCATCCGATAACGTCTGGGAACTCAGCGACACCGAACGACGCGCACTCGGGTATAGCCCGCTTCCCAAGAGTCTTGATCACGCCATCGAAAGCATGGAGGCATCAGAACTTGTTGCGGAAACACTCGGCGAACAGGTCTTCAGCTATGTACTCGCGAACAAGCGATCAGAATGGCACGACTACCGTGCACAGGTCACGCCATTTGAGTTGCGCCGTAACTTGAAGATCCTGTAGTGCTCCCCGTTCTGTGCACGGCCAGGCTGGTGTGACGGTAGTTCGCAGGATGTCGCACACGGTGCTTTCCCTTGCCTCGGTTGCTCGCGCGGGGTTTGTTGACCTTGAGCGTGCAGCAGTAGAACTAGACGAGTTTGCAACCGCAACGTCAGTGCCGGTTGCTCACCTGCTTGAGGTCTTCGGGTTTGCAGCTGACCCAGACGATGCACTCGCATCAGCACGTCGATTGCACGAGCGTGTTCCGGAGCAGACAGTTGCGATCCTGTCCGACCGAGCAGCAAGTATTCGGTTGACACGAGTGCTCGGGGCATCCTCTGGTTTTGCAGACTTTCTCAGTAAGCACCCGAGCGAGGTGGCACGGTTTCGATCTGAGCCAACCCAGCTTCGATCCCTCGCCGAGACACGGCACAAACTTGTCAGCGCCGCTGAGAACGCGCTTCGAGCGGATTCCCGGTCAGTGCCTGACTCGGATTCAGTGGCCTCGGCCATCCGCCACTGTTATCGGGCACTGCTGCTCGACCTTGTGATTTATGACCTCAGTCACCCCGATCCGGTCGTTGCACTAGACGAAGTTGCCGCTGCTCTTGCGGATCTCGCCGCCGCAGCCCTCGACGCGGCTCTACACGCGGCACGAACCCTCACAGCGTGGGAACCCGATGCCGGGACAACACCGCCCGGTACGTTCCCCGCCGCCGACGTTGCGCACACAAGACTTGCAATCATTGGTATGGGCAAATCCGGGGCATCCGAACTCAACTATGTCAGCGACGTTGACGTCATCTTCGTCGCTGAGTCTGCCGACGAAAATGCCACCAGCACGACACGAGCCCTAGATGTTGCCACCCGTCTGGCCGTCGTCACGATGCGTCTGATCGGGGAACCGGGCATTGAGCCGCCGCTGTGGGAGGTCGATCCAAATCTTCGCCCCGAAGGCAAAGACGGTGCACTCGTGCGGACTCTCGACTCCCACGTCGCCTACTACGACCGCTGGGCCAAGAGCTGGGAGTTTCAAGCGCTGCTCAAAGCCCGACCGCTGGCCGGTGACCTAGAACTGGGGGAGCGATACTGGGCCGCCATTAACCCGAAGGTGTGGACCAGCTCGAGTCGCGAAGGGTTTGTGGAATCGGTGCAGACGATGCGGAAGCGAGTCACCGACTACATTCCCGCCGATAATGTGGACGTGCAGCTCAAACTGGGGCCGGGTGGGCTGCGTGACATTGAGTTCACCGTACAGTTGCTGCAGCTTGTGCACGGCGCGAGTGATTCCACGATCCGGCAACGAAGCACCCTGGCCGCCCTGGCCGCCCTCGCCGCGAGCGGATACATCGGGCGCAACGAAGCGGTTCGGTTCGCGCACGACTACCGGGTGCTCCGAGTCTTAGAGCACCGACTACAACTGCGGCGCTTGCGCCGCACTCACCTCATGCCGCGCGACGAGGCGGGGTTGCGCGTGCTCGCGCGAGCATCCGCCCTCGCAACAAACGCGGAGGAACTAACATCTCTCTGGCAGTCCACCCGGCAACGAGTGCGAGGCCTGCACGAACGGCTGTTCTATCGACCACTGCTGTCAGCGGTGGCGGCCCTGCCGACCGAAGGCTCGGATCTCACGAGTGCGCAAGCCCAGGCCCGGCTCGCCGCGATCGGCTATCGTGACCCGGTCGGTGCGCTGGCGCACATTACGGCCCTCACGACCGGTGTGTCTCGACGCGCAACGATTCAGCGGAACCTCATGCCGGTGCTGATTTCCTGGTTCGCGGAAGGGGCAGATCCTGACTTCGGGTTGCTGTCTTTCCGCCGATTGAGTGACACACTGGGGGAGACGCACTGGTATCTGCGGCTACTGCGTGATTCATCGGATGCCGCGCGACGATTGACTCGCATCCTGTCGGGTTCGCGGTTCGCCGCCAAGTTGATTGAGCACACCCCGGAGGCGGTCGTGTGGCTTACCGAGACCGATGAGCTTCGACCCCGTTCGCGCGACATACTTGCCGACCAGACGCGGGCTATTCTCAGTCGGCACGATGACCTTAACACCGCCGGGAAAGTGCTCCGCTCCTTCCGTCGGCGCGAGGTGTTGCGACTTACGCTCATGGCTATCTTGGATCTGTGCTCCATTGAAGAACTCGGGCGGGGGCTTGCAGACGTTGCGGCAAACCACATTGACGGGATGCTTCGTGCGATCCGAAGAGGCGGTGACGACGGAATCGACTGTGCCGTCATCGGCATGGGCCGGTTTGGTGGAGCAGAACTGGGCATCGGCTCGGACGTGGACATTCTGTATGTCTATCGCCCGAGAACCGCCGAACCGGATGCGGCGCACATCCGAGCGCTGTGGATCGTGTCGGAGCTCGGACGATTGACCGAGGATGCACGCCTCCCGTTCGATCTCGACGCGGATCTGCGCCCGGAGGGGCGCAACGGGGTTGTCGTCCGTTCTCTTGATGCGTACCGTGCCTACTATCAACGCTGGTCGCTCACCTGGGAGGCTCAGGCACTGTTGCGGGCGCGGGGCGTGGCCGGAGACGCCAGCCTGATCAGCGATTTCATCGACCTCGCCGACACCGTGCGCTACCCGAAGCATATGGCCGACACCGAAGTACGCGAGGTCAAGCGGATCAAGGCGCGCGTCGAATCAGAGCGCCTGCCGCAGGGCACTGACCCCACGCGCCACCTCAAGCTGGGTCGTGGCTCGCTCTCCGATGTCGAATGGTTCGTACAGCTCATCCAGTTGCAGTACGCCACGGTGGTACCCGAGTTGCGTACCCAGTCAACGCTGGGCGCTTTGGCCGCCGCCGTGCGTGCCGACAAGGTCGAGGCATCCGACGCTGAAATTCTCAGGTCCGCCTGGATTTTCGCATCGCGAGCCCGCACCGCGCTAACCCTCTGGCTGGACCGAACCACCAATGTCTTGCCCGGGGATCGAACACAACTCGACGGGGTCGCACGATTAATGGGGTACCCGCCCCGCTCGGCAACAAAACTGGAACACGATTACTTGAAGATCACGCGGCGGGCTCGCACCGTGTTTGAGCGGGGTTTCTACGGCACAAACTGAACGCTGCAGGGCGGTTTTATGGCACCCTGGGTAGGGGTTTGCGGGAGACCCGCGTTCGGCGAATGATATCCACGATGAGCACGATGATCGCACACCAGACAAGCCCAAATCCGATCCACCGTTCGAGCGGCATTGGCTCGTGCAGAATCACCACACCGACGATGAACTGCAGAAGGGGTGCCAGATACTGGATGAATCCGAGCCTGCTGAGGGGGAGGCGACGGGCCGCGGAGCCAAACAGAAGCAGCGGCACAGCCGTCACTGCCCCGATCCCGAGCATGAGAAGGGTGTTGGTCACGCTCACGCTACCGAAGGTCAACCGGTGAGATAACGCGAACACTCCGAGAACGACGATAGCGACGGGGGTCAGCGACAGTGTTTCAACCGTGAGACTCGAGATGGAATCGATGCGGGAACCAACCTTGTTCTTGACATAGGAATACAGTGCGAACGACGACGCGAGAACAAGGGAAATCCACGGTAACTGACCGAGTCCGACCGTCAGCACAATAACAGCCGCCGTTGAAATGCCGACCGCAACCCACTGCATGAGCGTGAGCCGTTCTCGCAGCAGAATCACACCGAGCAGTATTGTCATAATTGGGTTGATGAAGTACCCGAGTGCTGCCTCCACAACGTGCTCGGTAAGGGTGGCATACACATACGTAAGCCAGTTGATGCAGATAAGCAGTCCGCCCGTGGACAGTAGTGCCACTGTGCGGGCGCTGCCCAAGAGGGTCAAAAATGGCTGCCATGTGCGCATAATCGTGAGCAGCACAGCGCAAAACCCGAGTGAAAAAACAACGCGCCACGCCACGATCTCGATCGGGTCTGACGGGACAAGCGCGATGAAATACAGGGGGAGAAACCCCCAAAGACCGTAGGCTCCGGCCGCAAACACAATTCCACTGCGCGCGGTGAGCGGGCGCAAACTGCTGTTTACTCCCCCGAGCGAATCTGCCGATTCACCGCCAGATGATGAGGGCTGGGATGCCACGGGCAGTTGGGTACGACGCCGAGGCATGCGCCCAGCCTACTCCGGAGCACCGGAGCATCCCAGCCAGAAGACACCGGAGCATCCCAGCCAGAAATGGGTCAGCGACGCGCACCGCAGACTCGAGGCACTCGGATTGCAGGCCCTGCTTATTGCAGCACGCACCACCGAATCTCACACAGAAAGGATGCTCTTCGGGATCCGGTGTGTTGTCACCGCCCCGATCGGTGTAAAGGGGTGCAGTTCGTTCGGTGCGATAGACCCTGTTGGCCCCCCGAGCCGGGAGTGTCCGACGGCACTGAGTGTTACGTAAGCGTCATCACGGGTCCAGCCATGCACGTCAACAAGAAAGCTAAACATGTCCTCGTATCCGCGCATAATGCTGTCCTGGACTGGATCACCGAGTCCGACAAAGATCCACTCACTGTCGGTCTCCACGCGCGGCGCACGCAGACCGAGTCCCGCCACAAGATCAATGCTGACAACAGCCACCCCCTCGGCCTCAATGGCGATAAAGGAGGATTCTCCCTCGGCCATCACAGCGTGGATGTCACCGATGGCAAGGTAGGCACCGTCTACCTGCACGGGCAGGTATACCGTTGAGCCCGGGCGGCATTCGACCAGATCCATATTGCCACCGTGGAAGTAGCTCGGCATAAGCGTCGATGCGGTACCGATCGCTGGGGCAGTTCCAATGCACCCGATCATCGGCTGAGCGGGCACCGTCACTCGGTTTGTCAGGTGTACACCATACTCATCGATTGGCACCCGGCGGGTAAATATGTCCTCGCCCATGACGTGCTGCAGCGCACCACAACGGGGGAGGCTGACCGACCAACCGTATTCCTTCAGCCGGATCTCGTGGATCGTCACGGCAATCGCGTCGCCGGGTGCCGCGCCCTCGACAAAAACCGGTCCTGTCACCGGGTTAATCGGAGCCTGGAGTTCGGTCAAGCTGTGGTGTTGGTGCAGTTCCGCGTACACCGCATCGCTTGTCTCGAAGCCAAGGCGCTCCCCTGTACCCGGGCGGATGCGAATCGAGGGGGTGATCTCCGCGCTAAAACCCGGCCGACCGTGGCTTTTGTCGAGAAAAAAGTCACAGCCGTGTGTCGTGCTCACGCTGCGGCCTGCTCTTCGGTGGTGCCCGTCGGGGTGTGCTTCCCGTCGAGAGTCGCCTCACGCCCGGACCACCGGTAGTACAAAAAGATGCCGGCACCGAGGACTAGCCAGACCGCACCGCCGATCTTTGCCTCGTCGCTTGCGTTGAGAAGCACGTAACCGATGATGAGGAAGCCGACGAAGGGAACAATGAGGTGGAGTAGCACGTTTCGGGAGCGCCTCTTCACCATGTAGAACCAGATCACGGACAGATGCAGCATCATGAAACCGAACAGCGCTCCGAAGTTTACAAGCGATGTAATAAGGCCAATTTGGCCGACAAAGAACAGCGCAAGAATGGCGGAAAGGGCTGACACGACGAGAATCGCGAGGTGGGGAACCTGCCGACGGCTGATCGAGCTGAGGAAGTGCGGGAGCTGACGATCACGGCTCATGGAATAGAGAAGACGTGATGTCGCCGCCTGGGCTGCCATCGCATTGGCGATACCGACGGCAAGAACATTGACGATAAAGAACGCCGTGGACCAACCGCTATCCGACGCCGCCTTGACGAGCAGGAAGAACGCGTTACCCACCTCATCATCGGCAAAAGAAGCCCGGCCCGCGGCGAGTGCGCTGGCAAGCCAGGTCTGCAGAATGAAGCAGAAGGCCACGATAACGAGGCCCATAATCATTGCGATGCCGGCGGAGTTTCGCTTACCGGTTGATTCCTCAGCCATCGTTGAGATGCCGTCAAAACCGAGGAAGCTGAGGACCGCGATAGAGAGCGCCGAGGCAAGGAGCGGCCCGGTTATTTTGGCAGGATCCCAGACGGGTTGTGCTGTGAACTCGGCACCCGGAATCGTCCCGGACGTGAGCGCAGTAACCGCGATTACGACAAAGATGACGACGAACACGAGCTGAATCGTCAAGAATACTCGGTTCATAAGTTTGAGTGAGGTGATGCCTGCGAGGTTCACGACCGTGTTGATTGCCACAAAGATGAGCGCCCAGATCCAGCGTGGTGTGCCGGGGAATATTCCGACCATGGATTCGGCGGCAAAGACGTAGAGTAGCGTCGGGATGAGGAGATAGTCGAGGAGGATCGCCCAACCGGCAAAGAATCCAACGGTCGGGTGGATGCCGCGTCCGACGTACGAGAACACCGAACCGGCCAGCGGAATTGCCTTCGCCATCTGCGCATAGGCGAGCGCCGTGAAGATCATCGCGACAAGTCCGATGAGGTATACCAGAGGGACCATGCCCTCTGCGGCGTTGTAGACAGTACCAAAGATCGCCCACGGAGCAATCGGCACCATGAAGACGAGGCCATAGATCAGCAGGTCCGCGGTTGAGGCGGAGCGTTTGAGTTCCTGCTTATAGCCGTAAGATTCGAGCTGTTCTTGAGTGCTCAGTTCAGGGGAAAGCGGTGTGGCTGTCATGGCGACCCTTCGGGAGGGGAGATGGATGTCTCTAGGTGTCGTGCGTTGCAAGGAATTGTGCGATTACGGCGCGGAACTCCTCGGGGTGTTCTAGGTGCGTGCAGTGGCTACTACCGGGGAAGACATGCGATTTCACGTGCGGGATGCCCGTGACAAACGGTGCCCACGCTGCGGGTGTTGCTTCGTCGTACTCACCGGCAACCACGAGGGTGGGCACCAGGATACGGGGGAGTCGATCCACAATAGACCAGTGACGGAGCGAGCCCACGACGTAGAACTCATTGGGTCCGTTCATGGTGTGGTAGACGGTGGGCTCTGCCTCCATCTGCTCCGTGCTCTCGACAAAATCCCGGGGTATGGGTGTCACCATGCACACGTGCCGTTCGTAGAAAGCCTGCGTCGCGCGAAGGTACGCGGGCTCATCCAGGGTGCCCTCTGCTTCGTGAGCGCTGAGGGCATTACGGAAGGTGTCCGGGAGTTGTGCACGCAGTTCAGCTGCCCCCTGCACCCAGAGCTCCATAGATGCGGGAGAATTGCAGATTAACAGACTCGTGAGGCCGAGGGGTTGGCGGACGGCAATTTCCGCGCCGAGCATGCCGCCCCAGGATTGCCCGAGCACGTGATAGCGGGTGAAGCCCAGATGTGCGGCAACGGTGTGGAATTCCTCGACGAAGAGCTCCGGCGTCCAGAAGTCAGCCGGTGCATCCGGTCGGTGGGTGCTGTTTCCACACCCAAACTGGTCGTAGTGCACGACAACGCGTCCGGTATCCGCAAGAAGCTCTAGGTTCCGCACATAGTTGTGAGCCATGCCCGGACCACCGTGCAGAACAATGAGCGGTAGCGCTTCTGCTCGCGGCGCAGAGGGTGTCGTAACACGAACCCAAGTGTGTCCGTCCCGAAACGGAACGCGCATCGCATCGACGCGATTCACAGGCTTTTTCACGCGGGGACCCACCGGCTAACTATACACCGTAGTGGAGCTCAGCTTGAGGATCTGAAAACCAGAGGGTGCTCCTTGGAGACGTACTTCCCAAGAAATACAGGGAAGTGCGATGTCAAGCATGAGCAAGGTCGTTACCGCGGCTGTCCGAGAACCCGTCCGTTTACTCGATCCGTGGCCGTTCTACGGGGGTCGCTGGGGGTCTGCGGGTGGTGTCGCCTACCTCAGTAGTATGACCGACGACCGCTCCCGCCTCTGGACCCCCGCGGAAGCCTGCCGACTACACCGGCATCCCGATCAGAACTCTCGCTGATTGGCGGACAGAGCGTGCGCGCAGTCGAGGTCTCGGGTTGCCGTTCGTTGCGCTGTCGTCGCACAATGTCCGCTACCGCGATGAGAACGTTGAGGCGTTCATCTCGGGGCAGGTTGTGGTCCCGATGGATAGGACGGTCGATTCCTGGCGCGACGAACGCAGCTCATGACCGTCGCTGAGCTGGCGACGGCGTGGCTGAAGACTGCGTATCACGACGATGATCCACGGGTGCTGCGCCAGCGCCGCGAGCAGACCGTCGACGGCTACGCATCGGTGATCCGCGCGCATGTCATCCCGCGCGCCGGTGCCATCCCCATCGCCGAGGTCACCGCCGACCGTGCTGACGGGCTGCTCATGGATATCGCACGGGAGAAGTCGGTGGCGACCTCGAACAAGGTTCGGAACGTGATGTCGCTGATGTTCGACTGGGCGATTCAACAGGGGAATTTCTCGGCTGCCGGGTCGATCCAGAAGACGCGGTACGGAGCGGTCGTCGTGGCGAACCCGATCCGTGCGACCAGGCGCTCGGATGAGCCGGACACGGTGTAGGTCGAACTCGACGCGGTGCAGGTCAAGTACATCCTCCACCTCATCCGCGACGTGTGGCCCGAGCGGCACCGGAAGCGCTATCCGGTGGGCCGACGGCCTAACTTCAAGCTGCTCACCGACTACATCTTGATCACGCTCGGCACATCTGAGCGGACCGCGGAGCCGATTGCGATTCGGTTCCAGGACGTGCGGTTCGAGGCGGTGGAACAGCCGGATGGAAGCCTGACGATGGACGCGCTCGTCTGGGTTGGCGGCACGATGGTCCGCACGAGATCCCGCGGCCTGTTCCGCCAAGACTCGCCCAAGGCGGAGCGGCAGAAGCGATGGGTTCGCGTTCCGAAGTTCGCGGCGAAGGTTCTGAGCGAACTCGTGGCGAGCCACGTTCCCGACCCCGAACGCAATCCTGACGACGTGCTGTTCACGACCGAGCGCGGTCGTCCGTGTGATCCAAGCGCGCTGGGCGAACTGGCAGGTGTGTCATTTTCCGCGAGGATGTGGCCAGCGTGATCCAAGCACGCTGGGCGAACTGTTGCGGATGTTCCGCCGCGAGTTCGAGCCGGAGCTGCTGGCTATCGGGGTAGACGCCGAGCATCTCACCTTCCGCAGTCTCCGCAAGGCTGTCGCTGCGGCGGTATCGGACACGGCTGGCGTCGAGGTCGCACGCGACCTGCTCGGGCACAGTGACTCGGCGATCACCGAGGGTCACTACGCGAAGCGCCCCGAACTCATCGTCGAAGTCGCCGCTGACGCGCTCGACGAGGTGTTCGGGGGCATAGACGCCTTCGCGGAGCTGTCCTGAGACGAGAGGAGCGGAAGGCATGAGCACGCTAGTCATCGGAAACCATTACACGTATGCTTTATCTGTAACGGATTCTGTCGGATTGGAGGTGATGATGGACGCCACGACGCTGCCCGATCTGCTGGGCTACGACGACCTGGCCTCGCTGGACCTCACCCGGCATGGCCTTGACCGGCTGATCGAGTCGGGGGATTTCGGGCGCATCGCCCCCGGTCTGTTCCTGCGGGCGGGGCTCGCGGACGACACGACGGCCGCGTGGATAGCGGTCGCCGCGAAGAAGCCCGATGCGACGCTGTGCCTGCTCACGGCGCTGTCGCTGCACGAGCTGACCGACGAGATCCCCGCCCGAAGCGACATCGCCATCCCGCGCGGCACGCAGCCGGTCACCATACATCACGCGCCCATCACCTGGCACCGCTTCGACACCGACACGTTCGGCATCGGACGCGGCGAGCACGCTCTGCCGGGCGGGTTGTCCATCGGCCTGTACTCCGCCGAGCGCACCCTGATCGACCTGTTCCGGCTGCGGCACGCCTGGGGTAGCGACCTCGCCCTCGGCGCGCTCAAGCGGTGGCTGCGCGAGCGCGGCAACAGCCCCGCCGCGCTGCTGACGGTTGCGGAGAGCTTCCCGAAGGCGCGCCCCGCGATCCAACAGGCACTGGAGGTGCTGCTGTGAGCCCGAACCCGCAGCACGGTACCCCGGCAGGCGACGCGACCATCGCCATTCGCACTCTCGCCCGGCAGACCGGCGCGGACGTGCAGGAACTGATGACCCTATACGCGCTCGAAGGGCTGCCGGCGCGAATCGCGCTATCCGAGTACCGGGACGACTTCGTGCTGAAGGGCGGCGTGCTGCTCGCCGCGTTCGCAGCACGCCGCCCCACGAAGGATGTCGACCTGCAAGCCACCCAGCTCACCGGCGACCCCGAGGAGGTCGCCGAGCGCGTCCACGACATCGCGGCGCTGGATGTCGCCGACGGCCTCGTATTCGATCCCGCCAGCGTCGCCGCGACGACGATCCGCGACGAGGATGAGTAGGCCGGGGTACGGGTCAAGCTCACCGCGACGCTCGGCACCGCGCGGCTGACGGTCGGAATGGACGTGAACTTCGGCGACCCGATCTGGCCCGCACCGCGCCTCATCGACCTGCCCCGCATCGTTCCCCTCGGCCTCCCGCCCGTGACGCTGCTCGGCTACCCGCTGACGATGGTGCTCGCCGAGAAGGTCGTCACCGCCATCGACCGCGGCACCGCCAACACCCGCTGGCGCGACTTTGCAGACGTGTACGCGCTGACCCGGCTCCACCCGGTCGATGCTGGCGAGTTCCGCACGTCGATGGAGACCGTCGCGCAGTACCGCAAGGTCACGCTGACGGCCCTGCTGCCCGCGCTCGCACCGATGGGCCAGCAGGCGCAGCAGAAGTACCGCGCCTGGTGCACCCGATCCCACCGCGAAGAAGAACTCCCCAAGGCATTCGCCGACGTGCTCGCCGCGGTCGCCGGTTTCGCAGACCCCGTGCTGGCCGCATCGGCGACAGGGCGATGGAACCCTGCCGCCAAGACCTGGGAGTGAACAACCAGGCACACCGTTGAGCTACAGCCTCGGCGCGTTGCTCGGCGGCGCGTCCGGAGGCGTCGCGGGGACGAACGGGGCCGCGGGCTCACGACCCGCACCCTCCCGCGACCCGAGGTTCGGCTCGTAGGCGCGCACGGCCTCGATGGTCAGCTCGATGCGCTCCGACTCTGGCACGGCGGGCTCGGGTGCGGGCTCGTCCTGCATTGCGGCGAGCTGGGACTCGACGCGAGCGAGGTCTTCTTCGGCATCGGCGAGTGCCTGCGCGTGGCGGAACGGCTGGCCGAGGCGCTGCTGGGTGTCGGCGACGGTCTGCTCGGCTTCCCCCAGGTCTTCGCGGGCCTGATCGAGGAGTGCTGGGATGCCGCTGACGCGGTTCTCGATGCGCTGCACGAGCCCGAGCCCGGCCTCCAGGAACGACTCCTTCGGCATCGTGAACCCGGAGCGGGGCACCTCGGGCAGGGAGACCGTCACATCGAGGGCGGCGAGCCCGGAGCGGGCCTCGACGTGGATGTCGAAGCCAGAGATGCGGCCGATGATCCCGAAATTCTTGTGCCCGTACCGCGGCAGCCACTTCAGCCCGGAGTCGCCCATCCACGCGGGGAGGGCGTGCATGCTTCGGAGCGGGAGTCGTAGTCGCGCGTGCCGAGCGTGATGCGGAACCTGTCGCCGCTCGTGTCAGTCATCCGCGGTGCGGCGGCTTCCAGCCCACGAATGTCTGTGGCGGCGCGTTCGGCGGATGACCGGGCGCGGTTGCCGGTGTGGACGAGCATGTCCTCGTTGCGCTCATGCGCGCTGCAAGCGGCGCAGCCGGTTTACCTCGTTGAGGATGACGGGGTGCTCCAGTAGGAGCGGGTTGCCGGAGGCGATGGCCTTGGCCTCGGCTGCGGACAGCACGGAGGTGTCGATCTCCTCGATCTCGCGGGCGTTGATCTTTCCGCGCAGGAGCTGCGCGAACGATGCGGCCTTCCGCTCGACGGTCTGCCACATGTAGGAGTCGAAGGAACGCTCGGTGACGTAGCAGACGATCGCCACTTCCTCGTTCTGGTTGCCCTGCCGCATGATGCGTCCGTCGCGCTGCGCGATGTCGGAGAACACGAGCTGAAGTGACCCGCGCACCGTGGAGGGCTCGCCTCGGTGCGCGGCGCGCGCGGCGACTCGCCGAGCGGGAGTCGGCGGCTTACGCGGCGGGCAGCGACCTCCCCGTGCTCACCGCGACGCGCATCTGACCCGGCCGCACCGGGACCGCCGACGGCACCGCAGAAGCGGTCATCCGGCTCCGTCCGAAAACCCGTCCGTTTAAGGCCCGTAGCGGTCCGCGAACATCCAGAGATAGACTGAGCCCCGGACGGCAACTGCCGCCCGGGGCTCAGTAAATTGCTGGCCTCCGAAGCCGGAAGTGCGGCTCCAAAGACCTCCCGGAATCAGACGCCGTAGTACAGCTCGAACTCAAACGGGTGGGGACGCTGCGCGAGCGGCTTCAACTCTTTTTCCCGCTTGTACTCAATCCACGTCTCAATAAGCTCCTTCGTGAATACGCCACCCTCGAGCAGGAAGTCGTGATCGGCTTCGAGGTGATCGAGCACCTCAGCGAGTGAACCGGGCACCTGCGGGATAGTCTTTGCCTCCTCGGGCGGAAGCTCATACAGGTCTTTGTCGACCGGCTCGTGCGGTTCAATGCGGTTTTTGATGCCGTCAAGGCCCGCCATGAGCTGTGCGGCAAACGCGAGGTACGGGTTGCCCGAGGCATCCGGAGCACGGAACTCAATGCGCTTGGCTTTGGGGTTGGTGCCCGTGATCGGGATCCGGATCGCCGCTGACCGGTTACCGGCCGAATACACGAGATTGACGGGCGCTTCAAAACCCGGAACGAGCCGGTGGTAGGAGTTCACCGTTGGATTTGTAAAGGCAAGAATGGAAGGCGCGTGTCTGAGGATGCCGCCGATGTACCAGCGTGCGATGTCGGAGAGGCCACCGTAACCCGCCTCATCGTAAAAGAGGGGTTTGCCATTGTTCCAGAGAGACTGGTGAGTGTGCATGCCCGACCCGTTGTCGCCGAACAGCGGCTTGGGCATGAATGTCGCCGTCTTGCCCCACTGCTCGGCGGTGTTCTTGACAATGTATTTGAACTTCAGGATGTCGTCAGCCGCGTGCACCATTGTGTCAAAACGGTAGTTGATCTCGGCCTGGCCACCGGTTCCCACTTCGTGGTGCGAACGCTCGAGAATGAGTCCCGCCTCAATGAGCTTGAGGCAGATGTCGTCGCGCAGATCCGCCTGCTTATCAACCGGCGAGACCGGGAAGTAGCCCCCCTTGTACGGGGTTTTGTTCCCGAGGTTGCCGCCCTCTTCGGTGCGGCCCGAGTTCCACGCCCCCTCTTCAGAGTCAACGGAGTAGAAGCTTGAGTGCTGATTGACCTCATAGCGAACGTCATCAAAGATGTAGAACTCGGCCTCGGGTGCAAAATACGCGGTGTCTGCGATTCCCGTTGACACGAGGTACTTTTCGGCTTTTTTCGCGACCTGACGCGGATCTTTCGGGTAGATCTCACCGTTGCGCGGGTTGTAGATGTCAAATACCATGACGAGAGTGCGTTCTGCCCGGAACGGATCGACATAGGCGGTCGATACATCCGGAATCAGCTGCATGTCTGACTCGTGGATGTTGGCAAAGCCGCGAATGGATGAGCCGTCAAAGAGCTGTCCGACGGTGAAAAAGTCCTCGTCCACCGTGGCTGCCGGAATGTTAAAGTGCTGCTGTACACCGGGGAGGTCTGTGAAGCGAATGTCGAGAAACTTGACATCATTTTGCTTGATGAACGCGAGCACTTCAGATGAGTCACGGAACATGTAAGAAAACTCCCGGGGTCAGAACGAATCAGATGGCGTGTGGAACAGCGTACCGAACTGGCGTCGAAGTTCCAGACTAGTGGAATGCTAGGAGAGCGCGGTGTCGAGACCGTGACCGGCAGATTTCCAGCATGTTACAAGCTAGCGTTTTCGCAGTGCCTGTGCCATCTGAAGAACGGCTTGTGTGATGATGGGCCGGGGTGTTGCAAAGACAAACCGCAGGAAACCCGCCGGTGCGCCGCAGTCGGCTCCATCGGTCATGGCAACACCGGCCTCGGTTCGGAAAAACTCGCTCGGGTGCTCGCCCAGATTCAGGTGCCGGACATCGAGCCACGCGATGTAGGTGCCCTCCGGCGGGGTGTACCGAATGCTCGGAATGTGCTCACGAAGCAGGTCAGCGAGGTGGTGGCGATTACCGTCGTTGTACTCAATAACGCTCGAGAGCCACTGCCCGCCTGATGTGTATGCTGCCGTGTTGGCGAGCACTCCCAGGTTGCTCGCGCCGTGGGAGAGCGCCGACCTGATTGTGTCGAACCTCTCAACGTCTGCACCGCTGCTGAGAATTACCTGTGCGCACTTGAGGCCCGGCAGATTCCACGCCTTCGAAGCGGATGTCGCGGTGAGGGTGTGCGCCGCCGCATCCCTCGACACCGACGCGTACGGCACGTGCCGCGCGGGGTGGTAAACCATCGGGGCGTGAATCTCGTCGGAGAACACCCGTCCACCGTTGCGAGCAACGACCTCGCTGACGGCGAGAAGTTCTTCTCGATCAAACACTCGACCGACGGGGTTATACGGATTGCACAAAATGAGGAGATTGCCGCCGTCGTGGAACGCACACTCCAGACCCTCAAGATCGAACCGAAACGTGCCGTCCACCTCGAGCAGCGGTACCCGGATAATCTCCCGACCCAGTCTCCCCGGAACCACAAAAAATGGCATGTAGGCAGGGGTAGGGAGGATCACTTTCGAGCCGGGAGCCGAGAAGTGCTCGATGGCCATGACCAGGGCCGTGATGACATCGGCGAGGGGATGAATGCGCTCCGCGGGGACATCCCAGCCATACGCCGTGCGGCACCACTGTGCCGTTGCGACCGACATTTCTGTAGAGACCGCCTCGGGCAGGTATCCGAACCGGTGTAGATCGACGGCATCGTGCAGGGCTGCGGTGACAGCAGGTGCCGTGCCGAAGTCCATTTCCGCGACAAACGCTCCGATGGTGCCGGGGAAGCGGGTCCACTTCACGCTACCGTTCTTGCGGAGCTGATCTGCGGTGGTGGCGTCAAAATTAGGCACGTGTGTCACCGTTTTCTCCTTTGCTGCACTGGTGGTGAGTTTACTCACACGCCTCTGTCTTAGGCGCCACAGAGCGCAACCGGTGCTCCCGTAGGCTTAACGGATGTCTCACGCGAACCCGCACCGTTTTGGCGATCTGGCACCCAGCAAGTGGCCGGGGGAGCGTCTGGGGTTGCCCTCAACCGGTCGTGGCTCGATTGCGAGAGTGGGGCGGCGCATCGTGGCGCTGCTGGTGGACTGGGGCAGCGCAATGCTCCTCGCGCTTCTGCTGACACCGTACAACTCTGTGGCCTACACGTGGGTAACCCCGCTGGTTTTTCTCGTGTTGCAGCTTGTGTTTATTCCGACGATTGGTGGAAGCGTCGGCCACCGACTATTCGGGATGTCTGTTGTGCCGCTTGTTGGCGGATGGGTTGGAGTGCGTCGATCGGCGGTTCGGAGCATCCTGCTCGCGCTTGTGCTGCCCGCGCTCGTGTGGGACTCGGATCAGCGCGGCTTCCACGATAAGGTTGCGGGCACGGCGCTCATTCGCCGATAGCGCGGGCAGGGGCGCCCCCACGGTTCGCTTCGTAGCGCCGCGACCAGTTGCTCGCCGATAGCGCGGGCAGGAGTGCCCCTGCGAGCCCGTCGCGACACAACGCAAGCGCAACAAACCGCGGAGTGCCGGTGGCACGGGTCTGGACCCCCGGGGTCAGCGCACCTTGCCGCGCTGCACCCGTGCCTTTGCCGGATCAATTCCCTTGGGAATGGGCAGTGAGCTCTGAAGCGAGGACAACCGGTTGGACACGGCAAGCACCTCTGGCTTGGTCAAGGACCGTTTCGTCTTGCGTAGGGTTTTCGCGAGGTGATGCAGTCGCACCGAGCCTTCGGCATTGCCGACCGAAATCAGAGTGATCGGAACATTCGGGATGACTCGGGCCGTCTTGCGTTTCTCGTCGGCGAGCATTCGTTTGCCCCGCCCCGCGTCTCCCTCACTGATCAGTACGACCCCGCCGCGACCGACCGCGCGATAGACGGCGTCCTGCGACTTGGGGTTGACGGCGATGGGCATCTCATTGCCGATCCATCCGCCGCGCAATCCGGTGCGTAACACCGCGCCGACGGCACCGGGTTGCCCGTCGATCTGAGCGTAAGCGGCCCGCTCAGCACGACGTCCCAGAATGATCAGCACCGCGAGAAAACCCGCCAGAACACCCGTCGCAATCCACACGATCGCCGAGAGAACGTTGCCTTCTGCAAAGATCAGTGTCACTACCACGGCAATAAGAATCGGTATGAGCAAGCCCGTGAGCATGTACCACTGCGAGGCTGGGTCGTTCCGCCGGGTCATTCGGAAAACTTGCCACATTTGCTTCATGCGACCGGGTTCTTTTTTCACCACGGACGTTTCCTTGGTTCGTGCCATGTCCTCAATGCTAGCCCTCAGAACCTGGGGGATAAGCCGGGGGAGTCTAGCCGACCGCCTGTGCAAAACCGAGGGATGCATCGGCCAGATGCGCGAGGTGGGGCGGGACATCCCACCCTTTCGCCGCCATGGACTGAGCCCAGAGGCGTCCGGCGCGATATGACGAGCGCACAAGCGGACCAGACAGCACACCGAGGTATCCCAGCTGCTCGGCTTCCTCTTTTAGCTCTATGAATTCCTCGGGCCGCACCCAGCGCGCGACGGGGAGGTGACGGCTGGAGGGACGAAGGTACTGCGTGATTGTGATGATGTCTGTACCTGCATCGCGCAGGTCACGGAGCGCTTCGCTGATTTCGGCGCGCTCCTCACCCATCCCCAGGATGAGGTTGGATTTTGTGATGAGGCCCGCGGAACGGCCCCGGGTAATGACCTCGAGCGAGCGCTCATAGCGGAATGCAGGGCGAATACGCTTGAAAATTCGAGGAACGGTTTCGACATTGTGCGCGAACACCTCGGGGCGGGAGGAGAAGACCTCGCCCAAATGCGCGGGATTACCGGAAAAATCTGGTACGAGAATTTCGACGCCGGTACCGGGAGAAAGAGCGTGGATCTGCCGAATGGTTTCGGCATACAGCCACGCGCCTTCATCGGGCAGGTCATCGCGCGCGACACCGGTGACCGTTGAGTAGCGCAGTTGCATTCGAACGATTGATTCTGCAACCCGGCGAGGTTCATCCGTGTCGTAGTCGGCCGGTTTACCCGTGTCAATTTGACAGAAATCACAGCGGCGGGTGCACTGCGAACCACCAATAAGGAAGGTGGCTTCACGGTCTTCCCAGCACTCGTAAATATTGGGACATCCAGCTTCTTGGCAGACGGTGTGGAGATCTTCGGCTTCGACCAGTGACTGCAGTGCCTTGTATTCGGGACCCATTTTTGCGCGAGTTTTGATCCACTCGGGCTTGCGCTCAATGGGAGTTTGGGCGTTGCGAACCTCGAGCCGCAACATCTTTCGACCGTCGGGAGCTGTCACGCGGCGGCCACCTCACTGCACCGGAATCGGGTGGTAAAGGCACCGATAACGGTCTCTATGATCTGCGCCGGGGAGAGGTCACGAGCGAGTTCGCGACTCATCGTCGTCACGCCCGCATCGCGAATACCGCAGGCGACTATTTTGCTGTACGCCTCGAGCGAGTTATTACAGTTGAGCGCGAACCCGTGCAGGGTGACCCCGTTTTCGACGCGGATCCCGATCGCGGCGATCTTGTTCTCAAAGCCGGGAGGCCCGACCCAGACACCCGATCGGCCCTCGACCCTGTGACCTTTGATACCCCACGTTGCGAGCACCTCAATGAGGATCCCCTCAATGAGGCGTACGTAGGCAAGAACATCCATCGGTTCGGCCAGTTTAACGATGGGGTAGCCGACGAGCTGGCCTGGACCGTGCCAGGTGATTTTACCGCCGCGGTCAACATCAATGACCTGGGTCCCGTCGGTCGGTCGTTCTTCGGGCAGAGTGCGCTTGCCCGCCGTAAAGACCGAGGGATGCTCCAAGAGAATGAGAGTATCGGGTGCACCGCCCACAACATCACGGTGGCGACTGCGCTGCAACGCGAGCCCTTCGTCGTAGGGAACCGGGGCGGCACCGAGGCCCGCCACGAGCACGTCAAGCATGCATTTAGTCTAGGCCGTGCGCGACCGGGGAGGGGCAGACTCAGTTCGGACACGACTGTCGAAGAGAGGGTAATTGTCTCCTGGCGCTCACAGAGAGCAGACAGTGATCCTCTGTGCACGGAACGTTCCGGACAGACAGCAACTGCGGCGGTGTCCGAGATCCTCGGGTATGCCTGATAGATTTGAGGGGTACCGACTTCTGCGGCAACTTGGCGATGGTGAGGGGGTGGTGCACTACCTCGCGACTGAGTCGGACGCCACGATTCCCACGCTGGGTGGGGGCATCCCGTTGTGTACCATTGCTGTTTTTGATGTCGCACGGGCCGTGGATGCCTGCACACTGGCATCGATCGCGATGCGTGCCGATCGCACGGGAACGTTGCCCACATGGCGTGCCGAGGGGATCGTTGATGATCAGCGCGGGTATCTGGTATTCGACTACGTTCCGGGCACACGGCTGGTGGAACGGCTGAACAGGGGCTATCTCACAGCGGGGGAAGCGGTGACCATACTTGCTCCGCTGTGTGCGTCGCTTGCCGGGTTGGCTGCGTGCGGAATCGAGAGTGTCGATGTATCTGCTCGGTCGATCATCATTGATCTCACCGGGCGACCGCGGTTGTGCGGCCTGTACGGGTGGCGCCTGAGCGTGGATGCGATGTGGCCAGACACTGTCTGCGGCCAAGAATCTGTGCACCGGGTGAACGCGGGGGTGGGTGACGAGAGTGTGTGGTCGCACGAAGCGTGGCGTCACGGTGAACTGCCCGCGCGCCCCGATACTGTTTGGCCGACTGCCGCTGTTTCGGTCACGGCCAGTGATCAGGGACCGCACAGCACCCCGGCCACGGGCCTGACGGCTCTTGTGTTGGAGATCGCGCAAGCTGTCCGTCCCTCCGGATCGTTGGATCCGGTGTTGCGGGTTATCGAACAGTTCCAATCTGCTCGGGTCGCCAGCAGCATCCCGGATGCCTCGTATCGTGCTGCGCACTACACCGCGGTCGAGAGAGCGCTCTTTACGATCATCGCCCCAGAATCGATTCGCGACACTGTGCACCGTACCATGCCCGAACCGGTGTCCGAGCAGTCACCCCGTGAGCCGATGGCACTCGATCCGAAACTGCGTGTGCGGACGCCCATCGACAGCGGGGAACGCAAGTCAGTTCGCCCACTAAGCACGCTCCGGATGGGCCACACCGACCGGATAGCGGAGGCTGTGGTGAGTGTGATCCCTGTTATTCATAGGGGTTCCTCACGTCAGGCTCGAGTTGTGGAAGCCGGGAGCTTCGGCCGAAGTGCCACGCGGGCAGAGCAAACTGAATCCCGATCACGTGCTGTGCGGGCGAGGAAAGCCGAATCTCGTGTGCGTACTACCGGTGACAGGCACACCAGTGACAGACCCGGAGTGCAACGGGCACGGGTGTCCACGTATGCACCACCCCCGTCACAGCTTGACACGCCCGGAGTGCAACGGGCACGGGCTCCCGTGTCATCCCACCCCGTGAGCGTGTGGCGTCGGCTTGGCGAACGACGCAGGCCGGTGATCTTTGCCGCGCTCGTGGGATCTGGCGCGCTCATTCTGGTGCTGACGCTCGTACCGCCGACAACCGGGGAGGGCACCGGTTCCTCCTCGGTGGGAGACGAACAAGCGGGGAGGGACACGAGGCACTCAACGCAGCCGACGACCCCCGCACCCCGGGAAACACCTGACGTCGGTGGTGCGAGATATTTACGTGATCCGACAACCCCCGCACCCCGGGAAACACCCGCGAGCCCCGAAACGGTACCCGCATCGCCGGGTAAACAGGACAGCTTCGAAACATCCCCCGTGGCATCCACCCAGACGCCGGTGGCAGCCGTTGGGGAGTTATTGAGCATCCGAACACGATGTTTAGCCGCGCTCGATACCGCCTGCATCGCAGCGTTTGCGCAACCGGGGTCGCCACTGGAAGCGAAGGATCGCGGGGCGGTTCTCGCGCACCGGCGAGAGCAGGGGGTTAGCGCGGTAAAGACCACGCAACCGACCCCCGGTACCGAGTTCGACCTAGAGGCCGCTACGGTCACAGCCGACATGGGTAGCGCAGTCCTCGTGCGGGTACCGCGCAAGGAGGCAGGAGGAACCGCCTCTGTCCTGCTCATGACGAGCGAGGCCGGATGGCGGTTACGTGATATCTACGATTGAGCCCGGTGATGCCGTCGTGACCCGCAGCCGCCATCACCGTCGACCATCAGCACGGTCATCCGGGCTGCCACGACCCTCCGGTCCATCGTGTTGGCGGAGGTACTGCTCAAACTCCTGTGCGATCGCCTCACCCGAGGCGCTGGGAGCATCCACCGCATCGCGGGCTCGCTCCAACTGCGCCACATACCCGGCAAGATCCTCGTCCTCGCTGGCAGCCGCATCCACTCCGGCTTCCCACGCCGCAGCATCGGTCGCCAAACTGCCGAGTGGAATGGTGAGATCAAACAGTTCTTCGAGTTTGGTCACGAGCGCGAGCATCGCCTTGGGTGAGGGTGCGCTGTGAACATAGTGTGGTACCGCAACCCACAGTGACACGGTTGGGATGCCCCGCAGTTCCGCGTGCTCGGCAAGCACCGAGAGTATTCCTACCGGTCCCTCATAGGTTGACCGCTCCAACCCAAAGATTTCCCGCTGTGTGGCGTTTTCGCTCGAGGCAAGCACGGTGAGCGGTCGAGTGTGCGGAGCATCCGCGAGCATCGCACCGAGCAGGATGATGCCGTCAATCTGAACTGCTGCCGCGGCGTCGAGCAGCTCCTCCACAAATGCTCGCCAGCTCCGGGCGGGCTCGGCACCGAGCAACACGTGCAGTTGTCTCGTGTTGTCCGAGCGAAGCTGGTGGTCACGGTCCGAGTTGTCTTCTCCGAGCGACGGGGGCGCAGGGCACTCTTTGCAATCGGCCCGACCATTCTTTTCATCTTCTCCCGGCGACGGGGGCGCAGGTAGGTGTGAAATGTCGGGGTCCACACTGGCACCGTCTTCTCCGGGCGACGGGGGCGCAGGGCCGAAGAGCGTCGCCCCCGGCCATTCCACCCGGCGCACGCCACTCTCACCGGTTCGGATAATGGGCCGGGTGAACTGGTAATCGAAGTACAGCTCAGGATCCACGCTCATCCGGGCGGTCAAACCGAGATGCTGCGCGAGCAATCGACCGGTGTCGCTCGCGGCTTCGCCCGCGTCGTTCCACCCCTCAAAGGCGCAGACCAATAACCGTCGGCCCTGGCCGCTCGATGTGGTCACGCTGCACCTCTCTTCGACCGTCAACAAACCTCCTCCACAATAGGCGCTCGCACGAGTGTTCGGGCAGGTGGATGATCGGCGGGCCGCACGACGGCGTGACCTACCCGTCCACATTTGAACCGATCCCGGCACCCCGTAGACTCTCGACCATGACAACACCGCCAGCCGCCGTGCTTCGGGACATGGACCAGACGGATGACTCGGGACCTCATACCCACGAGGTTGCCGCCGTGCTCTGGGACATGGATGGAACTCTCGTCGATACGGAACGATATTGGATGGATGCCGAGAGCGAACTGGTTACCCGGTGTGGTGGCAGCTGGAATCACGAGGATGCGCTCACCCTCATTGGTGCCGGACTGTCGTATGCGGCCACACTTTTTCAATCCAGGGGTGTCTCCCTGAGCACCGAGCAGATTGTGACAGAACTATCTAGCCGGGTTGAGGAACGACTGCGCACCGAGGGTCCACCGTGGCGGCCCGGGGCACTTGAGCTGCTACACGAATTGTCCGAGGCATCCGTGCCCACGGCTCTTGTGACCATGTCGCTGCGTTCAACCACCAATGCGGTCATGGCCGCCATCCCGTTTCCGGCTTTCACGGTCTCGGTGACCGGAGACGAGGTCACCCGCCCTAAACCGGATCCCGAACCATACTTACACGCGGCTCGACTGCTTGGTGTCGATATTCGCCGCTGCGTCGCGATCGAGGATTCGCCAACGGGTCTGGCCGCCGCCGCCGCCTCTGGCGCGGTTGCGATTGGTGTACCCAACTACGTTCCGCTCGATTCGGATGTCGCGACGGTGCTGTTGCCGACCCTTGCTCATGTGCACTTGTCCGACCTCAGTGCTCTTGTTGCGGATCAGCGGCGGTGACCTCGAGAGCAATGCCCAGCCGCAGCGAACACAGTGGCCCGTTCCGTGTCGGTGACCGCGTTCAACTCACCGGCCCGAAGGGACGCCGCCACACGATCACCCTGGAGCCCGGCGGGATATTTCACTCGCACCGGGGGCTCATCGAGCACAACAATCTACTGGGCTGTCCGGATGGCTCGGTGATCACCAATCAGGCGGGCGTTCCCTATCTGGCACTCCGGCCGTTATTGAGCGACTTCGTCATGTCGATGCCGCGCGGTGCGGCCATCGTGTATCCCAAGGATGCCGCACAGATTCTTGTGCAGGCCGACATTTTCCCGGGTGCAACAGTGGTCGAAGCCGGGGTCGGATCGGGGGCGCTTTCACTCTGGTTACTGCGGGCAATCGGAGCATCCGGCCACCTGTATTCGTTCGAGCGACGCGACGATTTTGCGGCAATTGCCCGTGGCAACATCGCGACCTTTCACGGGTTTGAGCCCCCACACTTCACCCTGACCGTTGGTGAACTCGGCGAGGCATTGCCCGCGACGGTTGCCGCGGCCTCGGTTGACCGTGTGGTGCTCGACATGCTTGCCCCGTGGGAGTGTTTGCCCGCAGTGTCCACAGCGCTGCGGGCGGGCGGGATTGTTCTGTGCTACATCGCGACAGCGACTCAGCTTTCGCGGGTGACGGAGGCGATTCGCGCGACCGGGCGGTACACCGAGCCGCAGGCGAGCGAAACAATGGTTCGGGGATGGCACGTGCAGGGCCTTGCCGTGCGACCGGATCATCGCATGATCGCACACACCGGGTTTCTGCTGACCGCCAGGTTGCTCAGCCCGGGAACGATATTGCCCGAAAAGAAGCTAAAACTTTCCAAATCAGACTATAACGACGAGGATGTTGAGATGTGGACACCGGGCGCGCTCGGAGAGAGGGTTGTGAGCGACAAAAATATTCGGCGGCGGGCACGTCGTGCGGGGGCGAGTGCCTCGGCCGCGGCGACGGAGGGTGGCACCGACTCAGGCCCGGCACGAGGCATCCGAGATGAGAGAAACCGATAGGCTGACTGAGCGGCAACCGCCGACACACCGTGCCACGGTCGCGGCGCACGCGTGCGCTCTTTGAGACACGCGCAACCCACGCTGACTCGAGCCGCGTGCGTGCACCCGTGTGAATACCTGCTGATGAAACGAGGATCCGTGCGTTCACGACTCGCTGTTATTGCCGGACTGGGCTGTGTGGCCGCTGCCTTGGCCGGATGCACCGCAACCGGTCAGATGGCGTTGGGCTCGGGCCCCTCGGTGCAGGCACTGACGGTGTCGACAGATACCACCACGGAGTCGACCGTGAGTTTTCCCACACCGCTGCTGCCGTCTCGCGCGCAGTGCCGGGAAATTGTGGCGGGAACCGGCCCTCGAGTGCAGCCCGGCGATGTTGTTGAAGTCGCGGTATCGCTCTACCTTGGTGCCACCGGCGAAAAGCTGGTTTCGGTCGGATATGACTCCAGCAAGCCCGCGAAATACGTGCCCGTATCGGCGAGTGCCGCGGATGTGGTCAGTGCTGGCCTCCGGTGCGGGTCACGCGGATCTCGACTCGCGGTCGCGATTCCCCATTCGGCATCCATCGCCAATGTTACTGCCCTGGGTTTGATCGATTCGCAGAAGACCCGGCTGACCGACCCGCAACAGTTGGGTCTCGGATCGGGCGAAGGATTTGTGCAGGTCATGGACATCAAGCGAGTGTTCCCGGGCAAGGCGACCGGGGCACCCCAGATAACTCGCGACGGGTTTCCCGCGGTTGCGCTTGCCCCGAACGGGACTCCCGGGATCACGATCCCCAAGAAACCGACCCCCACGAAGATGGAGCTAGAGATTCTCAAGGCTGGCGCTGGACCGGTGATCGGAGAAAAGAGTACCGTGCTCGTGCACATCGCGTCCGCAAACTGGTCGACCGGTGCGGCGAACTCAACCTGGCAGTCTGGTGCGCCTCAGCCCGTCTCCCTTGCTCAAGAAGATCCCTCCCTGGTCAAGCTGCTTAGCGGTGTCAAGGTTGGCTCACAGGTTGGGGTCATCCTGCCGACGCCAGCTTCGGAGGGCCAAGCGGCCGACGCGTCCTTTCTGGTCATCGACATTCTCGGTATTCTGTAGCGAATACACCGACCAAGACACGGGAGCGCGCATGGCACGAGCATCGGGCAGGGAGGGTGCACGGCGGCCACGCGTTCCGCCCGAGGATCGCCTGTTTAGCCTGGTGCTCGCACTGAGCGCGACATCCCGAGGTCTACTAAAGTCGGAAATCTTTGGCACCGTGCGCGGCTACGCCGAGACGGATGGCCGAGCGAGCGAGCGAGACCTCGACAACCTCAGTCGGCAGTTTGAGCGTGACAAGGACGAACTGAGACGACTCGGGATTCCGCTGGAGACCTCCGACGTGCTCGACGGCAATAACAATCAACTCACCCGTTATTTCATTCCACAGACCGAGTACCAGTTGCCAGAGGAAACTCGGTTCACACCGGAGGAATTTGCCCTGCTGGGATTGGCCGGAGAAGTGTGGCGTGAGGCATCCCTCTCGGAAGATTCCCAACACGCGCTCATGAAACTGCGTGCGCTTGGCGTCGAGCCGCGGGAACTCATGATCGGCTATGCGCCGCGAGTGAGAGCGCGAGAGCCGGCCTTCGCTCTCGTGCAGCGCGCACTGGAGGAACGACAGGCGCTCGCCTTCCTGTATCTGAAGCCGGGAGATACCGTGCCGCGACGCCGCCTCGTTGATGTGCACGCTCTCGTGCTACACGAGGGTCGGTGGCACCTGCACGGTATTGATCTTGACGCGAAGGATGCCCGTACCTTCCTGCTCTCTCGGATCGTCGGTGATGCGTCGCTCGTGCGCGGTGCCCCGTTACCGCCGCCGCCCGTGGGTGTGGCCGACGAAGTTTTGGCAGAACTGGCCAATATTCGGGCTAAGAATATCGCTGAGGTGACCGTTGCTGTCGGCAGTGACGCCGAGGTGCGTCTCACGAAGCGGGCCTTCGAGACGGTGGAGAATACCGGGGTCATTCGTTTGCACTTTACGGATGCCGCGGTGTTGGCCGATGATCTCGCCGGATTCGGGCCCGAGGTACGGGTGCTGTCTCCTCCGGAACTTCGCGAGGCTGTGCAGCGTCGGCTCGAGACGGTGTTGGCCGCGCATGTGGATGCGGATGCAGATAGGCCCGTGGCATCCCGGACAGGGGGTGACTCGTGACCACTGCCTCCGGTTCGGGGGAGGGCAGGCCGCCCGAACTCGGCGCTCCGCTCACCAATGCCTCCGATCGGCTTGTTTTTCTGCTCTCGCTTGTGCCGTATCTACTTGACCAGCAGGAGGTGTCCGTGCGCGATGCCGCGCACCACTTTCGGGTGAGTGACGAAGACATACGCCGCGCGGTACGTCTCATAGCAAGCTCGGGTCTGCCGGGCGACACCGGCACGTACCAGCCCAACGATCTGTTCGATATCGCCTGGGATGCGTTCGAGAACGATGATCTCATCGTGCTCGTTACCCATCCGGTGCTTGACGACACTCCGCCGCGCTTGTCGGCAGGGGAGGCGGCCGCACTCATTGCGGGGCTGCAGTATCTTTCGGTATCACTAGAGGGAAGCGGCAGCACCGCGCTGGCATCATTGACACAGAAGCTTGCAGCATCCGCGACTCCCGCCCGTCTTGCGGTGGCGGCCGAAGAAACGAACGCACTGCTGACGCTCATTCGCGAGGCGGTCACGGCCGGGCGGCAGCTTGAGTTTGACTACCGAAATGCTCGTGGTCAGTCAGGGCCGCGTCGGGTAGACCCCCTGCAGATACGGTCGCAGGACAGCGACTGGTATCTGCAGGCGTACTGCTATCAGCGGGCTGCGGTGCGAAATTTCCGGCTTGATCGGATGAGCGCGTTACGAATGTCGGATCACCCGCTTGTGACGCATCCCGATCAAGAACTTCCGGAGTCGCTGTTTCAGAGTTCAGACACGGATCTTCAAGTGGTTGTGTCGGTTGTCCCCAGCGCGCTACCGCTGCTGTCTGACTACCTCACCGATGCCGAGCAGATTAACGTGGCAGACCGGGTGCACGTCACTCTTCGTGTCTCCCACCTGCACGTTCTCACCCATCTTGTTGCGAGTCGGCCCGGTTTGGTCACCGTCGTGGCCCCCCCGGAGGCGCGGCGTGTCGTCGTGGACTGGGCGCGAGCAGCACTTGAGCGCTACGAGTGAACAGTCACGGGTGGGTCAACAATCCACGGTAACTCTCATCGGGAGACACCCTGCCGGCAGGTAGGCGCGATAGACTGCGATGACCCAGAGAAATGGAAAGCTAACATGCTTGGAAACGGCTTCAGCGGATGGCACGCACTCATCATTCTCGTCGTTGTCGTGTTGCTGTTCGGCGCGAAGAAACTTCCCGGCCTCGCCCGCAGCCTCGCTCAGTCAATGAAGATTTTTAAGTCTGAAGTGAAGTCCGACACAGGCAAGGGTGTGAAGTCCGGAACAGACAGGGACGATGAGTCCGGCACAGATGCCGGTGACACGCCCTTCAGCAAGACTCCCTAGACGCCAGTGTCCGCGGTGAAAAAAGCGCGCGGGGGCCCTGACCGTGAAAAACGGATGTCCCTCGGCGCGCATCTCATTGAGTTGCGACGGCGGCTGTTTCGTTCCGCGCTGGCGGTTGTGGTTGGGTCGGTTGCCGGATGGTTTTTGACAGAACTGTGTGTTTGGAACGCTATTCAAGAGCCTGTTACCCAGGTGGCTCGGGCTAAAGGTACCGCTGCCATTGTTTTTCCCACCATTTCCAGCGCATTTGATCTGCGGCTGCAGATCGCTGTGACGGTTGGGCTGGTGCTCTCCAGCCCGGTCTGGTTGTTTCAGATTTTTGCGTTTCTGGTACCGGGACTCAAGAAGCGAGAGCGACGATACACGCTCGGGTTTTTTCTCACGGCGATTCCACTGTTTTTCGCGGGGTGTGCGGCCGGATGGTACGTTCTGCCGCACATCGTCGCGGTGCTGACCAGTTTCGTACCGCAGGGTGCAGAATCCCTCCTGACCGCGAAAGAGTATGTCGATTTCGTCCTCAAGCTCATCCTTGTGATCGGGGTGGCGTTTGTGCTGCCGGTGTTTATCGTGCTGCTGAACTTTGTTGGCGTCATGAGCGCGGACACAATCATCAAGGGGTGGCGCGTGGCGATCCTCCTCATTGTTCTCTTCACAGCATTCGCAACGCCGTCCGCGGACGTCGTGTCCATGTTCCTTCTGGCCATTCCGCTCATCTTCTTGTATTTTGCGGCGTGGTTTATCGGATTCCTGCATGATCGTCGAGCTGCAAAGCAACTGGCCCTGCTCATCGGTCATGACGCCCAGGCGAGCGCGTGACACACACACGGGTGGCGGCATTCTGCGCTGCTCAACAGTTTGAGCTGGACGCGTTTCAGCGGGCTGCGTGCACAAGTCTCGAAGAAGATCGGAGCGTGCTTGTCGCGGCACCCACCGGGGCCGGTAAGACGGTGGTCGCGGAGTTTGCCGTGTATCTCACGATGCAGCGCGAGCACACGAAGCTTTTCTACACGACACCGATCAAAGCACTCTCCAATCAAAAATTCCAGGAGTTTGCTGCCCTCTGGGGCGCTGACCAGGTTGGTCTGCTCACGGGAGACACGAACCATAACTCCGGTGCCCGGATCGTCGTCATGACCACGGAGGTGTTACGAAACATGCTGTACGCCGGGTCACCACTGCTTGCGGATCTCGGCTACGTTGTGATGGACGAGGTGCACTATCTCGGTGATCGGTTTCGGGGTGCGGTCTGGGAGGAAGTCATCATCCACCTGCCGGAGGCAGTGCGGCTTGTCTCACTGAGCGCAACGGTGTCCAATGCTGAGGAATTCGGCGACTGGTTGCAGGCAGTGCGTGGTGATACCGACGTTATTGTCTCGGAGGATCGACCGGTTCCGCTTGACCAGCACGTTTTGGTCAACGGTGACCTTATTGATCTGTTTGATGAGGGGGTGGATGCCTCGGGACCGGGCGTGAGGCGGGTGAATCCGGTGCTTCGCCGGCTCGCGCGACCGGTTGGACGAGCACAGTTTGGCCGCGGGGCACGCCGTGGCGGCGGCAATGGTCACGGTGGCACATCCTACGGGGGCAGCGACGGTCGCGGGCACAACGGACGCGGTGGTTATGGTCGGCGTGGCTCGCGCCCCGATCGGGTAGCCACCGTGACGGAGCTGGAGAGCCGACACCTTCTCCCGGCCATCGTGTTTATTTTCTCTCGCGTTGGGTGTGATCAGGCGGTGGTGCAGTTACTCCGTGCGGGTGTTCGGTTGACCACCGGTGACGAGCGTCACGAGATCCGTGTTCGGGTCGAGGAACGGGTTCGGATGTTTCATGATGATGATCTGGCCGTGCTCGGGTTTCTCGAGTGGTTCGAGGCGGCGCAGCGCGGTATTGCCGCACACCACGCCGGAATGCTTCCGGCGTTCAAGGAACTCGTGGAGGAACTCTTTCAGGCTCGCCTGCTTAAGGTCGTCTTCGCAACAGAGACTCTCGCACTCGGAGTCAACATGCCGGCTCGGTCGGTGGTCATTGAAAAACTCGAAAAGTTCAACGGAGAATCCCGGGTACCGGTCACCCCGGGGGAGTACACCCAGCTCACCGGACGAGCAGGGCGCCGAGGGATTGATGTTGAGGGACACGCGGTTATCCACTGGGGTCCGGGCCTTGAGCCCGATCAGGTCGCCTCGCTCGCGTCGCGGCGCAGCTACCCCCTCACCTCCAGTTTCCGCCCCAGCTACAACATGGCCGTCAACCTCATCGAAAAATTTGGGCGGGAACGCACCCGCCAAGTGCTTGAGCTGTCGTTTGCGCAGTTCCAAGCCGATCGCGCCGTGGTAGGCCTCGCCCGCTCGGCGCGAAAACAGGAGGAATCTCTGGCAGGATTTGCGGAATCGATGTTCTGTGACCTCGGAGATTTCGTCGAGTACGCTCGACTGCGAGCAACAATCGGTGAGTTGGAACGGCAGGGATCTCGCGGTCATCTCGGACACGCCGAAAAAAGCCGGATTCAGGAGAAACTCGCGGTAGCGCGCGCGGGGCTGAAGGGACATCCCTGCCACGGCTGCCCGGACCGTGAACAGCACGCTCGGTGGTCCGAGCGATGGCTTAAACTCAGCCGCGAACACGCACAGTTATCGAAGCGCATCCGCACTCGCACCGGTCTGGTTGCGACGCAGTTTGATCGGGTCGTCGAGGTTCTGGTCAGCCTGGACTACCTGGCCCGCAACCGACACGGCGAACTGGCGATAACCGACGCCGGGCGCATCCTGAAGCGCATCTACGGAGAACGCGACCTGCTTATTGCCGAATCGTTGCGACACGGAAACTGGGTGGGCCTGTCTGTGCCCGGCCTGGCCGCAATGGCGGCGGCGCTCACGTATGAGCCGCGGCGCGACGACCGCGGACACGACACCAGGATGCCTCGTGGCAGCTTCGCCGACGCCTACGATCGCACCACCACCCTGTGGAGCCAACTCGATGATCTTGCCGAACGCAACCGTCTTCCCGGCACAGAGATGCCCTCACCCGCGCTCGCGTCAGCGATGTACGCCTGGGCGGACGGAGCATCCCTCACCACTGTGCTGGGCGGAACCGAACTCGCCGTAGGCGACTTTGTGCGCATCACCAAACAGGTCATTGACCTGCTCGATCAGGTGTCACTGGTTGCGGATGCCCCGGTCGCTACTGTCGCCCGCGGGGCAATCGACGCGGTGCGCCGTGGGGTTGTTGCATGGGGGATGCCGGAGTGAGGCGCAGGTGCGCGCGACCGAGCGGGTCGTACTGGGTATTCCACCGGCCACAGCCTTCGGCAACGGAACCGATAACATCAAGGGATGCCCAGCTTCGTTGAACCCGTCACTCTGTGCGACCGGGGCGTGCGTCTCGAACCTCTCGCACTCGACCACGAATCAGGACTCCGGGCCGCCGCCACCGACGGCCAGCTGTGGACGCTGCGTGTCACGTCGGTACCCGAACCGGAAAATACCCGCGCCTACATTGAGGCGGCGCTCCACACACCAGACCGGTTCCCGTTCACGGTGCTCAATGACGTGACCGGCCAGGTTTTGGGCTCAACCAGTTATCACGATATTCTGCCCGAGGTAAAACGTGTCGAGATTGGCTATACGTGGTACCGCAAGAGCGTGCAAAACACACACGTCAATACAACAACCAAACTTCTGCTCATGACGCACGCGTTCGAACACCTACACTGCAGTGTCGTGGGCTGGCGGACGGACACCTATAATTTTGCCTCGCAGCGAGCAATCGAACGTTTAGGGGCGCAAAAAGATGGCGTCATTCGTGGAGACGCACTGCGCCGCGACGGCACTGTTCGTGACACCGTTATGTACAGCATGCGTTCGGGGGAGTGGCCGGAAACGAAGGCACACCTGCTCTATCTGCTTGCCCAGCACGCTCGTGGGTGATGCGCAACGGCGTGCCCTCGTCTCCGATGGTCGTTCGCTCGCCCCGCACGCTCGTGGGTGATGCCAGCCTCCGGCAGCCTCCGGCCCCCCTGCTGCCATTGCCGGGAGCGCTTATTGTTGCGATCTTTGCTGGATGGACATTCGATCTCGGGTTTCCCAGCGCAAACCTGTGGCCACTCGCGTTTGTGGGAATTGCGCTGACTCTGGTGAGTCTGGTCGGACGTCGTGCGGGCACATCAGCCCTCGTCGCGTTCCTCTTTGGTGTTGTTTTTTATCTCCGCCATGTCTCGTGGACGGCGCTCTACCTTGGTCCGCTGCCGTGGTCGGCCCTTTCGGCACTGCAGGCCCTATTCATAGCCGGCGGCGGGGTGCTTATTACTCTTGCCTACCGGTGGTTGCCGGTGACGCTTCCGTTGCGCTGGCACCGGCTCACCGTGCTACCGCTCTGCGTCGCCGGTTTGTGGTGCGTGCGTGAGGTCGTAACAGGATGCTTCCCGTACGGAGGATTCCCGTGGGCAAGGGCCGCGCTGAGTCAGTCCGACAGCCCGTTCACCAAGACCGTCTCCTGGCTGGGCGGCACCGGTCTGAGTTTCCTCATGGTTGCGCTTGTCGCGGGCCTTATCGAATGGCTGCGAATTCGGGGATGGCGCGACCTGCGCACCCTGCTTCCGGCCGCCGTGACCCTCACCATCGCCGTCGCACTCCCGGCGTGGCCGACAACGGTCGTGGGGACCCTCCGCGTCGCGAGTGTGCAGGGCAATGGGCCCGCCGGATACTTCGACGAGCAGAAACCCGGCGAGGTGCTCAGAGCGCAGCTTGCGGCGACATCCCCGATTCTTGATACTCCACACATCGGTGTGCTTGTGTGGCCTGAGAGTGGTGCAGAGTACGATCCAACCAGCACCCCGCAGGCCGCGGCGCTCTTCACTGAGCTGTCGGATCGCATCGGTGCACCCATCCTGCTCAACGCCATCACGAGGAACGGCACGCAGTATTTCAACAGCTCGATTCTGTGGCAGGCGAACGTGGGCGCGATCGCACAGTACGACAAACGCAATCCCGTTCCGTTTGGGGAATATGTTCCCGACCGGTGGTTCTTCCGCCTCCTAGCCCCCAACCTGGTCGACCTTATCCAACGGGAATATGCTCCCGGTACGCGACCACCGGTGATAACCATCGGTACCACCACCGCGGGTCTTGCGATTTGCTTCGATGTCATCTACGACAGTGTGGTGTGGGATGCCGCGCGCCGCGGCGCAGAACTGTACCTTCTGCAGTCAAACAACGCTGATTTTCGTGGCACCGAGGAGAATCAGCAGCAGAGTGCGATCGTCCGCATGCGGGCGATCGAGACGGGGCGTTCCGTCGTGAATGTGTCAACGGTGGGCGAAAGTCAGGTGTATGACTCGAGCGGCGAGTCCGTCGCATCCATCGCGGCCAACACAGCGGGTGCACTTGTTACCGATGTGCAGTTGCGGCGCGGGCTCACACCGGCTGTCGCTGTCGGCGGCACAGTGGAGGGTGTCACTGTGTGGGGTTCACTTGTGGTGCTTGTTATGTCCGTGTGGTACCGGAGAGAACCACGGCAGAACCGCCGACCATGACCTATCCGCGCGATCTCTACGCGAGTTGGCTTTCCTCTGCGCCGACCCGAGGTGCCTGTACCTCAGTTCTGGGCGTCGCGGTGCCACGCCGTTCGCGCAGGATATCGAGTCGTTCGGCAAGGAGGGCTTCGAGTTCCTCAACCGTACGACGCTCGAGCAACATATCCCAGTGGGTTCGTGGCGGCTTCTCAGCGAGATTGTTTGTGTGGATCGGTTCCGAATTGACGAGCAATACCGCCGGTGCGCCGCAGCCACGGCACTCCCATTCTTCCGGTGCCTCGGCTTCGATAGCGAACGCGATCGTACTGTCAGCGTTGCACGTCATGCACCGGTAGTCGTAGAGTACTCGATCAGCAAAAACGACGCCTTCTTCGCTTTGCATGCTTTGTGAGCCAAGCCTCATCCCTCTCAGACTACGATCTGACATTGCTCTCCCTCGGTTGTGATCTTCTGTTTAGTGGACCAAACTGGACACTGCCTGTGTGCTAGTCGAGAGATAGACAAAAATAAGCGGGTGTTGCGCGAGATCATCGTGTCACGCTGCAGAACCAAATTCGGCAACGGCCAGATCGATCCGGTCGGTCACAATTCCGTCTACTCCGCGCTCCACCAATCGCCGCATCTCACGGGGTTCATTGACGGTCCACACGTGCACTTCCACTCCAAGACGGTGTGCGGCGGAAATAAAACGGTCGGTGACAAGCACCGCCGACCCGATCTTTTCGGGAACCTGCAGAACCGTCGCTCCGCTCAGTGCCACTGCGCCCCAGGTGGGCGGGGCATGACAGAGAGTGGCGGCGGCAAACCGCAGTACTCCACTGCGGCCTGAGGATGTCGCAATGGCGGGGGATTTTTGTTGTACGTGACGTCGACGTCGCTCCGAAAAACTTGCGAGCAGCACCCGTGCTTCGGCGCGAAGCCGCTCAACAACGGCAATCGTTGGTAGGAGCGCAGGCGCGACCTTCACATCAATGTTGAAACGCGCTGTCGGAAACGCATCGAGGGCCTCCGCGAGGGAACAAAAACCCGCGCCACTGCCGAGATCAACGGCGCGCAGGTGGGACATTGTGTGTGTTGCGATTGCAGCGGGGGAGCCGGTCAGCCGTGTCAGCGTCGGGTCGTGTGAGATAACCACCTCGCCGTCGCTTGTGAGGTGGACATCGGTCTCTAGGTAGCGGGCGCCTGCCTGCCAAGCGCGTTCAAACGCGAGCAGTGTGTTTTCGGGGACATCCAGCGCTAAACCGCGGTGGGCGAGCAGGCGTGGGCGCGGGGGCGTGAGATACGTTTCGAGGGTGAACATCACGCGCTCTTAGGATTTTGCCGTCCTCGGTCTCGTGGCGACGGTGGCATCCGTATCGGCTCCGCCTGTCGCACCAACTTTCAGCCCGAAAGATTCCCCCATTCCTTTGAGAGCCTCGGTGATTTCATTTGGCAGGATCCAGAGTTTGCTTGCCCGACCGTTTGCGATTTGGGGGAGTGTTTGCAGGTACTGGTAGGCGAGAAGTTTTGGGTCGGCATCGCCTTTGTGAATGGCGCTGAACACGGTGAGAATCGCTTCCGCTTCTCCGTTGGCGCGCAGAACCGCCGCCTGCGCATCACCCTCGGCCTGCAGGATAGCAGCCTGCTTTGTACCTTCCGCGGTGAGGATCGCGGCCTGTTTTGTGCCTTCTGCCGTGAAAATCTGTGCACGGCGATCCCGTTCGGCGCGCATTTGTTTTTCCATCGAGTCTTTAATCGACACGGGCGGGTCAATGGCTTTTAGTTCAACCCGCGACACCCTAATACCCCACTTACCGGTTGCTTCATCGAGCACAACGCGCAACTGGCCGTTGATGTTGTCACGCGAGGTCAGCGCTTCTTCCAGGTTCAAACCACCCACAACATTACGAAGGGTTGTCGTTGCCAGTTGTTCAACGGCACCGAGGTAGTTGGCGATCTCATAGGTGGCGGCCCGAGCGTCCGTTACCTGGAAGTACACGACCGTGTCAATGGACACAACAAGATTATCTTCGGTGATGACCGGTTGCGGCGGGAACGAGACGACCTGCTCACGCATGTCCACGAGTGGGCGAACCCGGTCGACGAACGGCACGAGAACACTAAGCCCGGGTGTGAGCGTCCGTTGATACCGTCCCAAGCGTTCTACCACCCCGGCATAGGCCTGTGGGATGATTCGGAGCGATTTGGCAATGACAAGGATCACGAAGATGACAAGAAGAACGAGAAAAGCCGCGAGGATGATCCCGGGTAGCTGTGCGGGTAGATCCGGCATGAGATTACGCTCCTGTTCGCTCGAGGGGAACTACAGATATCGTGGCACCAATGACCGCAGTAACCAGTACCGGAGTGCCCACACCCACCTCGCCGAGATCGCTGAGAGCGGCTAGGCGTGCGCTCCAGAGTTCACCGTTTGACAGCCGAACCTGCCCGGCTGTCGTGGTGAGCGGGACGACAACTCGCCCGTCTGAGCCAACGATGGCATCAATATTGCTCGGAGTGGGGTCGCCGCCGCTGTGAAGGCGCCACAGGAGCGGAGGACGAAGGAGAAGAATGAGGGCCATCGCAACGACGGCGGCACTGATGAACTGCGCCCACCACGGCAGCCCAAACAGGCCAGAAATCAGGCCGAAGGCCCCTCCGAGCGCGAGCATGAGGAATGTTAGTTCAAGTGTAAAAAGCTCGATCACCGCAAAAAGTAGGATGAGCACCAACCAGGCGATCCAGGCGTACTGTGTGAGAATATCCACCGCACCAACTCTCCTATTCGGATGAGGCCAACACTAGCAGTTCCACCGCGAGTTCAAGGAGTTTTCACACTGTGACCACGTTAGCAGCATCGCAAGGCCAGGATGCCTCTGCTCCACTAGCTCCCGGTTCGTTGGCCGGTCACGTTGCTCTTGTGACCGGCTCGTCACGCGGTATCGGTGCAGACACCGCAAAATACCTGGCGGCGGCGGGAGCATCCGTTGTGGTGAACTACCGGAGCAAAGCACCGCGTGCAGACAGGGTCGTCGCGGAGATTGTTGCGGCCGGGGGCCGTGCGATTGCGGTTGCCGCGGATCTCACCGACGCCGACTCTGTTGCCGCCATGTTTGCACGAATCGATGTCGAGCTTGGACCGCTTAACCTTCTTGTACTCAACGCCTCGGGCGGTATGGAGCAGGGGATGGGTGAGGACTACGCGATGCGACTCAACCGTGACGCGCAGGTGACCGTGGTCAAGGGAGCACTGCCATATTTTGTCGCGGGTGGGCGGATCGTGTTTGTGACAAGCCATCAGGCCCACTTCATTCAAACCACCCCCACAATGCCCGAGTATGAACCGGTCGCGCGCTCGAAGCGGGCCGGTGAGGACGCGCTGCGCGCTATGCTGCCGGAGTTGGGTGCCGCGGGAGTCACGTTTGTTGTGGTGTCTGGCGACATGATCGAAGGAACCATTACCGCGACGCTACTGGAACGCGCGAACCCGGGAGCAATCGCCGCTCGACGCAGTGACGCCGGCAAGCTCTATAACGTGTCGGAATTCGCGGCCGAGGTGGCGCGGGCTGTTATCGATCCTATTCCGGTCGACCACACGCGTTATGTCGGAGACACCGCTGGCTTTGGGCGCTAGTGGTCGCCACCGTGGTTACTCTCGTTGGAGCGCGAGTCGCTGCGAACGATATCGCATTCCCTGCACCCCGCCTGCCCCATTATTACCGATAATGCACATTATGTCGGATTGTGGTCATGCTGTGCGCAGTTTGTGCGACAGGCTACAAAATGGGTAACCTTCCCGCGTGCGCAAAAATCCCTGGCGTAAGCAGGCACGCCACCCCAGCGAAAAGGAAACCTTCCCGCGTGCGCAAAATCCCTGTCTGACCAGAGATTTCGCCATTCGACTGGATGCACGAGCCGTGACACGACTGGTGGACTTCTCCGGCCGCTTTCCTTGGCAGTGGACTCTGGGCGATGCCGACGAGTTCTTCTCCTATGCTCGGGGGTCAGGAACCTATCTCGTTCGACGGTGCGCACCTATCAAGGTGCGATCAAGCTCTTTTGTGATTTCGCCCGCAATCCGCAGTATGACTGGAACGAGAGCTGCGCTCGTCTGTTCGGGAGCGTTTTCGCTCAGGTCATCACCGAGCTCAACCGAATCCCCCACTCGCAGCCCCATGAGGCGCGATCGGCTAAGCGTCCGTTTAGCCGACGCGAGCTACAGCAGTTGTTCGACCTGGCCGACCTCGAAGTCGATCGAGTTCTGAACTCTGGCAGGAAGGGCGCTCTGGCTGCGTTGCGCGACTGCTGACCGGTCAGAGCACGGATCTTCCCGGATGACCCCGCAGAGTAACCCAAACGGTCGCCCAGCCAGCGATGGAGTCGGTGCGACTCGCCCGCCGTCCATCGAGAATCTCCTCACCCCGCACCGGCGAGGCCGACCCCTGTCCTCGGGCATGCGACACTGCGACCGCTGCAAGTGAGGTGTCGCGAAGATCCGGGTGAGATGGCCGGATGGAGCTATCTGCGGACCTTGTGTCAGCGCGACCGTGCACGAGTTCGGCCCTTGCTCAAGGTATCGCCTTAGAGGCGAACCTTTGCCCACGCACCGGTCGTCAGGGACTCTCCGATCGCGTCCAACACTCGAGCGGCGGAGACGGCCTCGTCGATGCCGATGCGGCTCGGTCGGTCGAATTCGATCATCTGGAGGAAATACTCGAATTGTTGTGGGACCACCCCCTCGAGGCGCCCGTCGAGTTCAGGGGAAAGCACTGTGTTCGGGAGCGAGTGGCCGTCCGCTGTCAGCAGATCCACGCCCTCCGCGGTCACATCGACCTTGAGGGTGCCCTCGGTGCCGTAGAGCTCGAACGACGAGGCCAGCCCACTCGGGGTCGAGTCGAGCAACGCCCACGAGATCTCGATCGAGCCAATCGTTCCGTCTTCGAGCTCACACAGGATGAGCGCGACATCGACACCCCCGATACCGAGGGCCGGGAGGATCTTGCGGGCCGTCGTGGCGCAGACGCGCACGATCGGGCTGCCGGTGATCCACTGCACGAGATCGATGTCGTGGATTCCTTGGTACATGTAGATCGGCGACGCACCGCGGTTGGCGACCCCGACGCTTCGGGGAACTATTCGCGACGCTCGTACGTGGACGGACTCGCCGATCTTTCCGGAGCGGACGGTGTCCGCAGCCAGCCGGAACCGGGGGTCGTGCCGAAGCACATGTCCAACGAGCACCTTAGACGAGGATTTTTCGGCCGATGCAGCAATCGTGAGCGCACCTTCAAGAGTGTCAGCGAGCGGCTTCTCCACGAGAGCGTGCAAACCTGCCTCAAGGGCCTCCACGGTGACGCCGACGTGAAGCTTGTCGGGCACGGCGATGATGACGGCGTCCAATTTGGTTGCCGTTATCGCTTCGTCAAGAGTGGCGAACCAGGGAACTCCGTGTTGCTCCGCCGCCCGTCGCCCTGAATCTTCAAATGGGTCGACGACCGCGGCAAGGGTGGCGCGGGGATTCTCAGAGACAATGCGGCAGTGAACCTGCCCCATGCGTCCGGCTCCGACGACGGCTACGCGTGTTGTGGTCATGACGATGCTCCTTTCGTGAGCGTGGGGATCCCCGCAAGAAAGCGGCGAGTTAGAGCCATCGGTTCTGTAATGGATGTCCCGACGACAACGGCGAAGGCCCCTGCGTCGAATGCCGCCGCGACTTCCGCCGGCGACTTGATGCGGCCTTCGGCTATGACGGCTATCGATGCCTCCGCCAGTGCCCTTACGAGTTCGATGTCCGGGTCGCCGAGGCGATTCTGCTGCGCAGAGGTGTAGCCCGAGAGTGTAGTGCCAACCAGTTCTGCGCCGAGGAGCACGGCGCGTTGGCCCGATTCGAGGTTGTCGATATCGGCCATTACCGGCACGCCGAGTTCACGGACGGCGGGTAGCAGGACCTCGACGGCTGTGCCGGGACGTTCGCGAAGTGTGGCGTCCAGCGCCACCACGTCGGCACCAGCGTCACGTAGGGCACGTGCGTCATCGAGCGACGGAGTGATCCACTGTGCGCTGCTCTGGTCCAGAATCTTCTCCAGACCGATGATGGGGGCGGTCACTCGTTGGCGCACGGCCGCCACGTGTGCGGCACTGTTGATGCGCACCGCGGCCGCACCAGCGATCACGGCGGCCTCAGCGATCGCGGCGATGATCCCTGGGTCCCGCAGCGGGGAATCATCTGGCGCTTGGCACGAGACGATCAAACCTCCGCGAAGCTGGGAAAGGTCGATCATGGGGCTTCCTCCACTGCAACGAGGCCTGGGAACATCAATGCGGCAAGCTCATGACGCTCGGCTAGGAGCCCGGCGCCTTGCAGGGCAGCATCTGGAGTGACGATGAGCTCCGACTCGGCGTGCTGGCGGCGCTCGAGCGCCGCGATCAACTCTGCGACCAACGCACTCGAGCGCATGAGCCCTCCGGTGAGGCCGATGGGACCCTCAACGATCCGTGCGGCCTCGATGCTCCGCGCGAGCTGCTCAGCAACCTCGGCGCCCGCCAAGACGGCAGAGGCAAAGTCGGCCAGGTACCATGGAGGCGGTGCGGAGGACATACTGGCGTGATAGATCTCCGCAGGCGTTCCGAGCCCCCACTCACCTCAGCTAGCGAGGTCTGCGGACCGCGCCCTCCGAGAGCATCAAGAGCGGCTTGGATTCCACGCTGACCGATCCAGAAGCCTCCCCCGAAGTCGCCAAGCATGTACCCTCGCGCGTCCACTCGTCGCCACTTGCCCGTGCCGTTGGATGCCAGGGCCGCCACGCCCGTTCCGCAGATGGCCGTAGCGTCGATGCTCAGGCCGATTGTGCCCAGGTGTGCCGTGACCAGCATCGGCCGCGACCGCGACGGCCCTGACCGGTATGCGTTGCAACAGCAGCCGCGCGAGTTCGGCGGCCGCAGGTGAGCCCTCGACGAACCCCGAGTAGCCAACACCCAGGACATCCGCTGGACCTGCCTGAGCGACAAGTTCCACGATGCAGTCGACCAGGGAGCTAACACGGCTACCATCGGTGAGATCGCCACTTTACGGGTGATAACGGAGTGATAGCTCTGCGGATGCTCGAGCGGCAGTCCACTGTACTTGTCCAAGGCGAATGCCGTGAGCGTGGCCAGACGTGGATTTCCGGCTTGAGCCAGTTCCTTGTAGACCGGGCTCGGAGACGAGCCGGTTGCTACGCCAAGAACGGACAACTCGCCGGCGTCAAGCCACGTCGAGATAGTGGCTGCGGCGAAGGCCGCCGCCGCGTGCGGGAAAACAAATACGGGCACGGTGCTCCTCAGGAACTTTCCTTGATCTGGCGCACTATTTCACGCCGCCGAACGAGAGACCACGGGCCATGTGCTTGCGGACCAAGATCGCGAAGATCACGATCGGAAGCGCACCGATGACGCCGGCAGCTGTGAGCCGCGCCCAGTTGGTTCC
>Ga0081606_1000128_pt1 | contig 46013 bp, 32 predicted proteins | sample EareggfetidaYelm_FD_71127 | JGI IMG/M metagenome (GOLD analysis project Ga0081606, IMG submission 71127) | Earthworm egg capsule microbial community from the University of Washington, USA - E. fetida Yelm (SPADES assembly) (version 2) | ecosystem: Host-associated > Annelida > Reproductive system...
CAATCCTATGGCGGGCAGCATGCCGAATATTTATTTGATGCCGTTCCCACAGCCGATTACGGTTTTATCCTTGCCGGGAGTTCGCTGTCGGGTAAAAGCGGCAACAAAACTTCCGACGGCTCGGGCGACCTGGATTACTGGGTCTGGAAAATGGACGAAAACGGCGAGATGGACTGGCAGAAAAGCTTCGGCGGCCCGGGTTCGGATTTCCTGCAATCGATCAAACTGACCAATGACGGCGGATTCATCCTTGCCGGGAATTCAAGTTCCCCAAAAGGATTAGCTAAAAAAGACGACGGTTTTGGCGGCGAGGATTTCTGGATCATCAAACTCGATGCAGGCGGTGGTGAACAATGGCAGAAAACCATTGGCGGACTTGGGCAGGAAAAACTGCAAAGTGTGGCCCAGACCAAAGACGGCGGTTATATCCTGGGCGGTTCTTCGGCATCTGACCAATCAGGCAATAAAAAGCAAAAAAGTTTCGGCAACCTCGATTACTGGGCGGTCAAACTCGATAAAGAAGGAAATGTCGAATGGGAAAAAACCTTCGGCGGGATTTATTTTGATGAACTGCGCAGCATCGAACAAACCGCCGACCAGGGGTATATTCTGGGCGGTTATTCGAATTCCCCAATTTCAGGCAATAAAAAAGAAAACAACATCGGCATTGGCGATTACTGGATCATCAAGCTCGATAAAAAAGGCAATGAAGAGTGGCAGCAAACCCTGGGCGGGGATAAAGACGACCAATTACAGGTCATCCACCAGACGTATGACGGCGGTTATATCGTAGGGGGCAACTCGAATTCGGGTGCCAATTACAGCAAAAAGCAAGGCAATGGCAAAGGCACGGATTTCTGGGTCGTCAAACTCGACAAGGACGGGGCGATGTCGTGGCAGCAAACCTATGATTTCGGGCAATCGGACATCCTGACTTCCATCGTAGAAAACAAAGACCATACTTTACTCATTGGCGGTTTTGCGAAATCGGAAGCCCAGGGAAAATCAAAGGACAAAGAAGGGATCAACGATTACATCGCCCTGAAAATCTCAGAAACCGGCGAGCAGTTGTGGGACAAAACCATTGGCAGCGCCGGGGAGGATATTTTAAGAAAAGTGGTGGAAACCCGGGACGGCGGTTACCTGCTTGCCGGAACTTCGAATCCGGTACGCCGCAATTCCGGCGGACAGGACGAATCGGGTTCCATCCTGGGCAACGGTTCAGGTTTCAGCCTGGGCAATGGCGAACAGTTGCAGGGCGTTAAAAATGCAGGCGACAGCCTCAATGAGAAAATGAAGGAGGCGACCGACAGTTTTAATGAAGGCTACCAGAATACTGTTGGCGAAGCAGCCAGCCAGATCAACAAGGCGACCGACTTGGGGTCGGATTCTCCTGTAAAATTCGGGGTAAACGCCCCGGCGAGCCCTTTGGGCAAAGCTCCGTCAATTGGCGGCAGCAACCTCACAGACAAGGCGATGGACGGATTGTCTTCGGGGCTTGGAGGCAATAAGGCCAACATCCCGCCGTCGAGGGACAAGAAAACGCATTACGGCAGCAGCGATTTTTGGGTGGTCAAGCTCCGAGACAAAGACAAACCCAAAGTGGTGAAAGCCACCATAGAAGCGATGCCGAACCCGGCAAGCGATTTTACAAATGTGATCATCGGTTATGATTTTGAAAGTGGTACTGCAACTGTCGCAGATATTGCCGGGCATTTGCTGCAAACGATACAAATCACAGGAAGGACTGTTCCTGTAGATTTAAGCGGATATCCGGAAGGGATTTATATTGTGAACATCAAGACGAACAGGCAGAGTGACGGGGTAAAGATCATCAAGAACAAATAATATACTAAACAGATATAATGAAATATTTAATAACATTACTATTATTTACACAGGTAGCTTTAGCACAATACAATACTAAGTTCCAGGACCCAAAATCCCCGGATGCCTATTTATTTGAAAAGTATGGCAACGTACCCGTTTCAAAATACTCTGGCAGGCCTGACATTACAATCCCTTTGCATACAATACAGGAAGGAGACCTTACAATTCCTTTAAATTTAACCTATAATTCAAATGGTATTCGCGTAGATGAAGAAGCATCCCAGGTTGGGCTTGGATGGTATTTTGGAACAGGAATGATTTCACAGATTAAACAGGGAAAAGATGATTTAAAGGCGGATAGTGATTTGAAACTCCCTGACTATTTTTGGAACAGCAGCCAAAGTTATGTTATTGATCCTTACCCTGGCTGGAGGAATCGTTTCTTGAACGAACCATTGCCAACTGATCCTGCGAGAAGAATTCTGAATACTTCAACTCCGCAACTCGATCAATATTTTATGGCGAGGCTTAGAAGTGATGGAGGATATAGTAATATGACCTATTTTTCCCACGGAGGGCAACTTTTCACCGATTACAGTGCTGCGTTAAATTTTCCGCATATGCCTATGGATATGGAACTCGATCTTTTTAAGGCAAATTTTTTCGGGCATGATTTGATTTTTTACATTAATCCATACGCTAGTTCGTGGGAAAATAAATTTCAAGTGCTCAACAATGAAAAATATAAAATCAGTGTGCAACAGTTTGAGGATTACTCAAGTTTTTCATGGATGAGATATGCTTGGACAATTATAGCGCCTGACGGCATATCATATATTTTTGAAGAACAGTTAGAAACTGCTTATAGTAGTGATAGGGAGTTGTTTAGCAGCACGATTGAAACCCCGGGGACAGGTTATAAAACATACACTCCAAGCGGTCCTAATATTGGCATTTTTGAACCTTTTAACTATTCAAGGGTTTGGAAAATCACTAAAATAATTGATGCAAAAGGTAACGAGATTCTTTTTAATTATGAAAAACTACAACAAAAAATTCTTTCGGTATCCGGCAGTACTGGAAGATGTGAATTTTTAAATATTGCGGGAACGAGAATGTTTATAAATGACAATCAACATCAACTGAGGGAACTTGAAGGTCCAACATTTCAAAATTCATCTTCAGGTTTTTCCCAAATTTTCGGCACAGGTTTACATTTCGCTCGATTCTACACTAATACCTTAGCAAAGCACGAAAAGTCTGTATTAAAAGAAATTCTTTATTCAAGTTCAAAAGTACAATTCACATATGGGGACCGGATAGACATCCCTTTTGATAAAAAGCTGACGAATGTAAAGATATTCCACAAACTCAATGAAGTAAAATCTATCGATTTTTCATATGATTATTTTGTCCCTGCCAGTTCAGAAGATACTCAAAAAAGGTTAAAACTGTTATCGTTAAATTTTGGGGACAAACCGTATTTATTTACCTATAATCCTACTACACTTCCTGTAAAAGATTCCAATTCCTTTGACTTTTGGGGCTATTATAATGGATTGCCTAACACTACCAGCATTAATAATCCCTTTAGGATAAAAAACATTTACACAGCTGAAACTCCCGTCTGGGCGAAATTTTTTCGACAAACCCTGGATGGGAAGGCAAATAGATCGGCAGTCTTAAATGCGTGTAAAGCGGGTATTCTGGAAAAAATTAATTATCCTACAGGAGGACATACAGCTTTAGAATATGAACTGAATGATTTTGGCTATAGCCAAAGTGATCCACAAGGTTATTTCTTTCCCGACGCAAATAACAAAACGGGGATAAATTCCGCACTCAATTACATAAATGATTATGCGCAAACAAAATGTTCTGGTTTTGGACTAAGAATTAAGAGTGTAACCGATTCACCTGACGATATCATTTTATATAAGAAAAGATATACTTACACTGGGGGGAAACACATCACGCCTTATATTTTTTCAAGCGATGAATCCCATAATACACTAACTGCCTATTGTGAAGTAAATGGTGGCGCGATCGGAACCCGTAAAACGTATAGTGATGGTTTAAAAATTGTATCTCACAATTCATCATTGTATCAAACCAGTATGTTGGGTAATGGCGAGGGCATTGGTTATGACAGCGTTACTGTTGAAGATGTAGCTCAAAATGGAGCAACATTGGGAAAAACGGTGTCTTTTTACACTAACATTCCCGATTTTAGTGCCAGAACAAAATTCGGTTTTGGAATTTCATATGCTTTACTTGACATGTATGGGTCTTCAGTTCGACAGACAGATGTTGACAATGGGCTATTGATTAAAGAAGAAATTTATGATAACAATTCAAAGTTGCGTCTTGATGAATATGAATACGAACAGATCATGCATAAAAATGATCTATGCTATAATGTCAAAGTTGTCAGAGTACCTGGGCAGTTTATGCATCAAGTTGTTTGTCAGAATATGTATTTTTATGAATATTTGATTTTTTATTATCCTTTGAAAAAAGCAATTAATCGTTTAAAAAATAAAAAATCGACTGAATACTTTTCTTCAGGATCAATCGGAACCAGTACAAGTTATTCTTATGACAGCAACTACATTCCAACAGGAAAAGTGGTTGTAGATGCCTCAGATTTACCAGGAGGAAATGCGATGGGTACAGAAATTTCTGAAATGGACAATTCTTATATCCTTACTGAAAAAAACATCTTTACTTATCCTAAAAAAACTACTTTCTCAAAATATGGATATACACAAAAGATTATAAACTACAATTATAAAGAAACTGTGAATTCGAATGGTCAAAATCATTACGTATGCATGGTTTCTGATTGGCAGGAAGAAATTCTTAAAGGTTCTACCACCGGAAATGGAAAAAAAGTTATTTACGATCGTTATGATGAAAAAAACAATCTTGTAGAATGGCATGAAACCGATGGGATATATACAGTTGTGGTCTGGGGTTATAATAAAACACTTCCTATTGCAAAAATTGTCAATGCAACTTTTACGCAGGTTTCAGGAATGATTGCTAATGTACAGAATATTTCAAATGGGGCTGATCCGGATGCATTTGAAAGTAGCTTGATTACAGCTTTGGCACAAATCCGAAGCGCACTTCCAAATGCGCAGGTAACCACCTACACGCATAAACCTTCACGTGGCATCTCAAGCATCACAGACCCGAAGAGTATGACAACGTATTATACCTATGACAATCGTGGCAGGCTAAAGTTTATCAAAGATGCATCCGGTAATATTTTAACTGAAAACCAATATCATTTTAAAGACTAAGCGCAAATGAAAAAAATACTTTACTTATTGTCTTTACTTCCGTTATTGGCAACTGGACAAACTCCGGCAACTTTAGAGAATTTCATCTGGAATAAAACTTATAAAGTACCCACAACCGATGGTATCAATGCCAATGACGGCAGCGGCGCGGTAACTTTTGAAAAGAAAACCCAAACCTTTACTTATTACGATGGCCTGGGTCGCCCCAAGCAAAAAATAGATTTCAGGCAAACGCCTTTTGCGACCGATATCATTACACCAATTGTTTATGACGGCTTTGGACGTCAGGTTAAAGACCACCTGCCGTTTTACGGTTATTCAGAAAACGGGCATTATTCTGATAATCAGGCCTTAATAAGCACCTATTTTAGGCAGCAATATCTCGATCATTATGGAGATTCGATAGCTTACAGCAAAAAACAGTTTGAGAACTCACCATTGAACCGGATACTCAAACAATCTGCTCCCGGGAAAAGCTGGGAAATGGGTAGTGGGCATGAAATCAAATTCGATTATTTGACCAATGTTGATAATGAAGTGGCTCGGTATTCTGCTTCAGCAGTATGGAGCGAAGTTAATAAACTCTATGCAATTTCTCTATCTCTCAACACAAGCCATACTGCCGGTAAATTGTATAAAACAATAACAAAAGATGAGAACTGGACAAGCGGAACCAATAATAGTACAGAAGAGTTCAAGGACAAAGAAGGGCGTATCTTGTTAAAAAGGACATACGGAACATCCGTGGTAAGTGGTGTTCCTACCACAGAAAAACATGACACTTATTATGTATATGATCAATATGGAAATCTGACCTATGTAATCCCGCCGCTGGTGACCAATGCTTTGGATTCCGGGCAAATGGCCAATTTATGTTACCAATATAGATATGATGACCGAAACCGATTAGTTGAGAAAAAACTGCCGGGCAAGCAATGGGAGTTTATGGTGTATGACAAACTCGACAGGGTGGTTGCCACCGGCCCTGCGTTTTCACCGTTTAATAATTCTTCAGCCCCGTTTAACATAGGCTGGCTGGTGACAAAATACGATGCCTTTAACCGTGTGGTGCTTACCGGCTGGGCTGCCAATTCTGCTTCCAATACCAGTGCCGGTCGTACGACCCAACAAACCGCAAGGAATACAGATACGGTCCTTAGCGAATCGAAAACGACAACGGCCAATACGGTTAATGGCGTTGCGACACTTTACACCACAGTGGCCTGGCCTGTAGGAACTACAGCCTACCACATTTTAAGTGTGAATTATTATGACGATTATGACAGCGGGGTAACTTTTAATCCGGTACTGTCTTACACGATTCCTACCATCACGCCCCAGCCGGTCTATTACAACAATACGGTAAAACCCAAAGGAATGCCAACGGTAAACCTGGTCAGGATTCCCGAAGCGACAACCAATTATAATTTTGAGAAAAGTTATACCCTTTATGACAGCAAGGCGCGCCCGGTGCGTACGTTTACAAACAATTACCTCGGCGGTTACACCCAGGTAGACACCCAGCTGGATTTTGCAGGCAAGACCCTTAAAACCGAAACCCGCCACAAACGGTTAAGCAGCAGTACGGAACTAAAAATCACGGAAGCGTTTACCTATTCCGGGCAGGACAGGTTGCTGACACATACCCACCAGGTCAACAACGACCCGGTAGAATTGCTGGCAGAGAACAGCTACAGCCATATAGGGCTACTGTATCTAAAGAAAGTAGGCAACACTTCGGCTGCGCCGTTGCAAACCGTCGATTACAGTTACAACATCCGGGGCTGGCTTACCGGGATCAACAACCACAATAACAATGCTTCGCTCAACCTTGCAGAGAATGACCTTTTTGCCTTTAAGATCAATTACAACAGTGTGCAAAACGAAACCGGTTATAGCGGCACGGCTTTGTACAATGGCAACATATCGGAAACCTACTGGCGAACCTCGGCAGATAACATCCTGCGCAAATATGGTTACAAATACGACCAGATGAACAGGCTGCAATCGGCGGTATACCAAAAACCGGGGGTTTCGCCCGCGGTTACCAATTCGTATAATGAATTCATTTCATACGATAAAAACGGCAACATCACGAACCTGTCCAGGACCGGCGACTTTGATTCGGCTACACAGGCACTTGAGATCGACCAGCTGGCGTATACTTATGACACCAACAGCAACCGCCTGCTCAAAGTGACCGACAATGCCGGCCTGTATGCCGTCCCGGGATTTAAGGACGGTACCAATACCGGGAACGACTTTGCCTATGATGCCAATGGCAACCTGATCACCGATTTGAACAAAGGCATCAACAGCACGGGAACAAACCCCATAAAATACAACCACCTGAACCTGCCAACAGAGATCGTGATCAGTACGAGCCCGCTTAAAAAAATAAATTACCTTTACGATGCCAACGGTGTAAAAGTGCAAAAGGCCGTAAGTGATGGCGCGGTAGTGGTCACCACGGATTACCTCGACGGTTTCCAATACCAGAACACGGCCCTACAGTATTTCCCGACAGCGGAAGGATATGTGAATTACGATTCCGGGATATATAAATACGTATACAATTATCTAGACCATCTGGGCAATGTACGGCTGAGTTACACCTCGGATATGACACGTGGCGGCTTGGCAATCATGGAGCAGAACCATTATTACCCGTATGGGTTCAAACATACCAATTATAATGTGGAGGTGTTGAAGCTTAGGGGTAAAGAGACTGCTATTGAGATTTTGGGGCAGAATAAGTATAAATATAAATACAGTGGTAAGGAGTTACAGGATGAGCTTGGTGTTAACATGTATGATTTTGGCGCAAGAAATTATGACCCTGCAATTGGCAGGTGGATGAATATGGACCCACTTGCTGAAGAGCGAAGAAAATGGTCGCCATATAATTATGCCTCGGATAATCCCATGTATTTTGTTGACCCGGACGGTATGCTTGACCATATTTTTCTAACTAAAATGTGGAATGAATCATCAAATGGGACTAAATGGACTAATAATGGGGATGGCACTTTTTCAAGTGATACCGTTAAGCCTGTTTCCTCGAGCGATAATGATGATATTGTAAATATTGACACTCAATCAAAAAGTGTCACAATTATAAAGACTAATGATAACTATGATACTGTCACTGTTGATGGCAAAAGCGTAGGAAATCGCAAGAAAGGAGTCACTGAACAGCAATATAAAAACCAAGGTTATTCGATTTGGAATCCTGAAGGCGCAGGAATGGGAATTACTGATTTTGGGCTTTCGTTTGCTGGCGGCGAAATGCTTTTTGCTAAATTTGGCGGGTACGTGAGTGCTTTATGGGCAGGGAGAGCTGCGAAAGAAATAAGTGTTATAGGACCAAGAGCAACTTATCGAGAGTTTGCTAAAAAAATTGGAGCTAATTTCCTTGATGTAACGGACGAAGCATGGACGATGCGAAAAAATGTTACTTTTTTGCAAGGTGTTGTAAAAAGAGGAGATGATGTGATATTCTCTGGAAAATATAATCCCGCAAGGCTTGATCCTAGTTCAGTTCTTGCTCAAGAGATCAGGTATCTACAAAGACATGGTTATTCCTGGACTAATGATTTTTCAAAGTTAATAAAACAATAGAATCAACATGGAACAAAATTTTTCACAATATATCGAAGCCTTTTTTTATAAGCTTATTGAACTCTATGGCTTTAAAGTAAAATCTGAGTTAAATGAAAATCAATCATACATGATTGAATATAGTTCAGAAGATTTTGTAATCAAAATTGAAAAGTACTTTAAGGAATTTTATGCGTCAATTTATAAAGTAGATAAACTAGATGACGAAATTAACCTTTTTAATTTGTTAGAATATTTAAAACAAAATGATGATAAAATCCCTAAATCTGAATATTTTAGAAAAGAACAGAATATTGATGAATGTTATAAAAAACAGTTAAATCATATTTCCTCTGTTATTTATGAGAACTACAATTTGATAAATGATTTTTATAATTATAATTATGAATCAAATATTATCAGATTTAAAATATTTTGGAAAAGTAAACATCCTGAACTCTATAATTAGGATTTGATAGATGTATTTGATATACGTTAGTAAATAAAAAAGTCGTTTTTATGACATAAAACATGATGCCGGGACTTGTAATTATAAATACAATGGGAAGAAGTTCCAAGACGAGCTGGGGCTTAACTTGTATGACTATGGCGCGAGGAATTATGACCCTGCGATTGGAAGATGGATGAATATTGACCCATTGGCGGAATTGTCGCGAAGATTTAGCCCATATACTTATGCACTAAATAATCCTGTATATTTTATTGGCCCAGATGGGATGTTAACAGAATCTTTCGTTGACAATATGTTGAAAAATTCAGGAGAAGGCGAAACAATCTGGAAAAATAATGATAATGGAACTTTTTCAAGTAGTGGAGGAAAGACAATAGACACAGGTGATAGTGCTGATAGCGAAGGTGGTGGTGATAAGGAAAAAAAATCAAAAACAAGTGAAGGTAAAGAGGTAAGAAGAAAAGGGAATGGTGAGAATATCAATTATTTTGATAAAAATTTAGAGGATAATAAACTTTATAAAGTTGCAAAAAAAGAAAGAGTTAAAGATAATGTATTAAAGGTGTTTGCACACGGTTCTGAATATTCAGTACGAGGGTATCAAACTTTGGAAGACGTTGAAGCATTTCTTTATAGGGATAGTGAAATGTGGCGAAACTTTATTGACAATGGAGGCACACTAACTATGCAAATGATAATTTGCAATGGAGCTAATATGTCTAAAGATGGTAACCCTATTGCTTTAGAACTTGTACAAAAACATAAAGGCCTGACTGTCACAAGTGCATCTGATTTTGTATACCCATCAGTGGGTACGACAAATTACGCTATGAAAGATAATGGTGTCTGGAATACTTTTACCAATAATAATGGAGTAATTGAAACAACTTCTTCAACTACAAGGAATAGATAAAAATAATATTATGAAAAAAATTGTTATACTTTTAAATTTAATATTTCTATTTAGTTGTAATCAAGCAACTAAAAATACCGAAATAAAATCTCAAGAAAAACAAGTTCATTATTCTATACAGGAAAGATTAGAAAAGCTTAAAATGAAATGTATTGAAGATGGCGATGCCGAAGCTTTTGGTCGCTTAGTTGACCATTATGCTAATACTCCATCTAATTATTATGAACTATTTCCAATATCAATAATAATGGCAAATAAATATAATAATGATAACGCTCGTGTTACAATTTATTTTCAAATGATAATGATGATGAACGATGGAAAAAGAGATGATAAATTATTTTTTACTTTGAAAGAAGCTGAGAAAGAATTTATAGTAGCACATTTAGTCGATGGTTTGAAAAATAATAATCCTGGTTGTAAGGGTTTATTAAAAAAAATTTTAGCAGGAGGTTATAAAATTAAAAATGCTAATCCAGAAATTGAAAATTTAATAAACTAAATTTAAAAACAAAAGGTTCAAACTCTGATGGTGTATCAGAAAAACGAGATGCATTTTGCCTGAAATATTCAACTGATGGTGAAGGCTGGGACGAATCGTATTATCCTTATATGGTTATCGATGGTGAGTGCGTTTGGAGGTAAAACCCACCATTTAGAAGATAAAAGAAAACCCCCCCCGCTGGCGCGAGCATCTCGCTCGTGCCCACAATAAAAATTTCCCTAATTTTACTACATGAGTAGAAAATATAAATTTGGAGATAAAAGCGGCGCTTACTTTATAAGTTTCGCCAAGTATTTGGATTGATGTTTTTACACGAGACGGATATTTTTGCCATATCACAGAAGCTTAGATTATTGCCGTAAAAATAAAGGCATGGAACCTTACAGTTACTGCATCATGCCCAGCCATGTACATTTAATATTCCGGTGACCCATCAGGAATGATAAGAAACTTTAAAGGCTATACTTCAAGAAAATTATTAAAAGCTATCGGCGAAAATTTGCAGGAAAAGGAATGGTTATTATGGATGTTTAGCCACGCTGAAAAAAAAACAGGTAATGTCAAAAAAATGCAATTTTGGCAGCAGAGTAATAAACCCATTGAAATCTGGCCGTTGAAATTTGAACAAAAACTATACTATGTACATCATAATCCTGTTGAAAGTGGGTTTGTTTTGAATCCGGTTGATTGGAAATTTAGCATTGCGAGGAATTATGCTAATGCGACCATACTGTTTTGGAGGTTGATAGGAATTGATTGTGAACGAGCGAGACGCTCGCGCCAGCTCGGGGGAATGTTTCAAGAAAATTGGCTAGCGAAAAAAAAGCCTGTCATAAAAATTACGGTTTCCCACATCAAAATGTGCGGGAAACCGTAATTAAAATTGTAAGCGCATATCTTAACTTTACATTGTGATTAGGAGTTAGCTATCCATATCATAACTAATATAAGCGAAAACTTTTCGAAAATCAAAAAGCGATATTTTAGGGAATATCGCTTTTTTTGTTGTGTTCTTATTACGTAAACGTATGATAAATGGTTAGAATCGTAGAGATTAAGAATCATTACAGCTTAGGTATATACCTATAAAACAACCGTCGCGAACATTTGCTTCGAAAACTACTTTTACGCCTAAAACCCCTCCACAAAAAACTCCCAAAATTTACACTCCAAAAATACCCAATTCCATACATTTGCCACATTATAAGCCAATTACCAAATTTTACACGCCATGGAACCATCACCATCGGACAGGATACACCAAATGCTTACTGACATCGGGCAGGGGACAATAAAACTTATTATACCGCTCCATCTGTACCACACCAGCCTGCAGACCATTATCCTGCTGCAAAATATGTTGCTGTACGAATTCCAAAGCCTGAACTTTGAAACTGAAGGCAATCTCCAGCGATCCGAAATCATCAAAACCAAAGAGGCGGCACTCGCCGTATCACTATCGGTATACATCACCGACCACCTCCACGAAAAACTGCCCAGCACACGTGAACTTGCAATAATGTTAGGCACAAACGAACTCAAATTAAAAGAAAGTTTCAGGAAAACCTATGCCCAGAGTATACACAGGTATTTCAACGAAAAACGGCTGGAGAAAGCACGGTTAGAAATTATCCGGTCAGACAAAACGCTAAACCAGATAGCAGATGATTTCGGTTTTGCCGTATACCATTCCTTCTACGTCGCTTTTAAAAAGCATTTTGACTATTCACCCATAGAATTGCGAAAGTCATAACCAAAATAAATACCAGGAAAACATAATCCCGAAAATGACCTTTTTACAACAGGGTTGTTTTTATAAAATACTGAAAATGACACCGATATGTTTCTAGCTGTTGCAACTTTACAGCATCAAAATATACCCAATGGAAACAAAAACCAACATCCGGCAAATTTTCATTATAACAGTCTGTTACCTGTATATAGTACTATTCGTTTATGCGGCATTCAGCAAAATCCTCGATTTCGAAAACTTCCGCATCCAGCTTGGACAATCTCCTCTGTTAAGTGCCTTCGCAGGATTTGTGTCTATAGCAGTCCTTATCGTAGAAATTGGAATAGCAATACTGTTGTCGATATCCAGATTTCGTTCTCTCGGATTACTTGCAGCCTTCGGCTTGATGGCAATGTTTACAACTTACATCTACATAATCCTGAACTACAGTTCATTCATTCCCTGTTCCTGTGGTGGCATACTCGAAAAAATGGGCTGGACGGAACACCTGGTTTTCAACATAATTTTCATGGCACTTGCCGCAGTCGCTGGGATGCTTCGGGGCTCTTGGCTTCCGGGAAACCATGCTGCTCGCATGGCGGCAAAAAAAGCCGCGGTCTTTCCGGTTGTCGGAATCTTGGGTAGCTTATTGGTGGTTGCCCTATACCTGCGTTCGGATTACATCATACATGAAGAGAACAATTTTACACGGCGCTTCCCGCCACATCCTGTTACTAAATTAAGCGAAGCCGATTTACGGTATAATACATACTATTTTGCAGGAAGTGATGATTCCGCAATATACCTCGGCAATTACACCACGCCTTTAAATGTTTCCGCCTTCGATAAAAATCTAAAACTGAAGGGCAGGAATCGCATCAGCCTTGACAATACCGCTTTTCCATTCAGGGCAGTAAAGATTAACATACGACAGCCATATTTTTTTCTTTTCGATGGCACCGTACCGGTCGTATTTAGGGGAAAAACAACCGATTGGAAAGCAACCCTTTTGCCGCAGCCCCGGACTCAATTTAATCTATTCGTCCCTATAGATTCCGCAACGGTTGCCTTTCGTGGCGATGATGCTCTGGGCAAAAACATACTTGGGATTTTTGCTTTCAACGGCATGGTAAAAAGGCATTACGCAAAAGGACTGCTTCAGCAGCAGGTGGACGGCGTTTTCGATACGGATGGGATGTTACATTATGATCCGCAGCTGCAACAACTATTATACCTGTACTATTACCGCAACCAGTTTACCGCCACCGACAGGAACTTACGTTTATTGTATCGGGGAAACACAATTGATACGACAGCAATTGCACGGATTAAAATTGCAACGCATCCGCAAACCGGCGAACGGAAATTAGTCGGGCCGCCGCCCATGGTAAATGCCTGTAGTGCCATGTCAGCAGGACTGCTGTATGTAAATTCAGCATTGCGCGGCAAATCTGAATCGCAAAAAATGTGGAAGCAGGCATCCGTCATAGACGTATATGATTTGGTCGGCAGAAGGTACTTGGGGAGTTTCTACATCCACCATGAAGGTAATGACAAGCTATCAGCTATGCTGGTACATGAAAGCAATCTGTACGTCTTGATAGGCACAAGGATCTTGAGATACAAAATAGACATAATGCGTCTTAAAAAATAAAAGATTAAAAATTTATCCTGCAGGATATCAGGAATCAGATCGAACACCTGTAGAAAAAAGTAGATCGAAATTGTAAATTAAATCTTTGTAATATGAAAAATTCTAAAATCATGTTAACTGTAGCAGCATTCGCTCTGGCCATTACCGGGGCGTTCGCAACAAGTGCTGCTAAGAAAGCGCATGCTGCATCAACCATTGTACCGGGTTACCTGCACAATGGGGTAGAGTGTGAGTTTAAAGCGCAGTGTAATGAATCCGGACAAAATCTTTGTACGGAAACGCCTGTTGGTGGTGCACAGATATTTGGCATGGATGCCAGTGGTTGTGCTACCAAACTGTTCAGGCTATAGTCTACTTTGGCCGGTAGTTATGTGTGCAGTTGCAGGGAAACCTGCAACTGCTTTTTTTATAGGCCAAGGGCATCATTAACCCAGGATTCCGGGACACTTCCTTTAAGATGGTAATCAAACCACTGCCGGACTTTTTGGCTGAGGTCGAACTGCCGTGCTTTTTCCAAAACCACATGCTCCTCTCCGGGATAAACAAGCAATGCCAGTTTTTTCTTAAGCCGCCATAACGCAAGGTAAAATTCATACGATTGTGCCACATTAACCTGTTGGTCATTGGCGCCCGTCCACAGCAGTATTGGTGTTGTTACATTCTGGGCATGGCGTACCGGCGAATTGCGTTGGTAAGCGTCCCAATCCTCAAAAATGGATTTTCCCATCCGCCACTGTTGGTGCTCATTTCGCCAAAGGTCTGGCCTGCCGTTATTCCAACCGACCGTGAGGTACCAGCTGGCCATATCGGAAACACCGGCACCTGAAACCGCTGCGGCAAACAGGTCCGTCTGTGTAATAATGAAATTGGTTTGGTAACCTCCAAACGAATGTCCCACAATCCCTACACGGGCAGGATCGATACCGGCTGCTGCAAGGGCAGCTTTCGTTGCCGCAATCGTACAGTCGGCAGAAGAAACCGCAGGATTGCCAATCTCAAACGCGATGTCGGGGTACAGCACAAAATAACCGTTAGCGGTAAAGTTAGAAGGGTTAAAACCCGTATTCTCATAATCACTTGGATTGATATACAAGGTGGCATCCCTGCTGATTTTCTCATACACATTCACGACCATGGGGTATTGTTTTGAAGGATCGTAGTTTGCCGGATAGAGTAGTGCCGCCTTTAGCTTTTTGCCTGCCGAATTAAAAAAGTCAAGTTGCCTGCAACTGCCCAGTGCGTACTTGTTGCTGTGCGGGTTAGATCGGAAGATTAAGTTGGGCTTTGTCTTTATCCCGGCAGTTAGAAGTTCGGGGGATAGCTCAAAGGACTGCCGCATCATCACATACAGGTCTGCCTTTTCTGCTTTGATGATCCCGTCAGTGCGCCCATAACCAAATACGAAAGGTTTTTCACCGCGGGAACGCACCCAAATATAATACCCACTTTTCATACCGTTTTTTTCATTCGCCGCCAGCATTACGTTCTTGGCAAAGTCAATTTCAGGAACGATATAGCCGTCGCCATTAACGGCTTTTTCCGAATTCTCAAACGGCAGCCTGAAAACAATACCTTGCTCCCTGCCATGGGTAAGCCGTTGCGGTTTAAAACTAAGGGCATCTACCTGCCAAAGGTCATAATTGTCATACAACAGCACCGATTTCCCAGACCAACCCGCAATGCCGCAAGGCGGTACGGCACCGGCCGCGTCATAATCTTCCTGTGTCATGTCAACCCCAAGGTTAACGCTGATGTTAGTATGCAGCCGCTTTTCAATATTATAAATCCACCAATGGCCCTCACGGAAGTAAGCAATAAAATGACCGTCCGGCGACACGGTAACTGTAAATGGTTCTACGGACTGTTGTTTTAAAAACAGTTCCCGTTTCCCGTTGTTTACATCCGTTAAGTAAAGGTCTGTGTCGCCTTTGTATTGGTATTGGGGCTCGTACGCCTCCGGGTCATAAATAAGCGCATGGCGGTGGTCGCCGCTGGGCATCGACTGGTGCAGGCTGTCGGTGGCTACACGCCGGAATGCCCCGGTAGCAGGCCACCACACGGCCAGTGGTGAATGGCTTCCGTAATACCCGGTTTTTTGCCGCTGCGGATAAATCAGCCGGTCGGCACCGTTCCAGACCTGTACATCATTGGCGTTAGTTTTCGCACGATAAGCCGTATTGCGGACCCCAAAGAATACCCGCTGTCCATCGCCCGAAATCCTGAGCCTGCTGCCATAGGCCGGGGCTACCTTTGCTGACGGTGGAAAATCAGGGTTCAAACCGGGTTCCATCACGGCAAGTCGCCGCGCTGCTATTGAATAATGATACACCTTGTTTCCTGTGTCTTTTCCGGTTGCTGTAGGTTGCAAAAAAGCAAAGGTATTGCCGTTGGAATCCCAAACGGCATCGCCAAAGGCTGCGCCGCTTTGCTCGGTAATGAATGTTTCTTGAATTTGCTTTCCAAGGGTTACAAGTATCATGGAACAAGTTTCCATCTCTTTGATGGTGCATACCATTTGGTTTCTATTAGGATTCATCGAAAATGCGACACCTCCCGGATAGGAGGCAACGATACGCCCATCCGCAGCGATTACTTCAATGTTTTTGCCGCTTTCCTGCTGTTCCACGATTACCAGGTATTTGCCATCCCTTGAAAAGGCAAAGCGATCAACGCCCTTATAGTGTCGTGTTTTGCCTGTGCCAAGGTTCGTAACGCTGAGTGTTTTTTCAGGCAACACGCAGGCAAATTGGTCCCGACCGGCAAATACGCCCTGTGTCCCTTCGGCAAAACGGTAAACGGTCTTTTTTGAGGTGTGGTTTACAAAAAGCGTATCGGGATGTGCGCTGTATTCCATCCTGTAGCTCGTCCAGTTTCCATAAGGGGATATAGCACCCATGCGCAACTGCCCCCACAAATGGTAATCTTCGGGTTGTAGCTGTTTTTTTGGCAAAGCCTGCCCCATAACGGGGCAGGCAACCAAAACTAAAATTAAAATAAAAGAAAACAAAAGGATAGGCAGGTGTATAAATAGCGGCCCGTGAGGTTCTTTAAACGGTTTCATATCAATAACCGGGATTTTGCGGCGCAAGGTTGCCGTTGGCAAGCAGCTCTGCCTGCGGCAGCGGCCAGTGTTTGTCGGTAGGATCCCAGCCCGGTTTATCGCTGAGCGCTGCATCAAGGCTTCCGGTTCTCTTCAGGTCGAGGAAACGGTGGCTGTACTCCGCAAAAAGTTCCACACGGCGTTCACGAAGTATGGCATCAATAAGGTCCTGCTGTGAAAGTGCAGCGGTAGCGCCAAGCCCTGCAAGGCTGCGCACCTTGTCAAGGTCTTCTTTTGCACCGATAAGTTCGCCCTGCCGCGCCCTTGCCTCAGCACGCACCAAATACAATTCCCCAAGGCGGAGTACAATCGAGTATTCAACGGTAGTACCGGTATTGTTGCGCTGTTTATATTTAAACGCATGGCTCCAGGAGTTGCCTCCGGTGGTTACGGTCTTGGTCCATTTTTCCCTGCGCAGGTCACCCGGCTCAAAGGCCTGCATCAGTTTCGGGTTCAGCGCCACTTGCGGTGGCGGGCCCGAGCTGAAGATGTAGGTCAGTCCTTCCTCGGTATTCTTCCCGGCTGCCGATGGCATGAGTTGCCAGATTGTCGCCGTACAATCCTTCAGGAAAACCTTTTCAGGGTCGTTTTCCCAGACATACAGCGTATTGTTGTTGAGCACCGCCGAAGCAGCGTTTGAAGACTCGGCCCATAACCCCGCATACAGGTATACCCTAGCGAGCAGTGCCTGCGCGGCGTGCTTATTCGGACGGATTCTTCCGGCCACGGTATAGTTCTCAGGCAGCAGTCCCACCGCAGTTTCAAGGTCTGCGATGCAGTGCTGGTAAACCTCAGCGGTCAGCATGCGCCTGGCTACAGTATTGATCCTGTAATCCGTGGTGGTAACATACGGCACATCGCCATAAAGGCCGGTCAGGTAAAAATGCAGCAACGCACGTACAAACAATGCCTCGCCTTGGAGCTGTTCATGCTGCTGCGTGCTTAAGGCGGTTGTTGCCGCCAGGCCTTCAAGCATAGAATTGGCGGCGTAGACCTGTGCATAAGTGGTGTTCCAAAAGTCGGTCACATTGTTGTTTGAGGCCAAAAGGGAGTTGCTGTAAAAAGGCTCGGTGCCGTAAATGCCCGATTCGTAGGAAACCAGGTCATCGCCATAAGCGCCGGTAAACAACTGGCCGCCGTTCGCCCTGCCGCTAAGGAGGCCCGCATCGCGGATTCGGGCATAGATGTCAGACATGGCGGCATTGGCTGTCGCATAATTCTCAAACACGGCTGTAGCCGAAAGCTGCGAACGTGGCGGTTCGGCTTCAACAAAATTTTCGCAGCGGCTCAACAGCCCTGCAAGGCAGGCCAGTAGGATAAGCCTGCTAATTACTAATAAAATGTGGATATGGTTTTTCATAATGTTGCAGATTTAAAATGTAAGTTGTACGCCACCTGTAATGATGCGCAGCGGTGGCAGGTAGCCTGTAGTCGCGAATTCAGGGTCGCCCCATTTGTATCGCGTAAAGGTCAAAAGGTTCTGCCCCTGTAAAGAAAGGCGGCAGTCAATCCCACGGCTCCATTTCGCCGGAATGGTATACGACAGTGAGGCGTTTTTCAGGCGCACAAAAGATGCATCACTGACCGCAGCATCGCTCTGGGCATAAGTGAAATGGGTTTGCAGGGCAGCACCATTGGCATTGCTGGTATACTGTTGTTGTGGGTAGGAGTTTGACACATCAGCTACGGTGTTTTGCATCGAACCGGGATGGTTCATCATCGCCGCCCAGTTCCAGTTTTGTTGTTTGGTAAACTGAAACAGGAAGTCCAGCTGCCAGCCGTGGTAATTCAACGTATTTTGGAAACCGCCATAATATTCGGGGGCAAAGCTGCATACCGTCTTCGCATCATCAGCATAGGTGATTTTTCCGTCGCCGTTGACATCCTCAAAAGTAAAAAGTCCGGTTTGCGGGTCAGTCCCGGTATAATGGTAAAGTTTCTGTATGGCGAGCGGCTGTCCGATAACATACATGTTTTTATAGGTGGAGATATCAAGTCCAGGGAAGGAAACCAGCTCATTGCGCGGCAGGGTAATATTAAGCGATGTCGTCCATTTGAGATTGCCATTTCGCAGGTTCTCAGTTCGCAGCGTGGCTTCAAATCCCGAATTCCTGACGGTGGCATCGAGGTTGGCTTGCAGCGCACTGAAACCTGTCGTCCCCGGTAAAGGGATACCTACCAACTGGTTCGACGAACGTGAGGAATACCACGCGCCGGTCACAAAGATTCGGTCCTGTAAAAACCCGAGTTCTATCGCCAGTTCGAGTTTTTTACTGGTCTCCCAACCGAAATTGGGATTGTAAAGCCTTGCAGGCTGCAACCCCGAAGTACCGCCGTAGAGCAGCCCCGAGGAGCGGTAGTTGTCAAGGTACTGGTAGTCCCCAATCTGGTCGTTACCGGTAATGCCGTAACTCCCGCGCAGTTTTCCCATCGATAAAAATGGGAGTGACTTTTCGGCGAATGCTTCGCGTGAGAACAGCCAGGCTGCGCCGATCGCGCCAAAATTCGCAAAGCGGTTGCCCGGCCCGAACCGGCTCGAACCGTCACGCCTTCCGGTAAGGTTCAGAAAGTAACGCTCAAGCAGCGCATAGTTGGCCCGCGCATAAATGGCATTGTAGCGGTAAATGATTTCTTCATTATTGGTGGCACGCAACAGCGCCGCAGAGGCCAGGTCATAGATCAGGCTGTTGCTTGGGAAGTTCGAACCCGTCTGGTAGAGTTTTGTGGTGGACTGCTGCTGGAACGTTGCCCCGGCAAGCACATCGAGCCTGCCTTTCCACAGCCTGCCGTCCCAATTCAGTTGCGGTTCTATGATCCAAGACTGCCGCGCGGTATGGTTAGAGAAAATGATCGAGTTGGCACTGGTGATATTGTTGGCAGGATTGAACATCGTCGATGGCGCGGTACGTGTTTCCTCATGCCGCAGGTCGGTAAACCCGAAACTGCTGCTGAGCTGCAAACCATCTGTGATCTGGTAGGACAGCCTGCTGTTGGCAAGCAGGTCAAAGGTTTTGGATTTAAATCGCGATTCCATATTGCGCAGCGGGTTCTGCCAGCTGCCATCGGCCCAGTTCAGGCTGCCGTCTTCATTGTAGAGTTCCGGTGCGTTGGGTGGCAGCACACGCGCCTCGCGCGTGATATCGTTACCGGGCTGGCCGTTGCTTTGGGCGGTATACCCGCCGCTAAAGATGATTTTAAAACGTTTGTCGGTCGACTCATGGTTCAGCGCGATATGGGCGGCACCTTTTTTATACAGGAAGCTGCCCGGGAACACCGTGCCCTGCCGGTGGGAATTCCCGCTGAAAACAAAACTGGTTTGTTCATTGCCACCGGAAACCGATGCCTGCAGGCTGCTGATCTCGGCCGTACCGCCCAGCAGTTCACGCTGCCAGTCGGTATAACGCTCGCCCCATTTGCCGTTGACATCGTAGGCGTTCGCCGGATAAGTATTGATGCCGTCATTGGCATACCCCAGCCTGCGCATCGCCAGGTATTGTTCGGTATCCATCATGTCGATAAAGCGGGTAACCTTGCCCGAACCGCTACTGGCTGCGACGGTATATTTCGTAGCGCCGCGCTTTCCTTTTTTGGTCGTCACAAGCACCACGCCGTTGGCGCCGCGTGAGCCATAGATGGCGGTCGCATCGGCATCTTTAAGGACTTCGATACTCTCGATATTGTCAGGGTCAATGCTGTTCAATGGGCTACTGTCCATCGGCAGTATCGTTGAGGTCTGCGTGGAGCCGATGGCATCAGAGGCATATGGCACGCCGTCGATAACATACAGCGGGGCATTGCCTTCGCTCCTGATGCTGTTCTGTCCGCGGATCAGGATGCTGAAACCACCGCCGGGCATGCCGGAGTCCTGCGTGATACGGACCCCCGCCATCCGTCCCTGCATGGCTGCAAGCACATTAGTTACAGGTTGTTTTTCAATGTCCTTTGCGGTGATCTTCGCAATGCTTCCGGTACGTTCTGAATCTTTTACGGAATAATAACCCGCATTGACGGTTACTTCCTTTAAATCAGTAACGTCTTCTTCCAAAGAAACGGTGATATTCTTTTGGCTCCCGACAGTAATTTTTTTAGTCTTAAATCCACTGTAAGTAAAGACCAGCACTTCTCCGCTCAAAGCGGCCACGGTAAATTTCCCGCCAGCATCGGTGATAGTGTAGCGGCTTATGCCTTGGGTCTTATCGCTTATCCCTTCAACACCCACAGCCACACCGGCCATAGGCATGCCGTCAAAGGTTACTGTACCGGAAATGGTTTGTTGTTGCCGCGAAAGCATATGAACGTAAAAGGATTCGTTTGTTGTTTTGGCGTATAGCGGAAGCGCGGTACGCGCTAAGGCAGGGACGAAGAATAAATAAAACCCGAAAATAAATGGGTAGCTTATTGTTCCCCTGACCTTGAATAATGAAATGGTTTTCATAATTTTGGTTTAGGTTAAAATGAAATGAATGTTTTGTTTTTCCGGGGTCCTCTCAGTTGTCCAGACGGTAGAGGGCCTTTTTTTTTGTTCTGTAGTTTTATTATATCATAGGCTTGTATTTATGAATTAAACAAAGTTTTCAAGTTGACTTCAATGCAATACAATGAGCGCAATCCGCGTCATTATTAACTATTAATTATTCATTATTAATTGAAGCACTGCGCCCGGTTTAACTAACTCAAACCAATTTTACAACCAGTACGCAGGCATCAACGTGGTATTTAAATCTTATGCACAATCCGACGATCAGTTTTATTTGTAAAATCAGGATAAATTACTGGTCGCTCCTTTCTCGTACGGAATATTCCGCACGTCAGTCCGGGAAAAAAATATCGTTTCTCTTCTCTTAACGGTTTGATAACCTGATTAGAAGGTGATTTCATGATAATAGTTGAATCCATTTTTAAAAGTGTTTGATGATTTACTTATGTAATCTTTTGAATAGGGCCGTCCTGAAGTAACAATGGCAAATGCCTGTTTTAGCAGTTTGTTTGATACGGCTACAAGTGCCAATTTCTTGCTCTTCCCCTTCGCGATAATTCTGTCAAAAAGATCGCGGCAGGCCGAATTATATTTTCTTGCAGAAAAGCTGCACATGAAAAGAAGCCGCCTTATTTTTGAATTACCAATTTTAGTGATCCTGCTTTTTCCTCTGATCGTAGTCCCAGATTTTCTAATACTGGGGGTAATCCCCGCGTAACAGCATAACTGTCTGGAATTGTCAAATTTTTTAAAACCATCGGTCATCATGAGGAGGTAACTAGAGGTTTTACCGCCGATACCCGGAATGCCTTTCAACAGCTTTGTCATATCAGGATAATGTGTTTCCATTAGTAAATTAATTTCTTTGTCAATGGCCAGAATCTCGGTTAAAAGTGTTCGTAGCTGCCGTTTTATGGAGCGTATTGCTGAAGGAGACGGTGCACCCATATCTTTCTCACTATGTAATTTGTTTTTAAGTGCGGTGTGTTGTTTTTGATATAACTCTCCCAAGGCAAATAGTTGTTGGCATTGAACGTGCGATTTTGACATACCCTTGTACATAGGCACTTCATGCTGCTTTGCATATTCACAAATGAGTCGGGCATCGGCCTTATCAGTTTTGATGTGTGACATCTTCATCTGCCTGAAACGTTTGACAGACAATGGATTTACTACTGATGTTCTGATTTTTTTAGATATGAGGAATTGTGCGAGCCTATGATGATAACAGCCCGTTGCTTCCATGACTATCAAGGCTCTTTTCGGAATTTCGTTTGCAAATTGTGCGAAGCCATTGTCAGTATTTGTAAATTGGTTGTGTTGTCCATCGGAGTTGACGACATCGAAGAAATCCTTGCTGATATCGACCCCGAAAACATGTTTATGTTTTACCATGATTGTTTATTTGCATAATGGTAAGGAGGGGATTATGGCTGTTATCGGAATCTTTGTTCCTGCCGGTAATACAATCTTATTCCTCTTACCTTAATAATGTATAATGAATATTTAATTTATAAATTACCGGACGATGGGACAACTAACTCAATTGTCATAACATTGCCCGGACTGGCGATGTATTTAATCGATAGGCATATTATTTAAGTGTTAATAATTGTATGCGAGACTGAAAATGAAGTACGCTATGATGCTGAGTTTTGCCTAAAGTTTGGCCAAAAAAAGAGGCGCGGAACTCAGCTTATCGTTTCAAAGGTACTTGGCATACCTACCCACAAATAAGTGAGCCCACGCCCTGGAGCGTGAGCAATCTACTTATCATCCTGTGGGTTTAAACTGCCAAGTTTTTTTGAAACAGGATTCAAAGCGAAAGCTTCAAATATTTTATATGAAGTATCGCAAATTTACGCATTCAATTTTTAAAAACTAAGTACGCATTTTTAATATTAGACAAATATATAAAAATATTAATCACACACGTATAGGTATGTGAAATAAATTAAACTATTCCTTTCATTGTCAACTATAATATTGACTATGATTATAGAAATAATTACTTCTGAAATAGATTTTGAGGTTATGGAAAAGATCCGGATTGCGCGGATAAAAGCAGGTATTGATCAAGTTGAGTTGGCTCAACGGGTTGGTGTTTCTGAAGGGTATATTGGTAATATTGAGAATCCTAAAATTGATGCAAGAGTCAATATGAGAATGTTTGGCAGAATAGCAACAGCTTTAAATCTAGATTCATATCATAATTTACTTCCCGACAAGGTTAAATCACATGACTTATTAGTTATCAGATTACGCCTTATTGAGACAAATAGCAGAAAACATATTCAAAATGAGGATGGAGAGGTGCCAAAAAGGTTTGATATCTTAAACAAAATTCCTATTTCGGAAGAAGAATTTAAACATATAAAAGAAGATAAAAATTATAAATATTGCAGAATTATTGAAGAATAGCTGTAGTTCGAATTTTAACAGTCTCTAAAAAATGACGTGACCGAAAAAGAAAAGTTAGGAGAAGAGTTCGGAAAATTGCGAGAACAAATACCGAGTTCAGACTACGTGAAGCCCTGGATTTCGCAGCAAGACTTGCCGATAAAAATATTGGCTTGACAAAGCATCTGATAGGTTCAATTGAAAGAGGGGAGGCTAATCCTACTTTGGAAAAATTAATTCTTCACGCAAAAGCACTGAATTTTAAAACGATCATTATTGGAAATATAGAAATTAATATTGACAAGTTCGTTAAAGAAATTTCAAAAAAGAAAAAAAGAAGAATAAGTAGGATTTTGGATTTTGTTGCGGTTTACGTGTAAAAAATATTAATATTTCTGTATCAGTAATCACAGCTTCCATAATATATATACTTTGGCGTTATAAGAGATATTCAGTTCGCTTATATTAAAGTTATATGACATTTTAACCAAACAACTCACATATCATGAACCAAAAGAAAATTTCATTGGGCCTGAATTATTCAATAGATGGAAATGAAACAAATCGATTCCTAAAAAGATTGCATTCCGATCTTTTAGATTATTTGAATGATGCGCCCAATTCTTTCCCAAATTTGTATAATGGGATTACATCATTAAATTATCAAAAAATCACAGATGGAGGAACAAAACAAATTCTTCAGTCATTTATAACTGCTACCATTCAATTTTTCCCTCTTCCATTACCTGCCGCAATGCCAGTTGACTTAGAAGTTTCACGTAGAAAACAAATTAATTTCACCGAATTTTCTATTATTAATTTTGAATACAATGTAGGGTTACAAACATTGTCTATAGAAGTTCTTTTGCATGTTGAAGATTTATATCTAATTGACACATATTCAAATAAATTGATAGTAATTGATTTGGCAGAAGTGGCGAATTTTACCAACAATCTACAAGTAGCCTCTTATACCATAATCGACAATGACAATTTGGCTATATTAAAATTGAATTAAAAAACGTCATATAACCGCCGTTTCAAGACATTGCCGGGTTTTCGGTAGCCGGAAGTTGCGGTTTCACGAAGAAATGTTATCTTAGGCAGAGAGAACTCAGTTCGCTTTGATCCGCGACTTCGGTTACAGGCCAAACGTTAGCTACAATTTTAATGAACATATGAACTACAATCAAATTTCAAGATATATAAAAGACAAATATCTTATACCATTAGAGAGTTTTGAAATTAAAAATTTAGATGATGTAAGGAATTTTCATGAAGAGTTAATTAAAGTTAGAGTAGCTTTGATTGAAACTGGTGGACCAAGTGTCATGCCTCATTACAGAGGAGAACAAAATTACGGTTGGGACATATTACCAGGAATATTTAGACCTCCTTTCTCAGCCGAAATTGATTTAAGCAAGGCTCGAGAAATTGAAAATAAAGGGGTGGAAATTTTTAAGGAAAAGGTAATCCATAATTATGGCGAAAAACAGCTTTTTAAGCATAGTAATAAGCCGTTTGGAGAAAATTGGGATTTATTATTTCAAGCACAACACGCCGGAGTAAAAACAAACTTAATTGATTTATCAACTTCGAGCGTGCTATCATCATTCTTTATGTGCGAACCATCCGAAAAACATGAAAAATCTGATGGGCAACTTTGGGGATTACTCGTTCCGTCAGAATTTATCTATAATGAGACATCAGATTACGACAAGCTAGTTTATCCGGATTCAAATCCATTTGATTTGGACAAAGGGTTTGTTTGCAATGTTCCAACCTTTATAGACGATATTGACGAAAGAACTTATCAATTCAGATTATTTAAGCAACACGGTAGATTGTTTGCTTCAGATAATTCAGATTTAGAAATCCCTCTCAATAAAAAAGAATTTTGGAAAAATATGATACTTCGTGTTAGAGTTCCGGCAGAGGCTAAAAAGACAATTTATAAAGAGTTAATTGAAATAGGAATTGATAGAAAAAGTATGATGATAATTGAAACTGCTGAAGCTGATAAAATGATCGATGAAATTAACAATATTATGAAAAAACTGTAGCTAACCGCCGTTTCAAAATATTGCCGAGTTTTCGGTAGCCGAAAGTTGCGGTTTCACGAAGAAATTTCGTGAAGCAGAAATAAATTTCTAAGTATATAGCTTACGCGCGTATGTTTTTTTAAATAAAGTTTTATCTTGGCAGAGAATATAGTGTTATTTTCAGCAACTTCGTTAAACGACCTAAGATTGTAAAAATCTTACACAATTAAGTTTAAATCAAACCAAATTATGGAAGAACAAATTCTAAGAGTAAAAAATCTTTACGACAATGGAATCGATAAAAGTTTATTCTTTAGAGTAAATCTTAATGTAATCAATGCTTACGACGGTTACCGCGAGCCTATGAGAGCATACGCTAATTATTTAAAGATAGCAAATTGGCAAGAACTATTGTCTAAACCTAATTTAGGTATTGCAATTACTAATGATCAGCTCGCGGCGTTTTTTGAATATATGGTCAAATATCATTATAGATATTTTGGGAAGGACCAAGGACATTATTTTGTACATCGTGAATTCATGGATAATGATTTACGGAAAGAAGAAAATTTTAAATTTGAAACTATTTTACTTACTGCTTTTGAAATTATATAGAGTTTCCACAACGACTTATAACTGCAATCGGAGAGAGTGTAATTTTATAACGCATATTCTTCACGAAGAAAGTTTTATCTTGTAAGGGAGAACTGATCAAGCTACCAAACAGTGAGATTAAATAAATTATAGTAGCGTAGCGTTTTGTTTTCGGGAAGAAATGTTATCTTGGTGGAGGAAATAATAAGTTCATTAACGAAAAACTTTACACGTCTTGGGGAGTGGTGTTGGCAATCTTAACAATCAAATTAATAATTATGAGCGAAGAACTTAGGAATGTAGAACATGTTGATGAATCTGATGGCGGGTTTTCAAATGACGACTTATTCAACATTACATCATGGGGGGCAGACATGTCTTTCAGGGAACTATTGCATATGTACGATGATGATGAACTCCTAAAGCCAGAACTTCAGCGGAAATATGTCTGGGATCGTCCTGAAGCAAGTCGATTCATTGAATCGGTATTATTGGGATTACCAATACCATCAATATTTCTTGCAAATACTGAGGATAATAATAAGCTGATTATTGACGGATATCAACGAATAATGACTGTGTACGATTATGTTGTAAAAGGAATATTCGCCAAAGATGGAAAAGTTTTTAAATTAACTAATACTGAAAGAATAAATGTCAGGTGGCGTGGAAAATCATACAATGAACTTGATGAACACGATCAAAAAAAAATTCGGCAAACTACAATTCATGCGATAATTTTTGAACAACGTCAACCAAAAGACAACGATTCGAGCCTATATCAAATATTTGAGAGAATTAATACCAGCGGTAAAGTGTTAAAAGCGCAAGAAATTCGTAATTGTGTATATCAAGGTAAATTAAACTCCTTATTATTTGAATTAAATGCGAATCTTCTATGGAGGGAATTATTCGGGGTCGATGAAGAGGATGCAAGGATGCTAGACCTAGAATTTATTTTGAGATATTTTGCATTATCATCTAAAGAGATTATTGGTAGACAAAGTGGGGTGCTTTCATTAAAGTTATATTTAAATAATTACATGGGCGATAAAAGACATAACACGGACACTTTTATTGCTCGAAAACGTAATGAGTTTAACAGCTTAATTGATATTATTGAAAGTTTGTTTGGACACAATGCCTTTAGAAATATTACAAATGATGGTACTTTTTCTAGAAAATTTCATCCTACTATATTTGATTCAATCATGATTGCTACTAATTACGCAATGAAAAAAGGGGTTGATGTCACAGCAATTCCTGACTTGGAAGAAAGACATTTTAGGCTTTTACAGGACGAGAATTTTAAACGTTTTATAAGCGTCAGAACAACAAATTATGAAAACATAAATGGAAGAATCAATTTAGCTACTAACATACTATACGGAATCTCATATGACTAACGTAAGAGCTATACAGTTGTTAGATGATTGCAAGTTGGATCTTGATAGAATAGATTTAATTATAATGGCACTTGGAAGCACAAATAGTGCCGTTCCGTTTTTGACAAAATATGCAATTATTAAAGTTTGTGGAACTTTAGAACAATGCTTTAAAACGATTATAAGTGATTTTGCCACACATATGCAAGGAATACCAGCGAGAAATTTTATTGATATAACGTTTAGAGAAAGCTCCATGAATCCAAACATCGATAATATTTACAAATCTCTTTCTAAGTTTAATGATGTTTGGAAAAATTCTTTTAAAGGACTAATCAACGGAAACCCTTTATCCGACCGCGATCGCATATTAGCATCAATCAAATCCCTTAACAATGCTAGGAATCAATTTGCTCATGGAGGTAATCCAACCACTTCGTTTACTGATGTACAGAATTATTTTACTGATGTGACATTAATAATTCAGTATCTGGATTCATCAGTCGTATGAACAAACTGCCTACTATAGTAGTTACAGAAGCCTTTATTATTGCGTTTAGCAGATTTTAGGATATTGGGTAAATGTCCCGTCTTAAAAGCCTAGAAACATAGTCTGCAAATGTATCTTGTAGAATATCTAAGAATAAATTTAGAAAAGGTTTGACTGTTGCTACTCTATGTGATATTTGCTAATATTATAGGTATAATAATCTATAAAATAGTATGTCAACCCGAATTAAATGAAAACTAAAATTAATTTTATAGATTTATTCACCGCTGGCACGAGCGTCCCGCTCGTTCCCAGTCAATTTTCACCAATCTCCAAAAAACAGTATGGTTGTCATCAATAAACCCTTACTACTAAACTATTAATAATAGAATTCAAAACAAACCCGCTTTCAACAGGATTATAATGAATTATGAATGCAGTTTAACTTTTTGGACAACCCGCAACGACTAGATTGTCTTGCAGTAGCATTGCAATAAAACTTCTATTATTGGCAAATATGAAATTGTTGAACGAAACAATGATTTTTGGCACGGAATTCCAAGGTTGGAATTAAGGAGGCAAATTTAATATTAACTTCTAAAGTTACTTATCTTCAAAAAACATCATATATTAGCGTCAAAAATTTAAATATTTTTTAAATTGCTTGATATATGAAAAAAAATGTTAAGACAAATTTACTTCACCACTCTGAAGCGAAAGTAAAGCTTCTAAGTGAATACCTAAAGAGATATCTAAATATTATAAGTAATGATGGTTACACGGAAAGGATACATATACATGATTTATTTTGTGGGCCAGGGGAATTTGAAGACGGTGGTGAGGGCAGCCCAATTGTAACATTACGTCAAGTCAAAGCGACCCATTATGCTACGATTTCTAGAAAAACCGTAGCCATTCCTAAAATAGATTGTCATTTCAATGATATCGAATCTGATAAAATTATCACACTTAAAAAAGCGATTTCAGATAAATCGCTTCATTACAACACAATTGGAGAATTGAAATTTTCGTCCAACGATTACGCAGATGAAGTATTAGAATTATCTTCTAAGTTGAAAAAGCTAAAGAATGAAAAAGGATTTGTGTTTATCGACCCCTACGGATATAAGGATATAAAATCTGAACACATCAAGCAACTTATGGATTGTGGAAAAAAAGCTGAAGTTCTACTCTGGCTTCCAACACAATTCATGTATAGATTTTCTAAAAACGGTACACCAGAAGCTCTATTATCTTTTATTGAAGAACTTACAGATTATAAGGAATGGAAGCAAAATGATAGTGTTTGGAAATTCATCGCACAACTTAAAAATGGCTTCCAATCTTATCTTGGAGACCAATATTTTGTAGATAATTTTTCATTACAAAAAGAAGAAAATACCGTATTTTGTCTGTATTTCTTTACTTCTCACATTAAAGGATTTGAAAAAATGCTTGAAGCTAAATGGGAAATTGATACTGATCAAGGGCGAGGTTGGAAATACAGTGACAGCAGTCAACAAGTATCACTTTTTGAAGACGCGTTTACCAATGATCTTGAAGTAAGCTTAAAAGACTATCTTAAAGAAAAAAGATTTAACGGCGATATATACGAATATACTTTACGACAAGGCTATTTGCCAAAACACACTAATCAAATTTTTCAACAATGGCAGAAAAACAATCTTCTTGACGTAAATTTGTCAAATGGTGAGAAAGCCAGAAAAAATTCTTTCTACCTTAAATATCATAAACCTTCTGATACAGACACCAGAAAAGTTTACTTTACACTAAGATAATGGCACAATCAAGTATAGAATGGACGGAAATGACATGGAACCCAACAACTGGTTGTTCCAAAATTTCAGCAGGCTGTAAATTCTGTTATGCAGAAATTATGTCAAAGCGATTACAAGCAATGGGCTTAGAAAAGTATAAAGATAATTTTGAAGTTAGAACTCATGATGAAGCTTTAAAAATTCCATATACATGGAAAAATTCCAAAGTTGTGTTTGTGAATTCTATGAGCGATCTTTTTCATGACGAAGTTCCTCTAGAGTTTATCAAAAAGGTGTTTAATGTAATGAATGAGAATCCTCAACATGTATTTCAAGTTTTAACTAAAAGAGCTGAAAGACTTCTTGAATTACACAAAGAGCTTAAATGGACTCATAATATTTGGATGGGTGTTTCTGTTGAAAACGATAAGTTTAAAAACAGAATTGATTGTTTAAGGAAAACTAGTGCAAGAGTAAAATTTTTATCCTTAGAGCCATTAATTGGCCCACTTGGAACTCTAAATCTTGAAAACATTGATTGGGTAATCGTTGGTGGAGAAAGTGGCCATAAACCTAGACCAATGGATGCAGATTGGGTTTTAGATATTCAAGAGCAATGCACACAAAATCAAGTAGCTTTCTTTTTCAAACAGTGGGGAGGAAAAAATAAAAAGGCGAATGGAAGAATATTGAATGGTCGAACTTACGATGAAATGCCGGAGATAGAATTGCAAAGAAGTGTTTGAACAATGCAAGATGCCTAAAGCTTATAAGTCCAGCTGGCGCGAGCGTCCCGCTCGTTGCTCGTCAATTATCACTAATCTCCAAAAAACAGTATCGTTGTCATCGATAAATCTTTACTGCTAAACTATCAATGATATAATTCAAACAAAACCGTTTTCAACAGGATTTTTATGAATTATGAATACAGTTTAATTTTTGGACAACCCGCAACGAACACATTTCGATTAATATCTTGCTATAGCATTGCAGTAAAACTTTAGTGTTGGCATAAGCGTAACGCTCGCGCTTGGAGGCGGGTTCGTAAGCCTCTCAGTGGAATTGTTGAAAATTATAGTGATGTGGCGTTTTGTTTTGGGGAGAAATGTTATCTTGTGCAGCGAACATAAGTTCGATTATGTCTCTCATTCTGTTAAAGGCAGAACGTTAGCCGAAATCTTAAGACACAACAGTAAAATCTTCAACTATGGCAAAAAGAGATCCGGAAGTTACAGCCAGAAACAAAGTTATTAAACAACTCTCTGAAGAAATCCAAGAACTATTGCCTGATGTTTTGGCAAAAACAAAATTTGATAGCTTACATTCTTTAAATGGCAAAATCGGCGGAAAGTTTGATCAATTTATAGATATAAAAAATGAGGTCATTATATCCCCGGATCATTTTATTAGCCTTTGGCTTCAAGGCTACAAGGACGATTTGATTAAAAAAGGAAGTTATGCAGAACACTCCAATCTATATGAAACATATAAACTATTGCAGAAACATAGTGTCTTCAAAGATTACCTGTTTTTATTTCTTAAAAGAGTCTATTTAAGAAATTATGATGCGCTTTCAAAAAAAAGACCAACACTTGAAGATGCTGAAATATATATTGGACAAAACAACGCTAATTATGGCATACTAATTACTCCACGGTTCTCTGATGGATATTGGGAAAATGATAAAAGTGAAATTAGGCATTTTAAAAAAAAATATTGGTCAATCGGTCATATTTTAGAAACAGGATTTGTTATACCTGGAAAAAATGACAGAATGACTTTTCGAGATATTTCGGAATATCTAAATTTCTTTGTCAATGTAATTGTTAGGAATTCCGGGTCGAAATATGAAATGGAAATTGCAGAATTATATAGAGAATATGTCCTAAACCATAGTCATCCCGAAAACATTCCACTATTGATTCCTGAATTCAGATATGAGGGCATTGATGTGGTTCACAAATACAGGTTAGATTTCACAATCATTGAACCAAATGAATTAAATAAAATCGCTTTTGAATTATCTCCATGGTCAAGTCACGGCGAATTAAAAGGTGTAAAAGCATTAACTCAAAAGGCAATTAATGAAAAAGCAAGTGCTAATTTTGGAAGAGAGATGAAAAAGCACAAAGATTATTTTAAAAAGCACGGAATTTTTACCTTAATTTATACGGATGAAGATATAAAAGACACCAAAGCTATATTTGAGGATATGAAAAAATATCTAGAGCCAAAAACTTCTGGTAAACAGTTGAAAATACACATATTTGATGAATTTTTTACTAATGATGTGACTAAATAACATATCTATTAAAAAGATATACCGCGATTGCAGTGGAGTAATAATAACCGCAATTGGTGCTCGAACAACATGTTATGATTTCACGGATATCTTCATACATTAAATATAAAAAAAATGCACATATTTATTGACACAAACATTTATCTGAAATTTTATCATTATTCAAATACAGAACTTGAAGAATTAAAAAAACTTGTAGTATTAGTCAACGAAGGTGAAATTAAAATCTACATTACAAGACAAGTGCTGAATGAATATACAAGAAATCGAGAAACAAAGATAGCCGATGCCTTAAAAACATTCAAAGAGGATAAATTAAACAATTCATTTCCTGCTTTTTTCAAAGAATATGAGGAATATGAAAATATGAGAAAGGCTATTAATGAATATCAAAAAAACAAAAAGAACCTGTTAGATAAACTCGTTGTAGAGATTGAAAATCATTCTTTGAAAGCTGACGAAATCATGACCGAGTTAATTTCATCAGCGGGTATTATGGAACCAGACGAAACTGTTCTCACTCGTGCTAAGCAAAGATTTGATTTAGGAAATCCACCTGGAAAAAACAATTCTTACGGAGACGCTGTTAATTGGCTTATGTTATTAAGCCATATTGATATTGGCACAGATTTATATTTTTTATCAGATGACAAAGACTATTTTTCTGAAATTGATAATTCAAAATTCAATAATTTTCTTAAACGCGAATGGAATGTTTTGAAACTTTCTCGTTTGTTTTTTTATAAATCTTTATCTGACTTTATAAAGAGCAAATATCCTGACATCAAATTAGCTTCAGATATTCAGAAAGATATTTACATTGAACGCTTAAAAGGCTCATCGAACTTTTCGGAATCAAGGCGCAATCTTCAAAAATTAAATACTTTTGACGATTTTACTTCGAACCAGATAAATAAACTAATTGAGGCTTCGTTAGATAATTTCCAAATATTTTGGATTAGCCAAGATTACGATGTAAATGAAATGCTGCATGGATTTGTTGAGCGGTTCGGAACCAATATGGATGACGGAATTAAGGATCGCTTTTTGAGAAGCGTACCAAAAGTATTGTCTGTAGGTAGAAGTAACGGAGCTCAATTAGAGCAATAACCGGATTGTGCTAGTATTGAATCGAAAAAATGTTCTATTTTCACAAAGAAAATTTTTTATTTCTGGAGGCAACTACGGCAATGATCTAAAATATCGAAAAATTGATTTAGAAATGTATACTTCTCAGTCTAATGTATTCAATTTACGAACAATATTCAATATTTAAGTTTTAAATCCATGTCAAATAGTTACGCCTTACAAAAAAATCAGATAGTTTTACATCTTCTTCTATCGTAACCAATACAGTCAAACAAACGTAAAATGAAAGTAATAAATAAAGATATCAAAAACCAAGTTCAGATTATTTGGGACAAATATGTGCAAAGCCAACAAAAAGTTCTAAATACCAAAGGCGAAGAAATTGTTGACATTAATGACTCAAGATTAGCAGCAATAGAAAAGCTGAAAATAATCGTTACCGAGTTTTTTTCAGGACGTACAAATATTTTTGAATTTAAGACTACAATCGACAGCTTTAATAAAAGAAATAACTTTTGGGGCTTCACAGCTACGAAAGGACAGATGTTTTTTAATCAGTTAGTCAATAATAGTGACGGAAAAATTGAACAATTAACCGAACTTTTAAAAGGAGCTATTGTAAAGCCAACAAATATTATTGACGCGAAAAAACAGATTCAGGAGTTGGAAGAATATGCGGGCAATATTTTCATAAAAGCAAAAGATAAAAGAAAAGCGCCAAATCCCGGATCGGTAAGTTATTTTCTATCTTATTTTTGGCAAATTCAAGATTGGCAGTCTTGGCCTATTTTATATACCTCCCTAGTTACATCGTTTAGCGAGCTGTCAATATGGGAGCATCGTGAAAAGCAACAGGACCTATATGAAGATTTTTTTAAGCTCAATGAAGAGATAAAAAAGATATTGTCTGAATATTCAGGACAAGCTGTCTCTAATTGGGATGCAGAGCATGCGTTTTGGAATTACAATGGCAACCCGAATAAGCCCGCATTGAAAAAAAATGATCTACCAATTCAAGTTTATATTGAAGAAGAATCTACAGCTTCTATAAATGCATCCTTTAAACTTTCTGACTATGTGATCCCCAAAGTTTCTAAACTAGTGGAGCTAGGCAGCCAAACTGAATTAAGCACTTCGTCAAAAGGTGCTGAATTTGAGAAATTAGTTTCCGAAATCTTTAAGCATTTGGATTTTGACGTTGAAGCTTTAGGACAAGGCAAAGGAAGAAACCCTGATGCCATCATAAAGCTAAGGGAAGAAAATACAGCTTTTATTGTTGATGCTAAAGCATATTCTTCAGGATATAGTTTGGGTTTAGACGATAGGGCAATAAGGGAATATATTAATTTCCATTGTGGTAAACTACAGAAAGAGGGATATAAGAAAATTGGTTTCATTATCGTAAGTAATTCGTTTAAATCCGACTTGTACAGTTTCACAAACGAGATAACATGGAACACAGATATCAAAAGGTTTATGCTTTTGACATCTGAGGCATTGCTGTATCTTTTGGCGTACAAAACAAAGGATAGGCTTTCATTATCAACTATTATTGAAGCTATCATTGGAATGGGAAATCCGATAACTTCTAAAGATATTATTGAGAAATTTGATGATATATAAATAATTCAAAATAGACCTCATTATTTGTTTTCTGAATCGTGTAAACCGCTACTTATGGACAGCTCGCATATAATTAAAATTTTTGATGAATACCTGAAAACAAAGGAGACATCGCACGCGTTGCTCTTAAATGGCAGTTGGGGAAGTGGAAAGACTTATTTTTGGAAAAATGTTTTAGAAGGAGTTTGCGATAACAACAACATTACGCCCATCTATTTGTCGCTTAACGGCATAAATAAAATCGAAACACTTGATTACCGTTTGAAGATTAAACTGATACCATTTCTCAACCGCTTTGATTCTAAAAAATCAGCTTCTTTTGCAACACTTGCAAAAAATATTTTAAATAAATATGTTCAAAATAAGTATGATATTGATCCTGAACAAATTTTAAAAGATGTCGAAATTGATATTGCTCACTATTTGAGTCATTTGATTTGTTTCGATGACTTGGAAAGATGCAGCATTGCGCTAAGTGAAGTTTTGGGATATGTAAATGATTTTGTTGAACATAAAAACGTAAAGTTCCTTTTACTTTCCGACGAAACAAAAATATCCAATACGCAAGATGAATTGACTTATCATTCTATCAAAGAAAAGGTTATTGGCAGAACTTTGAATTTTAATAATAGTTTATCAGAAACTTTCCCCCTCTTCATTAGTAAGTACTTAGAAGTAAATGCAGAGTTTTACGGATTTTTAAAAAATCATGAAAAGCTAATAACAAATCTACTTGAAGAGTATCAAGAAAAGAATTTACGAAATTTATCTTTTTTTCTTGATGTCTTGGTACATTTATATCCTCAAATAAAGCTAAACATCGATTATTCGGAAGAGGTCATACTATTTTCTTTAATTATAACTGTAGAATTTAAAAAGGGTATTTTAAATTCAAACGATGTTAAAGATTATCAAGATTTAGACGAATTAAATGAAGCGTATGTTCTGTACAATCTTCAATCTGGGGTAAAATCGATATTGAACAAAAAGGAAGAATTGGTCGAAAAATCATATCTCGAAGAATTTTATGAAAAATACCTGATTAACCACATTGATTCTTACACCTTCTACCCATCTATATATGTTTACATTTTATCCGGATATTTTGATGAAAGTCAGTTTGAGAGAGAATTAGATCGTCGTGCTCCGTACATCCCAACAGATGAAGAAGCGGTGTCTCAAAAGGTTGCGACAGATAAGTTCCGTGATTTGTCCGATGAAGAATTCAAAACTGCGGTCGAGCAGTTGCTGGATTTTAGCAGGAAAGGAAAGTATAATTTATTATACTACTTAAGAATATCCAACTTCCTGAATTACTTTATAGATAATAATTTGCTCTCCTATACAAAAAATGAAATTAGGGAAGCATTATTAGAAGGGTTAGAAATTGCAAAAAACAATTTCGAACTAAATGATCGCGACTACTCTAGCTTTAAGCATTTCAATAATGCATCAGAGGATCCAATATTACGTGCGAAAATTATCGAGATCGTAGATACTTTTAAAGCAAATGCTGAAAAAGAAAAGACCCACGTATTGATCGAGGCAATTCAAAAAAATGACGTTAAAAAAATGACCGAAGTATTCGAGGAATATAAGGTGCGGAAAGAATTGTTTGAAAGTTTTAATGCAGAGCCTTTTTGGCAAATATTGGCAGCAGCAGAAAACAAAACATTAAAAAATTTTATAGACCTTTTAGATAGTCGTCACAACTTTAGTAATATAAAAGATATTTTTCAAAAAGACTTAGAATTCTTTGATAATTTAAAATCTTTAGCTAGCGCTCACTCTAACGGAAAATCACTACATGATTTATTGGTTAAAGAATTGATCACACATCTTGAGGCTATTTGTGAGAGGTTGAAATAGTTGCGCGTAAAAAGTGGGAAAAATGATGTTATTCATTAATAATTAAAAGCTGCACCGGGACATCTTAAATATTCAATTTAGTACATTTGTAAAATGAGGACAACTGCGGATAGAATTGAAAAACCAGAACAATTGCCAAGCCATTATGCAGACTTTTTAGGGTCAACTTATACTGCCACAGTTACTAAAGAGCATAAAAAAGGAGTGGGGCAATTTTTTACACCTTTAGAAATTTCTAATTTTATGGGGGCTCTTGCAAAGACTACCAATAAAAAGCATATTGATATTCTTGATCCCGGATGTGGAACAGCCGTCTTAACATGCTCTTTGCTTGAAAAACTCATATCTCCAAACTTAGAATCAGTAAATCTAGTCGCTTATGAAACTGACTTTCAACTGTTGACCTATACGGAACAATCTCTTAGATATCTTAAAAACTGGCTTCACAGTAAAAATATAAAGTTTAAATACGAACTTGTCTCCAGAGATTTTATTGAGGATAAAGGGAATGTATTATTAAATCATGTCGAATTATATGACTATATAATTTCTAATCCTCCATATTTTAAGTTATCAAAGGATGATAAGAGAGTAAAATTATCCAAGCACTTAGCAAAAGGTCAATCAAATATTTATTCTCTGTTCATGGCGGTGTCTGTGAACCTCCTAAGAAAAGACGGCGAGCTTATTTATATTGTCCCTCGAAGTTTTGCATCTGGTCAATATTTTAATACTTTCAGAGATTATTTTTTCACTAATATAAATTTAAACTTTGTTCATCTTTTCAAATCAAGGACTCAAACATTTGACAGAGATAAAGTTCTTCAAGAAACACTCATATTAAAATGTAGCAACACCAACACCTTGGGAGATCAAGTTACTATTTCTACTTCAGAAGGAATAAGAGATCTTGACTTCGCTAATGTTAGAACTTATGATTTGCGTGAAGTAATAGACCTTAACTCGGATGCAAAAATTCTGCATTTACCAACAACAGCATATGAAGATGAGATTATGCAGTTATTCAATGGATGGACACATAAATTGAGTGATTTTGGGGTAAAGATTTCTACTGGTCCTGTAGTATCTTTTAGAGTAAGAGATCAGCTACATGATATTTATAAAAACTCTACAATATATCTTGCACCACTATTTTGGTTACAAAATGTTTCAAAAATGCTTACTGAGTGGCCAAAATTAACGATAAATAAAAGTCAGTACATTGCAATATCGGAGCAGACTAGTAGCATACTAGTTCCTAACAAGAATTATGTTCTTTTAAGACGATTTAGTTCTAAAGATGATAGAAGCAGATTAATCGCATCGCCGTATTTTGCAAGAACTAGTAAAACAAAATATATTGGAATTGAAAATAAATTAAATTATATATATAAGGTTGATGGGGAACTTGACATCAATCAAGTTACTGGAATTTCTGCTTTATTAAATTCAAAAATATTTGACACCTATTTTAGAACTTTTAATGGTAATGTAAATGTTAGCGCTACTGAAATCAGACTCATGCCATTTCCAAATCTCGAAACAATTAGCGAAATTGGTGAGTATTTTGCCAATCATAATAATTGTTCAGAAGACGCAATTAATGAGCATATAAATAATATACTGCTAAATAACCACGAGATGACTAATGGATAAAATCACAGAAGCACAATTAATTCTCAAAGAATTGGGATTACCTAAGCCGCAACAGAATGAAATGGCTGCCCTAACACTATTAGCCCTTTGCAACATTTCAGAAAAAGATCAGTGGAAAAATGCAGAAAAAAACAGCTTAGGAGTTACCAAAGGGATCATGACTTTTATCTCATCGAGATACAAACGGGAATATGCTGCAAATACCCGAGAAACTGTTAGGAGATTTGTATTGCATCAATTTGTACAAGCAAGAATTGCAGACTACAATCCCGATTTTCCAGATCTTCCCGTTAATAGCCCGAGGGCACATTATGCAATTTCAAATGAAGCACTAGTGGCTGTTCAAGCGTATGGAACTGACGATTGGAAAACGGTTGCCAAACATTTCCGTGACTCGGTAGGAGATTTATCCGAAAAATATGCGATGAATAGAGAGATACATCGAATACCAGTCAAACTTCCTAGTGGTGAAATTTTAAAGCTTTCTGCTGGTAAGCACAATGAAGTTCAGGCAGCTATTATTGAACAGTTTTTACCGGAATTTGCTAAGGATAGTGAGCTCCTTTATCTTGGTGATACCGAAACTAAGGATTTATACCGCAATGATGAAATAATGGCTGCGATTGGAATACCTATCGATCAGCACAGTAAATTGCCTGATGTAGTATTATTTGACAGGAATAAGAATTGGCTATTTTTGATTGAGGCGGTTACTTCTCATGGTCCGGTTTCTCCAAAGAGAGTTATGGAATTAGAAAAATTATTGAAAGATTGTACGGCAGGAAAAGTTTACGTAACTGCCTTTCCAGATTTTAAAGAATTTAAAAAATGGTCGACTGACATTGCATGGGAAACGGAAATTTGGATTTGTGAAATGCCTGGTCATATGATTCACTTTAATGGTGATCGATTTATGGGGCCTCGGTAGAATCACTGATTCAGTTAGTCACGAAAAACGCATGTTAGCCAAATCTATCAGATACCACAGTAAATTTATCCCGCTGGCGCGAGCGTCCCGCTCGTTGCCTGTAAATTTTTCGCCAATCTTAAAGAGACAGTACCGTTATTATCGATAAATCCTTGCTGCTAAATAATCAATAATAGAATTCAAAACATATCCGTTTTCAACAGGATTATAATGAATTGTGAATACAGTTTAACTTTTTGGACAAATACCCGCAACAACCAGATTTCGATTATTATCTTGCTGTAGCATTGTGGTAAAACTTTTATTTGGCACGAGCGAGACGCTCGCGCTAGCAGGCGGACTCGTAGCCCTCTCGGTGGAATTGTTGAAAATTATAGTGTTGTGGCGTTTTGTTTTCGGGGGTATTTGTTATCTTGGCTGAGTGACTCAATTCGCTTGGATCTGCAACTGACATTACAGCCGAATATTAGCAGTAACTTTGACACACCAAAGTCTAAAAAAACAATTATGAAAACTATATATACAATTGGTTTTGTAGTCCTTTATTTCTTTGCATTAAGTTGCGGTAATGATGATAATAAATCAACCCCGGATATTGATCCTGCCCTAATTCAAAATGAATGGCAAACAATCTCGCAAAGAATCGTTTTGCAAAACGGAGAAACCCATCTCATACTATGTGAAACTGAAAACTTTAAAAATGATGGAAAAATGATACTATCCTATACCGATATGTCTGGAAACATAAATCGCGACACTTCAGTATACGAAATACAACCGGACAAAATAACATTGAATTTTTATGGGTACCGTAATGGAGTTCTAAATCGTTCCGATCTTCAGGTCGCAAAAATTAAAACTTTAAACGAAAATTTATTTGTTTACCATTGCTTACGAAGTGACGGGAGCCTAATGATTATAGATTCCTTGAAACGATAAAGCTACTGCTGGCAGTCGCTTTACGCAATTGGTTCGGGAATTGATCATCGAAACTCTATCTTTGCGGAGTTACTCGGTCATTTTGATCCATCACTCTTTTGGGGCAAAACATTTACCGAAGATTGTATCTTTTGAAGGATTATCGAAGTATTCAGGTCTCCCTGTTGAAGAAATTAAGAATTACATAATTGGCTGAGCAAGTAAATAAAAAACCACCATGTTAATGGTGGTTTTTTTATTTATGGATACTTCTTATATAAGCCATGGATAGTCTATGAAAACTACCGGCATTCGTTTTAATTGCTTTAAAAGGCAAGCAGGCTAAATCCGTACAAACTTAACCGTTTGCTGTTGGTCGCTGGTCAGGAAATAAATGCCGCTGCGCAACGAAGAAACGTCAATAGGATTATTGTTGTTTTGGGCTAAAACGATCCTGCCGCTCTGATCGGAAATAAACACCTTCCGGATGTCATTCCCTTCCGGAAGATACAAAAGGTTAGAAACAGGATTCGGATAAACACTAAGGCTGCGTTTGTTAAAAGAACTTGTATGTAAAGGATTTCCAATGGTAACACGGCTGTAAACACCGGTAACCAAAACGGAGCCTGCTGTCAGGATTTCAGCATCCCACTGGTAATATTGGTCATTGATCAGCTGTGAAGACAGTGGTGTGTTTTCCGGAATAAATATTTCGGTGCTTGCCGAAACAGGTGTTTCAGTGGTAATGGCCGCCGGATTGATAATATACTGGGAAATAGGTACCATTGGCATACCGCTGCGATGGTATTTGCTCAACGTGACCTTTACGATACTCTGCTGCGCTAAAGTATAATGATAATGCAAAGTGTGGTAGGTATTCACATCTGTTTGTGCCACCGGACTGGTTGTAAAGGCAATCATGTTTTGGACTTCGGCAACGCTTTCAGTAACCTGTTGTGCGTTTACCGCATAAAAACAAGGCAGCAGCAGCAGCCTTAAAAGTAGTGTTTTTTTCATTATTTAGATATTGGGTTGGGACAAAGGTAATGAAAAAATATTAAGGCTAATGATTTCGTTTTTAGTAAGTTGTGATTTTTATGTTATTCCTCCGACAAAGCATTCCAGCCTCTTGCTTTTAAAGGGATCTTCATATCGGCGCGGGTAATCAGATGGATGCCTTCACTTTCCTGAACCATATGCCCGATGATCGTAAAGTTGGGATTGCCCTTGATTTTATCAAAATCGTCCATAGCAATCGTAAACAACAATTCATAATCTTCACCGCCGTTAATGGCTACAGTTGTAGCATCTATATTGAATTCTTCGCAAACATTGATCAGCTGCGGATCAAGCGGAAGTTTGTCCTCATACAAGTTGCAACCCACGCCCGATTGTTTGCACAAGTGAATGATTTCTGAGGACAATCCATCCGAAACATCGATCATCGAAGTCGGTTTGATCTCTAACGCATGCAATAACGTTCGCACGTCTTTTCGCGCTTCAGGTTTCAGCTGGCGTTCGATTAAATAAGTATAAGCATCAAGATCGGGTTGTGAATTCGGGTTTACCTGAAACACTTGTTTTTCGCGCTCCAAAACCTGCAAGCCCATATAAGCCGCACCGATATCTCCGGTAACGACCAATAAATCACTTTGTTTAGCGCCATTGCGGTACACGATTTCCTCGGCATCGGCTTCACCTAAAACGGTAATGCTGATGATGAGCCCTTTTTGGGACGAAGTCGTATCGCCACCAATGACATCGACTTTATATTCATTCGCGGCAAGCGTTATCCCGTCAAACAATTCCTCAAGTGCTTCTAATGGAAAACGGTTTGAAACCGCTACAGAGACCGTAATCTGGGTTGCCTTGGCATTCATCGCGCAAATATCAGAAACATTTACCACGACAGCTTTGTAACCCAGGTGTTTCAATGGCATATACGCCAGGTCAAAATGCACGCCTTCAATCAGCAAATCAGTTGAAACCAATATTTTTTTATCCTTAAAGTCCAAAACGGCAGCATCATCTCCAATCCCTTTTAAAGTGGAAGGCTGGCTGATTTCAAAGTTTTTGGTCAGGTGGTCGATCAACCCGAATTCTCCGAGTTGTGAAAGCGATGTGCGTTGCGGTGTTTTATCTTCGATCATTTTGAGTAGCTAAGTTTTCAAGCCGCAAAGTTACAAAGTTTATCCGCAAACCAACGCATTATCCATTATCCATTGATATTTGTCAATTAAAAAAATCCTGCTGACAAACTGTTGTCACAAGCCCAATTTACCTTTGTAATGTAAAACAATTAAAACAATAAAATCATGGACACGCTCACCACACCACAGGTCATCACTTCTGAAGGATTATTAAAACACTGGCAAGGCCACCGCGCATTGACACGACGATTGATCGAAATGTTTCCGGAACAAGATTTCTTCGAATTTTCAATCGGCGGCATGCGTACATTTTCTCAATTGATTACAGAATTACTCGCGATTGGCGCGCCGGCACTACAATCAATCGTCAGCCATGATGTGCAACCGTTTACCGAATCGAAATTGCCCGAAACCAAAGCAGATTACCTGAAAAAATGGGACGAATCGACCGACGCCATTAATAAAAGCTGGGCGCAATTGTCACCTGAACGCTTCAGCGAAACATTTAATTTATTTGGGCAGTATGAATTTCCGGTAATTGAAAACATTTTGTATTTCATTGACAATGAAATCCACCACCGCGGACAGGCCTATGTGTATTTACGCGCCTTAAACATCGAACCGCCTTTCTTTTGGGAAAGAGGTTAAATCAAAAATCCCGGGACAATCGTTCCGGGATTATTTTTTTTGGATTTTTTCAAGTGACAAACCAAGCAACTCTTCGACGCGTTCCCGCAGGCTTTCCGGTTCGAGTATTGCAGCACAATCGGCAAACATCATAAACCAGCGCGCAAAACCATTGGCCGTATTCAGGCACATAAAAGTCATTTCTGTCTGTTCTCCTTTTATTTCTTCCGATACAAATCCGTAATTCCTGCGTTCGCCATGCAGGTATTTTGCCACATTGGAATCAATTGAAATCCTGACTTTTGTTTTGTTGGATTGGTTGTCTTTTAGATACGTTTCAAATGGCTGGTGCTGCTGCGTAAAAGGCAAATCTGTCTTTTGAATATCATGGATGCGGTCGGTGCGAAATTGCCTGTAATCATTCCGGAGCTGGCAAAAACCAAAAACATACCAATTGTTGTTTTCATGCAACACACCGATCGGTTCTATAATCCGTTGGCTGATTTCTTCTGCCTGACCGGCCTGGTACATTAAAACGAGTTGTGTTTTTTCACCAATGCCCCTGAAAATAACTGTTAATGCATTTGGTGTTTTGTGGCTCGACAGGTCGTTGGCATTGCGCACCAGCACTTTTTTCTCCATGGTTTCTACCAGGTCCTGATCGGAACCGCGCAATACGGCTTTCAATTTGTACATCGCCGACGCATAATGACCGCCAAGTTCCTTATCGGTAAACTGTTGCATGAGTTTTTCAGCCGCAATAAAACTCCCGGCTTCCTCGCGTGTAAACATTACCGGCGGCAAACGATAGCCTTCCACCAGCGAATAACCGATTCCGGCTTCACTGTAAATCGGCACGCCAGAGGTTTCAAGGCTGCGGATGTCGCGGTAAATCGTACGCAAACTCACCTCAAAACGGTCGGCGAGTTCCTGCGCTTTCACGATTTTTTTCGATTGCAACTGGATTAGTATGGCAACAATGCGGTCAAAACGTTTTGGGGATTCGTCGAACATGATAGCAAAATAAACCGGCAAGATAATAAGTTTATCGACGATAAGTCAATGTTCTTGTACAAAAAAGGCGCGACAAAAATAAATGAATCTTCAAAAAAAAGGTTTTTACAACAAGCTGTTTGAAGGAGTGGGATTTAAGTAATGCAAAATGTGTGGCACTTTTTTCGTTTCAAAAAAATTGCCACAAAAAGTGTGGCACTTTTTTCATTTTGAAAAAGTTGCCACAAAAATTGTGGCAAAAATTTCATTTCGAAAAAAGTGCCACAAAATCTCCGGTAAAAACTTCATTTCAAAAAATTCCATGGGTAACGGGCCTTATAATGAAAAAATTAATAGGTCGTCACAGATACAAATTAGGAAAGCTTTCCTGCACACTGTCAGGCAACACTATAAAAAAACCGGCAACTTTCGCCGCCGGTTTTTTATAATCATCCGTTAGTTTTTCCATCCGCCGCCCAGATCGCGATACACATGGACCATCGCATTCAATTGCGATTGTTTGGTTTCAATAAGTTCAAGCTTGGCTTCGAGCGCATCGCGTTGTGTGAGCAGCACTTCGAGATAGTCTGCACGCGCCGAACGAAACAAAGCATTCGAAACTTCAATGGAACGGTTTAACGCTTCTACCTGTTGCTGCTTGAGTGTGTAACTCTTCGCCAGGTTGTCCATTTTAGAAAGCTGGTTTGATACTTCAAGATAGGCGTTTAAAACGGTGCGGTCATAATTGTATAACGCCTGCAGCTGCCGGGCATTGGCATTTTTAAATTCTGCCTTGATGGCATTCCGGTTGATCAATGGCGCGGCCAGATCGCCTACCACAGAATACAACAAAGATTCCGGCAATGTCGTCAGATAAGAAGTTTTAAACGCCTGTAAACCAATAGCAGCAGAAATATCAAGTGACGGATAAAACTCGGCGCGGGCGGCTTTGACATCGAGTTTGGCTGCTGCCAATTCGAGTTCGGCCTGTTTGATATCCGGCCGGTTTGCCAGCAATTGCGAAGGAATTCCCGAATGAACGTCGGCAATGGCCAATGCAGTAAAATCGGTTGTATCGCGTTTGATTTCCTGCGGATAACGCCCTAAAAGCAAGTTGATCCTGTTTTCTGTCTCTTTAATTTGCTGTGTGATCCCAAATTCGAGGCTTTCAGATTTACGGACTTCCGCTGCAAATTTCTGCACGGCCATTTCTGTAGCACGCGCCGCTTCTTTCTGCACTTTTACGATTTCAAGTCCGTTTTGCTGTAAAATGATACCCTGTTTTACGATAGCCAGCTGGTTGTCGAGTGCGAGCAGTTCATAATAGGAATCAGCCACTTCGGCGATGAGGTTCGTCAACACAAAATTCTTGCCTTCCACACTCGCGAGGTAACGGCTTACGGCAGCTTTTTTAGAGTTGCGGAGTTTTTTCCAGATGTCAACTTCCCAATTGGCATAAGCCGAAACATTAAAGTCGCTCAGCGGATCGGGCATTTCTTTTCCGGGTGTAATTTCGGTGGATGCGTCTCCTGCGCCCTGGCTGGTGTAACGTCCCACTTTCTCCAATCCCGTTCCCGC
>Ga0081606_1000129_pt1 | contig 45950 bp, 52 predicted proteins | sample EareggfetidaYelm_FD_71127 | JGI IMG/M metagenome (GOLD analysis project Ga0081606, IMG submission 71127) | Earthworm egg capsule microbial community from the University of Washington, USA - E. fetida Yelm (SPADES assembly) (version 2) | ecosystem: Host-associated > Annelida > Reproductive system...
GACTCAATTGTGTCACTGGGCTCGGTTATATCAGGCGCACACGTGGAACGCAGCGTACTCGGCCCCTGGGCGAATGTCGGTTCCGGAGCAGACATTACCGACGCCATCCTTTTCGATCGAGTGAGGATTGACGCGGGGGCTACCGTGCACCGGGCCATCCTTGACAAGGACGTCGTCGTGGAGGCAGGCGCACAGATTGGGCTGGATAGAAAAGAAGACGCTGCCCGCGGCTTCACCGTAACTGACAGCGGCATCACCGTTGTTGGCAAAGGCACCCGGGTCATGGCCACCGAGTCATGACCTCCGCTCTCTTCTCAGCACGCTCCGTTGGCGGCCCACTCGTCGTACTCGATGCCGACTCGACACTCATCCGCGAAGAAGCCATCGAACTGCTCGCCGAGGCAGCGGGATGCCGCGACGAGGTCGCTGCCATCACCGAGCGAGCGATGAGGGGCGAACTCGACTTCGCCGCAAGTCTGCGAGAACGGGTTGCCGCTCTCGTGAACCTGGATGTCACGGCCTTCGCCGCCGTGCGAGCACGAATGACACCCACAACCGGAATCACACAACTCGTCAGCGGTGTACACGCAGCAGGCGGCGCGGTGGGCGTTGTTTCGGGCGGATTCCACGAACTGCTTGATCCGCTCGTGGAGCACCTACAGCTCGATTTTTGCCGCGCCAACCGACTGGCTGTCAGCGGGGGAAAACTCACCGGCCTGGTGGCGGGGCCCCTTGTTGATGCCACCGCAAAGGCACACACTCTTGCCGAATGGGCGGCGGCACGAGGCATCCCGCTCAGTCAAACCGTGGCGATAGGAGACGGTGCGAACGATCTCCAGATGCTCGCGTGTGCGGGCCTCGGCGTCGCTTTTTGCGCGAAACCCATCGTGCGGAAATCAGCCGATGTCATCGTTGACAAACCTGATCTCAGCCACGTGCTCGCAGCAATGGGACTGAGCGGCTAGTACGAAACCTGTTAGTGGCCCATTCCGAGGCCGCCGTCAACCGGGATGACCGCACCTGAGATGTAGCCTGCGTCGTCGCCTGCCAACCACGTGACAACTTTTGCCACTTCAGTTGCCGTCGCAAAACGTCCGAGCGGGATCGCCTTCTGATAGTCGGTGCGTTGCTCATCGGGCAACACCTCGGTCATCTCCGTCTCAATAAACCCGGGTGCAATAACGTTCGATGTGATCCCCCGGCTCCCGAGTTCACGGGTGAGCGAACGGGCCATCCCAATCAGGGCCGACTTCGAGGCAGCATAGTTAACCTGACCGGCAGAACCGTAGAGGCCGACAACGCTTGAAATCAGCACAATGCGCCCGAACCGGGCCTTGAGCATACCCTTTGATGCTCGCTTGACAACGCGAAACGCACCCGTGAGATTGGTGTCGAGCACGCTCGTGAAATCCTCGTCGCTCATCCGCAGCAGCAGCGTGTCGCGAGTTATACCCGCGTTCGCCACGAGCACCTCGACCGGCCCGAGTGCAGCCTCAATCTCGATGAATGCCGCGTCGAGGGATGCTCCGTCGGTAACGTCTGCGCGCACAGCGAGCGCCCCCGTTGGCCCGTTACCGGATCGCACAGTAACCGCAACCCGGTGTCCCTGGGCGATAAACTCTTCGGCAATCGCACGACCGATGCCACGATTGCCTCCGGTAATAAGCACAGTCCGAGCAGTCATGTTATTCCCTTCAATGTGCCCCAGTTCAGCATACGGCCGAGTAAAAGTTCGGACTCAGCGGCGCGGGCGAGGCCCGGCTGGTGTCGTCGACCGACCGGCCGAGTCTCCCACCGAGTTCCCTACCGAGTCTCCCACCGAGTCTTCTACCGACTCCCCGAGCCAACAGGGTACATTCAACCTTTCTCGGTTCTTTACGTGGACCGGTTACCGACTCCCTGAGCCAACAGGGTACGTCATACAGTTTGGTGCTTGACAAAGATCGCGCTTAACGGTGCCCGTGTCCGGCAGGATCTGTGCGTGGTAGCGCCCGAATCATCCACCCCGACCCAAACAGGGTTCGGGCCGCGGACTTCGGTGCCGACGCCGTAGTGTTAAGCCCTAAGGAGTTCCGCCCCTACCAGCGGTCACCACTGTGACACCCACGATCACCTCAGTTACCGTTTCACCCGACGCGGATCGACGCGCCCGCATGATCAAGTACTCAATCATGATGGGCGTTCGGGTGCTGTGCATTGTCGCTCTGCCGTTCACGCAGGGCTGGTGGTTGCTTGCCGTCGCGATCGGCGCGATTGTGTTGCCGTATTTCGCCGTTGTCGTTGCAAATGTGCCGCTGCTGCGCAAGCAGCGACTCGTGCTACGTCCCGGTGGGATGGCTCGACGCGGGCAAGCCACGGTACCTCCGCCGGCTTCGGCGGAAACCTCGGATGATGAGGCGAAATTCTCGTGATGGGCATCGGCGGGGAGATCCCGGTTGATTCGTGCTCACGGGCGGGATGCACCGTGTCTGCACAGTGGCGCATCGAGTGGCGTAACCCGAAGATCCACACGGGCGAGCGCAGCAAAACGTGGCTTGCATGCGCCGAGCACGTTGACTATCTGAGTGCCTTTCTTCAGGCCCGGTCTTTTCCTGTCCGTGTCGTCGCGTATGACCCGCAGCAGAGCGGGAAAACTGAACCCGTGTCAATGCCGGAACACCATGCCTGAGCGAAACAGGCTCGTAACCGGGCAGAACGGGCCTGTAATCGGGCAGAACGGGCCTGTAACCGGTAAAAACAGACCCCTAACCGGGAAAAACAAACTCGTAACCGGGAAAAACAAACTCGTAACCGGGCAGAGCCCCCCCACCTTGTTCGATGCCCAAACACCCGAGGGTGCCGTTGCCCCTCCCCACGAAGTCTCGTCGCCCGTCGCAACACACGGCAACGGTCAATGGCAATTCCTAATTTCCCGGCGATGGGCTGGTTACCTATCTCTGACCATTGTGTTCGCCGTGGTCTGCTCGCTGCTCGGCCTGTGGCAATTCGCACGACGGGCAGAGGCGCAGGCCGAAATTACCCGAATCAACGCGAACTACGACGCACCGGCCGTGCCCGTCGGCGAGGTGCTACCAACGCTCACGAGCTTCACTGCTGCCGACCGTTGGAAGGTTGTATCTCTTTCCGGCGAATACCTCACCACCGAGCAGGTTGTCATTCGCAACCGACCCCTGGGCGGTAATAACGGCTTTGAGGTCGTTACCCCGTTCCGCCTTGACAACAACTCGGTGTTCATGATCAATCGAGGATGGATCGCACCGAACTCGAAGGGGAGACCCGGCACCGTCGCGCCGCCGCCGTCGGGCCGCATCGAGATCACAGCACGATTGAAGGGCGCAGAAGGCCGGATTGCGGGACGCACCTCGGTGGGCGCGGAACTGGCAACAATTGATCTCGCAGAACTCGCCCAGCGTGTTGCGGCGGCCGGTGGCGGGACATCCAGTTATACCGGTGCCTACGGTTTACTCATTCCACAACCCAATGGTGCAAGCGGCAACACCACCCCGTCGGTTGTGTCGAGTGAGTCGAGCGGGCTCGGAGCTGGTGGAGGTGCACCGTCCTCCGGTGCCACACCGACCGTGCCGCAGGCCCCGCCCCGCCCCGCGCTCGACGAGGGACCGCACCTCTCCTACGCCCTGCAGTGGTTCGTGTTCGCGACCATGGGGTTCGTTGGGCTGGGGTGGGCAGCCAACCGTGAGCGTACAACCGAGCTTGAACTGCGTGACACACACAACAGCAGTCGGGATGCCGCGGCTGCAGTGCGCGTGCACAGCGGCACGGTGCTCGGCGCGAGCGGCGCTCCCGCACCATCTGGTGCCCCCATCGGAAATTTCCCGGAGGGGTCACCTTCCGTCGAGACTCACGCACCATCCGGCGTTCCTCGATACCCACGCCCCATCACTAGACACCGCGCGAAGAAGGTGAACGTCGATTCTGAGTACGAGGACAGTGTGCTCGACTCTGCCACGCGCGGGCGATAGGAGAGCCACGGCAGCCCGAAGCTCGAAGTAGAGGCTCGACTCTGCCACGCACACGCGATAGGTTTCCACGCACGGGCGTTCAATCTGAAAGCATGGGAGGCACTGCCGCGCACGGGTGTTAGGTTTTCCACGACCGGCTCCGTTACGCGAGCTCGATGAGCTCCTGGTATTCCTGACTCCAGTGATCTTCGGTGCCGTCGGGCATGATGAGCACCCGTTCCGGATTGAGCGCCTCGACCGCACCCGGATCGTGGCTGACCAGAACAACCGAACCCTCGTAGTGGGCGAGGGCATCGAGTATTTCTGTGCGACTGGCGGGATCGAGGTTATTCGTAGGTTCGTCGAGCAGCAATACATTGGCACCAGACACGACGATTGTCGCCAGTGCAAGCCGAGTTTTTTCACCGCCGGAGAGTACCCCGACCGGTTTGTGGACATCGTCGCCAATAAAAAGGAACGAGCCGAGCACCCTGCGGGCCTCGGTTTCAGTAATGTTTGGCGATGCGCTCACCATGTTCTGAAGCACGGTGCGCGCAACATCAAGGGTCTCGTGTTCCTGAGCGTAATAACCGATGCGCAGCCCGTGACCGGCTTCGACAACACCGGTGTCCGGGGCATCCACACCGGCGAGAATACGGAGCAGCGTCGTCTTTCCTGCCCCGTTTAGACCGATGATTACAACCTTCGTGCCGCGATCAATGGCGAGGTCCACGGCGGTAAAAATTTCGAGGGAACCATACGATTTCGAGAGCTCGGATGCCGTCAGCGGTGTGCGACCGCACGGTGCTGGTGTTGGAAAGCGGAGTTTAGCGACCCGGTCGACAGCTCGTACCTCTTCGAGTCCGGATAACAGCTTTTCGGCACGGGCAACCATCTGGTGGGCAGCGGCCGCTTTCGACGCCTTTGCTCCGAATCGAGCCGCCTGCAGTTGCAGCGCCCCGGCCTTTTTCTCGGCATTGGCCCGTTCTTTTTTGCGGCGTTCTTCGTCGGCGGCACGCTGGCGCAGATAGTGCTTCCAACCCATGTTGTAGATATCAATGACCGACCGATTTGCATCGAGATAAAACACCCGATTTACAACCTCTCCGACGAGGTCGACGTCGTGGCTGATGACAATGGCACCGCCACGATAGCCCTTCAAAAACTCGCGCAACCATACAATCGAATCGGCGTCGAGGTGGTTAGTCGGTTCATCCAGAATCATGGTGTCTGCATCGGAAAACAGGATGCGGGCCAACTCGATGCGCCGCCGCTGACCCCCCGAGAGAGTCTTTAACGGCTGGTCGAGAATACGATCGGGGAGGTTGAGATGAGAGGCAATGGATGCTGCCTCCGCCTCCGCAGCATAGCCTCCGAGCGCGGCAAACCGATCGGTAATATTGCCGTACTTGCGCATCGCCCGCTCCGCAATTACCGGATCGCTGCTTGCCATGAGGTGGGTTTGCTCGTGCATACCGACGACGAGGCTCCCCAGTCCGCGAGCGTCGAGAATACGGGTACGGGCGAGCATCTCGGGGTCACCCGAGCGTGGATCCTGCGGGAGGTAGCCGATCTCGCCGGAGCGGTCGATCTTTCCCGCGGTCGGCAGCATTTCGCCCGCGAGCGTCTTCGTGAGCGTCGTTTTTCCCGCACCGTTGCGCCCGACAAACCCAATTTTGTCTCCCGGCGAAACCCGAAACGAGACGTGTGCCATGAGTACACGGGCTCCGACCCGGATTTCGAGGTCATGCACGGCGAGCACGGAGCATCCTTCAGAGTGTGGTCAGGGGTGATGTTGTCGGGACCGTTGCCCGGGCCCGCGAGCTTCCCTCCGTCGCTATGACGGTGCGCAGGCAAAGCACCAGTCTAGATGACACGGACCACCCTGGACGATGTTGACAAGACTCCTCTTGATGTGGCTGCGGGGTGCTTCGTGGCGCCTCAGCCGGGAACGCCCGCGCGTGGCACACAGATATTTCAGTGTCGGTGGTCTCCTACGCCACTCGTCCAGGCAGAACAGATCGGAAAACACCGCCAGCACCAGCTCATCCCCCTCCGTCAACGACACCGAATCTACCCGGGTGTGACGCACAAACCTAACGCGCGCGACGCAGACTCCGCACTCACACGCGAGCCTCCCGAGAACTGTCGCCCAAACAGGCCGTTTCGTGAATCGTGTCCGCTCTGCTGTCGGGTGAGGGCCTCACCGTTGTGGAGTGGAGTTGTTGCGAGACACCACGTCTACACCAATCAGGAGGCCCTCATATCTCATGCTAGTACTGTTTTTACTCCACGCGCTCATCTGCGACAAGCAAAGCCGATTGTCGAGAACCGGCGGCTGGTCACGGCCGTGGTGACAGTGTTTATGGCCTCGCCGGTAACGGCAGGCACATGGGCCACCGGTCCACCGTATCGAGCACATCGGCCACAATGGTGGAGTGACAACTGAGCACGACCGCGAGATATTCCGCCGACACAGCGCCGAAGGCATCCTGCTGCTCGGCGGAGGTGCCGCGATCCTGCTGCAGCTGGCCGACCCGCGCGTGGCTCGCGGAGTCGCTCATCACAGTGATTTCGCCACGAGACCGCGTGACCGCCTACTCGGGACACTCAATTACGTGTACACGATTGCCTTTGGCGATGAGGATATGGTGCGCCACGTGGTCCACAGGGTCAACCATCGTCACGCTCCCGTGTCGGGCGAAGCTGGAGCCACCGAGGCATCCCCCGCCTACTCTGCCGATGACCCAGACGCCCAGCGTTGGGTTGCCTCAACCCTGCTCGCGGTTGCGCTGCAGGTACACGAACGTCTCGTGGAACCACTTCCCGAGTTTGCTGCCGACGCGATTGTGCGAGGTTACCGGCCCCTGGGTGCGCAATTGCGGGCGGACACCGCCGGTTGGCCAACCAGCCGCGCCGAGTTTGATGAGTGGTGGGATACCCGACTCTCCCAACTGCACGTCACCGCCGATGCACGCCGCGTGTGCCGTGCCCTCTTCACTCCGTCCGGATCGTGGCCACGCGGCGCCGCACTCGCCGCGCCGGTGCTTCGTTTGATCACCGCGTCGCTGCTGCCGCCTCAGTTGCGCGCCGACTTCGGATTCCGTTGGACACCGCGCGCTGCTCGTGTTACTGACGGGTGGCTGCGCAGCATCGGACGAGTGTGGCCGCTGCTGCCCCGGAGCATCCGGCACGCACCGCTTCGGATGTCGCTGAGGAGCGTGCAGCGCGGTATGTCGTGAACTGAACCTCGTTCAGCTCGATCTGCATCACCGCTCACCCCCGGCCGGTCTCTCCTGGGCTCTCCCTGACCGGGCACTGTCAGGGTCGGGTGAGAACAAGGCACGGAGCCGCGGCCGCGGTGCGCACGGCACCGGCACGGGCGAGCACGTCAAGTGTCTGTTCGTCGGTGCTGTGCGGCATCCCGGCGACCACAACCCGATGGATGTGACCCATCTCGGCGGGGAAGGCGATCACCAGGGCGTGCAGAAGCGCGTCGGGCGAGGCCGCCTCCACACCGACCGCGGTCGTCGATGCGGCAGGGAAGTCTCGCAGGTTGGTTGTACACAGCAGCGTCGCGTCTGCGGCGACCGCGGCGGCGAGCACATGCCGGTCGTTCTCGTCGGGCATGTCCAGACGGGCGACCCGCTCCCGGTCCTCGCCTGTCGGTGCCACCAGGGCATCCGGGAGCGCCTGGTTCATCAGCGATCGCAACCGCAGGGCCTACACGTGCGGCATCTTGCGCCGCTCGGCGAGAGTGCGCTCCAACTCGTCGAGGATACTGTCGCTCCACCGCAGCCAGATGACTCCATCGGTTCCCGCATACATGACGTAGTCCCGCAACACACGGGAGAACAGCACCCCGGTGTCGGCGAGGACGACGGTCGCGGTCACTCGGTCAGGCCGAGCTCGTTCGACAACAGGGTCAGCTCGGCCATCGCCTCACGCTGCGCTGCGTGCTGCTCGGCACGGAACGCGGTCACCGCGGTAGCGGGGATACGCCGGTGAGTGCCGACCAGACGGTGCGCAAGCCGGCCCTGATCGATCAGCTTGTACACCTGAGGACGAGAGATCCCGAGAATAGTCGCCGCCTCATTCGGGGAGAACTCCGCCTGCACCGGAATCACCACCGCCCCGCCCTTCTGCTGCGCTTCGATCAGCTGCAGCACGAGCCCTGCCGTGTCACGCGGAACCGTCAGGTGCACCTCAATCGCCTCAACGTCGTCCTCCAGCGCACGCCGCAGCGTCGCCGCATCCGTCGCCACTGCTCCATCCATCAGAGCACCTCCACCTGCACGAAACGAAACTATCTGCACTAAGTGTAACGGCGGATGCGGGTGTGCGGAAGGGGCGGACCACTCCTTCCCAGACGGTTCTGGGTCGACGGACCGACCGCGAGGGCAGTCCGGCATGAGACGGGTGGGCGGGGTGAGGCACCTGCCTGTATGGACACCACGAGACGCGCTCTTCACAACCGAGAGACCCGGAGGTGGGGCACCTGCCTGTATGGACACCACGAGTCGCGCTCTTCACAACCGAGAGACCCGGAGGTGGGGCACCTGCCTGTATGGACACCACTGCCTCAAAGAGTTCGTGATGTCGGGGAATCCGCACGGAAGGCCGACCGCCCCGCGCTGATGGAGGTGATCGACTACATCAAGACCCACAAAGTCGCGTACTGCATCGTCCACAAGGTCGACCGGCTCGCCCGCAATCGCGCCGATGACGTCGCGATCCACATGGCTCTCCGCGAGGCCAGCGTGACTCTCGTCATCAACCACCGAGAACATCGACGAGACCCCTTCAGGCATGCTGCTGCACGGCACCATGTCCTCAGTCGCGGAGTTCTACAGCCGAAACCTCACCACCGAAGTCACCAAGGGCCTGACCCAGAAAGCAGCCACCGGAGGCACTCCGACCAAGGCGTCGATCAGATACATCAACGTTCGCAAATGGGACGACGTCGGGCGCGAGCACCGCACCGTCGAAATCGACCCCGAACGGGCAAAGCTTGTCACCTGGGCGTTCAAGGCTTACGCGACCGGAGACTGAAGCATCCCCCGACTTCGCGACGGGCTGCGTATCCGAGGGCTCCGGGGCGTGCCCACTCCCAAACGCTCTTCCAAGCCGCTCAGCCCCTCGTCCGTGCACCGCACATGCCCATCAACCCCTACTACAAGGGCGACGTGATCTACCGCGGTGTGAAGTACGAGGGATGACGCGAGCCCCTGATCCCGATCGAGGTCTGGTACCAGGTCCAAGCTGTGCTTTGCGCCCACGTCTCCGCGACCGAATGCACACAAGCACACGACCACTACCTCAAAGGTACCGTCTACTGCGGCCACTGCGGATCGCGTCTGATCATCCACCACTCCCGCAGCCACACCGGCACGATCTACCCCTACTCCATCTGCGCCGGGCGCAACTCTCAGCGCACGAACTGCACCCGCAAGTCCATACTCATCACCCGCGTCGGGCATCTCCTGGTCGACAACTGCCACGACACCTACACCCACTGCGACGACACCAACCGACGCCTGTTCAACCAGGCCCCCTTCGAGAAGGTCTACATCGACCACAACGACGAGCTCCAAGCAGACCTCGCCAACCGTTCAGCGTGCTACTCGGCAAGACGCCGACCGACCCCTGGACACAGTCCCAGAAGGAGAAGAAAAGCTTAGAGTTCGTGCCGGTAGGTCATGGGTGGTGGGTGGGGCGGGTGTTCCAGCGGTATTGGGTTCGGGTTTCTTGGATGAGGTGTCGGGTGGTGATGATCGCGTCGGTGAGGGCGGTGAGCGTGTTGATCACGCGGGCGTGGGCTTTGGTGCAGTTCTGGAGTTTCCGGAACGCGTGAGTGTGTCAGGAGTTGGTGTGTTCCACGGCCCAGCGGGTGCTGGTTTGTAGGGGTGTGCTCTTCTTGCTGATCACCCATGCGCAGCCGAGGGTGTCCAGCAGGTCGCGGGTTTTGCCGGAGTCGTAGCCGGCGTCCAGGTGCACGGTGATCTGCTCGGGCAGGTTGAACCCGAACCGGCCCAGCTTGTCCAGGGTCGAAGCCAGCAGGGGCGAGGTGTGACAGTTCGCTCCGGCGATCACCCACCCCAGCGGGATCCCGTTCCCCTCGACCAGGAGGGAGCGCTTCGTGCCCTGCTTGCCGTGGTCTACCGGGGATCTGTCGGCAGCTTTGCCTCCGTAGGGCGCTTTCACGATGCATCCATCCACTGCCAGATCGGCCAGTTCGAGGCCGATCATCTTGTCGGAGGAGTTGAGGCAGATCTGTTCCAGCTCGGTGAAGATCCCCGCAGCGATCCACTCGTCGCGCCGGCGCCGGATCGTGGTCGCCGAACACGTGCCATCGGCGATCTTCTCGTACACGGCGCCGAGCACGAGCACCTGGATCAGCTTGTCGAAGATAATCCGATCAGAAACTCGCGGCCGGTGACAGCCCAGCGGATACTCATCCATGACCTGACAAAGGTGGACCTGTCGATCAGGTACCTCCGCGCACACTTCGCTACACCTAACGCCACGGGCTCCCTGCCCGAGGACACACAGGCGAAGCCGATTCACGATCTGAGAGATCGTGCGGGTAGGTGTTGGTATGAGGTGGGCACGAGGTCTGTTAACCGCCCGTACTTCAAGGTGGAAGCGCAACACTTGGTGATGTTCGTGTTCACTGAGTCAGGGGTTGTGTTTCTATGGGTATACATGAGTGTTGCGCTTCCACCTTGAAGTACGGGTTCGGCTTGTAAACAATGCCGCACGATATGTTGAGTCGGCGCTGCATTCCGCCCGAGTAGCTCTTGGCGGCGTCCTTGCGCCGATCCCAAAGCTGCGTGAACTCCAGCGACTCCTGGACGGCAGCCTTCAGCTCAGCGCCGCGCAGGCCGTAGAGCCTGCCCCGGTAGGTGACGTTGGCGAGCCCGGACAGTTCGGGGAAGAACGCCATGTCTTGCGGTACATAGCCGATCTTGCTCTTGAGCGCTGCGGGTAGGCCGAGCACGGGGCGACCGAAGATCGTGACGGAGCCCGAAATCGGCTTGAGCAGACCGAGCATCATGTTAATCGTCGTCGTCTTGCCCGCACCGTTGGGGGCGAGAAGGCCAACGGTCTGCCCCTCAGGGATCACGAAGCTTGCGCCCCGAACGACCTCGTTCTTCCCAAACATCTTGCGAAGGTCCTTGGCCTCGATGGTCATGGTAGCGCCTTTCCTGTGATTGTGTGCGCACGCGCCAGTGAGGTCACCACGGCGTACACGGTCTCGCGGACACGCATTGATGCCGGGCGGCCCGATGGCCACCGGCATCGGTGCACGGGTCGAATTTACTCGGGCATCAAGCGGGCGCAACCACGGGCTTTTCGATGCCGCGGTTGATCGCGCTGGCCGCGCTGCTCGCCCACCTCGCGCGGAGGTAGAGCATCTTGTTTCTGACGCTTGTCGTTGCCTTCCTACTCGCCCACATCGCGCGGAGGTAGATGAAGAGTCCGATCGCCACGATGAAGAGGAGGGGCACGGTACTCACGGTGATCCACACGCTCTGCAGATACGACGGCGGAGCGAGCGCGACGATGATAAGAACGGCCGAGGACAACACCCACAGGGACACCGCCACAGTGAGCGAGGTCGTCAACCGACGCTCGTTCTCACGTGCCAGCTCGTTGACCCACTGGATGACGCTCCGATCCGGGCTGAAGCGTCGCTCCTGCAGTCGCGCGTGCGGCGCGAACTTCCCCGAGATCCCGACCAACGCCGCGGTGGCGATCGCACCGATGATGAGAGCGATGACGAGGCCGATCGAGATCGCGACGCCCGGATCGAGTGGGAAGTTCGGCTGGTCGGATACGCCCAGGAGCAGCACGGGCAGGATCGCGGCGATGACGTAGAGCGCGAGGCCGATCCCCAGGCGGGTTGCCGTCTTGCGGTGCACTTCGGCGAAGCCTCGGGCTTCCTCATCGTGATCGGCGTGTGGACGGGCTCGCGCGGAATATCGGCGATCCTCGTCTACCCCCGCGGGACACCATCCACTAGGTGGAGTCACACTCGATCTAATTTCCTCGTCTGCGCGCCCCCGCAGGACGCCAGGTCGGCCGCGATGCCGAGCGTCGGCGCGAGTTCGTCGAGGTTGCCAAGGTCGGTGACGATCTGGACCATCGCCTCGTTCGGCGTCGCACCCTGCGCAATGTGGCCGCCGTAGGCGTCCTCCGTCACCCCCTGCAGCTCCGCCTTCGCTTCGTGCAGACGAGGGCTCTGAGGGTAGGGGCTGAACATCGCCTCCAGGTAGTCATTGATCTCGTTCATGAGCTGATTCCTTCCACGAAACGATCGACGACGGACTTGGTGTCACGCCACTCCTCGATTTTGAGTTCGAGGTGGGCGCCACCTGAGACCGTGATCTGGTAATAGGTGCGGGGTTTTCCGGATTCGGAGGTGCCGGGGAACGAGGTGACCAAGCCTGCCATCTCCAAGCGCTTGACGGCCGAGTAGAGGGTCGTCTGTTTGATGGTCTAGTCAGCTCCTGTCACGATGCTGATCCTGCGGGCGTGTCCCGATGGATGCGCTGATACCGAGCGGGGCAGCTGTTGACGGATCGGCCTTCACGCCCGCGCACGTGGCCCGCTCGGCTGTCGGCGCGTCGGGAACGACGGATTGTGTCGCTGCAATTCACCCGACGTTGGGGCCCGCATCGGATCGGGTACCACCTCGGTATCCCGCGCTCGACACTCGGGCGCGTCCTGGCCCGCTACCGGATGCCGCTGCTGCACCACCTCGACCAGGCCATCAAGCTCCCGGTGCACAAACCCAACCCCGTCCACCACCAGAAGCAGACCCTGGCGAACGGGTCCACGAGGACATCAAGAAACTCACCAGAATCCCCAACGGCGGCAGATGGCGCATACCCAGCCAGCAGGCCGGGAACCGTAACAACAAGAAACAGGACCTGGACTACAGCGTCTCTGCACCACGCCATCGACAACTGCACCCGACTCTGCATCATTTCGGCTCACGGCGCAAGCGGAGCGGGAGTTTCCCGATGTTGCGGTGAACCCCGCGGAGATAATGGGATCCGATGGTGAGTCGGATCTCCAGCAGTGCAGCAGCAGACAGCGAGCTGCATGACAACGTTGATATCCAGCAGCTCACCTGGATCATCACCTCCACATTCATGGGAACCAAAGAAACGCTGGGGCTTAGCGGCGAGCTGGCTGCGCTTCCAAAGCGTATCGAAGGAATCATGAACTCCCTGCTGACTCAGTACTTCGTCTGAGCATACACATGTACACGAGCGTAAAATAAGCACCCCTGGTCCGCATCTCATCCTAGGAGTTCAGCAAATAACGGATCTGGATTCACCAGAACCAAAAAGAGAGTCTCTGGCACTTACATATACGTCGAGAGTACCCAAGAGTCCAATTCACAGATCGCAAACACTTTAGATATCGTCAGATAGACGCGAGTCTTCTCCCCTAATTGGAGCCTCGTCTTCTTTCTGCTCAACATGACGCGTTTGCTCTTCCTGCTCTTGGATGGCACTGTATTGGGCTGGCTGAAACAACTCAGCGGCGACTCCAAGCATGGCAGATCCTCCGCCTGTTGGCTTCTTCTTCCGATAGAAGAGCCAGCCTCGAGATTCCAACCAAAGGAAAAATTTGTCTAGTACCAGAATTCCAACTGCCACAAGAACACAGGTCAACCACCAAGGCATAGGCACTCCTTCAACTGCTCACAACGTCTTCGAACACATGATGCAAGTCGTTCAGTAAGGCTAGGTACGCGTCTGGGTATGGGAGTTTCCCTACAAAAAGCTGAAACTCAAGAACGTGAGAAACAACCCTCGAAGCTGCGGCGGCTTCTAGAAGCTGCCGTGTTCTCGCCACACCTGTATCAAATTTGACAGCAGTTCCTTGAGTCAACGCGAGAAGGCGGTCTGAGAGGCGGCGACTTGTTCCTCTCACCAGCAAACCAAACTCCATCAATTCCCCTATCGCTGCACCTGCAATGAATTCGCGCTTCGTAACGAAAGTAATGTCCTCAAGTAAGATTTCAAGCCCGTCTACCAAATTGGTCCCAGACAGTACCACCGATGAGAGAGAGAATCCTCCGTCAGTACACCAATCAGCTGACGCCTGTTCCGCTTTGACACGGGTGAGAGCTGTGCTCAGGGAGGGCCAGGATGTACTCTCTGTCACACGACGCCAAAAGCGCGTCATATCTCGATTGGGAAGATATGAAAAATCATCGCCTTCTGAGGGCAAGGATTCGATCATCTGCGAAGATTTCGAGAGTCGGGCCGGAGGATACGAGCCGCCTGTTTCTGCAAGTGATACTCCACTTTTAAGAAGAATTTCAGCAAGAACAGAAGCAGAATGGCCTACATCCTCCAGTAAATACAACTCCCCCTGTGTCGGATGCAGATCCATAGCGATGGAAGACTTCCCCTGAACTTTCCAAGCCTTGGTGATATCCCCTAGGGAGACAGGTAGGACTATTCTCGTAGACTCCTGGATTCCTGCCTGAAGCTGAACCATACGCTCAGCCCAGGGTAAAGATAACGATGCCCCCCAGCCTGCTGCGAGACGCCTCCTCCACCAGTACTTTCCCGTTGTGGAGCTACGAAACAGAGAGGTATGGGCTCGATCATTCCCACTGGCCCAGACAAGATCCAACATTGGTACAGACCTCCTTACGTCAAAGCGCTTTGGAGTACTCGAAATACAACTGAGGGATCGACCTCGGCCCTGTTGTTGGGTTTCAGGTTTCGAAGACTGTTTCCTTCCTTCAAGGGTAGGACAGTTCGAACGTTGGGCCGGGTCTCCAGCTTCGCCAGCAATTCGCCCACAAGGGGATTGTCCCTCGCACCCGGCGGGAAAGCCGGATAGACGATTATTGGATGAGTTGCTAGAGACAAGGCTAGAAGCACTGGCCCATCACCGCCACAAGCAACAAGCTTTGAACAATAGCCCAATGTCATTGGCCATACCATATAAGCGTCATAATCCTGCACAATCCTCAGATGATGATCATCGATGCCAACGCCATTCGACTGCCAGCGATCAAGAACCACTTGATGTCCTGAAAATTCTCTTAGCGACAAAGGTGAAACAAATCTCTCAGCTCCAGGGCTCAGCGCAATATGCATTTCTAAATGAGGATATGTGTTCTGCACCCAGACCACGAGAGAAGGAACTGCGGCAGCTTGAACAGCACCTGTGACAACCCATAGAACCCGTGCATGCGGGGAGCTAAAATCCACCACTAGTGAGCACCTCCTATCGACGATTCGGATACACCGAGGTACAAGGAAGAGGAATCGACATCAATCTCCTGAACTAGAGAACTCACATGGTCGAGAGATATATCGGAAATGGTGCTTAAAAGCGTTTCCAGGTCCAGTTCTACACCAACTGCCATCCAGGTCGAAACCATTAGACCGGCACGTCCCCTTGGGTTTGTCCACGCGCTTTCGAATACTGCTCCAAGCGAGGACTTAACTCCTTTGAGCTGCTCTTCATTTAGGCTCAGTCGACTGATATTCTCCATTGTGGACCTGAACTCATTAAATGAAAAGTCTCTCGCGAGAGAACGATCTGCGGTTCCCCGAATGGAGAGAATTGCAGAATTTCCAATGAAGATTGGGTGGACTTGCGCCAAGTATCCGGGACCCGTTTGCGAGGCCGGAAACCCGAGGCCTCCCGCATTCATCTCGGCAGTAAGGGCAGCCGTTACCAAGATACGCGCATGCACCTCGTCGCGAAAGCCTGGGCCGTCGTGTATTCGTTGAAGTTGCTCATGAGTAACATGGTCATTCTCCGTTCTCGTTGTACTGATGTTGCTGACCGATCATGGGTCACATGGTTGTGTGGGAGCCTGCTCTTGGCCACGGCTCCAGCAGCCAACGCCCTCGAATGAAACCGTCCCCATCCGCGAAAGCAAACCTGCTGCCGCCGAGAACGGCTCCAACCATCATCGTTGATGCCGAAGCTGGAGCCATCATAGCTGCTTTACAAACCTCTGCGCAGGTTCCCGTGTTCAAGTTTGAGGTGCAGCACTGTGGTGGTGTGGTTGTGTGTGGTGTTGGTGGGTTTTTGTTGGTGTTGCCTGGTCGAGGTGTTTTTGGGGTTGGTTGTTGGTCTTGGTGATGATTTCCTGTAGTTCCTTGTCGGTTATGGTTCGGAAGTCGGTGCGTGTGGGTAGGTAGAGCGTCGGATCCGGCCGTTGTGGTGCTCGTTGGTTCCACATTGCTATGCCCCGTGGGGGTCAGCGAGGTACGTATCCGTGCCCCACCGAGTGACAAGCTCGTAGTGGCGGTATATTTCGGTGCGGTTGTCCGTGGCCACAGACAACCGCGCGCAAGGAGGCAGGGTATCGAAGATTGCGTGTTGTGCTGTGGTCTGTCACTCAGCGGTCAGAGCGTCTGTTTTCCGGGCGATAATGAACCGGCTTACTCGTTGCCCTTCGGCATGAATCCCCTCACCCACCGACCTTGCCCCCAGAATGGAATCTGACTCCCAGTTCCCGAACACGGAGCGGTCGTTGATGTGTGCCGGGAGTTCATGGATAGACACCCGGAACAAGATACGTGATCTTCGCACTCGTCTACCCCGGAACTTACGGCGGTATCTCCAGTGGGGCGGATGTCACGACCACCGATTCACGTCTACCCCGGAACTTACGGTGGTATCGCGTGTGCACGGGGTAGGTACTGCCACAACTGACGATGACGTTGGTGGGGGTGGCAGATCCACCGGTAGATCGTGTCGCAACTCACCCACATTCACGGATCCCCTGGAAACTCAATCCGAGATCTGCCCCCGAATCATCCGGGAGTGTCCATCCGTCCCGGAGCCTGTCTATCACCCAGACAACCATCCGATCCTGCACAAACACACGTGGCCGGTACAAGTTGGATGCTCGCTTACCACATCAGTGCTCTGCCCGTTCTGCCCGGTACTGAACCGTGGCTACCGGACCAGATATGTAACCAAACATCCCGAAGCAGGCGGATATGACTCATTTTTATTCAACACAACCCACCTGTTCTGGCGAATCTCGGTGACGTCCCGCTGAGTGGTGGAGTTTCTCAACACCGTGTGAGATCAGTTTTGTGGTTATGCTGCAGCGAGTTCGGGGATCGTGGCTTCTTTCTTGGTGGCGTTGAGGAGCTTCATGGGATGCTCGCTGGAGTAGCGTCGGTTGGCGCCGTCCCATTCGTCGTGCTGCTCGATGAGCACGTGGCCGGCCAGGCGCGGTAGCGTGGCCGGGTTGGGGAACGTGCCGACGATGTCGGTACGCCGCTTGATTTCCTTGTTGACGCGCTCAAGGGGGTTCGTGGACCAGATCTGCTGCCAGTGTTGCTGTGGGGATCCGCAGAGCGCGAGGATGTCGTCCTTGGCTTGCTCGAGCATGTCCGTGATCCTCGGGTGCGACCGGGTTAGCACGCGGACGAGCTCGTGGAACTGGGCAAACACGTGCTCGGTGCCCGGTTGCGCGAAGATCGTGCGAATGATCGACACGACCATCGGACCCGTAGTCTTCGGGACGTTCAAGAGCACGTTGCGCATGAAATGGACCCGACAACGCTGCCAGCACGCGCCGGCAAAGACGGTGCCGATCGCAGCGATCAGTCCGGTGTGCTCGTCGGAGATCACGAGCTTCACCCCGCCCAACCCGCGGGCCTTCAACGAGCGCAGGAACGTGGTCCAGAACGGCTGCGATTCGGTCTCACCAACCCCGAAGCCGAGCACTTCCCGGCGCCAGTCCGCGGCAACTTCGATCGCGACAACCACCACCGCTTGCGAGAGGACCCGGCGGCCAACTCTGGCTTTGCAGTATGTAGCGTCGAGGAACACACACGGGTAGGTGGTGCCCGCGAGGAGTCGGTCCCGGAACGCAGCGACCTCCTCGTCGAGATTCGCGCAGATCCGCGACACCTCGGACTTGCTGATCCCGGTGTCGACGCCGAGAGCCTTGACAAGATGCGGGTGAAGACGCCATGAACGTAGGCCTCCATCACGACCGCGAACAGCGCCCGATCGACCCGGCGGCGCCGCTCCAACAGTGAAGGAAAGAAGCTGCCCTGCCGCAGCTTCGGGATCCGAAAATCCAACTCCCCAGCCGTGGTCATGAGGATCCCGGGGACAAGTACCGTTGCACTAAGTGGTGCGATCCGGGGTGCGTTCGAACGAGGCAGCGCCGATGAACACGGCCGCATCCGCATCGATCAGCTCCTAATAGAGCATCTCGATCGCCACCCGGATCCAGTCGGTGACATCGGTAAGTTTCAACCCCCCTGAGGAACTCAAGGAGAACAGACTGATCTAGAACCATCATGCGTTGTGTCTTTCTGCGAGTAACTTCGATCCGCTCTCACTAACCATCACACGATGACTCACCACATCAACAACGTGACACACAACACCAAGAACCACACCACCCCAGGAGACGTCACCATGAATACCCCGCATTCCAGACCTTATGCCACGCAGAGAGACCTCCTGGATGCAAGGAGAAACAGTGGTTCGAATCACCTCCAAGCGGGACCAGGCGTTTCAACCGCTGGTAGCCCGGCATCGATCTATAGCGTGTGTGACCGGACCGGTGGTGTTCGCTTGCGTGAAGATCGTGCTCATTCGCGAGGGCTGCGCGGAGTTGTTTGGCGAGTTTAGGCGACATAAGGTCGGTGCGAGCGATGTAGTGATACTCAGTCCCAACGTGCTGTTCGGGGCGATCCCTGACGAACGGATGACTTACTCAGTTGTTACCATCGACGTAGATTACCTGATTGAACAGGTATTTTGGCGATATTCTGCTCGGCTCAGTGACCGTCTCGATGCGGCGGGGTTCGCAGCCGAGCTGTACCCCCAGCCAGTTCAGGTGATCCACATGCAGCATGGCCTGTTTGGACAGTTCCGGCCTCTACTAGATGAGCTCGTGGAGTTGAGCGTGTCCGACAGGTTCACGGAGCGCTTCAACCGCATACAGTCACTGTGGTTTGGGATCGCTGATCCCCTCTCTCCCTGCGTAGCAGTGGCACCAGAAGAAGCCCTACTGGACAGGAAGAAGCACATCAGAACAGCAGTTCCTCCCGCGCGTAGGTTGGCCCCCTTCGCGCCGACGTGCGAGCAACTGCATATTTACTACGGAGCGAGCCCCTCAAAGGCATGGACTCTGCAAGAACTAGCGACGGCAGTTCATCTGTCGAAATATCAGCTGCAGGCTGTGTTTGCGGAGGTTATGGGGAAGACTCCGTTCGAGTATTTGAGGACCGTTCGAGTTGAACGTATGGCGAAGTATCTTCGCGAGAGTCAGCTCCCGATCGATCTGCTCAAGTCTGAACAGAGCCGAATCCAGAACGCGCTCACCGCGATCCAGACCCGCCTCGACGGCCTCCATTCCCGTTACGCCGACGCCCGCACAGGGCTCGAAGGAATGCTCCAGATCCTCACCGATCTGAGCGACCTCTACATGAGGTGCGAACCTAGTGAACGCCGGTTCCTGAACCAAGCGCTGTTCGCGAAGATCATCGTGGACGAAGAAGAGAACGTCGCACCCAATGCGGCGACTGCAGTGAGCACCGTGATCTCGCAGAAACCCGCGGCACAGATCGGGTGCTACCCGGGAGATACGAAACTTGCCCCATGTTCAAGCGGGGCAAGTTTCAACTTTCGACCTTTACGTGGTACTGCTCTCCTCGCATGCAAAAGAACTGCGGAAGGCCCACCGTCACCTCTCGACCAAGCCAGTCCGCGAGCTTCCGCAGGCGAACGGTGGTCGTAAGCGCACGACGCAGCCGCGACTCTCGGACGAGAAAATCAGCCGGATCGTCACCGCCTATGAGGCGGGAAAGACGGTTTACGAGCTTGCCGCCGAGTACGACTGCCATCGAGTGACGATCAGCGCTGTCTTGAAGCGACAAGGCGTCGAAGGGCGACACCCCTCGCCGACACCTGAGCAGATCGATGAAATGGTTCGCCTCTACGAGACCGGCTACTCACTTGCAAAGGTGGGTGACCGCCTCGGGTTCAACGCGACTACGGTGCTCAGTCAGCTGAAGGCGCGAGGCGTCACCACGCGCGACGCTCACGGGCATGATCAGACGTCGTAGCGGGACGGCTCCATGTCACGACTTGCTGTCGTTGACCTTCTTGAGCTCCTGAAGCTCCGCCCAGTGCTGCTCCAAGCCGGTGAGCGTGGGGCTGATCCCCAGTGTCACAAGCGGCTGGGAATGACCATCGATGTACCGACAGGCAACCTCGAACACCTCGGTCACCTTTGGGATGATCTCACCGAGCTTGTCGGTCTTAATCTTCGGAAGTCGAGTCATTCCAACGTTTGGCTGATAGCGCTGGGTCACACCCTGGAGTAGCTCGGTCTCCGTGAAAACTTCACACCACGAGCGAATCCAGCTATACCCGACCCGAACGAATGCGTCACGCGTTTCACCCTCTTGCTGATTGGCAATCTGGATTGTGCTGTTGATCTTGCCCCTGATGCCGCTCAGGGTATCCCAGCGTGGCCCAGTCGCCCGCGTCACCTTGCCCTTACTGTCTTCGTCGGTGATCTGGAAGTAGACGCATCGCTTCGAATCCTCAAACAAGGCAAGGAGGGTCGTGGCGAAAAGGATGTCGTGGGTGAAAACAATGACCTGGATGCTGTCAGCCAACCGAGCAATCCGCTGAGCGACCTCATTGATACGACGGTGGTCGAGGCTGGAAACCGGGTCATCGAAGATCACTGGCGCTGTAATGCCTGCAAGCCGCGCCTCGGCCAGGAAGTCGGCGAGGGCCAGCACTTTCTGTTCACCTTCAGAGAGCACCTTCGATGGTTTGTGATTACCGGTCATGACTTTGCGACGCTGGGCCTTGCCGTCGCGTCCTACGAACTGCAGCTTCATCGGTGGCGTCCGGAGCGCCTCGCATTCTTCAAGGAACAGCGCGTCGAAACTCAGATTGATCAGTTTCTTGCTGGCGGTCTTGGAGAGTTCTGTGACCGCTCTGGCCATTTGCGGCATCGGCTTTTTGAGGGTGCGTAGTCGGTCTGCTTCCTTGGCGCTCTTGACCTGAGTTTCAATCAGTGGCCATGACTTGCCGAGTTCGACGGCGTCCTTGAGCTCCAGCAGCTCTGTCTGCTTCTCATCGAGCACCTTCACCCGATTCTGTTGCTGGTTCTCCAGGTCGGTGATGCTCACGCCAGTGGTTGTCAGGGCACCGGCGACCGTGCTTTTCGCTGGGGTAACCAGATCTACGATCTTGATGTCGACCGGCAGGTTATCGGTGAGGGCAGCGGATACCGCGCTCCGCGTGTTCTCGATCGCCTCGACCTGTGCGAAGTACGTTGGCCGGTTGGCTTCGTCGGAGTCCTTGTACTCCTCGATAAACGCGGCCATCTCATTGCTTTGAATAGTGGCAGCCTGACGCTTGAAAGCGGTTAGCGCAGCGTCGGTCGTGCGGATATCCTCCGAGATCTTGTCTTCGAGGTAGGTCGAGTAGCGCGTGAGCAGATCGCGTGCAGGACCGAGCAAAGGCTGACGACAATAGAGGCACCGATCCGCATCGTGTACTCCGAGATCGACGAGGTGCTGGCGATAGGTATCGCCTCCCTCAATAAAGTCGTTCCACGTGTCGTCGGGGTCAGCGGGCAGATCAGCAACGGCGAAGAGTTCGCTGCGAAAGGTCTCGTGATCAGTCGCGAGTTGTGCCCGTTTGACCAGAGACGCATTGTAGGCCGTCTGGTCGAAGGTGGACAGTGCTGCAGCTGCAGCTACGGCCTGGGTCAAGACGCGCTGCTGGCTCTTGAGCGCCGTGATCTGTGTGCCCATCGTGTTGGCGCGTAGAGCCGCTACCACTTGAGCCAGCGAATCGAGTCCCGTGTTGTCAGCTTCACCGGCCCTGGCCTTCGAATTGAGATCAACCAGATCGGAGGACGCACCGAGCGTCTCGATAAGCGGATAGATGGTGGAGCCGCGCTGGAATCGCGAGAGCAACCCCGTGCTCCCGGAGCCAAGCTCAGCAATAGCGGAGTCGACCTGACCTGTGACCGCCTGGATCGCCGCAGTGACGTGCTTGAACAGCGCCAGCGCGGCCGGAACGTAAACGTAGTCAAGGTCTTCATCGACGTGCGTCATGACAGCGGGACTATCGAAGATCGACATTCTCGTAAATGGTGAAACACCTCGCTCACCAGCCCAGGCAAGGGTCTGTGCCTGGTCGCCAAGAGTGAACTCGAGCTCTGCGCTCTGCTCCTCGACGGCGTCCGCTTCGATATCACCAAGGATCGTGTCGGCAGTGCGGCTGTTTGCGAGCGCCTTAAAGACACGAGAGTAACCGGTCTTCCCGGTGCCGTTCTCGCCGTACAAGATCGTCAACCCCTCGTGAGGCTCGATCACCGATCCAGACACCAGCGCATTGATGCCGTGAACCTCAGAGAGCCGAGTCAGAGTCAGCGGCGGTGCTGACTCGTCCTGACGGGCTTCGACGTTGAGCTGCGGGACGACCGGCAACTCACGCTTGTCAAGGGCCTTCTCCTGGCGAAACAGCTGATACGCCTTCTCGATCGTTGACTCGCCAACAGGACGCGCGCTCGCAATGACCTCAGCAACGAGAAGGCGCACCCATTCATCATTGGCGTTCGCCCAGTCGGCGAGCAGTGCCCTTGGGTCGAGAAGCTCGGTTGACTCCACCGACTCGGCATCCTCGTCGGGGTTGACGCTGATCGAGGTTACTTCGTCGCTCATGCCGCGTCCTTCGTGTCTGATTGCTCGCTGCTCCCTGGAAAATCACCCAGGACTGCCCGCACGAGTACCAAGGAAATGACTTCATCGACCAGCTTGCCGAGCTTGCGCACGTTGCCGGTGCCGCTCGCACGCGCGTGCAGCATGGCCTTGATCTCGTCCGCATCGAGCCTCGCCAACTCATCGGGCGAGAGCTTGGCGAGTCGACCGTCAACGAGACGATCGATAACTTGTTTGACCTCGTCGCTCGAGAGCGGTTCGAAGGAGATGAGCGCGTCGAATCGCGAGTAGAGTGCGTCACCGAGGACGTGGCGAATTTCATCCTCCGAGCCGTAGTTCGAAGTGCAGATGATCAACGCCGGGCCGAGTTGTACACGGTAGTTCTTGTCCTCAAAGACTCCTTCATCGAAGACTTCGTAGAAGGCACTGTGGAAGACAGTATTTGCCTTGTCGAACTCGTCGATCAGGATCACGCCGGAAGACCGATCAAGCAAATCGCGCGCGAACGAGGCCTCGGAGTGTGTCCCGCCGAAGAGGTAGGAGGCGAACTTGTCACTGTGGAACATGGAGAACTGCTTGCGTAACAGTTCTCCCCCGAGTAGCCCATTGACGAACTGGGCGGTTTCCGTCTTGCCAACGCCAGATGGGCCGTAAAACATCAGAACAACTGGTTTGGTGCGCCGCGTAGTGGTCAGCGGATACAGGGCAGCAAGCATTCGCTCCCGCACCGATCGTTGCCCGACAAGCCGGTCGGCGAAACCGTCTCTGAACTTAACGAGCGTTTTACGGGTCACAACAGGATAATCAAAGCGTTTGACATCAGTCTTGAACACGCGGTCGAGCTGCGCCTGGATCAGCGCGGGTGGGTTATGTAGCAGCAGACGTTCAGGGTTGATCTCTCTAATGAGCCTGACGAAGTTCGTAATCGCGTGCTCTTGGACGCTCGCGTAGTCGGTCGACACCGCTACGAGGCGCGTCGGTCGCGGTACAGACGCTTCCGCATCCTCTGCCTCTTGGCCATCAACAGTGTGCCGGATGCGCCGTTTCGCCTCGTCGCGTTCATCCACCGCGTCCAGTAGGTATCTTCGAGGCCCGCTGCCCAACTGTTCCTCGAACCACGAGAGAGGCCCGTAGTAGACAGTGACCTTCGTGTCACTCGCCATACTCGACTCCCGCAAGAATGACGTCGTACACGTCGAGAAGCGTGCTTGGCTCCGTTAAGCCACCGTCGACTACGTCTAGCCCAGTCAGCGGTGCAGGCTCTGCAGCGGGCGCCATCTCGGCCTGCATCGTCAGGCTGGACTCTGCAGCCCTGCCAACGCGGATACCGTGAAACACAAGTCGCATGCGGCCGAGATCAACCAGACCATAGTTGTTTCGGAACGCCTGAATGTTGAAGCGCAGGATGCGCTTCGCACCGTCCGCACTCTGCGCGAGTAGCTCGTAGTAGCCCTTCGCCGACGTCAGCGCACTATCCAGTTCGGCAAGATTGACGGGTAGCTCATCGATCTTGAGCATCGCCAAGTACGGCGTGTACATCTTCATATAAGCCGCGGAGTCGTTGCGAGCAGTGACCGTCAGGCCCTCGAGCCGCTCGATGCCCTTCAGCTCACCGAGCTTGCTGAGGTAGTCGGTCAGGATGGTGTTCGAGAGCGTCTTGTTGAGGATGCTGCGTCCGACCGCCGACACACTCGCAGCGGCGCCAGCCTCGGCTGATCCCCCGAAGAAGGGCAGCCAGTTGAACTTTGCGGCGGCTCGCGCGCGCGCCTCGGCCTCCACTTCAGCTGCCCGCTCCTTGGTCAGCTCCTTCGAAGAAGTCTCTTTGCCGCCTGCCACGATATCCAGCAAGTCTGATGCCGACTCCTCGTCGAAGTAGACGATCTTGATCAGGGGAGCGCTCGTAGTGCCCGTGTCCGCATCGGTCAGCCCCTCCCGCGCTCAGCTCGAAGAACCGTTCGAAGAACGCGCTGAGCTTCTGGATCACGCGTTGCTTCTTCTCGCTGTGGCCGCCGTCAGTAGAGAAGCGCGACACTGGTGGCAGCACCTTGGTGATCGTTGTGCCGCTGGTGCGGATCTGTCCGTCGCGGAACGCGGTCTCGACGAAGACGCGGGTCTCGTCGGGGCGAAGGTTCTCGTCGGCGATGATCGTCTCGAGTTCGGCCTCACGTTTGGTTGCGATGAACGCTCGCCATTCCTGGTCGATCTCGCCATCCACGGAGAGGGAGTCGACGAAGTCCTCGATAAGGTCCTTCTTGTTTCGCAGTGTCGGGCTGGCGTCCACGGCGCGCGAGATCTCGGCGCGGATCTCCTTGTCGTCACCATCACCGCGTTCATCGCGGTACTTCTGCACGAGCATGAGGATGTAGTCGACGTTGATCTCGACCTGCTTGATCAACTCGATCTCGAAGACCACGTCGTCGTTGATCTGTTCCTTATCGGCGTCCTTGTCCTTGCGGAACTCCGCATACAGGTCGAGGTAGACGCTGCGGTAGTCCTGACCCTGCCGGTCGGTGAGGATTGCATTGCCGATGAACTCGTCGAACGAGGTGAGGATGTTCTGCAGACGAAGGATCGCACCAAACAACTTGATGAACTCCTTCTGAGCCGCTTCACCGACGATCGGCTGACCAAGCGGGAAAGCAGCCAGCAGTTCGGTGACCTTCTCGGCGTAGTCGTTGTAGTACTCGCCGTACGGCTTGAGAAGCACGACACCACGGGCGTCTTTGTTGCCAAACAGCGCGATCGCATCGTTAGTCTCGTCTTCGAGGTCGCGGAAACTGACGATGTTGCCGTACGTCTTGACAGAGTTCAGAATGCGGTTCGTGCGCGAGTACGCCTGGATCAGCCCATGCACGCGCAGGTTCTTGTCGACAAACAGGGTGTTCATCGTGGTCGCGTCAAAACCGGTGAGGAACATGTTCACGACGATGACCAGATCAATCTCGCGCTGCTTCAACTTGAGCGAGAGATCTTTGTAGTAGTTCTGGAACCGGTCAGCGGAAGTGTCAAAAGACGTGCCGAACATGTCGTTGTAGTCCTGGATCGCGTCCTCCAGGAACGAGCGAGCATCCATGTTCAACACGCCCGTGTCGAAGCCCTCTTCGTCAAGTCCACCGTCTTCGACCGCGTCATTCGCACCATAGGAGCAGATCAGACCGATCTTCAACCGCTTATCGGATGGCAGGCCTTCTTGCTGGATCTGGAAGTGGTTGTAGTACACACGAGCGGCCTCGATGGACGCGGTCGCGAACAGCGCGTTGAAACCACGCACGCGGCGCTCCCCGAGCCTGTAGTGCTCGGCACGCTTGGTCTTCTGATCGAAGTGCTCCAGCGTGTACTTCACGATGTCAGAGATGCGCCGCGGGTCAAGCAGGACGCTCTCTTTGTCGATCGCAGACACCTGGCTGTCGTCGGGATTGCCGACCTTGACCGTGTTGACGTAGTCAATCCGGAAGGGAAGCACGTTCTTATCAGTGATCGCATCCACGATCGTGTAAGTGTGCAGCTTCTCCCCGAACGCCTGCCCCGTGGTCTTCAACTGCGGGTTCCCGCCACTGCCGGAGTTGGCGGAGAAGATCGGGGTGCCCGTGAAGCCGAACAGGTTGTAGCGCTTGAACGCCCTCGTGATCGCGGTGTGCATGTCCCCGAACTGCGACCGGTGACACTCATCGAAGATGATCACAACGTGCCCGTCATAGATCGCATGCCCCTTGTTCGCCGTGATGAACGTCGATAGCTTCTGAATCGTCGTGATGATAATCCGCGCACCCGGATCCTCGAGCTGCTTCCTCAACACCGCAGTCGAGGTGTTCGAGTTCGCCGCACCCTTCTCGAAACGGTCATACTCGCGCATCGTCTGATAGTCGAGATCCTTACGATCCACGACAAACAACACCTTGTCCACGCTCGGCAACTTCGACGCCAACTGCGCCGCCTTGAATGAGGTCAGCGTCTTGCCAGACCCAGTGGTGTGCCACACATACCCACCCGCGGCGAGGGTGCCGAGTTGCTTGTAGTTGGTGGAGATGTCGATCTTCTGCAAGATCCGCTCGGTCGCCACGATCTGATACGGGCGCATCACCAGCAGCATCCGATCAGCGGTGAGCACGCAATACTTCGTCAGGATGTTCAACAGCGCATGCTTGGCGAAAAACGTCTTCACGAACGCAGACAGATCCTGAATCGGCCTGTTCTGCGCATCCGCCCACCACGACGTGAACTCGAACGAGTTCGAACTCTTCCGCACCCGCTTGGACCCGGCCGCCTCACTCAAATGCTGACGACGAGTGGTATTCGAGTAATACTTCGTCAACGTGCCGTTCGAAATCACGAACAACTGCACATACTCAAAAAGTCCAGAGCCTGCCCAGAAACTGTCACGCTGGTACCGATCGATCTGATTAAACGCCTCACGGATATCCACCCCACGACGCTTCAGCTCGATATGCACCATCGGCAGACCATTCACCAACACCGTCACGTCGTAACGATTCGAACGAGCAAAGCCACCCTCGCCCTGACCGATCTCGTACTGGTTGATCACCTGCAGACGGTTGTTATGAATGTTCTGCTTATCGATCAACATCACGTTCTTCACCGAACCGTCATCACGCTTCAGCAACTGAACATGATCCTCCTGGATCCGCACCGTCTTCTCGACGATCCCGTCGTTCGCCCCGACGATCCGCTCGGAGAAGAACTGATCCCACTCGCTATCTGAGAACGTCAAGGAGTTCAGGGCTTCAAGCTGGGTGCGAAGGTTCGCGACGAGCTGCGCTTCCGAGGTGATCGGCAGATACTCATACGCCTGAGACTGCAACAGTCGGATCAGCTCACGCTCAAGCTCCGCCTCCGACTGATACGACCCAGCACCCGCCGCGTCAGGAATGTACTCCGCAACAACCGTGCTCTCAGACGACACAGCAATCGGCTCATACTTCCGTGGAGTCGCATCACTCATGCCGCCAACTCCTTGAACCTCAGCAGCTTGTCACGGTAGTACTCGTACTGCTTACGACGCGCAGCAAGCTCAGCAGGGAGACCGACGCTGAGGTCGTTCACGAGAGCGTCAAACTTGTCCAGGAGCAAGACAATGCGGCGTTGCTCATCAAGGGAAGGAACGGGGATAGGAAAGTCTTTGATCAGCTTCGCATTCAAGTCTGACCGAGCACCACGACCGAAGGCCTTCAGCTCTTCATACTTCGAACTAACCCAAAAGAAGACATACCGATAGTTGGCTTGTGCATCATTGATCTGCAAATTGCAACAGTGCTGATTCGTCGTCAACGGAATCTTATTGATCGCTGACCGAGCGGCTGTAGCCCCCGAGATCGCGACGATGACGCAATTCTCTTCGATCCATGAAGCACCAGTCTCCTTAAGCGCGCGATCAGTGATCTTTATCTCGGTATCCCAAATCTCACCGAACGTCACTTCACCGGTCCGAAGCCACGGAATCGTCCCGCCGTCGTAGTATTCGGGGGCACCGGCCTTCGGAGTCGCACCCGAAGACACACGGGTCGATATTTCCCCAAGCGTCGACCAACGAACATCGATATCAGCCGAGAAGTCGAAAGCCCTTGTACGGTAGTGCTCGTATTGGTGGCGGCGGGCTTCCAGCTCCGCTTCCAGCTCCGCTTCCAGCTCCGCTTCCAGCTGAGTGAACTGATCCAATACTCTCACGATCTCCCGCTGCACCTCGAGAGGCGGCACGGGGATTCGCACCTTCATGAGCTGTTTCGCGGAGACGTCAATAACTTTTGTTCCTGTAGCGAGCACCTTCTTCTGCGCGAAGAACGACTCGGATTGGAACCAGTACGAGAGGTACTTTGGATCCTCGCGGTGCTTGATCACGGTGGCATGCCCGCCAGTGACGATCGGCTCGTTACCAAGCCACGCGACCGCCTTGCCTACATCCTCGACGTTCTCGCTCGTGTTCGTGATGATGATGTCACCCGGCTCTGCCTTGGCGAGCTTCGTAGCCGTCTCGGGGGTGACGAAAGATATCGTCTTGGTGGTCCAAACTCTGTAGCGCGTGTAGATCTGGCCATAGTGAATCGCACCGACACCTTCATCGGTGAGATCAGTTTTCGGCATACCATTGCCGCGCACGAGCCGAGCGATATCTCCGAGCGTCTTGAACTGGACTCCCTGTGGAGCAAACTCTGCGATCAGTTCGTCGATGCGGCTCACTTCGTGCCCTCCAGGTCGGCCACGATCTCGTCGATGGAAGTGCGGAGTTCTTGCTGGCGGGCGACGATCCGCGCGATCTCGGCGTTGAGTTCCGTGATGTCGATGACTTCGCGGGTGTCTTCTTGCTCGACGTAGGAGGATACGGCGATGTTGTAGTCGTTGGTCGCGATGTCTTCGTTCGACACGAGCGCCGCGACATGATCGACGCTTTCCCGGGCGGTGAAGGTGTGGAGGATGTGCTGTTGGTTGGTGTCGGTGAGTTTGTTTTTGTTGCCAACGCGTTTGAACTCGGCGGATGCGTCGATGAAGAGCACGGCGTTGTCGGTTTTGGATTTCTTGAGCACGATGATGCAGGTGGCGATGGTGGTGCCGAAGAACAGGTCCGGTGGGAGTTGGATGACGGTGTCGATGTAGTTGTTGTCGATGAGGTACTTGCGGATCTTCTGCTCCGCTCCGCCGCGGTAGAGCACGCCGGGGAACTCGACGATGGCCGCGGTGCCGTTGACGGCAAGCCAACTCAGGATGTGCATCGTGAACGCGAGGTCGGCTTTCGACTTCGGTGCGAGCACACCAGCCGGTGCGAATCGCGGGTCGTTGATCAGCAGCGGGTTGGCGTCGCCGTCCCATTTGATCGAGTAGGGCGGGTTGGAGACGATCGCTTCGAACGGCTCGTCGTCCCAGTGGGCGGGGTCGGTGAGGGTGTCGCCGTGGGCGAGGTTGAATTTCTCGTAGTTCACATCGTGCAGGAACATGTTGATCCTGGCGAGGTTGTAGGTGGTCAGGTTGATCTCCTGGCCGTAGAAGCCCTGTCGCACGTTTTCTTTGCCGAGGACTTTCGCGAACTTCAGCAGCAGTGATCCGGATCCGACAGCGGGGTCATAGACCTTGTTCACCTGGGTCTTACCAACCACGGTGATACGGGCGAGGAGCTCTGAGACTTCCTGCGGCGTGTAGTACTCACCACCGGATTTACCGGCACTGGAGGCATACATCTGCATGAGGTACTCGTAGGCGTCACCGAAGAGGTCGATCGTGTTGTCGCCGAAGTTCCCTAACGGTAGGTCACCGATCGCGTCCAGTAGCTTGACGAGTTTCTCGTTGCGTCTGGCGACGGTGTTGCCGAGTTTGGAACTGTTGACGTCGAGATCATCGAACAGGCCTTTGAGGTCGTCCTCAGCGTCGGTGCCGACTGCGGAGCCTTCGATGTTCTTGAACACACGAGCGAGGGTCTCGTTGAGGTTTGCGTTGTTCGCGGCGCGCTTGCGGACGTTCTGGAACAGCTCGGACGGGAGGATGTAGAAGCCCTTCTCCTCGACCGTCTCGTTGCGTCCGAACTCTGCCTGGGAGTCTCCAAGCAGGGCGTAGTCAAAGCTCTGGTCACCAGCTTTCTGTTCGCCTGCGTTGATGTAGGCGGTGAGGTTCTCGGAGATGAACCGGTAGAACAGCATACCGAGCACGTAGGACTTGAAGTCCCAACCGTCGACCGAGCCACGGAGGTCGTTCGCGATGCGCCAGATCGTCTTATGCAGCTCGGCGCGTTGTACTTCTTTGGTGGTCGGTGCCATGTGGTTCGTCTCCTGCGCCTGGGGCGCGTCTTAAGTTATGGTCGCGGGTTAACCTCACCGTAGCGCCAGGCACTGACATCAGCCGGGTGCCATGCGCGGCATGAGCGTGAGCATTGATGCAGCCGGGAGCATGTGTCGCGTCGACCGGGCGCTGCGATCTACCTGTGATTATCTCATGATCGGCCGTTTTCGAGAAGACCTCGCCGCCCCGATCAAGCGTCCCAGCTCCAAGCGAAGCCGTTGAAGAGACCGCCATGGACATCGCACAAAGTGAGGGTCGCGGTACCGCGGGCATCCAGCTGGACGCGGTTGTACTCGTTGGCGGCGTGGGGGCGGGCTTGCTCCCTCGAACTTCTAGATACTGGCGGGCTTGTCCCCGATGAACCCGACGCGGATGGTGAACAGCAGAGACCGGTGGTGGAGCGCCCGGCTGGCGAGGGTTATCGGCTCTGGTTCGCTGCCGTCCTCGGGTGGGGTGATACGGAAGCGCAGGTCCTAGCGTGTCCGGTCTTGCATCGGCTCGGTGGCCGTGCGTGCGATGTTGAGGTGCCAGAAGTGATCGTTCCAGCCCGCCCGTCGACAGCGCAGGTGTTCACCCTGAAATCGCCCTTGCTACGCAGTACCGGCGCACCGGAACAGAGCAAAAAACGGACGGTATCTTTCCTGCTGTGCTCTGGATCGTGCCCTCGCAGAAACGCAACGAACAGCTGCGCAGTCACATCCAGGCGACGGAGCCCCCGCAGGGCATGTTCCACATCCTCACACTCACCAAGCTGCCCGAGATGATCCGCGACAGCCCGCCCCTCTCACAAATCAGAACAACCCGATCAGGAAGGAGAACAACCCCTATGAAAGCTGAACACAGTTCTTCCCCAGTCAGTGACGACAAAAACAGAACAAGATCACCCGTCACCCCCGAGGACACTTCGGCGCCTGTGGAAAACCTCGCCGGATCAGGCAATCTCACACTGGACTCCGTGGGCGAAAAGAGCGCCAATGAGAGCATGCCCACAACTCCATCCACACCCCAGGCCCAGCCCGCCATCGCTGACCCGCTCGCAGCACTGACACAGTCGTTCACCCCGAAGCGCGCCGTGTCCTACCTGCGTGTCTGGACCCGCGAGCAGTCCGAACGCGGCGGACGGAAAGAGGGATTCTCAATCCCCGCGCAGCGGAATGCGAACAAGAAGAAAGCCCAAGCCGTCGGCGCGATAGTCGCCAAGGAACTCGTCGAGCGCGGCATCTCAGGAACCTCCACCAACCGTCCCGCACTGCAAGAGATGCTCCGCTACCTCGAAGCCGAGCAAGGGAACGTCGACTATGTCATCGTCCACAATCTCGACCGCCTCGCCCATAACCACGCCGACGACATCACCCTCAACCAGCAATTCAACGAACTCGGCACCAGGCTCGTCTCCACCACTGAGAACATCGACCAGAGGCCCGGCGGAATCCTCCTCCACAGCATCATGAGCAGCATCGCCGAGTTCTACTCCCGCAACCTCGCGAACGAGGCCGTCAAAAGCATGAACGAGAAAATGAAGAACGGCGGCTCCGTCAGCCGCGCACCGATCGGCTATCTCAACACCCGCACCATCGAGAACGGCCGCGAGAACCGCACCGTCACCATCGACGAGCAACGCGCACCACTGGTGACCTGGGCGTTCAGTAGCCTACGCCAGCGGTGGGCACTCCGTCCGGACCCTCACTGCAGAACTCATCCGACGCGGACTCACCACAATCCCAACTCCGCGGCTGGTCGAGAAGCCTGTCGAGATCCGCCACGCCCACTCGATGCTCACCAACCTCTACTACACCGGCACCACCACCTTCAAGGGCATCGAGTACCCCGGCAACCACACCCCACTCATCGACCACGAGACCTTCGAAAATGTTCAGACGATCCTCAAAGAGAAGATCAACGGCGAACGATCGATCAAGCACGACCACTACCTCAAGTCCACACTCCATTGCAGGCACTGCGGGTTCCGCATGGTCGTCCAGGCCGTCACGAACCGGCACGGCGAGACCCACCCCTATTACTCATGCCTCGGACGCCACTCCAAGCGTCGTCATCGGCTCAGGCTATTGCAGACGCCGCACGCGTCACCATAACCGTCCTGCGGGATCCGTCAGGCTCAGGATGTCGTGGATCCGCAAGTACGCGATGGATGTGCGCTCTGCTTCCGAGCCGTCGTCGGACTATCCGAGTCCCGCTGCGCGAGTCACATTTCGGCACGGCGGCTTACGGGGTGAGTATGGCCCGGAGCGATGCCGACTCGTGCGCGTTGACCGCGTCCCGTGGGGTGGTGTGAATCTTGGGGAGCGCGTGCCGCGTGATGAACGTGGTGAGCCATCGTGCGATGGTCAGTGAGAACTGTCTAGGAATCTCACGGAAGGACACAAGGCACGATGGCTCTGGACCAGTCTGCCCTCCTCGAGCTGCTCGGGGAACTCAAGCTCACGGATGTCTCAGATCGCATCCGCACCGCGACCGAGACGCTGTATCAGGAGCTGATCGACGCGGAGGCCGCCGCGTTCATCGGCGCGGCGCCCTACGAGCGCACCGAGGCGCGCACGCTTTCGACCACGGCCGGGGATCTGAATCTGAAGATCCCGAAGCTGCGGCAGGGCAGCTTCTTCCCGTCGCTTTTGGAGCGGCGGCGGCGGGTGGACCAGGCTTTGTTCGCGGTCGTGATGGAGGCCTACCTGCACGGCGTGTCCACGAGGAAGGTCGACGACCTCGTGAAAGCTCTCGGCGCCGATACCAGGATCAGCAAGTCGGAGGTCTCGCGCATCTGCGCGGTTCTCGACGAGGAGGTCGCCTCCTTCTGGGACCGGCCGCTTTCCGACGAGCACCCGTACGTGTTCCTCGACGCGACGTACTGCAAGGCGAGGGTGGATCACCGGGTCGTCTCCCAGGCCGTCGTCGTCGCGGTCGGCATCGCAGCAGACGGGAGGCGCGAGGTCCTCGGCTTCGAGGTCGGCGATACCGAGTCGCAGGCGTTCTGGACCGAGTTCCTGCGCAGCCTGAAGGCCCGCGGGCTTGCCGGGGTGAGGCTCGCGATCTCGGACGCGCACACCGGGCTGATCGCAGCGATCCAGACCGTGCTCCAGGGCGCCAGCTGGCAGCCGTGCCGGGTGCACTTCCTGCGGAACGTGCTCGCCCAGGTGCCCAAGGCGGCCGGGCAGATGGTCGCCTCCATCATCCGCACCGTCTTCGCCCAGCCCGACGCCGAGCACGTAATGACCCAGCTCGGCGAGGTCACCCGCATGCTCGAGCGCTCGCACCCGAAGGTCGCTTCCATGCTCGATCAGGCCCGCGAGGACATCACCGCGTTCCAGCACTTCCCCGCCGCGCACTGGCGGCAGATCTGGTCCACGAACCCCTTGGAGCGGGTGAACAAGGAGATCAAGCGGCGCACCGACGTCGTCGGAACCCCGCCGCGCTCCTGCGCCTGGCCGGCGCGGTCCTCGTCGAGCAGCACGACGAGTGGGACGCCGGCGACCGCCGCTACTTCAGCGAGCAGTCCATGAAGCTCCTCACCGAGACGGCCGAGGAGGTGGCCATCCCCGAACTCAAGGCTGCATAATCAAACACAGCTGACCCGCACGGTGTCGAGAAACTCCACCACTCAACGGGACGCGGTCTACGGATCTTCCGTCGGGTTTCGGAGCAGGGGCCTTGTGCGAAGGACTACGCGACACTGGTCGGCCGCGGGAGTTCTTGGTTCCAGAGGCCGACCGGTGCGGATGTGCGGTTGCGGGATAACATACAACAGCATGCGTTTCTCAAAGCAAGAATGGGCCTTTCTCCGGCGCCCGAAGCGAGGATCCCGCCTCGCGTTGGACAGGCGCTATCAGACCGCGCCACTCATCGGCAGTTCATGGGGACGGGCCGATCGACAGATCATTTCCGGGTGTACCAGCGCGCTCCTGCTCTTCTAAAGCGCTTCACGCAGGGAGTCCATCGGTGGCTCCTGTGACAAGACATTACTCCGATCTACTATACGAAAGACACTGTCTTGTATATTCATGCCGCGAACTTGTATACTCATGCCACGAACTGCAGTCAACCGAAGATCGCAGACTGCGTATCTGGCCTGCAGTCCGGTCCCGCCGGAAAGTCCGGCGGGACGGCTAAGAAGGGGAGCACATCATGTACACCCCACCCACACTCACGCCGGTCGGGGACTTCAAGTCCGTGACTAACGGAGCCGGCAAGGCGCGCGCGCGGGACTTCTTCGGGCTCCCGGCACTCTTCGTCATCTACTGGTCCTGGACCTGATCGAGCCACCGCGTCGCGGTGGCTCGATCAGCACGAAGGAAGGAGAGGCCGGGCTTCCATTCCGTCCTCTCCTTCCTCCCAAGGCTCAGGAGCCGTCAAACCCGAAAAACACCATGGGAGTCCTCATTCACCCCGACCGGCCGCTACACATCAAGGTGCAAGCCGCCCTCGAGCGCGGCGCGTTACGCATGCTCGCGAACTACCGTTCAGGGAATCCATGGCTCATTCATGATGTGGGGGCCGAGCGGCCGACGATCGCACGCTCAGGCGCCGTGGACGTTGCCGTAATCGGGCGGCTTCACGCACCCGGACAGAGCTTGGAAGGGTTGATCTCGGATGTTCGCGATCTGCGCGATTTCGACCAGCTGGTGGAGTCGCTCCCGGATAGCGTGTTCATCGCGGCGGTCGACGCAACCGGGGCCGTGTGCTGCCGCGGTACTTCGAGCGGCTCGTCAGCTGCGTTCTGGGTGAGGCGCGATTCAGGCGTCTACATCAGTGATAGCCAGATCATGCTGGCTGAGATCTTTGGCCTCGGGATGAATATCGACGAGCTGTGCGTGCGCCTGTCGGACGCAGAGGTCAGCTATCCGTATCTGCTGGGTACGATCTGGGACGGCGTGGAAGCAGTCGAGCCGGGAAGCTGGATCTGGGCACGCCCCGATGAAGCGGTCCGTGTGACGCGCTGGTGGCAGCCGCCCGAGCCGAACATGGAGCTGCGACGTCTGGCACCGTCCTTGAGCGAAGCGATCCGATCGGTGCTCGGCGGGCTGCTCGCTGCTGATGATGACCTCAGCTGCGATCTGTCCGGCGGCCTCGACTCCACATCGCTGGCCTACTTCGCTAAGGAGTTCAAGCCCGGCTTCCATACCCTCTTCCTCGACTCAGCAGACGCTACGAACGCGGATCGCATCTGGGCAGATCGTGCCGCACGCGATCTTGAGACGGATCATCATGTGCTCGAATACGCGACCGTCGCTGGCCCTGCGCTGGTGCATGGACACGATCTCGCCGAGCGCCTGCCTGAGGGGCCATCCGAGGCCGCGCGTTATATCCCCCTGGTCGATGTCCTCACGGCGGAATCGGGACCGGCTGCTCGCCTGCATCTCAACGGGCACGGCGGCGACGAGCTCTTCGGAGCTGTGGCGGGCATGTCCTGGTCACTCGTACGCAGTCGTCATCCGCGCAGATTCCGCGATGCGATCGGCTTCGGACAGGTCAACAAGCAGAGCATGCTGAGCACTCTCAAACTCGTCCTCCGGGGCGGGAGCGTACCGGCCGATCTGAGGCACATCGCGTCGGGCAACTTCGACCGACCTCACGATGAGTACGCCGAGGGTTCACGGTGGGTTCCGTCGGTTCTCGCTCCTGCCTTCCTGACGCCTTCGGCTCGCGAGCACCTTCGATCCGAGACCCTCCGCCTCGCCTGGCGTCTCAGTCAGGGCCTGCATGCCGATCGGTCGATACACCGCATCCGTGAGGCGCAGCTCTTCCACGGTGCGCTGCTAAGACGGATGAACCTCATGCCACCTCGGGGCGCCCTCATCGAGTTCGCGGCTCCTTATCTGGATCGGAGAGTCGCCGAGGCGGCCATGAGACTTCGCATCGAGGATCGGTTCAACGCACGCCTGGTCAAGCCGCTGCTCGCCGAGGCACGCCCAGCCAGTATGCCGCTCGACTACTTCCAGCGCCGCGACAAAGGAGAGTATTCGGCGGAGACGTTCAACTCCTTCAAGAGCGTGCGACGGCGCCTCCTTGAGACCTTCGAACACGGATCGTTCTTGGAGGATCAAGGGCTTCTCGATCCCGGCGAGTTCCGTCGCAGCGTATCGGGCTATTCCGCGGATGGTCGCCTGCATGAGGAGGCGATGCGGGTCGAACTCGCAGAACTGTGGATGCGATCCATGGCGGCTCGTCGCAGAACCTTTGTCGGGTCGAGCCCGCAATGAAGCTCACGAATGGAGTGATCTTCACGGAGACGGAGGAAGGGACAATCCTGCTCGACGCCAGGCACGGCAAGTACTGGCATCTCAATCCTACCGGCGTGAACGTTCTTCGCTCGGTGCTCGCAGGCGAGGCCTTGCGCGACGTCGCTACACGTCTGGCACACGAGCTGGGCGCGGATTCTGCGCAGGTGCTCGAGGACTGCCAGGTTCTTCTCCGAAACCTGACTGAGGCACGGCTCGTGAAGGGAGCATCGAATTGAGTTCCCCGGTGATGATCCAGGAACGGTGGGCTCCGCCTCCCAGGCTGCGCCTGCAAGCCCGTATCGCCGCCCCGATCGCGGCTATCCTGTGTGCGTTGCCGCCGGCGAGGATCACCCGGATCCTGAGGACACTGACGAAGAAGTCTTCCCCTCCAGACGCGCTCGAGGTCGCCGAGTGGAGGAACGCCGTAAACAGCGTGAGCAGGAGATGCGCCGGCAACGACTGCTTGCAGCGTTCCCTCGCAGTCATGCTCCTGGGGGCCTCCAAACATCGAGCGCCCATCTGGTGCACGGGCTTCCGGGTCGAGCCCTTCCTCGCGCACGCCTGGATCGAGGTCGACGGCGATCCAATCGGAGAGCCTGCAGCCGTGCGCGAATACCTCAAGGTGATCGAGATGCGACCAGCATGGAAAGAAAAAGAAGGAGGAGACACCGCATGATAGAGGTGCACAATCTCACGAAGAGGTACGGAAGCAACACCGCCGTCGAGGGGGCATCCTTCCAGGCTCCGGCGGGCGTGATCACGGGGCTGATCGGCCCCAACGGGTCAGGCAAGTCAACGACGCTGCGAGTGCTCCTCGGACTGACACGGCCGTCGGCAGGATCTGCCACGATCCTCGGGAAGCGGTATCAGGATCTCGGCCCGTTCCCCCTGCGAAGCGTCGGCGCGCTCCTGGACAATGCCGCTCCGGTCCCGGAGCGGCGCGCCGTCGATCACCTCCGCTGGATCGGCCAGAGCAATCGCATCCCTTCCTCCCGGGTGCAGGAAGTGCTCGAGATGGTCGGGCTGGCATCCGTGGCTAAGAAACGAGTCCGGGGCTTTTCTCTGGGCATGAAGCAGAGACTGGGGATCGCAGCAGCCGTGATCGGCGATCCGGACGTCATCGTCCTGGACGAACCGATGAACGGCCTCGACCCGGAAGGCATCCGCTGGATCCGGGGTTTCATCACGGAACGAGCGGCGGACGGTGCCACCGTACTCATCTCGAGCCACTTCATGAAGGAGCTCGAGAGCATCGCCGAGCGCGTCGTCGTGCTCAGCCACGGACGCATCCGAGCTCAGGGCACCCTGGCTGAGGTCACCGGCGGTCATCCGTCCCTCGAGGATGCATACTTCCACTACACCGAGAACGCAATATGAGCGCCGGGATCCCGCGTGCCGTCGGGACGCGATTCAGTTGGGTCAGCACCGTCAGGGCAGAGCTCACCAAGACCACCACATTGCGCAGCTGGTGGATCGGCGTCGCAGTTATCATGGCTCTCAACATCTACTTCGCCCAGATGAGCGCGAGCCTCCTCGCAGAGCTCAGCGCCACGCTCGAGAACGGATTTTACCTTGACTTCGTTGGTCAGCAGGCTCCGTACGAGCGTGGGGTAACCGACACGATTCTTTCCTCGCCCTATCAGAGCGCAGCGCTATTCCTTCCCCTGCTCGTTGCCGCCGCAAGCGGCAACGAGTACCGCACCCGCCAGATTTTGACCTCCGTCGCCGCCGTTCCCAGCAGACTTTGTCTGGTCGGCGCGAAGATCGTATCGACGGTCCTGCTGAGCGGCGCCGTCGTCGTCGCCATGTTCGTCGTGTCCGACATCATCCTTCTACTCCTGCTTCCCGATCCCGCAGTGCCGATCGTCCTCTCCGGGCCAGGCATTCTGGTCGGTGCGAAGGTGCTCTTGTATGCGGTCCTGATGGCTCTCTTCGCGGAGGCGCTGACAGCCATCTTCCGTAACACGCTCGCTGCCCTGGGCTGTATCGTCCTCATCCTGGTGCTTGCCTTCTCGCAGGTGCTGGACGCCATCGTTCCGGGTCTCAACAATGTGTTGCCCATGATCGGAGCCAAGACGTTCCTGTTCGGATATCCCGACAGCCCGACTTCGCTCACCGGCGGGCAAGGAGTGATACTCCTGGTCGCCTGGGCAGCTGTTGCCGTGATCGCCTGGGCTGTCGTCTTCCGTCAAAGGGATCTGACATGACAGGGAGAGATAACCATCCCGGGATCGCAGCCACGAGAGCCGAGGTCATTAAAATCCTCACCCTTCCGTGGCCGATGTGCACACTCGGTCTCGCCGGTCTCACGGCGCTCGTTCCCGCGCTCCTCGCAGATCTCAGGATCTCCACCAGCGGAGCAGAGACTGTCGCCCGGCTACCGAGCTCCTTCGGGCTGTCGCTGTGCGTCATCCTGTTCACTGTGTTCGGCTGCCTCGTGGCGGGGTCCGATCTGCGCTCGGGAGAGTTGAACCTTGGACTCCTTGCAGTGCCGCTCAGAGCGAGGCTCTTCACCGCGAAGCTCAGCGCCATGCTGCTACTAACGGCATGCGCCGCTGTTCTCACATTCACGCTGGACCGATTCGTGCGACAGCTCGTGAGCAGTGGGGCCGAGGTGACCGGTGTCGCCACCTGGCAGACAGGCACCGGCTACGTGATCAGCTGCGTGATGTTTGCAGTGCTCGGCCTGACGCTCACAGTGCTCTTACGGAGCACCATGATCGCGGTCGCGACGCTCACTCTTGCCCCGATCCTTGCGGTTCCGCTCCTCCAGAGGATCGCGCCGCTTGTCGACGCGGCGCTGCCGTTCAGCGCCAGCGGTCTGACGGTGACCGGGGACAGTCAGATCTCGGCTCCATGGGGCGCGGGAGTCGGCGTCGTGCTGGCCTGGCTAGTCGCTGCGTCGTCCGTGTTCGCGCTGCTTCTTCAACGGCGTGACGCCTGATCATGATAAACGATCATACGGACGGCTCCGATGGACAGAAGGGCAATGAAAAGTCCGTCAGGCTGCGTGAGCTCTGGCCGTTCGTCCGACCCTATCGTTCCCGGCTCGTCCTCGCCCTTCTTCTCAGCATCGCCGGCAGCATCGGCTCCCTCGTGCAGCCCATGCTGGCCGGTTACATCGTCGACAGCTTCTCGACCGGCATCGCGGTTTGGGCGATTGTGGGGATCGTGGTGCTTCTCCTCGGCTCCGCGGTGCTTAACACGCTCCAGCAGCTCATACTCGAACGCTCGAGCGAGCGAGTCGTCTTCACGATCCGTGCGAAGCTCATCCGCCACATACTGCGGCTGCCGATCCCGGTGCTCGACCGTCGGCAGCGAGGAGACCTCGTCTCGCGAGTGACGAACGATGTCTCGGCCCTGCGCGAGATCCTTACCCAGGGTCTTGTGGAGCTCTGCTCGCAGCTGGTCATCGTCGTCGGTGCGTTCATCATGATGGCGGTGATCGATCCGGTGCTCCTCGTGATCGTCATCGGAGTCGTGATCCTGCTTGCTGCATCGGTCATCCTACTCGCTCGGGGGACCAGACCGGCAGCGGAATCGCTGCAGGCACATATTGGAGCCCTCTCGTCCCAGATGGACCGTGCCCTCGGGGGAATCAGAACGATCCGTGCGGCCCGTGCGACGGGCCGCGAAGAAGGCAGTGCAATCTCCTCGGCTGAGGATGCGCGCGATGCGGGACTGCGGATCGCATGGCTCAAGGCTGTAGTCAGCTCGTTCACCGGCGTGGCGGTCCAGGCGGTTCTGCTGGCAGTCGTGGGAGTCGGCGCACTGCGAGTGGCCGCCGGAATCGTCACAATCGGCCAGTTGAGCTCTTTCGTGATGTACGTCATGCTTGTCATCGCTCCGGTGGCCCTCCTGGCGAGCGCCGTCACGTCGATGAACGAGGCGCTCGGCGCCTTCGCTCGGGTGAAATCGGTTCTGACGATTCCCGAAGAGACGAGGAATGTCGCAGAGACTGACGCGAGGTTAGAGGATACGGCTCTGGTGTTCTCGTTCCGTGACGTGGGATTCAGGTATTCCGCCCCGGAGAGCGATAGCGGTTCTTGGGCGCTGCGAAACGTCACGTTTGACGTTCCCAGCGGAAAAATGACGGCATTCGTCGGACCGTCCGGGGCGGGCAAGTCGACGATCTTCTCGCTGATGGAGCAGTTCTACGATCCTCTCGAGGGGCAGATCGTCTTTCGAGGAAAGGACGCCTCCGAGCTTGCACGTGATGTGATTCGGCGAGAACTCTCCTATGTCGAGCAGGACTCCCCCGCGCTGGCCGGAACGATCAGAGACAATCTGCTGGTCGGAGGTCTAGCGGCCGACGACGAAGAATGCATATCAGCACTTGGGCAATGCAATCTGCTTCCGAAGGACATGGCCCCTTCGGATTTCCTGAACACGCAGGTCGGCGAGAACGGCATTCTGCTGAGTGGGGGCGAGCGACAACGGCTGGCGATCGCGCGCGCCCTTCTATCCGGGAGCGCGGTCCTCCTCCTCGACGAGGCGACGTCCAATCTTGACAGCGCGAACGAACATCATCTCCAGCAGGCGATCCGACGAGCAAGTACGCAATGCACGGTCGTCGTGATCGCGCACCGGTTATCGACCGTGATGGACGCAGATCAGATCATTGTGCTCAGTGAGGGGCGGATAGAGGCTACTGGCCTTCACGAAGAGCTCATGATGGAATCTCCGCTGTACCAGGAGCTGGTTCATCTCCAGAAGATCGACGGCGCCCCGCGGCACCCACGTGCCGCGGGGCCATCGGTTCACAGGATTTGACCGGTCGATCGAGGCTGTCGCCCGACGCATGAGGTTCGCTGGGGGCGATCCGACGAGTGACCCCGGTTAGCGAATCTCGCGGAGGACCGTGGCGACGGTCTGGCGAGCGAGGCGATCGTCTAGCGGGAGCTCCGTCGGAAGCAGTATCCGTGCGAGCAGTGGCCCGAACAACAGGTCGCAGATGTACTCGGAATCGATGTCCGAACGAGCCGGCTCGCCCCGGTCGCGGGCACGCGAGATCACTAGGCTCACGTTCACGCGGCGAGGATGGATCATCTTCTCGTAATAGAGTTGCCGCACGTCGACATCGGTACGGATTTCCGCAAGCAGACCGGGCAGGTTCTTCTGGATGAGCGGCGCGTTCATCATCGCTACGTCGTTGCGCTGCAGCTCCAGAAGATCCGACTCGAGCTTGCCGGTGTCGATCCGCTCCTGGCCGCCGAACCTCGAGAGCAGAACCTCAAGCGCGAGGAGCGAAACACTCCGGTAGCGCCGGTAGAAGGTCTGCCGCGTCGTACCGACTTCGTTCACGATTCCGTCAACGGTCAGCTTGCCGAATCCGTCGGCTTCCATTCTTCGTTCAGCTGCGCGCACAAGAGCCCGGCTTATCGAGGCGTCACGGGGCCGACCTTCCATCTTGGTGCTCACCTCCACCACGTTACCAGTCGTTGTCATGAGCCCTCCGAGTCCGGAAACCGGTCCATAGGTTTGGATACAGAGTAGTGTGGATGTCTATGAAGGGCGACGAAGACAGGCTTCCGAGGAACCTGGAAGCCGTGCTCGGTCCGAGCCAGGGCAGATTCTTCGGCAAAGGGTATCGGGGCGTGCGCCACGAGTTACTCCTTGCGTCGAGCCACCGCCAAGACGGGAGCTTCGCGAGGCTCGCGGCGTGTGACGTACCCTGCTGACTGGTCGGTAGACGAGCACGGGAAGCGGCGTCAGCCGCATCTCAGCACGATCGACGCGGTCGTTCTTCCGCTGATGGCATTGAGCGCCCACCATCCGCAACGTGACGAGTGGAGCTACGCCAGCTCTTACGTGTCGCGCATCGAGCTCAGGCCGGGAACGAGCCATGGCTGGATCTACGCGCCGTCCCAGTGAGCCTGGGCCGGGAAGATCCAGGAATCCGGATGCCGGGGCGGATTGAGGAACAGTTCCGAGCCCTGACGGGCAACATCCGAGCGTCGATCACGATGGTGAAGCAAGAGCGGTCGCAACAGCAGTCCCTCCTGCCCGATGGTGTCGGTGCCACAGACGGACGTGGTGTCTACGACGATCTCTACCGGTCGACCCAGGCGAGCTCGGTTCTGACGAGCTACCAGGCCGAACAAGGCCGGATACTCGCCGCCCACCATCGTGCACCGCATACTCATCAACCCGTATTACAAGGGCGACGTGATCTACCGTGGCGTGAAGTACGAAGGCACCCACGAACCCCTCATCCCGGCAGAGGTCTGGTACCAAGTCCAAGCCGTGCTCCGCGCCCACGTTTCCGCCGCCGAATGCACCCAAGCCCACGACCACTACCTCAAAGGAACCGTCTATTGCGACCAACGCGGATCCCGTCTGATCATCCACCATTCCCACAGCCACACCGGCACGATCTACCCCTACTTCATCTGCGCCGGATGCAACTCCGGGCGCACGAACTGCACCCGTAAGTCCATTCTCATCACCCGCGTCGAGCAGCTCCTGGTCGACTACTACGCGCGAGTGCAGATCAGCGCGACCACCAAAAAGGCGCTCCGAGCGCGGATCAACCGCGACGTCGACGAACAGCAAGCCGCGTCGGCCGCGGAACTCGGGCAGCTCATCAGCAGCCGGGATCGGCTCGAACGCGAACAGGACAAGATCCTCGAACTCCACTTCGCCGACGCGATCGACGTCGCCCAGTTCCGACGCCACCAAGACCGCATCACCGCGGCACTCGACGACGTCCGATCAAAGCTCGAAGTTCTCCACGCCGGGTACTTCGAACCCAAGGCGTTCCTCACCGCGAGCCTTGATCTCCTCGATGACTACCATGACACCTACTCCCACTGTGACGACACCAACCAGCGGCTGTTCAACCAAGCCTTCTTCGAGAAGGTCTACATTGACCACAACGACAAGATCCAAGCCAACCTCGCCCAACCATTCAGCGTGCTACTCGGCAAAACACCGACCGCCCCCGGGCACAACCCCAGAAAGAGAAGGAGAGCAAGGCCGCCACCCGCGAACATCATGTCGGAGGTGACAGCCTTGCACAAAATGTGGAGCCTAGGAGACTCGAACTCCTGACATCCTGCTTGCAAAGCAGGCGCTCTACCAGCTGAGCTAAGGCCCCCGAGACATTCTACGGTGTGGAATGTCGGGGTGGGGCTACCAGGACTCGAACCTGGGACCTCTTCGTTATCAGCGAAGCGCTCTAACCGTCTGAGCTATAGCCCCCATGTCGACCGAAGGAAAGACTACCCGACCGGTCGAGTTTTACCGAATCTACGTGCTGTTCGTGAAACCGATGAGCAGACCGCCGGTGATCTTGACGCTGAGATTGTAAAGCAGCGCCACCACCGCACCCATCGCCGTGGTCACAACAAGATTGAGCAGTGCCACCACGACTGCGAATCCCATCACATTGGTGAGAGAAACAACCGAGCTGAAGGCGCTGGCTGACCCCGCAACCTCCGACACAAGATTACCGATCTGTGTGAAAGCGCCGGTGGAATTGAGTACAGTCCAGACAAGAAACATCGCGACGATACCCGCGACCGCGAGGCACGTCGCGACAAGAAATGAAAGCTTCACAGTTGACCAAAAGTCAACGTACACAAGTCGAAGACGCACCTGCTTGGCCGGAGCTTTCCGGGCGGTTGTACTCGCCGATCGATCCGCAACACTCGTCATATGCGGCTAGTCCTCTCCGGTTGTTTCCGCGCCATCCCCCGCTTCGGCACCGATGAGATTCCGTTCGGAATTTTTAGCAATTGCGATGATCCGGTCATCGTCTGCGAACTTTGCGAACACAACACCCATCGTGTCCCTCCCTTTGGCGGGAACCTCGGCGACATTGGAGCGTATCACTTTACCACTGGCCAGCACGACAAGAACCTCGTCGGTCTGAGTCACAACGAGCGCCCCCGCGAGGTTTCCCCGATCTTCGTTGAGCTTGGCAACCTTGATCCCGAGACCACCTCGCTGTTGTTTCCGGTATTCGGTCACCCGCGTGCTCTTGGCGTAGCCGCCCTCCGTCACCACAAACACAAAGTTGCCGTCCGTCGAAGTGTCCCCGTCATCCGTCGAGTGGTCACGGGATGCCTCAACCGAGGGTCGCTCGATGGAGCCGGGCAACCCGGCACCGACATCTGCCACCGCGTCCGTGACATCCCCTGAGCCTGCGACCGTCAGCACTGAAGCTGAAAGTAGGCTGTCGCCCTCCCGGAAACTCATTCCTTTCACACCCGAGGTTGACCGACCCATCGGTCGAAGCGTGTCATCGTTCGCCTCAAACCGAAGAGACATTCCCTTGCGCGACACAAGGAGAAGTTCATCAGCGGCATCGGTAAGCATGGCCGACACAAGCTCATCACCCTCCCGCAGCTTGATCGCAATAACACCGCGGGAACGGTTGGTGTCGTATTCAGCGAGCGCGGTCTTCTTCATAAGACCATCCCTCGTCGCAAGAACGAGATAGCGCGCAACTCCGTAGTCCCGGATATCAAGAATTTCGGCGATATCTTCGTCGGGTTGCATTTCGAGCAAGTTTGCGACGTGTTGCCCCTTCGCGTCGCGACCGGCTTCTTGGATTTCGTATGCCTTAGCTCGGTATACTCGCCCCATCGTGGTGAAAAACAGCAGCCAGTGGTGGGTTGTTGTCACGAAGAAGTGCTCGACAATATCATCTGCCCGTAGTTGAGCACCCTTGACGCCTTTGCCACCACGGTGTTGTGATCGATAGTTGTCACTGCGGGTGCGCTTCACATAACCACCACGCGTAACGGTAACAACCATCTCTTCTTCCGGGATGAGATCTTCGATCGACATGTCACCGTCGAAACCGGGCATAATCGCCGTGCGACGCTCGTCGCCGAATCGATCAACAATTTCCGCGAGTTCTTCAGACACAATGTGACGCTGACGGGTGGGATTCGAAAGAATATCCTGGTAGTCCGCGATGAGCGCTTCCAGATCTGCCGCTTCGTCGATGATTTTCTGTCGTTCCAGGGCAGCCAGGCGCCGCAACTGGAGGGCAAGAATTGCGTCCGACTGTAGTTCGTCAATATCGAGCAACGCGATGAGGCCGGTACGCGCTATGTCCACCGTCGCTGAAGCCCGAATGAGGGCAATCACCGCGTCGAGCGCGTCGAGCGCCTTGAGATAGCCGCGCAGAATATGCATGCGCTCTTCAGCTTTTCGCAAACGATACTGAGTTCGTCGAACAATGACATCGATCTGGTGATCCACCCAGTTTCGGATGAATCCATCGACCGAGAGAGTTCGCG
>Ga0081606_1000130_pt1 | contig 45920 bp, 39 predicted proteins | sample EareggfetidaYelm_FD_71127 | JGI IMG/M metagenome (GOLD analysis project Ga0081606, IMG submission 71127) | Earthworm egg capsule microbial community from the University of Washington, USA - E. fetida Yelm (SPADES assembly) (version 2) | ecosystem: Host-associated > Annelida > Reproductive system...
ATAAAACCGCAATTGATCGGAACGCCGGGCGTTGCAGAAGTCAATACGCTTGGCGGTTACCTGAAGCAATATGAGATTGCCGTCCAGCCGGACAAACTCAAGAGCATGAATACGACGATTACCGAAATATTCGATGCGCTTAAAAATAATAATGAAAACACCGGTGGTGCATACATTGACAAAAAGCCCTATGCCTATTTTATCCGGGGTGTCGGAATGGCCACAACCATCGATGACATCCAGAAAATTGTAGTCAAAAATCAAAATGGGATTCCGATCTTGATCCGCGATGTAGCCGATGTGCGTATTGGCAACGCGATCCGCTACGGCGCGGTAACCAAAGACGGTAAAGGAGAAGAAGTCTCTGGCATGGTCATGATGCTCAAAGGCGAGAACAGTGGCCAGGTGGTCAAACGGGTGAAAGAAAAAATGGAACGCATCAAAAAATCACTTCCCGAAGGGGTATCGATCGAACCATTCATGGACAGGACGAAATTGGTTGACAAAGCCATCCGGACTGTAGAAACCAATCTCATCGAAGGCGCGCTCATTGTCATTTTTATTCTTGTTTTATTATTGGGAAACTGGCGCGCGGGTTTGGTCGTTGCCTCAGTTATTCCGCTGTCATTGCTTTTCGCGATCTCGATGATGCGGATTTTCGGAGTATCAGGCAATTTGATGAGCCTTGGGGCGATTGACTTCGGATTGATCGTTGATGGCGCGGTCATTATCGTTGAAGCGATTGTTCACCGTTTGCAGGTCAATAAGGGACGCATTTCACAATCAGAAATGAATGACGAAGTCTATGGCGCCGCTTCTAAAATCCGAAGCAGCGCAGCATTTGGCGAAATAATCATTCTGATTGTGTACCTGCCGATTTTAGCGCTAACCGGAATTGAAGGCAAAATGTTCGGGCCAATGGCGCAAACCGTATCTTTTGCCATTCTCGGCGCATTTATCCTTTCGCTAACCTATGTCCCGATGATATCGGCACTGACTCTGAGCAAGCAAACAGGCCACAAGCGCAACATCAGCGATAAAATTATGGGAAAGCTTCACGCATGGTATCAGCCAATACTTGAAAGCGCGTTCCGTGTCAAAAAAATGGTTATCGCCATCGCTGTCTTAATGTTCATTGGCGCACTCCTTATTTTCAACAGGCTGGGCGGCGAATTCATTCCTACTTTAGATGAGGGTGATGTGGCTACGCATCTGATTATCGCTTCCGGCAGTTCACTTTCGCAGGAGGTGGAAGCGACAACTAAGGCAGAAAAAATCTTAAAAGCTAAATTTCCGGAAATAAAAATGATTGTAACCAAAATTGGCTCGGCAGAAATTCCTACCGACCCAATGCCGGTTGAAGCCGGCGATATGATTATTTTGCTCAAAGATAAAAAAGAATGGAAATCGGCCGATACCAAAGAAGAACTCATGGAAAAAATGGAAAAAGCGCTTAGTGACATTCCGGGCGCATCAACCGAGTTTTCCCAACCCATCCAAATGCGTTTTAATGAGCTGATGACTGGCGTGCGAAGCGATGTAGCGGTAAAAATTTATGGTGAAGACATCGACCTGCTTGTAGGCAAAGGTGACGAAGTACTAAAACTTCTCAACGGTATAGAGGGTTTAACAGCTGCAAAAGCCGAAAGGGTTGCAGGATTACCGCAAATTACTGTGCGGTACAACAAAGACAAACTGGCGTTATACGGATTAAAAATAGGCGAATTGAATAAAGTGCTGCGTATGGGTTTTGCCGGTGAATCGGCCGGCGTGATCTATGAAGGTGAAAAACGATTTGATCTGGTCGTGCGTTTGGCCGAGAACAGCCGGGATGATATTTCAAGTATTAAATCGCTCTTTATCACTTTGCCATCGGGCAACCAAATTCCATTAGAGCAAATCGCCGATGTACAATATGAAGAGGGCCCAATGCAAATCTCCCGCGATGATGGCAAACGACGAATCGTGGTTGGTTTCAACGTTCGCGGACGCGATGTGGCATCAGTAGTAAAGGATGTTCAGGCCAAAATCGAGGCCAGGCTTAAGCTGCCTGCAGGTTATTATGTCACCTATGGCGGCCAGTTTGAAAATCTGGTTGATGCCAACAAAAGATTGTCAATCGCCGTTCCTGCTGCACTGGCGCTCATTTTTGTATTGTTATATTTTACATTCAAGTCGTTAAAACAGGCATTGCTCATTTTCACCGCAATTCCGTTAGCGGCCATCGGTGGTGTCTTTGCTCTTTGGCTGCGTGCGATGCCGTTCAGCATTTCGGCAGGTGTTGGATTTATTGCGCTATTTGGTGTGGCCGTACTTAATGGGATCGTGCTTATCGGTTATTTCAACCAACTTAAATCTGAAGGGATGGAAGATATTTTCGACCGCATCCGTGAAGGAACTAAAGTACGCCTTCGTCCGGTGGTTATGACTGCGGCCGTAGCATCATTGGGCTTTTTGCCAATGGCAATTAGTACCGGGGCAGGTGCTGAGGTGCAGAAACCTCTGGCAACCGTTGTTATTGGTGGGCTGATCACGGCAACATTACTCACCTTGATCATCTTACCGATTTTGTATTACTTCGGGGAAAGTACAGTTAAAGCAAATGGCAAGAAAAAAACAATTGTTACAATCCTGATTGCTTTCATTTTTCCTGCAATGGGATCTGCACAGCAACAATCCTTAACGGTGGAGCGCGCACTTGAAATGGCTTACAAAAATAACCAAAGCATTCGTGCAGCCGAACTTGACGTTCAGGCGCAAACCAAACTCATCGGTTCGGCCTGGGAAATTCCCAAAACCGAATTGTCCGGAATGTTCGGACAGATCAACTCAGCGGCCCAGGATAAAAACCTTTCGGTGTCTCAAAGTATAAACCCGTTTAAAATTGGTGCTGCCCATAAGTTGCTCAGGGAAAACAGCAATGCGAGCCAGTTGCGTTCGTCAATCGTAAAACAGCAAATCACTTTTTCCATACGGGAATCCTGGAATAATTTGCGCTATTATGGCAAGCTGAATACGATTTTGCTAAAACAATCAGCGGTAATGACCAAGTTTGTTCGGTCAGCCGATATCAAATTCCGCGTAGGCGAAACCAACGCACTCGAAAAGAATATTGCTTCTGCCAAACAACAGGAATTGCAGCAACGCATCCGCCAGAATGAAACGCAGCTGAAAATGGAACGGACACGGTTAAAATTATACCTTAACCTGAAAGATGATTTTGTAATTTCCGATACGGTTTTTGCTCCGCTGCCAAATACCACTATAGTGGATACCATAGCGATCCGGGAAAATCCCGATTTTCAATTGGCACAAAAACAGGTAGATATTGCAAAAGCAAATCGGAAGGTAGAGCAGGCTTCATTACTGCCTGATATTTCCGCAGGCTATTTCATACAATCGCTTACCGGAAATCAGGATGTTAACGGAACGCCGCGGTATTATAATAATGCGCTGCAATTCGACGGCTTTACGGCTGGGATTTCGATGCCGATTTTCTTTGGCGGAACTGCGGCAAAGGCAAGTGCTGCCAAAATCAATATCGACCGTGAAAAACAAAATGCAGATTACCTGCAAAGCCAGCTTAAAAGCCGGTTATCGGAAGAAAACGAACAGCTTGCAACCTATCAAGACCTAATAACGTACTACCGCGATACTGCCGAGCCAAATGCGCGTAAGATTACATCAAATGCAACAAAGGCATATCAGAACGGTGATGTTTCCTATGTAGAATACGTGCAGAACCTTGATACCGCAAATGGTATTTTGCTCAATTATGCCGATGCGGTACGACAGTACAATCAAACCCTTATCAACATTCAATACCTGACCAATAAATAAAATGAAAGTAAAAAACAAATCCACCAAGAGCGTATTTCTTTTTTCGCTACTGCTCCTGCTGAACGCCTGCGGTAAAAAAGAGGAAGTTCCGGCTGCAGCACCGGTTCCGCAAAAAGAACAAGCTACAGAAGAAAGCCACATCAAGGAAGTCGAACTCAATGAAGCGCAGTATTCTTCCGCAGGTATAGCGTTGGGTTCATTTAGCCCAAAAAACCTGAGCGAAGTGCTGAATGCCAACGGATATACCAAATTGCCGCCACAAAATCAGGCCGATGTTTCGGTTTTCGTATCGGGAATTGTTAAATCAATTGCAGTGATTGAAGGGCAAAACGTGCGTAAAGGCCAAGTCATCGCCACTATTGAAAGCCCTGAATTTACACGGATCCAACAGGATTACCTGATTTCAAAAAGCAATCTCGAATTCTTAAAAATCGAGTACGAACGCCAAAGGATTTTGAGCGAGGAAGAAGTTTCTGCAAAAAAAGTCTTTCAAAAAACCAAAGCCGAATTTGAAATCGAAAAAACGCGTTTTGCCTCACTGGGCAGGCAGTTGCAAACCATGAATATCAAGCCAAATGGCGGCGCGGTGTCTTCTGTTCCGGTTGTGGCTCCAATTTCCGGGGCGATCACTGAAATCAATATGAAAATCGGCAGTACGGTTTCACCAGGCCTGGCTTTGCTCAGCATCGTCGATAATTCAAAGTTGCATGTTGACCTGCTGGTCTATGAAAAAGATTTGCAAAAAGTAAAAACCGGGCAAAATGTGCGCTTTGTGTTGACCAATCAGGACAATGCCGAAATCAGGGGCAAGATTTTTAGCGTCGGAAAGGCATTCGAAAACGAAACAAAATCGGTTGCCGTTCATGCCGATATTGAGAACGAAAAACAACAACTGATCCCGGGAATGTATGTCAATGCATTAATCGACGTTGGGGCAAACACGGTTAATGCGCTTCCGACAGCTGCAGTAGTGAAAGCGGAAGGCCGTGAATTTATTTTTATTCTCGAAGGGGTGCACGAAGAAAATAACAAGCCTGACACTAAAGAGGAAATATCCCATGACCAGCAAAAAGGGCATTCCCATGATGATGGACATGCCCATAAAGAATCAGGAAAAAGTTATCATTTTCAAAGAATTGAAATAAAAACCGGCACCGCTCAGTTGGGTTACATACAGGTAACACCGTTGCAGCAACTTCCGGATGCTGCCAAAATTGTTGTGAAAGGCGCCTATTACATTCAAAGCCACCTGCTGAAAAGTGAAGGAAGCGGCGGACACGAACACTAAAAACAATTCCGATGAAACAAGAAACAAAATTTTCAGAAAACGAAATGGCACATGATGCGCATGACGGACACGACCACGGTACAAACGAAGATTCCGGTTGGAAAAGCCATCTGCCGCTACTCTCGGGCCTGGTCATTTTATTTGGGATGCTTACGCTGGAATACGGCTTTGGGTATATACCGCCATTTCCGGCCGGACTGATCATTTACCTTGCAGCCTATCTGTTGTCAGGTTACAACGTATTGCTGCTGGCTTGGCGCAAAGCCCTGCGATTTGATTTTTTCAATGAGTTTTTTCTGATGAGTGTGGCTACTATTGGTGCTTTTGCGATTGGTTCGTATAGCGAAGGCGTGGCCGTGATGGTATTTTATGCGATAGGCGAATGGTTTCAGGATGCGGCGGTCAGCCGGGCGAAGAGAAGTATAAAAGCGTTGCTTGACGTCAGGCCTGAAGAAGTCACCGTCATGCGGAACGGCTCACTGGAAACGGTTCATCCCAAAACAGTAGCCATTGACGAGATCATTCATATCAAACCAGGGGAAAAAGTGGCGCTCGACGGCACACTCGAATCCGAAAAAGCAGCATTCAACACGGCTGCACTCACCGGCGAAAGCAAGCCCGATACCAAACGCCGGGGCGAAAAGATTTACGCCGGGATGATCAACCTGAATACTTTTTCAGAAGTTAGAGTGCGCGCGAAATTTGCCGACAGCAAGCTCAGCAGGATACTGGAAATGGTACAGGACGCTACGGCGCGTAAATCGCAAACGCAATTGTTTATCAGCCGTTTTGCAAAAATCTATACACCGATCGTTTTTGCATTGGCCATCGCCGTGTGCCTGGTTCCGTTTTTTTTGGTAAGCAATTATAATTTTTACGATTGGTTTTACAGGGCTTTGGTGTTTTTGGTGATCAGTTGCCCCTGCGCATTGGTGGTGTCCATTCCACTTGGGTATTTTGGCGGCATCGGTTTGGCATCACGCAACGGTATTTTGTTCAAAGGTTCTAATTTCCTTGACGTCATGACAAAAATTGACACAGTTGTCATGGACAAAACCGGCACGTTGACCGAAGGCGTATTCAAAGTTCAGGAGATTAAGCCCGAAGGCATCGGCGCACCTGATTTTTTAAAGTTAACCGCCGCCATTGAAAGCAGGTCGGCACATCCAATTGCCCTGGCTGTTACAGCCTATGCAGGAAAGGATTTAATTAAAAATATGGCAATCAATGCTGTAGAGGAAATCTCCGGCCACGGCTTGAAAGCGATTGTTGACGGCAAAGAAATATTGGCTGGAAATGTCAAGCTGCTAAAGAAATTCAACGTCCCTTATCCGGATGATGTCAATGCAATCCTGAATACCGTTGTAGTTGTTGCGGTAGATAAAAAATATTCTGGCTACATCACCATTGCCGACCAAATAAAACCTGATGCGGAAAAAGCCATCAGGCAACTGCACCAGCTTGGGATTAAAACGGTGATGTTATCCGGCGACAAACAATCGGTGGTAAATGAGGTGGCGAAACAGTTGTCCATCGACGAGGCTTATGGAGATTTGCTGCCGGAAGATAAGGTTAAAAAAGTTCAGTCGCTCAAAGATCAAAATAAGAAGTTGGCCTTTGTAGGAGACGGCATTAACGATGCGCCGGTCGTCGCTTTGGCGGATGTAGGGATCGCTATGGGCGGGCTTGGGAGCGATGCCACAATAGAAACCGCAGATGTCGTAATTCAAAATGACCAGCCTTATAAAATCGTGACAGCAATCGAAATAGGAAAGTTAACCAAGAAAATCGTTTGGCAGAATATCATTTTGGCCATGGTGGTCAAAGTCGCCGTACTGGCACTTGGGGCCGGCGGTATCGCAAACCTCTGGGAAGCCGTTATTGCAGATGTAGGCGTAGCACTTTTGGCAATATTAAATGCCGTAAGGATTCAACGGATAAAACTTTAAAAATTCTGAAAATATTTGATTTAAGGCCAGATTTAAACCCGCTTGATCACATACGTTACGATTCCCCAAATCATGAATTGGTTTTCATCGGTAACTTTTATCGGTGAATAATTCGAATTTTCGGGCATCAGCCAAAGGCCGTCTTTTTGAAGTTTAAGCCGTTTGACCGTAAAGCCGCCTTCGATAAAACAAACGGCAATTTTGTTGTTTTCGGGTTCCAGGCTCCGGTCTACAACCAAAACATCTTTGTCATTGATTCCGGCATCAGTCATTGAATGGCCTTCAACTTTAATAAAAAAAGTAGCCAACGCATTTTCACTCAAAGATTTATTCAAATCGATCTTGGTTTCCATAAAATCCAAAGCAGGCGAAGGAAATCCTGCCGAAACACCCTGATCGAAATACGGGATTTTGAGCGGACTTTGCTCTTCAGGCGTAAAAAAAGTCAGCACTTTTTTAGAATTTTTATCTAACATCGGATCGTCAGGATTTGGTCAAATTGAGTCGTATATCTTGGCGAAAGCAAATTCTGTGTCATGTTCCAGGTTTTTTCATCCTGCGAACCCAAACGAATTTTGCGTCCGCCGATTTTCTGGTTGACGTTGTCGATCGCTTTCATCAGCGCCAGATGTTTCGGGTTTTCATCTTCAAACAAATGAAACTGTTTGGCATGTTCCGGGATCAATTGCGTCACGATTACGCCGGCCTTGTGAAACCGCAAGCCTTTATTTTCAGCATACAATATTTCGAGTAGCTTGATCGCAGCATCCGAAATGGTCAATGTCGATGAGGTCGCAAACGGCAAAGTCACCGATCGTTGAAAATACCTGCGCTCATGCTTTTCCTGTGTTTCCATCGTCCCCAATAAAATAGAAACGGTATGGCAACACAGTTTCTGGGCACGCAATTTCTCGGCACAAACCGATGCAAAAGTTGCCATGCGTTCCCGGATCGGATCAAATTCGGTCAACCGTTTAGGAAAACTGCGCGTTGTCGCAATGCTTTTTTTATCGGCGGTATCGTCTTCGAGTTCCAACACCGATTCGCCTTGTAATTCCTTAATCAGCCGCAATCCGGTCACGCCCATGTGGCTTTTGATAAACAATTCATGCTGTGGCTGGGTAAAATCAAAAGCGGTTTTTAGTCCGCGGGCTTCCAGTTTCTTTTTCATTCGGTGGCCAATACCCCAAACATCACCGATTTTTGTCCATTTTAAAGCCTTGATGCGTTTGTCGTCGGTGTCAATCACGTACACGCCATCGGTTTGCTTGGGAAATTTCCGGGCGATTTTGTTCGCCACTTTCGACAGCGCTTTTGTTGGCGCAAAGCCCGCACAAACAGGGATGCTGACCCATTTCCTGATGCGGTTTTTGATCGCTGTTCCATACGCATGAAAATCATCATTCGGAACCACAACACCGTCAAAATTCATAAACGCTTCATCAATGCTGTAGTTTTCCGTGTTTGGCGTAAACTGCCGCAAAATGGCCATCACGCGGTCGCTGAGGTCGCCATACAAAGCATAATTCGATGAGAAAACGGTAATGCCTTTTTCCTTTAATTCCTGCCGTACTTTAAATTCGGGCGCGCCCATTTTAATGCCGAGTTCTTTGGCTTCGTCACTGCGCGAAATGATGCAGCCGTCGTTATTTGACAGTACGACGATAGGTTTTCCTACGAGTTCCGGCCGGAAAAGCCGCTCGCACGAAGCATAAAAATTATTGCAGTCGACCAGTGCATACATGTGGTAAATTTAGGAAATCTGTATGGCATCGGATGAGAACAAAAGTTAATTGTGTCGGGCTGTTAATAAATTTTCAAGAGCGATTTGCTTCGCCTGTTCACTCCTGTTTTCTTAGTGTTCTCATTAGGACGGGATGGCTGCACTTTTTTCAATTGTTTTTTCGGAAATTCTGTGACAATTTCATTTTTGATTTTTATTTTGTCACAAATCTGTGACAATTTTTTTTTCAAATTTTTTTTTGTCACAGATTTGTCGCACTTTTTTTATTTTGAAAAAAGTGCGACAAATCTTATAGGTAGATAACAAACATAAAATCCTTAGAATATTTTGGACAATGTTTTTTTTTATAAGGAGCTCAATCCGGCTGTCCGCTATATCTTTTCCGGCTCCGCTGCGCTATGCCGCAAAAGGATGCCGCCTCCATCCGGGCTAGGGATACAGTTTTCATCAGAAATGAATCCATAAAAAAACCACCGGGAATTCCGATGGTTTCAATATAATAAGTATGTTTTTCTAAGCGAGTAAATCCATTACAAAAGACGGAAACAATCCGAGTGCGATGTTCAATACAATCGAAACCACAGCTACGGCATAATACAACACCGGTGTTCCGGTGCGTTGCTCATTTGGTTCTTTCGCATACATTGCCAAGATTAGTTTGAAATAATAACCCACGCTGATAATCGAGTTGATTACACCAACGATTACCAAAACCAAATATCCGGATTCAATCGTCTGGCTGAACAACGTCAGTTTCGCGAAAAATCCGGAAAAAATCGGGATTCCGGCCATAGACAATAATGAACCGGTTAATATCGCGGCCAACAAGGGATGTGTTTTCCCAAGTCCGTGGAAACGTGTAATGTCTTCATTGTCGCGGTCTCTGCATACGTATAAGATCACGGCAAAAGCTGCGATTCCGGCCAATGCATAAGCCGAAGCATAATACAACAAACTTCCGGCTGAAGTGCTCAACGACAATAAAGTCATCAGCATAAAACCGGCGTGTGAAATCCCTGAAAAAGCAAGCATTCGCTTTACATTCGTTTGTCTCAAAGCCATAATATTTCCAAGAGTCATCGACGCAATCGAAACAACTACAATCACAATCTGGAATTGATACGACACATCGGCATTCAATGCAAATAACAATTTGTATAAAGTGGCCATTGCGGTTACTTTTGCAAGCGTACTCATCGTTGCAGTCGTCAATGCAGGCGAACCTTCATAAACATCCGGCGCCCAAAAGTGGAACGGTACGGCTGCAATTTTAAAGAACATTCCGATCGTTAATAAAATAATCCCGATCGGAAACCAAACCGGCAATTCGGCAGAGCGCGACAATTCGCTGATTTCTAGTACGTCGAAAGTGCCCATCGCACCGTAGATCAAACAAATTCCGAATAATATAATTCCGGATGCAAATGAACCCATCAGGAAATATTTCATTCCGGCTTCATTGCTGCGCAGGCTTAATCTGTTACTTGCAGCTAAAATGTACAACGAGATCGAAAGGATTTCAATCCCTAAAAAGAACATCGCTAAGTTTCCAAAATTCACCATCGCAATCGCTCCGGCGAGTAAAAATATTTTTATTGCGATAAAATCGGAGATCTGTGTTTCGTGGCGCGTGTAAAAATTATGGCTCAACGCGACGATGAATGTTGTCAATACAATAAACAAACATGAAAATGCCGATGCAAATTTATTGTCAACGATCATGTTGTTGTAATACGACCCTTCGATTCCGAATTGTGAAACCGTCCAACCTAAAGTCGCCAGCAAACCCAAAACCGTAAACGGAATGATCGCTTTCCTGAAATTCATAATTTCAAATAAAAGGCATAAAACACCCAATCCTGTAATAGCTATTAATGTAATCATCTTTTTATTTGACTAGTTGGTTCGGTTGATTTGTGTAAGAATGGTTTCGAGGCTCGGCGTGATCAGATCGAGGATTGGTTTTGGATACATCCCGAAGAAAAATAAAACGGCGATGATCGCGACCAATGACAAACCTTCGTTAAAAGTGACATCGGCAAAAACTTTTGTATTCGTTTCACCGAGCATTACGTGCTGGAACATTCTGAGCATGTAATACGCGCCCAGAATAATCGTCGTTCCGCCCAAAATGGCAAACCACATGTTGATTTGTGACAGGCTGTACAATACCGTAAATTCTCCCACAAAGTTAAAAGTCGATGGCAAAGCGACAGACGCCAGGACCAGAATCATAAACATCGAAGTGAATTTTGGCGATTGTTTTCTGATGCCGCCCATTTCGCTGATGTTTCTGGTGTTGTATCTTCTGTAAATAATTTCGGCAACGAGGAACAATCCGACTACGACAAAACCGTGGGCGATCATTTGCAAAACGGCGCCGCGCAAACCGTCAATATTCAACGTATACGCTCCGGCAGCGATCAATCCGACGTGTGCGAGTGACGAATAAGCGAGTAATTTTTTAAGGTCGTTTTGGCGTAAAGCAACGATTGATCCGTAGATCACGCCGGCAATTCCAAGTCCGATAACTAAATACATGTATTCTTTAGCAGCGAATCGTCCGAGTGGAATTTGCCAGCGAATGACGCTGTACAATCCCATTTTAAGCATAATTCCCGATAACAACATCGTTCCAACCGTTGGCGCTTTTTGGTAGACTTTTGCCTGCCAGGTATGGAATGGAATCAATGGAATCTTGATCGCATACGCTAAAAAGAAAGCAAAGAAAATCCAGAATTGTTCTTGGATGGTAAGGCGCATCGCATACAAATCTTCAATAAGGAAACTTTTGGAACGTTGGTACATATAAATGAAAGCGACCAACATGAATAAAGATCCGGCAAAGGTGTAAATGAAAAATTTAACGACCGCTTTTTTACGGTCTTCGGCATCGCCATTGCCCCAAAGCAGTGCGATAAAGTAAATCGGAATTAAGGCCAATTCCCAGAAAATGTAGTATAAAAGTCCGTCTGCGGCAAGGAAAGTCCCGGTCATAGCAAACGACATGAATAAAATCAGGGCGTAAAAACTTTTAGCGTTTTTGTAGTCATTTCCAAATGAGGCGTAAATGATGATCGGGATCAAAGCTGAAGTCAGCAACACCATTGCTAATGACAATCCGTCGCCTTTCAATGCAAAAGCCACTTTTGGTTGTGTGATCCAAGCCGATAAACAATCGATATTTTGTCCGGCGTTGAATAAATTCAAGATATAAACTGACATTCCCAATGCAGCCAACGAAAAGACCAACGCGACTTTTGAAGCCAGTTTGTCACCGGAAAAGTACGTTGCGAAAGCGCCGACTAAAAGTAAAATCAATAAGTAAGATACATCCATTATATGAAAATTATTGTGCTAAAAATATATAAGTAATCATCGCGCAAAGCCCCATGACAAAAGCGAAAAGGTAAAATCCGACGTTTCCGCTCTGTAATTTTTTTCCTTGGTAGCTGATTTCTGTTGCTGCTTTTCCGAATCCGAAAACGAAACTTGAAAGTGCGGTTTCAATCGAATCTCTGAAGAATCTTGACAGCACATTGATTGGTTTGACAAAAATGACTTCGTAAATTTCATCTACGTAATATTTGTTGTACAACACTTTAGAAAATCCGCTGATTTGAGCGTCTTCTTCCGGCAATTGGCTTTGTTTGATGTATTTGCTGTACGCGATTCCGATTCCGACAAAAGCGCCGATCAATGCCACCGCCATCAAAATGTATTCGGTGGTTCCCAAATGGTGTGCTTCGTGTGCTTTTTCAGCAAATAAAGGCGCGAGGTAATGTGCAAGCCAACTGTTGCCAGGCAAGCTAATTAATCCGCCAATCGCTGCTAAAATGGCAAGTACGATTAACGGAAAAGTGATCAAAGCCGGGCTTTCGTGCAAATGGTGTTTTTGTTCTTCGGTACCACGGAATTCTTTAAAGAAAGTCAGGTACATCAAGCGGAACATATAAAAAGCGGTCATGATCGAAGCAATCGAACCGATTACATATAAAGGTAAATTGTTGTGGAAAGCCGTCATCAAAATCTCATCTTTCGACCAGAAACCTGATAATGGAAATACTCCGGAAATCGCCAAACTCGAAACCAACATCGTCATAAAAGTGATTGGCATCGATTTTCTTAATCCGCCCATTTTCCGCATGTCCTGTTCGCCATGCAACGCGTGGATCACCGAACCCGAACCCAAGAACAAACACGCTTTGAAAAATGCATGCGTGATCACGTGGAACACCGCAATTTCATAAGCGCCAAGCCCTAAAGCGAGGAACATCAAACCGAGTTGTGAAACGGTAGAATAGGCGAGTACTTTTTTAATATCGTTTTGAACCAATCCGATCGTTGCTGCCAAAAGTGCAGTAGCTGCTCCGATGATGGCAATGATGTCCTGAATTGACGGCGCCAAATCGAATAAAAAGTTCAATCTCGTAATCATAAAAATACCGGCCGTAACCATTGTCGCTGCGTGGATCAATGCCGAAACCGGTGTGGGTCCGGCCATCGCATCAGGAAGCCAGGTATACAATGGAATTTGTGCTGATTTTCCACAGGCTCCGATGAATAACGCCAAAGCTGCAGCAGCGATCCAAACGGTATTTCCGCTATTGGTTCCACCTAAAATCGTTTCTTTTAACGATACAAAATCCAAAGTCGTGAATAAAGTCGCTATGATGAAAATTCCGACCAAAAGTCCCAAATCACCAATACGGTTCATGATGAATGCTTTTTTTGCCGCATCGTTGTAATCCTGGTTTTTATACCAGAATCCGATGAGTAAATAGGAGCAAAGTCCAACGCCTTCCCAGCCGATAAACATGACTAAAAGGTTGCTTCCCATAACCAAAGTAATCATGAAGAATACGAACAAATTTAAATATGCAAAAAACTTATGCATATTTTCATCGTCGTGCATGTAACTGATCGAATACAAATGGATCAATGATCCGATTCCGGTCACGAACATTAGCCAAAGCAATGACAATTGGTCTAATAAAAATCCGAAATCTATTTTGAAATTGTTGATGGAAATCCAGTCGAAAAGTGAAATCTGAATGGCTTTTCCTCCTTGATTGATTTGTAGAAAGAACATCAAAGTTACAACGAAAGAAACCACAACGGCGCCGGTTCCGATGAATCCGGAAACCGATTTCCCGAGGCTTTTCCCAAAGAAAACATTGATCAAAAATCCTAAAAAAGGAGCAAGTAATAAGACTAAAGCTAAATTGGTATCCATTGAAGATTATCCTTTTAAGTTTTTTAAATTATCGATATCAATCGAACCCAAGTTCCTGAAAATCGATACTAAGATCGCGAGCCCAACGGCAACTTCGGCAGCGGCTACGGCCATCGAGAAAAATACGAAAACCTGTCCCTGCGCATCCTGGTGGTAGGTCGAAAAAGCAACGAACAACAGGTTTACTGCGTTCAGCATGATTTCAATCGACATGAATACGATGATTGCGTTTCTTCTGTATAAAACACCAAAAACGCCTATGCTGAAAAGAATCACCGACAGGAAAATGTAATTTTCAATCCCGATCTCGTTTAATACATTTCCCATTATTTTGTATTTTTTTCTTTTTTAGACAATAATACCGTTCCGATCATCGCAACAAGCAACAATACCGAAACGAATTCAAACGGAATCATGAAACCGCCGTGCTGGTCGAGTAATACTTTTCCAAGCACTTTAATCGATTGATAATCCTGACCAGTTGTATCATACGGCCCGACGATTGGTTTCGACTGCACAAAAATGCTGATCAAAACCACACACATCAAAATAAAGAAAAGTGCAGCTGCCCAACGCTGGATGCGCGGTTTGTGCACTTCGTCTTCCTTATTCAAATTCATCAACATGACTGTAAACAGGAACAAAATCATGATCGCCCCAGAATACACAATCACGTGGACAATCGCCAGAAACTGCGCGTTAAACAACAAATAATGTCCTGCAATCGAGAAAAAACAAATCACCAGATAAATCGCACTGTGAATCGGATTTTTCGTAAAAATTGTCAAAAAGGCTGTCGCCAAAGTAATGGCCGACAACACGCAAAATAAAATAAGTACTACTGACATTAGTTGGCGTTGTTTAATTGAGCATTCTGCATCGCCTGTGTCAAAGGCATAACCAGTTTGTCTTTCCCGAAAATAAAATCCTCGCGGTCGTACATTGATGGTACCAAAACCTTAGATTCTGTCAAATACACGGCGTCTTTCGGACAAGCTTCTTCACACAATCCGCAGAAAATGCAACGCAGCATATTAATTTCATACACTTTCGCATATTTCTCTTCACGATACAAATGTTTTTCACTTGGCAAACGCTCGGCTGCGGTCATCGTGATCGCTTCAGCCGGACATGACAGTGCGCACAATCCGCAGGCCGTACAGTTCTCACGGCCCTGTTCATCGCGCTTCAGCAAATGCTGGCCACGATACACTTTACTGCGTTCGCGCACCTGTTCCGGATATTTGATCGTCACTTTTCTCGTAAACAAATGGCTGATCGTAATCATCATTCCCTTAAAAATCGTCCACAGGTACAGGCTTTCGACAAAAGTCATCTTTTTGTTCGAAACCTCTTTTTTCCTGCCCGATAACGACATCGTTTGTATTGACATGGTAATTTATGATTTATGATTTACGATTTCAGATTTACCGAAACCGAAAATTTATTTTTTTATTTTTAGGAGCAGACATTCCTGCTTTCTTTTCAACACTCGTCCCGCTTTCCATTTAAATCTTTTTTTCGCTAAAGGAGCTCAAAAAAGGATTTCCATTTCAATCGGGGCTATTTTAGAACTTTTATCTTTCTTTCAACTTTCGCAAACAAAGTCTCCGTAATCCAATTCGTTCGTCATTCGACTTTCGACATTTGACTTTCCAACTTTCGACAAATTTAAAACTTCCCGTCCGCCCACAAAATCACAATTCCCGTTACAATGATATTCGCAATCGCAAGTGGAATCAACATCTTCCAGCCCAATCGCATCAACTGGTCATAACGGAATCTCGGAATCGTCCATCGCACCCACATAAAGAAAAAGATGAAAAAGCAGATTTTTGCAAACAACACGAAAATCCCGATCACATTTCCAATATTTACGCCCCAGTTTTCAACAGCCCAGCCCATTCCCGGATAATTATACCCTCCGAAATAAAGCACCGCGATAATCGTAGACGAAATAAACATACTCGCATATTCGGCAAACAAGTAGAATCCCATTCGCATTGACGAATATTCTGTATGGTAACCACCGATCAACTCGGCTTCACATTCGGCCAAATCAAATGGCGTTCTGTTTGTTTCTGCAAAAGAGCAAATTAGGAATATGATAAACCCAAGCGGTTGGTAAAATACGTTCCAATGCATGCCGTGCTGTTGCATCGAAATTTCGCGCAAACTCAAAGTCCCGCTCATCATCAACAAAGCAATTAATGAAAGTCCCATCGCAACTTCATATGAAATCATCTGGGAAGCCGCGCGCATCGCACTCATCAACGAGAATTTGTTGTTAGAAGCCCAGCCTCCAATCATGATTCCGTACACGCCAACAGACAACACCCCGAAAACATAAAGGATCGAAACGTCTACATCCGTAGCCTGTAAAATAATGTCTTTCCCAAACAAATGTAATTTGTCGCCCCACGGAATCACCGCCGAAGTCATCAAAGCCACACTCATCGAAATCGCCGGCCCTACGACAAATAAAAATTTGTTCGGCGTATCCGGTAAAAATTCTTCTTTTGAAAACAATTTCAAACCATCGGCAAGCGGTTGTAAAATTCCACCAGCTCCGGCGCGGTTTGGCCCGATCCGGTCTTGTAGCCAAGCTGCCACTTTACGTTCTGCCAATGTCGAATACATCGCCATGACCATCGTAATCGCAAAAATCACGAAGATGAAAATGCCTTTTTCTAAAATAATTGCACTGTCCATGGTTAAACGTTTCCTTCGTTAAAAATTTCTTTTTCGTCGCGTTTCAAAGGTACCGACGGCATACTGATCTTTTTACGATCCTGCTCACGGCCTTTTAAGATTCCGGTTTCGGTTTCAATCACCACCGTTTCCAGTTTCTGCGTATAATTGTTCTGGTTGATCACCGAATCTTTCTCGAATTTTCTCGGCCCTTCAATCGTCCAATGTGTTGGATCTTTGTGGTCGAAACGGCATTCGTTGCAGATGAATTCCTCTACTTCGTGAAATTCGTCTTTTCTTCCGGTCACACGCTGGATCTCGTTTCCGAACATCCAAACCGTGGTTTTTCCGCAACAGCCAGGCGTTTTACATTCCCTGTGCGCATTGTAAGGTTTGTTGAACCAAACACGTTGTTTGAAACGGAAAGTCTTATCTGTCAAAGCACCAACCGGGCAAACATCAATCATATTTCCTGAAAATTCATTGTCGATCGCTTTTGAAATGCAGGTCGAAATGTTCGAATGATCGCCGCGATCCATGACACCATGCACGCGATTGTCGGTCAATTGATCGGCAACCATGACACAACGGTAGCACAAAATGCAACGGTTCATGTGCAATTGAATGTTCGGACCAATGTCTTCAGGTTCGAACGTTCTTTTTTCTTCGATAAAACGCGTTTGTGATTTTCCGTGTTTGAAACTCAAATTCTGCAAATCGCATTCTCCGGCCTGGTCACACACCGGGCAATCGAGCGGGTGATTGATCAGTAAAAATTCGGTTACCGATTTTCTTGCTTCGGTCACGCGTTCCGATTTGATGCTGTTGACTTCCATACCATCCATAACGCCGGTGACGCAAGACGCCATTAATTTTGGCATCGGGCGTGGATCGGCTTCGCTACCTTTGGCCACTTCCACCAAACACGCACGGCATTTTCCGCCGCTGCCTTTTAATTTGGAGTAGTAGCACATCGCCGGCGGAACGGATTCGCCGCCAATCATACGCGCAGCCTGCAGGATTGTGGTTCCTGGTTCTACTTCTATACTTTGACCATCTATGGTTACTTTCATAATTTTTTTAGTCTAAAGTCCAAAGTTTAAAGTCTAAAGTCTGTGCATTACTTGCTGACTTTCGGATTTCCAACTTTCGACTCATATTTTATTTATTCTGACGTCTAAATCTCTGCATTGCTGACTTTCGACTTTTGACTTTCCAACTTTCGACTGATATTTATACAGTGAGTCCACTTACCAAATGTTTTACTTTTTCAAACGGTTCCGCGACATAATGATCCCTGTTTTTGATTTTTTCCGGGAAACGAACGTGGTATTCAAATTCGTCCCTGAAATGCCTGATCGCGGCGGCTACCGGCCAGGCGGCAGCATCCCCGAGTGGGCAAATCGTATTTCCTTCGATTTTTCTCTGGATGTCCCAAAGCAAATCGATATCTTCTTCGCGGCCGTGGCCGGTTTCAATTCGGTGTAATACTTTCTCCAGCCAACCGGTTCCTTCGCGGCAAGGCGAACATTGTCCACAGCTTTCGTGGTGGTAAAAACGCGCGAAATTCCAAGTGTTTCGAACGATGCAGGTCGTGTCGTTGTACACGATAAATCCGCCGGATCCGATCATCGAACCAGATGCAAATCCACCATCCGACATCGATTCGTACGACATCAAACGGTCTTCGCCATTCGCGGTTTTATAAATTAAATGTGCTGGTAAAATCGGCACGGATGAACCTCCGGGAACCAATGCTTTTATTGGGCGCTCATCGAGCATTCCGCCGCAATATTCGTCGGAATTGATAAAATCGTATACTGTAATTCCGAGTTCAATTTCATAAACACCGGGTTTTTTAATGTGGCCTGAAGCCGAAATCAATTTTGTTCCGGTAGATTTTTCGGTTCCGATTTTCGCGTATTCCGCACCTGAATTATTCACGATCCAAGGCACATTCGAAATCGACTCGACATTATTAACAACCGTAGGATTCGCCCACAAACCTGAAATGGCGGGAAACGGTGGTTTAATCCTGGGATTTCCGCGTTTGCCTTCAAGCGATTCGATGAGTGCGGTTTCTTCGCCGCAAATGTAGGCACCGGCGCCAACGTGGACGTATAAATCCAAATCGTAACCTGTTCCCAATATATTTTTGCCTAACCAACCGGCAGCATATGCTTCTTTAATGGCGTTTTCAAGAATTTTGTAAATCCACATGTATTCGCCGCGGATATAAATGTAAGAACGATTGGCTTCCAAAGCATAACTTCCCGTAATCATTCCTTCGATCAAAAGATGCGGAATGTATTCCATCAAAAAACGGTCTTTAAAAGTCCCCGGTTCCGATTCGTCTGCATTGCAAACCAAATACCTTGGATTGCCTGATTTTTTATCGATGAAACTCCATTTCATTCCCATAGGGAAACCGGCGCCACCACGGCCTTTGAGCTGTGAGTTTTTGACTTCGGTCACCACCTCGTCAGGCGTCATGGTTTTCAGGGCTTTTTCCACAGAAGCATAACCACCTTCACGACGATACACTTCATAGGTTTTGATGCCCGGAACGTTAATTTTATCTAGTAATATTTGCTTACCCATTCGTTTGGTAGTGTAAGTTAATTTTTCCGTCTTTGCAATCTTCGATGAGCTGGTCGATTTTTTCTTTCGTCAGGTGTTCCTGATACGTATCGCCCAATTGCATCATTGGCGCATAACCGCAGGCGCCCAAACATTCGACACCGCGAATTTCGAACAGTCCATCCGGAGTGGTTTCACCGATTTTGACACCGAGTTTGTTGCAGGTATAATCCATCAAATCTTCTACGCCACGCGTCGCACAACAAGAAGTCTGGCAGAATTCGAACATGTATTTCCCGATCGGGCGTTGGTTGTACATCGTGTAAAACGACACCACTTCATACACTTCAATCGGTTTGATTTCGAGAATTTCCGCAACTTTGTCCATCAATTCGATAGATAACCAGTTGTCGTGCGCGTCCTGAACATCGTGTAAAACCGGCAACAACGCCGATTTCTTTTTGTCTGCAGGATAATGCGACAACAATTCGTTGATGCGCTCCATCAATTGCGGCGTGATATTTATTTCCTGTTTGTATTGTTTACGTTCCATCTTATTTCAGATTTCAGATTTTGGATTTACGACCCTCTAAATCTTCAATTATTTTATTTTTATTCTCAATCCAGATATCTGAAATCAAATATCTAAAATCGTAAATCTTATGCGTCTAATTCGCCTGCAATCACATTTAAACTTGATAAAGTGGCAATGGCATCCGATAACATTTGTCCTTTGACCATTTCGTTGAAAGCCTGGTAATAAATAAAACACGGCCTTCTGAAATGCAGTCGGTATGGCGTGCGGCTTCCGTTTGTAACCAAATAAAACCCGAGTTCGCCGTTTCCGCCTTCTACAGGATGATACACTTCTGTCACAGGAACCGGCACTTCGCCCATTACGATTTTAAAGTGGTAAATCAACGCTTCCATATTGTGGTAGACTTCGTCTTTCGGTGGCAGGTAATAATCCGGAACATCCGCGTGATACGGACCTTCGGGCAATTTCGCCAACGCTTGTTTGATGATCTTTAAACTTTCCCAAACTTCTGCGTTGCGCACGCAAAAACGATCGTAGGTATCGCCTGATTTTCCAACAGGAATGTCAAATTCGAAATCTTCATACGAAGAATACGGCTGCATCACGCGGATGTCATAATCGACTCCGGCGGCGCGTAAGTTTGGTCCGGTAAATCCGTAACTGATCGCTTTTTCGGCTGAAATGGGTCCAACGTCAATCGTACGGTCCATGAAAATCCTGTTTCTTGCGAGCAGGTTTTCAAATTCCTGCCAGATTGGTGGAAATTCTTCGAGTAAAGTGTTTAATTTTTCGAATGCCAATGGGCTCCAGTCTCTTTCAAAACCACCGATTCTTCCCATGTTCGTCGTTAAACGCGCGCCACAGATTTCCTCGTAGATTTCATAGATTTTTTCGCGGTATTGGAATACGTATAAAAATCCGGTTAAAGCGCCGGTATCGACTCCGAGTACCGAGTTACAGATGATGTGGTCGGCGATTCGTGCCAATTCCATCACGATAACCCTTAAATATTGTGCCCTTTTCGGGACTTTGATATTGAGTGCTTTTTCCAAAGTCATCCACCAACCCATGTTGTTGATTGGCGACGAGCAGTAATTCATCCTGTCCGTCAATGGTGTGATTTGGTAAAAAGGCCTGTTTTCTGCAATTTTTTCAAAAGCGCGGTGAATGTAACCCACTGTTCCTTCGCCTTCAACGATGCGCTCTCCATCCATCAACAAAATGTTTTGGAAAATTCCGTGTGTCGCCGGGTGTGTTGGGCCTAAATTCAGGATCGAAAGCTCACTTCCGTCTTCATTTTTGCGTTTTTCGATGATATCTGCGTATCGTAATTCCGGTGGTAATAATAAGTCTGACATGGTTTTTATTTCAGGAATTATTAGCAATTATCTGTTGTTCGTCCGAAGAAACGGTCGTCTTTGTCGGTTCTTCCGCCGTCTTCGAGCGGGAATTCTTTACGCAATGGGAACGATACCATTTCATCCATATTCAGAATACGTTTCAATTGCGGATGGCCTTTGAAAATGATTCCGAAAAAATCATAAGTCTCGCGTTCCTGCCAATTAGCGCTTAAGAAAATATCAGAAACCGTATTTATTGTTGGATTTTCAGCCGGTAAAAAACATTTGATTCGAATGCGGACATTATCGACCCAATTGTGCATGTGGTATACGACTGAAAACTGACGGCTTGGATCGGCATCCGGGAAATGCATGCCGCAAAGGTCTGTCAGGAAATTGAAACGCAAAGTCGCATCGTCTCTCAAAAACGTCATTACTTTCGAGATTTGATCGGCATCGACTTCAAAAGTCAGGATGTCGTGAATTTGCTGAAAATCACTCACTGCCGATTCAAAATGATCGTGTAGGGAACGTTGTATTGTAGCGGTTTCTAAAGCCATTTTGATTACTTGATGTTATAAGAAGCCAATAATTCGGTGTATTCCGGCGAACTTCTTCTTCTGACCGATTCTGTTCTGACCAAATCCTGCAAACGCATGATGCCATCAAGGATTTGCTCCGGTCTTGGTGGGCAACCCGGAACGTAAACGTCTACGGGAATGATTTTGTCGATGCCCTGAAGTACAGAATACGTATCAAAAATGCCACCTGAACAAGCGCAAGCACCCACGGAAATGACCCATCTTGGCTCGGCCATTTGTTCGTAAACCTGGCGTAAAATCGGTGCCATTTTTTTAGCAATGGTTCCCATAACGAGTAACATATCAGCCTGACGTGGAGAAAAACTCATACGTTCCGATCCGAAACGCGCCACATCGTAGTGCGAAGCCATCGTAGCCATAAATTCAATTCCGCAACAAGAAGTTGCAAACGGCAAAGGCCAAAGCGAATTGGCACGCGCCATTCCGACTACGTCGCTTAATTTGGTTGCAAAAAAACCTTCGCCTGAAAAACCTTCTGGCGCCGGTGCATTTGTTATTATTTTTGAATCGCTCATTTAGTTTACATTTTAATCCCGAAATTTCGGGAGAGATTTTAATATTGAGATTTGTTTGGTCTAACATCTCAATTCTAACATCTCAATTCTGAATTATTCCCACTCCAGGCCTTTTTTCTTCATCACATAGAAGAATCCGACCAAAAGCAAAATCATAAATATCCCCATTTTCAGCAAACCTTCCACGCCCATTTCGCGGAAATTGACTGCCCACGGATACATAAAAATCACTTCGACGTCGAACAAAACGAAAAGAATTGCGACCAAAAAGTATTTGACAGAAAACGGTACGCGTGCATTTCCGACCGATTCGATACCGCACTCAAAGTTTTTGTCTTTGTTTGCAGATTTTCGTTTTGGACCTAAAAAGCTTGATACTATGATGGTTCCGACTACAAATCCAACCGCTAAAAGCAGCTGCATGACTATCGGGAAATAATCGGTTTGTACTGATTGCATAATTTAAGGAAAATTTACTTTAAACTCAACAGCAAAGATAAGTTTCAATAATTAAATAGCAATTAAAAAAAACGTTTTCATGGCAACTACAACGTTGTAAATTACTAATTTTTATTGATTATAAATAAGATTCAAATCCACAGCCGATTTTAACAAATATGCTTTTTTGTTAAATAATTATCAGTGTTTGAAATGAATTGTTGATTTTAGTGCAAAAAAAAACGTTCCGAAATATTTCGGAACGTTTTCTAAACATTCAATAGGTAACAAAAATAATCTATATATTTTTAGTCCTCAAGTACAGCAACTTGTGCCGCTACTTTACCTTTTCTTCCTTCTTCTTCTTCGTAAGATACTCTGTCACCTTCGCGAAGCTCTTCCGCTCTGATTCCTGATGCATGAACGAAAATGTCTTTTCCTGTTTCTTCGTCTGTAATGAATCCGTAACCTTTAGACTCATTGAAAAATTTAACTGTACCTGTACGCATTGTATTGTAATAATTAATTTATAATGCGACAAATGTAATATTATTTATCATACGAAAATTAAAATCGTTAAAATTTTTCTAAAAAATATTGATAACCAGTTGTTTCGCGGTTTTTGTTGCAATTTATTCAGCAACATTTGCCAACACATATTAAGGTTTGCAAAAATCACAAAAAAATAAACCATTAAAGAATCAAGCATGATTCGCTTCATTCTTTAATGGTTTAAAAAGACAATTTAAATCGGCTATTAATTCGAAGCCAACCGAATATGCAATTCTTGCAATTGTTTGTCATCAATCACCGATGGCGCGTCAATCATCACATCTCGACCCGAATTGTTTTTTGGGAACGCGATAAAATCACGAATCGTTTCCTGTCCGCCCAAAATCGCTACCAAACGGTCGAGTCCAAACGCCAATCCACCGTGTGGTGGTGCGCCAAACTGGAACGCATCCATCAAAAAGCCAAATTGGTTTTTCGCTTCTTCTTCGGTAAATCCTAAATATTTAAACATCAATTGTTGCGTTGCCTTGTCGTGGATTCTGATCGATCCACCGCCTATTTCATTTCCGTTCAGCACCATATCATAAGCATTCGCGCGCACTTTCCCGGGATCAGTTTCGAGCAGTTTCATGTCTTCGGGTTTTGGGGACGTAAAAGGATGGTGCATCGCATGCCATCTGCCGGATTCTTCATCGAGTTCCAATAATGGGAAATCAACTACCCATAAAGGCGCAAATTCCGAAGGATTTCTAAGGCCCAATCTCGTAGCCAATTCCATACGCAAAGCGCTCAATTGCCCGCGGGTTTTATCAGCCGGGCCAGACAATACAAAAATCATATCGCCGGCTTTCGCTCCGGTCACTTCGGCCCATTTTGCCAAATCTTGCTGATCGTAGAATTTATCTACGGATGATTTGAAAGTGCCGTCTTCATTGCATTTCACATAAACCATTCCGCTGGCGCCAACTTGCGGGCGTTTGACCCATTCGATCAGTGCGTCGATTTCTTTTCTTGTATATTCTCCGCATTTTGGAGCTGCAATTGCAACAACCAATTCAGCGGAGTTGAACACGGAGAATTCTTTGTGTTGTGCAACAGCGTTCAATTCGCCAAATTCCATTCCGAAACGAATGTCCGGTTTGTCATTTCCGTAGGTTTTCATTGCGTGATCGTAAGTCATTCTTGGGAATTTCTCGACTTCAAGGCCGTGGATTTCTTTGAGTAAATGACGCGTCAAACCTTCAAAAGTATCTAAAATGTCTTCCTGTTCTACAAACGCCATTTCGCAATCGATCTGTGTAAATTCAGGTTGCCTGTCGGCGCGCAAATCCTCGTCGCGGAAACATTTTACGATTTGGAAATATTTGTCCATGCCGCCCACCATCAACAATTGTTTGAAGGTTTGTGGCGATTGCGGCAACGCATAAAATTGTCCTTCATTCATTCGTGACGGAACGACAAAATCGCGTGCACCTTCTGGAGTCGACTTAATTAAATATGGCGTTTCTACTTCGCAAAAATCGAGATCGGATAAATATTTGCGCACTTCCATCGCTACTTTATGACGGAACAACAAGCTGTTTTTTACCGGATTTCTACGAATATCAAGGTAACGGTATTTCATGCGAATGTCTTCGCCACCGTCGGTTTCATCTTCAATGGTGAATGGCGGCGTCAACGCAGCGTTTAAAATATTGAGTTCAGAAACCAAAATTTCAATATCGCCGGTCGCCATGTTTTTATTCTTGGCTTCGCGTTCAATCACAGTTCCTTTGACTTGGATTACGAATTCACGACCCAGCGTTTTTGCCTTTTCAAAAACGGATTTGTCGGTACGGCTTTCGTCAAAAACCAATTGCGTAATGCCGTAACGGTCGCGCAAATCGACCCAATTCATAAAACCTTTATCGCGTGATTTCTGGACCCAGCCGGCCAGCGTAACTTCTGTATTGATGTTTGCGGCTGTTAATTCGCCGCAATTGTGACTTCTGTACATTACCTTGTTTTTAGATGGCGCAAATTTAGCATAAAACCTGAAAAAAATATGTCAATTGCTACAATTTATACACATATTTATGGCGTTTCCCTGCGGGCCACGCTGTCCGCTGTATCTGCGCCGAAAAGGCGCAGGATGCCGCTTCCATCGTTAACGCGGACGTCGGTAGAATAAATGCCGTTTGTAGTTTAACCATTAAGAAATGAAGAGCCATGAAGACAGCAACCTTAATGAACCTTAATGAACCTTAATACCTTAATGGTTTTAAACTTTATTCCTTCCGCGCTAGGGACGGCAGCGGCACCTTTTATGGCAAAGCGCAGCGGCGCCATAAAAGGATGCTTCGCCAGTTCGCTTCGCACGTGTTAGAGGACAGCCCGGCCCGCAGGGAAGTGCCCAAACTTAAAATCAATCAACTATAAATATAGTTCCAATGTTAAGTTTTCATCTTATGTTACCAAATTGTTATGTAAAAGTTTTTTTAATGTAAATATTCCTATACATTTGTTAGGAAATTATTACGAAACATTTATAAAACCTACGATATGAAGAAGTTAATGATCATTGGAACGCTGCTGGTTACTGGAATGATTGCCGCACAAAACATACAACAACCGAAACTGGAAGCTTTTGGCGAACTTGTAAAAGCCACTTATTATTTCTATAACGGGCAAGTGCAGCAAACCGGATTTTTTAAAGACGGCAAACTTGAAGGCCAATGGGTTGCGTATGACGCGGCTGGAAATAAAAAATCGGTTGGCGAATACAACAAAGGCATCAAAACAGGAAAATGGCTGTTTTGGAGCAACACAAATTTAACCGAAGTGAATTATTCATCGAATGCGATTGAATCGGTAAAAAACTGGAAACAGGAATCTTTGGCAAACAGAAATTAAAAAAAAAGGCTTCCATTTGGAAGCCTTTTTTATATAAAACCATCAGATGAATCTGATGGTTTTTTTATGGATTACAATTAACAATTATTCAGTAATGGTTTCCTGATTTTTTTCTTTCCTGTCACGCAACCAGTGTTTGGTCCTTTTTACGAGGTAGAACATTACCGGAACCATGACTAACGTTAAAACAGTCGCATAGGTAAGTCCGAAAATAATGGTCCACGCCAATGGTCCCCAGAACACCACGTTGTCACCACCTAAAAATACATGCGGATTCAGGTCGATAATCAAGGAGAAAAAGTCAAAATTCAATCCGATAGCAAGCGGGATCAATCCAAGAACTGCGGTCAATGCCGTAAGCAATACCGGACGCAAACGCGATTTCCCAGATTCGATGATCACTTCTTTGATTTCTTCCAATGACAAATCATCGTGTTCTTTGACGCCTTTTTCGCGTACTTTTTCATCAAGCAATAAGACGAAGAAGTCCATTAATACAATTCCGTTTTTCACGACAATTCCCGCAAGCGAGATAATTCCCATCATTGTCATCAGTACGACGAAATCCATTCCGGCAATCACATAACCATAGAAAACACCACTAAAACTCAGCAATACCGTAAATAAGATCACAACGGTTTTTGACACCGAGTTAAACTGCAACACGATAATGATCATGATTCCGGCTAAGGCCAGGAACAACGCATACAACAGGAAACTTTGGTTTTTGCCTTGCTCTTCCTGAACACCTGAGAAACCATATGTAATTCCGGTTGGCATTTGATAACCTTTAAGGTCTGCTTCAATTTGCTTCGTAATTTCATCACCATTGTAGCCGGTCAATACGTTTGAATAAACGGTCATGATGCGTTTTTGGTTCTTTCTTTTGATCTGGCTGTAAGTCGACGTTTTTTCGGTACTCGAAACACCCGAAATCGGAACCTGAACAATTTGCCCGTTATTTTGGTTTCTGAAAGTTAACGATTGGTTGAATAAAACGCTTTCGTTTTTACGCTGGTCTTCCTGCATGCGCATCACGATGTTGTAATCGTCATCACCTTCTTTATAGGTCGAAATTTCCTGTCCGTATAACGAACGGCGCAAATTGAAACCAAGTTGGCCTGTTGAAACACCTAAGCTTCCGGCATTGACACGATCTACCTTTACTTCAAGCTCAGGGCTGTCTTTGTTCACATCAACATTCAAACGTTCGATACCCGGAATGTTCTTTTTGTTGATGAATGCAATCATTTTATCGGCTTCTTTGAGCATCTCGTCATAATCCATACCGGTGAGTTCGATACTGATCGGATAACCAGCTGGCGGACCTGCGGCATCTTTTTCTACCGTAACCGATGCGCCCGGAATTGCTTTTACTTTGCTTCTGATTTCTTCGAGAATGTCGGCGGTATTGATGCCGCGTCTAAACTTAAATTCTGAGAAATTCACCGAAACTTTTCCTTTGTAAGGCGTTTCCGATTGCGAGCCGGCATCGACATTTGGATTTCCGGCACCAACACCAACCTGCGAAACAATCGATTCTGCCAAATAATTCTCTTTGGTTTTCGAATCTACATATTTACTGAGGATGTCGATAAATTGTTTTTCAACAAATAAAGTCGCTTTATTCGTTTTTTCAATGTCGGTTCCCTGCGGATATTCGATATAGGCAATGACCTGGTTCGGAATGTTATCCGGGAAAAACAATACTTTTCTTGGAAAAATGCCAAGCAATATGAAAGAGAAAAACAACAATCCAATGATTCCAACCAGTGAAAGCCAGGCCGCTCTTCCGGTTAGGATTTTACCAAGGAAACGTTTGTAACGCTCTTCCATTCTCGGGAAAAAACTGTGTTGGAAATCCTGCGTCCATTGGTAAATTTTAAGTCGGTACAACCACATAAAGACAAACGCGATGATCGATAAATGCCCGATGGCGCGCGCCAGTTTCGAATCGTAAACATTTCCGACAATGACAAAAATGACAGCCAGAATTGTAAAAATGATCGAAAATCTTTTTGCCGATTTTTTAGTCACGTTTTTGTCTTCAATATCCATCGAACCTCCGGTCATGGCCGCGTTGATCACCATCGCTACAAATAATGAAGCGGTAAGCGTTACCGTAAGGGTAATTGGGAAATATTTCATGAATTTACCCATAGTTCCCGGCCAAAGCAGGAATGGGAGGAATGCCATCAGCGTTGTCGCCGTAGATGAAATCACCGGCCAGGCGATTTCCCCGATACCAATCTTGGAAGCGTGGTAGCGGTCCATTCCTTTTTTCATGTTGGCAAATACGTTGTCGACGACCACAATTCCGTCATCAACGAGCATTCCGAGTCCCATGACCAATCCAAAAAGTACCATCGTATTCAGCGTTAATCCCGAAGCCGATAAAATACTAAACGCGATCAGCATCGATAACGGAATCGCGGCGCCGACGAAAAGGGAATTTCGCAATCCCATCGTAAACATCAGTACAATCATTACAAGGATGATCCCGAAGATGATGTGGTTTGACAATTCATCTACCTGATGTTCCACACGCGACGATTGGTCGTTGGTCAGTTTGATTTTCAAATCGGCCGGAAGGTAAGTTACTTTGGCTTTTTCGAGTCGTTCTTTAACCTGTTCGATCGCCGAAATCATATTGGTATTCGAACGTTTTTTTACGTTGAGCATCACGACTTCTTTTCCGCGTTCACGCGCATAAGTCGTTTTTTCTTTTTCTTTAAAGCTGATCGTGGCGATGTCTTTCAGGTAAACCGTTCCGCCGTAAGATTTCACAATGACGTTTTCAAGTTCCTTCGGATCTTTGATTTCCCCGACAATTCGGATGTTGTTTCTCGAGCCCTGAGAAATCAGGTTACCGCCCGAAAGTGTCATGTTTTCGTATTTTACAGCATTCTGGATTTCATCAAAAGAAACCTGAGCCGCCTGCATTTTGAAGATATCCACAGCAATTTCAACTTCTTTTTCGTCGACACCTAAAATGACTACATCTTTCACTTCGGCGATTTCTTCAAGATCATCTTCAATTAATTTTCCGTAAGAATTGAGCTGTTGCGTGGTGTAATTTCCCTGAAGGTTGATGTTTAAAATCGGCACTTCTTCAGAAATGTTGAGTTCGAAAACGCTCGGTTCTACTTTTCCGCCATTGTCAAGGTTTGGCCAGTCGGTATCGGCTTTAACAATGTCTACTTTGTCTTTGGTTTTTTCCTTGGCCTGCTCGATGGTAACGTTGTCATCAAATTCGACTACGATCATTCCGTAATCCTGGAATGAGCTCGAAGTGATTTTATACACACCGCTGATGTTTTTGATTTCTTTTTCGAGCGGTTTGGTGATCAGTTTTTCAACATCTTCAGCCGAGTTTCCTGGAAAAACAGATGAAATGTAAATTTTGTTCTCGATAACTTCGGGAAAATCTTCGCGTGGCATCGTGATGTAGGCGATCACACCGGTGATCACGATCAACAGCGTGAAAATGTAAACGGTGACCCGGTTGTCTACTGCCCAGCTGGATATGCTAAATTCGTGTTTATTGTGACTCATTTTTTTGGTTATTAGTTGTTGGTTATCGGTTGTCGGGCTGCAGCTGAATCCATCAACTGACAACCGGCAACCGGCAACTTTTTATTAAAAATTCAGCTTCATTCCTTCAGAAATCGCATTCGCACCTTCAGTCACGATCATGTCATTAGCGTTAAGCCCGCTTACGATCTCGGTAACATTGCCGCTGGATTGCCCGGTTTTGATGATGGCTTTTTTGGCAACTCCGGTTTTACCATTGACATTTGACGCTACAAAAACGAATTTGTTGTTTTCAGCATCCTGTTGAATCACATTCGTAGGAACGACAATCGTATTTTTGTTTGTATAATCGATCACTTTGAGTTTGGCAACCTGGTTCGGGCGCAATAAATTATCGGTATTCGGAACGGTTACTTCTACACCAAACGTACGGTTGTTCGGGTTGATGTTGTTTGCGACCTGACGAATTTTTCCTTTGTAGGTTTTTCCTAAAGAGGCCAACTCGACATCTACAAGTGTTCCGACTTTGAGTTTGCCGATGTAAGATTCAGGAACCGAAGTCGAAATGTACATATTTGAAAGGTTTACAACCCTTACAATGCCTTGTCCCGGCGCTACAACCGAACCTCTGTCGGTGATAATTTCGTCAACAGTTCCCGAAATGGGTGCAGTAATAACCGTTTTTGCCAATTGTGCTTTTGCTTGTGCCACGGCTTTTTGCTGGCTTACCATCGTCGTTTGTGCTTGCAAATATTGAATTTCAGAACCGATTTTCTGATCCCATAAACGTTTTTGTCTATCGAAAGTCGTTTTGGCTAAAGCCAATTGTGTTTCGAGTTGCGCCACCTGCTGGCCCAAACCGCCATCGTCGATTTTACCCAAAACCTGGCCTTTGGATACTTTTTGTCCGGCCACGACATTCAGGCTCATCAATGTTCCCGAAAATTGCGGATACACCACAAGGTTTTCTTTGGTTTCAACATTTCCCTGGATTTCGATAGCATGGTTAAAAATGGTATCGGATACTTTAACTACGCTGACAAGCGCTTCATCCGACTTCTTTTCTAAAGTTCCTAAAGCTTCATCAATTTTGGTAATATCGGCCTGAAGCGTCGCTCTTTTGGCTTTAATGGCTTCAAGGTTTTTTGAAGCGATAACTGCATCAACATTGGCATTGTCCTGATTGTCTCCACAAGCGGCCATAACCAGCGCAATCGTTGCGAATAACATTATTTTTTTAATCATATCCTGTATATTTTTCTGGTGTTCGTGATTATTTGATTTCATGGTGTTGTTCGATTATTTATTGTTCATTACTTTTTCCAAAGTGGCTTTTTTGTTAATAATGTCCACCATTGTCTGCAGGTAATTTTGCTGTGCGGTGTACAATTGGCGTTGTGCTTCGCTAAAATCAAAACTGGAAGAAAGTCCTTCTGTAAATTTGACCTGTTGCTTGCGCTCGATACGTTCGGCTAAGTTCAGGTTGCTTTTTGCCGTGGCATATTCTTCAACACTGAATTCATATTCGCTTTTTGCGCTTTCATATTGCAATTGCAACAATTGGCTGGTTTCCGTAAGCTGCGTTTTCGCTTGTTCCAATGCGATTTTGGCTTGCTGTGTACGCGCACTTCTTGCAAAGCTGCTAAAAATCGGAATATTCAGGCTTACGCCAAGCGTTGAAAAATTATAATATTTTGCACCATCGAGGAATGCAAATTCCTGATCAAATGCGTTGTAACCATAATTTAAGCTTGCTGCCAATGTAGGCAAGGCTTTGCTACGCTCTAATTTCCATTCCAGTGTGCGTTGCTGCTCGAAGTTCTGGGCCATTTTATAATCGGTATTGTTGCCAATGTTAAATTCGCCCTGAGACAATGCCAGGTCGAGATTTTGAAGCGTCAGGTCTTCAAGTTTACTGGTTAGTTGCAACTCATCATTGATATCGATTCCCAAAATAATCTTAAGGTTCTTATAAGCAATGTCGCGCAAACGTGTCGTATTGTTAAGACTGCTGTTGACAGAAGCCAACGTAATCTGTAATTGCTCTACATTTTCCTCTTCGATCAGTCCGTTTTTAAAAGTTTCACGTGTATCGTTGAGCGTTTTGTCAAGCGTGCTTTTGTTCCGGTTTAAAATCGTGATGCTTTCCTCGGCCAATAAAACGCTTCCGTAGGCATTGATCACATTTTCGCGAACTTCCACATTCGATTTCTGTTTCGCATTCTCATAATATTGCAGGTACGTTTTTGCGGCCTGAAGCGCTACGATATACGAGCCGTCGAACAGCAGTTGGCGTAATGTTGCCACAGCGGTCACAGTTTGTTTCGGACTAAAAGCGACGGCGGCAAAAGATCCAGGAGCCGCATTCGGGTCGAGAAATTGTGCCGGAACCACGCTTAGCGGGATCTGGATGTTATTGGCATAATCTACCGCGCCGTTAATTTGCGGCAAACCGGTTGCGGTGGTTTCGCGCTTTTTTTGTTTGGCTATTTCAATGTCGCGTGTTGCATTGATGGCAGCGTAATTGTGCTCCAGGGCATGTCCGATCGCTTGGTCGAGACTAAAAGAATAGCTTTGCTTTTCTGTCGTCTTGACCTGGGCTTGGGTTGCAAAAGCCAACAGCAGCAGGGTGATTAATGTTACTTTTTTCATTGATTGATGGTTATATATTAGGATTTGAAAGTTGTTTTTCAAGTTCGATAATGCCTTTTTCAGTGGCCATGGCGCGGGTATGGTATTCTAAAGCTTCAAGTTCGAGGATGCGCGCCTCTTTTTCAGATTTGATGTTTTCATTGATGCTGAAGGATAACATATAATACATTTTCGAGTAATGCTCTACGTTGATGCCTTTGCGGTAATAACCCTCGGCGATGCCTTTTTCAACATTTTGGATGAGGTATTTGTAACATTCCTCAAATTCCGTATTCACTACTTTCTCGTATATTTCAGGATAATGTTTTTTGAGTTGGTATAAAGGCGACGTTTCTGCCGATTGAAAAATGCCTTTAAATATTCGCCTGATCTCAAAATTTTCTTCTATCGGATTAAAATTTTTAGTAATAATCGAATTGATAATTTCCATTACCGTACGATTCATCGTTTGCGTGCTTTCGGCAATTAAAACTTCTTTGTTAATGAAATATTTATAAATGGTTTTTTTCGAAATGCACATTTCCCCCGCAATATCGTCCATCGTGATGCTTTTGAACCCGAGTTTCAAAAACATGTCTGTTGCTTTCTCTATAATTTTCTCTTTCATTTTTCAGTATTGGAAATGTTAAATTTCCGATGCAAATGTATATTGGAAACTTTGAATACAGAAATAGTTTCCAAAGTATTTACATAAATTTAACATTTGCTTATGAAGTGTGTTTTGTGCCGAATACCGTAAATTAGCCGAAAATTATTTTCATGCATTCCATCCCGCAGTATCAGGAATTTATAGCGAATTATATTGAAAGCCAGCAACTGCTGAAGGAACCGCGCAATTTATATGAACCTATCGATTATATTATTGGACTGGCTGGCAAAAGAATCCGTCCGGTGTTGACGCTAATGGCGGCTGAGGTTTTTAATGCTGATTATCAAAAAGCGCTTCCTGCGGCGATGGCGGTAGAAATGTTTCACAATTTTTCACTTGTACACGATGATATCATGGATGCTGCGCCGTTACGTCGTGGCAATGAAACCGTACATGAAAAATGGAACCTGAATACCGGAATTCTATCGGGTGATGCCATGCTGATTTTAGCATACCAATATTTCGAACAATACGAACCTGAAATCTTTCAATCACTGGCTAAATTGTTCAGCAAAACCGCGCTCGAAGTCTGCGAAGGCCAGCAATGGGATGTTGATTTTGAAAACCGTGATGATGTAACAATTCCGGAATATTTAAAAATGATCGAATATAAAACTGCTGTTTTAGTGGCTGCAGCAATGAAAATGGGTGCGATCATTGCCAAAACTTCAGAAGAAAACAGCCATGCCATTTACGATTTCGGATTGAACTTAGGCATTGCTTTTCAGTTGCAGGACGATTACCTGGACGCTTTCGGAAATCCGGAAACCTTTGGGAAACAAGTGGGCGGCGACATCATTGAAAATAAAAAAACATATTTGTACCTGAAGGCAATCGAGTTTGCTAATGCCGGAACCACCGAACAATTGCTGCATTTGTATTCCATCCAACCGGATGACAACACAGAAAAAATCGATTCAATCAAAGAAATTTTTAATACATCCGGCGCTTCTGAAGCAACCCAACAGGCCATAAAAACGTATACTCTAAAAGCATTTGAAACGCTCGAGAAAATGGAAATCACAGCTGACAAAAAAAACATCTTAAAAGCTTTTGGCGAAAATTTAATGGGAAGAAAAGTATAATGTTTGTAGCACCTTTAAATACCGATTTGTTGTTGGCGGAAGCCGAAACAGAAAACCTCTACCTCAAACTCATCGAGCAAATCAACAAAGATTTTAACCTTTCCAATGAAGGCATCGATTTTCCGATGAGCACTAAACCGAACGAACTCAAAGTGCAGTTGCACGAAAAAATTTACCGGTTGATCCAATACAAATTCGCCGAATACCTGAACCTTTTGTACATTATTGACGTAAACGAAAGTGAAATAAAGAAACTTGACGGCTCCGATTTGGTTGCACTTTCAGAACAGGTTGCGTTCTTGATTTTAAAAAGGGAATGGCAAAAAGTCTGGTTTCGAAATAAATTTTAAAAGTGCAGCACAACAAACTGCGCCACACTTTTATCCATAATTATTGCGTTTAACCCGATTTAATAATTACGTATATTTAAAAACAACTTTTCCAAATTTGTCATTGGCCGAATTGTATGTCTTTTCTATAAATTCCGACAATTCGCTGGCTTCGGAAAGACAGAATCAAGCACCATTTTGCGGGTTTTATAAATTGCCAATCCATTAACCAGATCTTCTGTGTTTCCGAGGCAATTGCCAATCAGGCTAATGTTTCGCATCATAATATTTGCAATAAACATTGAAAGATTAACCGGTTTTACATTTTCGATCTTGTTTTTGGATTGGTTAAAAATGCCGCAAGTCAGGTAACGCGCATTAAAATTGAGGCGTTGCATCAAAAGCCTGAAATAAGTATCGGAAAAAGCATCCAGAACCACGTCAAAAACCAATTTTTCGGGAAACTCTGGCGTATTAAAGGTGTAAATGTCTTTTATGAAAGGAAAATGCGTTTTGATAATTTCAGTATTTTTGCCAGAATGCGAAAGGCCATAAACGTTGCAATCCATTTCCCACAATGCATTGAGCAGGAAAAATGACGTATTCGAAGTTACTGAAGTCACCAGTACGTTTTCGCCTTTTTGTATCCCGGCCTTGCGCACCATAGCATTGGCAGTTTGTATTCCGATGCACAGCGTCCCGGCTTCAGTATCTGAAATATAATCGGGTACTTTAAGCAGTTTCGCAAAATGGTAAACTTCAAATTCTTTACTTGCATGGTTCGACGGAACTCCGGGAGCCGCACCGTTTTCCGACATTGGAAAAAAACCGTTACCAATTACAAGGTCGTCAATTTTAAGTGTTTTTACATTTTTTCCGATAGCCGTTACATGGCCGGCAAAATCAGAACCAATCGGATAAAAAGTATCTTCCGCAACCGCTTTGAGTCTGTCCCAGGCGCGCTCCATGATGCCTAAATCGCGGTAATTCAGTGAAAAGCTGGTCTTTTTTACGAGTACCAAATTTGCATACTGATCGGAATCGGCATCAAAATCAGGATCGTTGCCTTCTACAAAGGCCAGCGGAATTTCCAGGTCGTCTATTTTGATTTTATATCTGTTGGTGTCGTCTACTTTTTCATAAAATGACGGTGTAACTACTGCTAGTGCTCTCATATGGCTTCGTTTGTTAATTCAACTGCTTCTTTTGGCTGCTTGTTTGTAAACAACTGTTTGCTGTAATATTTGTACATATAATCGTAAACCACCATTTCGTGTATGCGGTGTTTACTCAGGAAAACGCGGTTGCAGATCATATGTAAATAACTCAAAATAAGGTTGTATAATGGCGTTGGCAATTCTTGATTTGCTTCGAGTGCTTTGATATTTTGTATGGCTTCGGTGTTATTTTGAGAACGTTCTTTCAAAATATCAAACAGCGGTTCATACATTTCGTCGATGTTATCGCGGTCCAGGAAAGTACCAACCTCATATTGGTGTTTCGCAAACAATTCATTAATCTGTTTGTTTAGTTTTCCGGTTCGGTTGAATTCTTTTCCGAAACTGGTTTTTGCGACATTAAACAATTTGACGCGGCCTTCAAGCCCAATGCCGAAATCGTCGAGGAAATGATCCATTGACAACAAAGCAAACAGCCAGCGTACTTTTTCGCCCGAATCGCCTTCAATCATATCTGCAAATTGTAAAGTACAGTTGCTGTCGTTGTAAAACAAGGTTTCGGTGTCTTCAATAGCCTGAAATCCATAACGTTGCGCTTCTCTTAAATAGGTGTCGGTTTGTGTTTTCCAAATGATTTTCGTGGCTTCGAATGGCTCAATATGCTGTTTTACAATCTGCAGGCAATCGGTAAAAGCATTCACATCTTTCAGCAAAACCCGAAACCTCAGGTGGTGTCCGTAAGCGTCATGGTATCTGATAAAAAACCATTTTTCGATCAAACCTTTGGCTTCAAGTTGTGCTACAATTGGATTGATGGCGCGGTTCAGCAATTCTTCACCTGCGCGTTCGCCACAGTAAAATTTATAATACAGCCATTTTTTCCCCAATTGAAAAAGCAGTTTTCGTTTGCTGTTTGTTTTCTTTTGAAACATAAATACTTTCCGGCAAAACGGTTTCAGGAACCGGAATGTTTTGTGTGCAGAAATGATAATTTCATTGCAGTAATTGCCGGTAATGGTATCTTCTGTGAATAAAAATTCCTTGAGCTGGATAAATCTTTCGCCTTTGAGCATGAAATAAAACACCATACAACTCAGGTCGTTCTTAAAGTTGATCAGGACTTCATTATCGCCTTGCGTCAGGTAAACAATATCGGCAATGTTTCTTGTCGCCTGAAATTCACGCACGGTTTGCACGGCCTTGGTTTCCGGGCTGGCCAAGATTTTATCGATGGCTTCTTTGTTGATGTTCCAGGTGGCGCGGCTCAAAACAACTTCTTTGTAATTGAGGCGCGGCAGGAAATCAAATTCATCCTGCAAACCGCCCCAACTGAAACCGAAACCAAACGAATTCTGGTCCTGCAAATCGCAAAGGAAGTGATAGATTGGCAGGGCATTTGAACCAAAATTGTGTGCATTGCTAAGTCTTGGGATAGTTTCTTTGTTAAGCCTTTTGGAGCGCAGAATAACTTTTCCGGCTTTGACCGATACATACAGGTCGTCAATCTGGATTTGATGGTCACGGTCTACCGATGCATTTCCAAGGTACGGAATTTCATATTCCCTTTTGAAATTGCGGTATAAGATGTTTCCGGTTCGGGCTTGTGGCAGGGGTACGATTTCTGGGATGATTTTGTCCGGGTGCAATTGGTTTTCAATGGCTGTTACTTCGTCGCACAACGCCAGGATTTTCGGGTCGAGGTGGCTGAATCTTCCGATAAGCCCGTTGGCCGATGGGCCTGAAGCCGATTTCAGGTGGATTTTTTCTACGCCGTTTTCATTAGGAATAATTTTTTCTCTTCGAGTTTGATTAATTTATCCAATATATCAGCAATGGTTTCATTTTTAAGGATAAAATTACTATTAATAGATTCATTTTCAGTCAATTGCTCTTCCTGATATTCATCATCGTCAAAGTTCTCACCGGATTCCAGTTCAATTATCTCCGCTTCAGGTTCTGTAAAATAAATAGGTTCAGGCTCTGCAGCAATCGTATTTGAAAGTCGGGAGGTTTCTTCTTCCAGGTCAATCTTTTGATTTTGTTCTTCAAAATCCCTTATTTTCAGGATGAGTTGCTCGAATTTTTCCTGATTCTGAATGTCATTCCTGCGCCTGCGGCCATAGAGCCCAATGATAATAAACACCAAAATTGTGGCAAAAGCAGCAACAAACCATTTTTGTTTTTTCTGATCATTTTCCTGCTCGCGTACTTTTGACATGTCTATCTTAAAAAGGTGGTTGATGGCATCAATCCTTTTTTGTCCAATTTTGGTCGATTTTTCAATAAACTGCTCGTAATAAAAGTTGGAATCTGAATGATCTCCGGTTGCTTTATAACTTTCTGCAAGTAAATAATAAATTTCCGACAGGTATTCAACCGGTAATGTTTTCTTGTTCTCGCCTTCAGACATTGATTTTAACAGCGGTATTGCGTCTTCAGGTTTCTTTTCAATAAGATGTAATTTCGATATTTAGATTTTTATTTCTGTAATAAGATTGGTGTTCTGTATTTTAACAGCATAATTCAAAGCACTATCAAAGGTTGATTTTGCAATTATATAATTTTTCTTGTCCATGTAAATGATGCCCAATTGCGTCATAAAATGAATCTCATGCTCGTTTAAATTGCTTATTTTAGATTCGGAAATCCCACTTTTTATATAAATATTAGCGGAATCAGGCAAATTTAATTTTGAATATACTTTAACAAGCCCCAGTTTGATGTTGAGGCTGTTAATTTTGTTGGGACTGTTTTTAGTTAACAGGGCTTTGTAATCTTTGAGCGCATCTGCATAACGTTCCAGTTCATAATTAATGCTTGCCTTTTTGATCAAAATATAATCAATTGCCTCTTCATTTTTCTGAATATTAGACAGCTGGAGGCATTCGTCATAAAGCGAAAGTGCGGTTTCAAAATCAAACTGGTTAAATAAGTAGCTGGCTTTGTTGATTTTAAAAACCAGTTCGAGCTTCTGATTGCCGCTGTTGATCGTTTTTTGGATGGCCTTATCGAAATAATAAAAAGCACTGTCCTTTTGCATAAGCGCGCCACTGAGATCAGCTAAAAAACAATATGCTTTTGCCTCTTCATCGGGCAATTCGCCGGCTTTAGCAGACCGCAGTAGTTTGTGTGAAAAATGTTTGGCTTTATTTGGATTGCTGTATAAAAAGGTTCGGATTGAGTCATTATAAATCTCAATCCTACCTTGTGCGAAACTGAAGTTCCATAAAAGGATAAATGTCAAACTGCAAACTGATTTAAACTTAAAATTTAATATTTTCATTTGTAACAATTTGATTTTCAAAGATTTGACTTTTTGTTGATTAAGCCTGTTTTTATAAATTTAGGTTTTGTTTAGTTTTTTTGTCGGTTATTTTGATTTACTTTTATGAAACATTTAAAAACCAGGTCCTCTTAAAAACCAAAAATCCAAGTTATGAAAAAAATTAAATCAAAAAAATTAGATTTTAAGAAAACTAATGTAGTAGAATTGAACTCAGAAGAAGCAAGAAAAATCGTTGGTGGAAGCGAAGGCAGATTGCCTATCCATACTGATCCAAGAAGTATGTTTTCAATGTTTTGCCCTTTTAATGATTTGCAATTGGGGAATTAAAACCATCAGGGTTAAAAAAAAGATCGTTGTTGTTGCAACGGTCTTTTTTTTTGCCCTAAAAATAAATCCTTACAAAAGGCATAAAAGGCTCGCTGTAAACACTGCGATTTTCCTTATAAAGTACATTATAACGTATGCCGACGGTGACGTTTTGGGCGCGGTAACCGCCTCCGATATACAGTGCAGTATTCCAAAAATTATCATCCGGTTCAAAACCGCTAAAATTCGTATTCACACGCAATTGCTCCAGTTCTGCTGAAAGTTGAATTTGCTCGATCGGACTCAAAAGCGCAATTAAACTTCCTCCGTATAAATAGGATTCATAATAATTTTTGACACGAACATAACTACCCTGGATACCAACACCAGCGGCAAAATATTGGTTAAAATTGTAAATGGCGCTTGGCGCTAAAGTAACATCTGTAAAGCCCGAACCGAAATTCAGCCCGATACCGCCGCCAATCTGAATTTTTTTCTCATCGGATTGACCAAAACAAAAGAAGCATGAAAATAATCCTAAAAGACAGGCGAATTTTTTGCAAACTGTAAAAAAATCAAGGTTTTTCATGTTTTTTTATAATTGGGTTTTAAAACATAAAAGTATCTAAAAATTAGTTAAAAATTGATCTTAATTGTCGTACTTTTGCGGGACTATTTTTAACTGAGGATATTTAATTAATTATGGATAGGTTTTCCTTTTTAAACGCGGCACACACCGAATTTTTTGCAGATTTATATGACCAGTATCTTGAAAATCCCGACAGCGTAGAGCCGAGCTGGAGAAGTTTTCTTCAAGGATTTGATTTTGGTATGACAACCTACAACGATGAAAGTCCCGCAGTGCAAATCGCGGCCGCCGCCGCCGGAAACCAGGATTTTTCAGCAGTTTCAGAAAAATTGCAAAAAGAATTCAATGTCCTTAAATTAATCGATGCGTATCGTACGCGTGGCCATTTGTTTACCAAAACGAATCCGGTTCGCGAAAGAAGAACATGGTCGCCAACGCTCGATATCGAAAATTACGGACTCTCAAATTCCGACCTCAATACTGTTTTCGATGCAGCAAAAGCAATGAAACTTGCACCTTGTTCGCTTCAGGAAATCTTAGGCCATTTGGATAAAATCTACTGCGGATCGATCGGTGTCGAATACATGTACATCCGTAAACCTGAAGTAATCCAGTGGATTCAGGACAAAATCGGTTACAACGATAACATTCCGAAATTTTCTGTCGAACAGAAAAAAAACATACTCGAAAAATTAAACGAAGCGGTTTCTTTTGAAAACTTCCTTCACACCAAATATGTCGGACAAAAACGTTTCTCACTCGAAGGTGGCGAATCCTTAATTCCTGGAATCGACGCGTTAATTGAAGCTGCGGCCGAAAAAGGTGTAGAGCAATTTGTTATGGGAATGGCGCACCGCGGGCGTTTGAACGTATTGGCGAACATCTTCAAAAAATCAACTCAGGATATTTTCTCTGAATTTGACGGAAAAGATTACGACGACGATGCGTTGTTCGACGGTGACGTAAAATACCACTTGGGATTAACCTCCGACAGAAGAACCAAATCAGGAAAATCGATCAATATCAACTTGGCTCCAAATCCATCACACCTGGAGACGGTTGGCGCCGTCATTGAAGGCATTACACGCGCGAAACAAGACCGTTATTTCCCGGACGATTTCTCTAAGGTTTTACCGATTGCGCTCCACGGAGATGCAGCCGTTGCCGGACAGGGAATTGTATACGAAATCGTACAAATGGCGCAGCTCGATGGTTATAAAACCGGCGGAACGATTCATGTCGTGATCAACAACCAGGTTGGATTTACAACGAATTACCTGGATGCAAGATCGTCGACTTATTGTACCGATATCGCAAAAGTGACTTTGTCTCCGGTATTACACGTCAACGCAGACGATACTGAAGCCGTGGTACATGCGATGTTGTTTGCTTTGGATTACCGTATGGAATTCGGAAGCGACGTTTTCATCGATTTATTAGGATACAGAAAATACGGCCACAACGAAGGGGACGAACCGCGTTTTACCCAGCCGAAATTATACAAATTGATCGCCAAACACCAAAATCCGCGCGACATTTACGCAGCGAAATTATTGGCAGACGGTATCATAGACGCGAATTACGTCAAAAGTCTCGAAGACCAATACAAAGCGGTACTCGAAGAAAACCTTGAAGCCTCGCGCAAAAAAGATCTAACGATCATTACGCCGTTCATGCAAAACGAATGGCAAGGTTTTCACCAGGCGGATCAGGCAGAAATGCTGCTCAAAACCGATACGACTTTCCCGAAAGAAAAACTCACGGAAATCGCAAAAGTGATCACCGAATTGCCATCGGATAAAAAATTCATCAGCAAGATCTCCAAACTCATCAACGACCGCAAAACGATGTATTTCGAAACGGACAAACTCGATTGGGCGATGGCCGAATTGCTCGCTTATGGTTCCTTATTGACCGAAGGTTACGATGTGCGTATCTCCGGACAAGATGTAGAAAGAGGAACATTTTCACACCGCCACGCCGTAGTAAAAGTCGAAGATTCTGAAGAAGAAGTGATTCTATTACAGCAATTGCCGGAAGCCAAGGGAAAATTCAACGTGTTCAATTCGCTATTGTCAGAATATGGCGTTGTTGGTTTCGACTACGGATACGCATTGGCAAGCCCTAAAACACTCACGATCTGGGAAGCACAATTCGGGGATTTCTCGAACGGCGCGCAAATCATGATCGACCAGTATATTTCTGCTGCCGAAGACAAATGGAACAACCAAAACGGTTTGGTCATGCTGTTGCCACACGGTTACGAAGGCCAGGGCGCAGAACACTCCTCAGCCAGAATGGAGCGTTATTTACAGCAATGTGCTAACGAAAACATGTATGTTGCCGATTGCACCACGCCAGCGAATTTCTACCATTTGCTCAGAAGACAAATGAAAACGACGTTCAGGAAACCGTTGATCGTATTCACGCCAAAAAGTTTGCTGCGCCATCCATTAGTGGTTTCCACCGCTGATGAATTCGCAAACGGAAACTTCCAGGAAGTCATCGACGACAGCACCATCAACAAAAAAGACGTCAAAACATTGGTGTTCTGTACCGGTAAATTTTATTACGATTTATTGGCAGAGCGCGAAGTCAAACAAAGAAACGATGTCGCATTGGTGCGCATCGAACAATTGTTCCCACTTCCAATCGACCAATTACAGCAAATTATCGCTTCTTACCCAAATGCCGACGATTACGTTTGGGCGCAAGAAGAGCCAAGAAATATGGGTGCTTACAGTTTTATGTTGATGAATTTCCATCTCGTAAAATTAAGGGTAGCCTCGTTAAAAGCCTATAGCGCGCCGGCTGCCGGAAGTTATGCACGTTCGAAAAAACGCCATGCTGCCGCGATTGCGATGGTTTTTGATAAGAATTTATTTAATTAAGTTAGGAGCTGTTTCCTGCTTTCGCCTTTATCTTTTTTTGCAAAAAAGGATATCGGCTCAATCAGGGCTAGGGAATTGTCGTAAATTTGAAAATCTAGTTTAAACACAACATAAAATTATAGACCATGATTTTAGAAATATTTGAAATTAAAAGGAGGACAGCCGGTGGCTGTCAGGTATAAGTTCAAAGTTTGTAAAATCAGATATAAAATAAATCACACTAAAATATACAACCATGATTTTAGAAATGAAAGTGCCTTCACCAGGCGAGTCGATCACCGAAGTTGAAATCGCAACCTGGCTTGTAAAAGACGGCGATTACGTAGAAAAAGACCAGGCAATCGCCGAAGTCGATTCAGACAAAGCAACCCTAGAATTGCCGGCAGAAGCTGCGGGAATCATTACACTTAAAGCTGAAGAAGGCGACGCGGTAAAAGTTGGGCAAGTCGTTTGTTTAATTGATACTGACGCTGCAAAACCAGCAGGAGCAACTCCGGCTGCCGAAGCACCAAAAGAAGAAGCCAAAGCGGAAGCGCCAAAAGCTGAAGAACCTAAAAAAGAAGAGCCTAAAGCGACTCCTGCTCCCGCAGAAAAAAGCTACGCCTCAGGAACGCCATCACCGGCAGCAAAGAAAATCCTTGACGAAAAAAATATCGATGCTTCGACCATTTCCGGAACCGGAAAAGACGGGCGTGTGACCAAAGACGATGCTGTAAACGCCGTGCCGTCAATGGGAACGCCAACCGGAGGAAACCGTGGTTCAGAGCGTACAAAATTGTCGATGTTGCGTCGTAAAGTAGCCGAAAGACTCGTTGCTGCGAAAAACGAAACAGCCATGTTAACGACTTTCAACGAAGTCAACATGACGCCGATCAATACGATCAGGAACGAATACAAAGACGCATTCAAAGCCAAACACGGCGGACTCGGACTCGGTTATATGTCATTTTTCACAAAAGCCGTAACCAGAGCCTTGAAATTGTTCCCTGACGTGAATTCGATGATCGACGGAAACGAAAAAATCTCTTACGATTTTGCCGATATTTCAATCGCGGTTTCAGGCCCAAAAGGTTTAATGGTTCCTGTGGTAAGAAATGCAGAAGCGCTTTCTTTCCGCGGTATCGAAACAGAAATCAAGCGTTTGGCTTTGCGCGCGCGCGACGGCCAAATTACCGTTGACGACATGACCGGCGGAACCTTTACCATCACAAACGGTGGTGTTTTTGGAAGCATGCTGTCTACGCCAATCATCAATCCGCCACAATCGGGAATCCTTGGAATGCACAACATTATCGAGCGCCCGATTGCCGTAAACGGAAAAGTCGAAATCCACCCGATGATGTATGTTGCTTTATCTTACGACCACAGGATCATCGACGGACGCGAATCTGTTGGGTTCTTGGTAGCCGTAAAAGAAGGATTGGAAAATCCGGGAGAATTATTGATGGATAACAATCCTAAAAAAGCATTGGAGCTATAGTCATTGCGAGTTTTCAAAGCAATCTTATAAAAAAATCCCGTTCATAGAGCGGGATTTTTGATTTATGAAGCATTGAATTGTTTCGTTGACACCCGAAAAGTTCTGGTTCAGAAGGAGTCGCGCGAAGGATGGAAGCGCAAAGCCCGCAGCACAGCGAGGACTTGCAGCGAACAGCCTGACCCGCAGGGTCGCGCCCAAATTATTTTTTTCTAAAGGAATGTTTCCTGAAATAAATTCGATTTAAATCAGATACAAAAACCTACCTTCATAATCAATCACAGCCTTTCCTCCAATCAAAACATCCGCGCCAATAATGCCTTGGACCGGTTTTACTTTATGCTGTTCCAAAGCCGAATTCACATGCGACAAATCAAAAATAACCAGGTTAAAATCATTGTCTTTCCAATTTCCGAGTTTTAATTGATTCGTTTTAGAAATCTGTGTAAACATTCCAACCGCTCCGGCTCCGGCGGCTTTGGTTTTCGAATGGTTCGCGGTGAGTTTAAACAATTGGATGCTTTCAAACCCGACACAGCTGTTCGACGCGCCGGTATCGAGGATGAAATCACCTTTAACACCATTGATCGTAGCTTTTATCAGTAAATGATGGGTTTTTGTAACTTTGAATTTGATCTTTTTATAGTTTTCCTTTTTCAGGAGGTCGTACAGGTCTTTCATATTTTGGATAATGGAAAAACCAAAAGTACTCCAAAATCAGCTTAATTAACGGCAAGAGCTGTAAAAATCGACTGGCGCTGTTCAAAAAAAGTTACTCCTGAATCGCACGGACAGCTGCAATAAAATCTGCCTCTGAACCGGTAAGCAGTGCGTCGTTTGAAAAAGAAATAACCTGATTTGCCACAATGGTCACCGGTTTGATCGCGTATGTAAATTGGTTTCCAGATGCAGAAACAAAAATGACATGGCAAGGCAACCCAATCGGAATCTGTCCATAGTGTTCGCTAAAATAACCTTCATCTGTAAATACATTCAGTTGCGCCAGCGCGTTTCCTCGGCCGTCATAAGACAAGTAAACCGTACTATTGTCGGCGTTGTAACCGGCTGGCGGGGCGACTAAAATTGTAGTCTTTTGTCTGGGATCATTGTAAAAACAGTCCACATTCGTCCATCCGAAATTGTTGAAATAGGCGTAATAGTTGTCGTTTTCTATTCCGAGTCCGTTATCCTGAGCATTAATATTCACAGGATCCCAAACCAGGTTCCTGCCTAAACCAATTGTGTCCCGCGCAACAGCGTTCCACAAACGCATCTCATTGTTCACACCGCCGGTTAATACTGTGGGAACAATCAGGCGCATTGGGCGTGCTATTTCCAAGGCTTGTCCGTTTTTGTAGGCGTTGATATAAAATTCACCGCCCGAAAGCAGCATAGCCAAATCGCCGTTAAGTTTTCTGCCCATCGTCGCTTTATTTGTTGCCGCCATGAGTGCCGAGTCGAAAATCTCAATGAATTTGAGATCGACAGTTCCTGTTACTGGTACGCCATTTAAAGTCAGGTGATTGGAATTGATATATATCGAAACGCCTTTTTCTGACATCAGGTTAACATCGCCGCTGTTAGCGGTAATCTGGAATTGCTGCGTAATGTTTTCGAGTGCGGCATCCTGAACCGCGTTAAACGCTTCGGGCGATGGGGCAGTTGTTGATTTTACAGGCATCGTATCGTTGTCATTGCAACCGATCAACAAGGTTAGCGACAGCCATGCAAAAAGGCGGGGAAATAACTGTTTTTTCATAAGTTTTGAATTTAAGAAT
>Ga0081606_1000131_pt1 | contig 45688 bp, 41 predicted proteins | sample EareggfetidaYelm_FD_71127 | JGI IMG/M metagenome (GOLD analysis project Ga0081606, IMG submission 71127) | Earthworm egg capsule microbial community from the University of Washington, USA - E. fetida Yelm (SPADES assembly) (version 2) | ecosystem: Host-associated > Annelida > Reproductive system...
TTCGCGAAGTACGCCGTCGCTTTTCCCAGGATGTCGCGCTCCATCTTCACGCGTGCCAGCTCCGCGCGCAGCCGGCTGATCTCCATCTGCTCGACGCTCACTGCCTTGCTGTCAGCGCCTGTGGGCTTGCCCAGGCGATCCGCCTTGACCCAGTTGAACAGCGTCTGCTCCACCACGCCCAGCGTCTTGGCCGCCGCTGCGATGCTCTGCCCGCCATGGACCAGCCGCACCGCCTCCTGCTTGAATTCCAGCGTGTAGCGCGCCCGTACTGTCTTCGTCATTTCCGTTTTCCTTGCTTGCATTGAACCACTCAGCAAGGGATACGTTTTTCGGGGGCAGGGTCACATTCTCCTTCTCTATCGCCACGCGGAAGCTCTCGCCGTCCTCGTTGGCCGGGCCAAGAAACTGGCGCGCGAAGAGGTCGCGGTAGTTGCTGTCCTGGCTGACCGTGCCGACGATCTTGCGCAGGGTTGCGAGCACCTGCGGCGGCGTGGCCTTCGGCGCGGCGAGCGCGCGCCATGTGCTCAACTGCACGTCGATCTGCTTCTCGCGGAAGGTGGGCACCTGGTCGAAGTCCTTGAGCCGCTGCTCCGACAGCACGGCCAGCATGCGCAGCTTGCCACCCTTCACGTGCACGCCCACCTCGCCGCTGGTGGCGAAGGTGGCGTCGACCTGGCCGCCGAGCAGCCCGATGACGGCGGGGCCGGCGCCGATGTAGGGCACGTTGTTGAACGACAGGCCGGTCTTCTTCTCGACCGCGATGGCCGCGAGGTGGTAGGTGGCGCCGACGCCCGAATTCGAGATCGATGCCTTGCCCGGGTTGCTGCGCGCGTAGTCCATGAACTGCTCGAGTGATTTCCATGGCGCGTCGGCCTTGACCACCAGCGCGATCGGGTCCTTGTTGATGCGCGCGATGTACTGGAAGTCGTTCCACTGCGTCTTGCCGATGCCCTGCAGGTACGCCAGCGAGATCTCGGGCGTGACCAGCGTCAGCTTGTAGCCGTCGGGGCGGGCGGCGGCACCTTCCTGGTGGCCGATCGAGCCCGAGGCGCCGGGACGGTTGACGACGATGAAGGGCTGGCCGGTCTGCCGCGTCGCCGCGTCGGCGAAGGCCCGTGCCACCGCATCGCTGCCGCCGCCCACGGCCCAGGGCACGATAAGCTCGACAGTGCGGGCCGGGTACTCGGCCGCCTGCGTAAGAGGCGTGGCGAGTGGTGCGAGGCCGGCGAACGCGGCCAGGCAGAGCGTGCGGCGTGCGCGATTCCAGAGGCGCGGGGACGGACGGGCGGTCGATGGCATGGGAATCCTTGGTAGGTGAGTGAAGTGAACGGACGGGAAAGAGATGAATGAACGGCGTCAGTCGCAGAGCCCGAAGTAGCGGGCGACGAGCGCGGCCTGGCTTTCGAGCAGATGGCGTCCGAGATGGATGCGGTGGCCTCGGGCGGACGCCGCGTCGAGCAGCCGCGTGCGCTCCGGTTTCATGATCAGCTCGGCAACGACGGCACCCGATGCCGCATCGCGCAGGTCGAAGGGCATCGGGTCGCCCGGCGCCATGCCGCAGGGCGTGGCGTTGACCAGCAGGTCGTGCCCGGCGCCGGGCGCGTCGCCCGTGTGCACCGCCAGCTGGGGGTGGTGCTGCCGCAGCGAGGCGATGAGCGCCTGCGCCAGCTCGGGCTTCGCATCGACCAGGTGCAGCGATGCCACACCGGCCGCCGCCAGTGCATGGGCCACGGCCTTGCCGGCGCCGCCGCAGCCGGCCTGGAACACATGGCGGCCCGCGACAGGCATGCCTTCGCGCTGCAGCCCCGCGACAAAACCTTCGCCGTCGAACATCTCTCCGCCCCAGCGGCCGTCGGGCCGCCGGCGCATGCAGTTGACGGCACCGACGCGACGCGCGACCGGGCCGATCTCATCGAGCAACTCGACGACGCTGACCTTGTGCGGCACCGTCACCACGATGCCATCGAGGTTGGCGATGCACTTCAGCCCGCCGATGGCGCAGCGCAACTGCGACGCGGGCACCTGCATCGGCACCAGCACCGCGTTCGCGCCGCGAGCCGCGAACAGCGCGTTGAACACGGACGGTGAACGGGCCTGTGCGATCGGGTCGCCAACGATGGCGAAGAGGCGTGTTTCGCCGGAGATCGGAAGGGGCGTGCTGAAGCTGGTCATGCGGAGTCCGTGAGAGGTTCAAGAGCGACGAGGCTGCGCGAGGCCGAGGAGGCCGTCAGCGCGTCGATGAGTCGATGCACCGCGAGGGCGGAGCGGCCGCTGGCTGCAGGGGCGAGGCCGCCCTGCACCGCACCCACGAAGTCCTCCAACAGTGCCTGGTGGGCCGCATGCCCGAAGGCCATCGGGTCGGCGCCGGCTCCGAGTGCCGCCTGCTCGCCGCAGCGCTCTTCGCGGCCGTCGCACCATTGCACGACCAGCTCGCCGCCCGTGAGGCAGGCGGTGCCGAGCGTGCCGCTCAGGTCGATGCGTTCGGCAAAGCCCGGATAGGCCGCGGTGGTGGCGTGCAGGCTGAACAGGGCGCCGTCTTGCAGGCGCCCGCTGGCCGTCACCACGTCCTCGCATTCCATGCGGTGCACCGCGCTCGTGGTGGCGAAGGCCGCGAGCTCGGCCACCGGCCCTGCGACATGCAGGAACAGGTCGAGCGTGTGGATCGCCTGCGTCATCAGCACGCCGCCGCCGTCGCGCGCCAGCGTGCCGCGGCCGGGCATGTCGTAGTAGCTCTGCGGGCGCCACCAGCGGATGTCGACCGCGGCGCGCGTCAGGCGGCCCAGCGCCCGTGCGTCGAGCAGGGCCTTCAGGCGCTGCGCCGCGGGCCGCACGCGATGCTGCAACACCACGCCCAGCGTCACGCCGGCGCGTTCGCAGTCGTCGACCAGCGCCTGCGCATCCGGCGTGTCGAGCGCCAGCGGTTTTTCCAGCAGCACATGGATGCCGCGCGCGGCCAGTTGCGCCACGATGCCGCGGTGCGTGGATGGCGGCGTGAGCACCAGGGCCGCCTGCACGCCGGCATCGGCCAGCACGTCGGCGATGGACGCGGTGACGCGCGCGCCGGGGAAATGCACGGCCTGCTCGCGCACCCGCTCGATCCCCTGGCCGACGAGCCACGCCACGTCCACGCGGCCGGCGAGCGCGCGCAGGCTGTCGCGGTGCGGCGCCCAGGCCAGGCCCACGCCGAAGACCGCGAGGCGCAGCTTGCCCGTGTCGGGTTTCATCGCAGGTCCTGCATGGCCCGCGGGCCATTCGCGAGTTGCGCGAGCGCCGGCGACAGCGGCACCGCGAACGGCAGGCGCGAGAGCACGCCGCGCTCCAGGTCGATGCCGAGGGCGATCTCGCGCAGGCGCAGGCCCTCGGACGTGAGCTCGAACACCGCGCGCTCGGTGACATACAGCACATCTTGCCCATCCGCGCGTGCGCGCTTTCCGCTGAAGGTGATGTGGCGAACCTCGCGCACGATCTTCGGCACCGAGCCGGGCTGCACGATGCGAACCTGCCCACCGGTGTGCGCCACCTCCAGGCCCTTGGCTTCGAAGGCACCGCAGAAGACCACCTTCTTCGCCTTCTGCGTGATGTCGACAAAGCCGCCGGGGTCCACGATGTTCTCGCCGAGCCACGACACGTTCACGTTGCCTTCGGCATCGAGCTCGCCCATGCCGAGAAAAGCGATGTCGATGCCGCCGCCGCTGAAGAAGTCGAACTGCTCGGTCGACTTCACGATGGCACTCGGATAACGCGTGGCGCCGAACAGGTGTTCGCCGAGCAGTTCTCCGTTGTGCGGACCTTGCTCGATGGTGGTCCAGCCGATCTCCAGTCCTTCGTGCTGCGCGATGGCCGGAATGCCGTCAGGCACGCCGAAGCCGAAGTTCACACATAGGCCCGGACGCAGTTCCTGCGCCGCCCTGTGCGCGATGAGATAGCGCAGTCCCTCGGGCATGGCCGAGGCCGCGCGCACCGGCGGTACGGCCAGCGCGCCGCTGATCGACAGATCGTAGGCCGCACCGGTGGTCTGCGTCTGGGCGGCGAAGCGGCAGATGCTGTCGACGAACACGCCGGGCAGACTGACCGCGCGCGCTGGCGTGATCGCGTCTGGCAGGGCATCACGCACCTGGGCGAACACCTTGCCGCCCGAGTTGTGCGCGGCCATCGCCGCTGCGAAGACGTCCATGTCAGCAGGTTCGTCGCGCGAGGTCAGGTTGCCCTGCGGGTCGGCCGCGGTGCCGCGCACCAGCGCGAAGTCGACCTTGAACGGCTTGTACCAGAGTAGTTCCTTGCCACCGAGCTGGATCACCTCGACCAGCTCTTCGGTGGCGCGTGCATTGCAGCGGCCGCCGCCGTGGCGCGGGTCCGCGAAGGTGTGCAGTCCGATGTGCGTGACCAGCCCGTGGCGCCCCGCACCGATCTCGCGCAACAGCGTCTGGATGGCGCCGGCCGACAATGTGTAGGCATCGATCTCGTTTTCGCGCGCCAGTTGTTGCATGCGTCGGGACCAGGTCCAGTGGCCGCCGATCACGCGCTTGACCATGCCTTGGTGCGCGAAGCGGCTGATGCCTGTGGTGGTGCCGTCGCCGATGCCCAGGCCATGGACGAGCGTGAGATCGCGTGGATGGCCAGTGGCAAGAAAGCGCTGCTCGATGGCCTCGGCGATGTGGTCGGCTTCCTGCAGTCCTCCACCCGATCCGCTCAACACCACGACCGCGCCATCGAACACTTCGTGTGCCATGGCTGCTGCATCGGCCCACATTGCTTGCTTCATTCCGTTCTCCTTTTTAGGGCTTGAACATTCAAGTTCACCGTCGCATAATTCTAATAACCAATTGGATACTTAGTGTAAGGGTTGCCCCTAATCAAGGAGACAAAATGGATTTATCGACAGAACATCAACAGGTTGCAGACATGACGCGCCGCTTCGCGAACGAACAGATTCGTCCGCATGCAGAGCGTCTCGATCGTGAGGAGTCCTTCGCCGGTGACATCTATCAGGCGATGGGAGAGAGCGGGATTTTCGGCATCACCGTGCCTGAGCAGTACGGCGGTGCCGGGCTCGACGTGCTGGCCTACGCGCTGGTCATGGAAGAGCTCAGCCGCGGCTATGCAAGCGTGGCCGACCAGTGCGGTCTGGTCGAACTGGTGACCACGCTGCTGTGCACGCACGGCACCGATGCGCAGAAGGACCAGTGGATTCGTCCGCTCGTTACCGCAGCCAAGCGCGCGTCCTACTGCATCACCGAGGCGGGCGCCGGCTCCGACGTCTCGGGCGTGAAGACCACCGCCGTGCGCCACGGCGACGGCTGGCTGCTCAACGGTTCCAAGCTGTGGATTCACAACGCGCCCGTGGCCGACGTGGCCTTCGTGCTGGCGCGCACGGACCCCGAGGCAGGCAAGCGCGGCATGAGCATCTTCATCGTCGATTGCGCATCGGCCGGCGTGTCGCGCGGGCCGAAGGAACACAAGCTGGGCCAGCGCTCCTCGCAGGTCGGTGAACTGCACTTCGAAAATGTCGCGTTGCCGGCGGATGCTCTGCTGGGTACGCAGGGCAGGGGCTTCCACATGATGATGAGCGTGCTCGAGAAGGGGCGCGTGGGCATCGCGTCGCTGGCGGTCGGCATCCTGCAAGCCGCGCTCGAGGCGTCGGTGGAGCAAGCCAAGATCCGCAAGCAGTTCGGCCAGGCGATCGCCGAGTTCCAGGGCATCCAGTTCATGCTGGCCGACATGGCGAAAGACACCGAGGCTGCGCGCCTGCTGGTGCGTTCGGCGGCGCACAAGCTCGACGCTGGCACCGATGCCACGGCCGCAGCCTCCATGGCCAAGTGCTTCGCCGCCGACGCCGCGGTGGCGCAGACCTCCAACGCCATCCAGATCTTCGGCGGCAGCGGCTACATCCGCGGCTACGAGGTCGAGCGCCTGTACCGCGACGCCAAGATCACGCAGATCTATGAAGGCACGAACCAGATCCAGCGCGTGATCATTGCGCGCAAGCTGCTGAAAGGATGAGAGCCATGCAACGCACAGCCATCGTCACCGGCGCGTCGCGCGGCATCGGACGGGCCACGGCCCTCGCACTCGCACTCGCACAGGAAGGCTTCGACATCGCGGCGGTCGCATGGCGCGATACCGAGCGCTTCGAAGCCGTCCTGGCCGACGTCGAAAAAATCGGCCGCCGCTGCCAAGCCTTCGACTGCGACATCGGCGACATCGCCTCGCACGCGAACTTGCTCAACGCCGTGAACCGCAGCTTCGGCGAGGTCCACTGCCTCGTCAACAACGCCGGTGTGTCGGTGCTGCAACGCGGTGACCTGCTCGACGTGGGCGAGGAGAGCTACGACCGCTGCTTCAACGTGAACACGCGCGGCACCTTCTTCCTGACCCAGGCCGTGGCGCGCCGCATGGCGGCCGCGCCACAGACTGGCGAGTTGCATCGCAGCATTGTGTTCGTCACGTCATCGAATGCGGTGGCGGCAACCATCGAGCGCGGCGAGTACTGCATGTCGAAGATCGCCTCGCACATGGCGGCCCGGCTGTATGCGCTGCGGCTCGCGGGGCTGGGCATCGGCGTGTACGAGGTACAGCCCGGCCTGATCCTCACGGAAATGACTGCACCGTCGAAAGAGAAGTACGACGGCCTGATCGAGAAGGGCATGACGGCCACGCCGCGCTGGGGCATGCCCGAAGACGTGGCGCGCGTCATTCGCACCATGGCGGCGGGGCTGCTGCCCTACACCGTGGCGCAGGAAGTCCGCGTCGACGGCGGCCTGTTGATTTCCCGCTTCTGATCACTCTTTTCAACCCTGGACGCCGTGCGTCCACCAGGAATCTCATGCCCACACTGCAGTTGCCCACTTCCTCGGGTGCTTCCGAGGCGTATGCCTTGCGCGGAACGTCCTGGCCCGCGAGCCGCCCGAGCGCGCCCTTCAACCGGGTGGTGTTTTCCGCCGCCCATGTGGTGGTCGACCCGCTGGCCGACGCCGACCCGTCGTCGGGTGGCGTGATCGACTGGGACGCCACGCTGGCCTACCGTCGCTACCTGGCCGAACTGGGCCTGGGCATCGCCGAGGCCATGGACACGGCGCAACGCGGCATGGGACTCGGCTGGGCCGATTCACTGACGCTGATCCGCCGCACCCGCGAGGCGCTCGCGGGCACCGACGTGCCGGTCTTCAACGGCTGCGGCACCGACCACCTCGACCTGGCCGAGGTGAACTCGCTTGACGACGTGGTTGCGGCCTACCAAGCGCAGGTCGATGCGATCCAGTCGGCCGGCGGGCGGCTGATCCTGATGGCGAGCCGCGCGCTGGCCCGCGTTGCGCGCACCCCGGACGACTATGTTGGCGTCTACCGCCGCGTGCTGGCCGGCGCGCAGCAGCCCGTGATCCTGCATTGGCTCGGCGACATGTTCGATTCTGCGCTCAAGGGCTACTGGGGCACGAACGACCTCGACCTGGCGCGCGATGCCGTGCTGCAGGTGATCGAAGACAACCGCGACAAGGTCGACGGCATCAAGATCTCTCTGCTCGACAAGGACAGCGAGATCGACATGCGGCGCCGCCTGCCCGCCAGCGTGAAGATGTACACCGGCGACGACTTCAACTACCCCGAGCTGATCGCGGGTGACGCGCAGGGCCATTCGCACGTGCTGCTCGGCATCTTCGATGCGATCGCACCGGCGGCCTCGCATGCGCTGGGCGCGCTCGCCGCTGGCGACAGCGCACGCTTTCACGAGATCCTGGCGCCGACGGTGCCGCTGTCGCGGCGCATCTTCGGTGCGCCCACGCGCTTCTACAAGACGGGCGTGGTGTTCCTGGCCTACCTGAACGGCCACCAGTCGCACATGGTGATGCTGGCCGGGCACCAGGCGATGCGGCCGCTGCCGTACTTCGTGGATGTGTTCAAGCTGGCCGACCAGGCCGGCCTGCTGCGCGACCCGGATCTGGCCGCTGCGCGCATGCGGCAGTTCCTCGCCGTGTACGGCGTGGGGCAGTGAACGGGGCTGGCATGGGAACGCTCATTGCCCAACGCGAAGGCCCGATGCTGACGCTGCGGCTGTCCAATCCGTCGAAGGCCAACGCGCTTGACCTGGCCATGCTGGCCGAACTCGATGCGCAGGTGGCGCGCGTGACCGGTGATGCCAGTGTGCGCGTGGTGGTGCTGCGCGGGGCGGACGGTGGGCCGTTCTCTTCGGGCGCCGACATCGGGCAGTGGGCGCCGATGCCGCCCGAGGTTTTTGCGCGCGACTGGATCGCGCATGGCAATGCGATCTTCCGCCGCTTCGAGGCGCTGCGCTGTCCCACTGTGGCGGCCATCGAGGGCATCTGCTTCGGCGGCGGGCTCGAGCTGGCGCTGTGCGCCGACCTGCGCGTGGCCGGGCCGGGTGCGCGCTTCCGTTTTCCCGAAGTGGGCATCGGCGCCATTCCGGGCTGGGAGGGCGGGCCGCGGCTGGCCCGGCTGGTCGGACGGGGCCGCGCGCTCGAGGCGGTGCTCACCGGCAGGGAGATCGATGCGGCGCTTGCGCAGGCCTGGGGCCTGGCCAACCTGCAAGGCGCTGGCCACGGCTTCGAAGACGAACTCGCGGCCCTGGTGCAGCGGCTGGCCAGCGTTTCACCGCATGCGGCCGCGCTCGCCAAGGCCGCCGTGCTGGACGACGGCCGCACCCCGAGCTTCCACGCACAGGCCGGGGCCGCCATCAAGGCCAGCCCGGATTCCGAGATCGGCATCCGTGCCTTCGCCGCCAGGGCGACGGCCTCTTTTTGACAACAGGGACATTCATGAACAACGCCATCACCCTTCCCACGGCGCCGCGCCGCTTTCGCATGTTCATCGGCGGCCAATTCACCGACGGCGCTGCCGGCGAGCTCAGCACGCGCCACAGCCCTGGCCATGGCGTGCCGGTGGCCCAGTGGCCGATAGGCACGGCGGACGACGCCGAGCACGCCATCCGCGAGGCGCGCCAGGCCTTCGACCACGGCCCCTGGCCGCGCATGAGCGCGGGCGAGCGCGCCGTGGTGCTGTTCAAGATCGCCGACCTGATCGCGGCCAACGCCGACGAGTTGGGCCTGATCGAATCGCTGGAGACCGGCAAGCCGATCACCCAGGCGGTCGGCGAGATCGACGGCGCGGTCGATGTGTGGCGCTTCGCTGCCGGCGCGGCGCGCGTGATGAAGGGCGACGCGCACAACAACCTCGGCGAACGCGTGCTGGCCGTGGTGCTGCGCGAGCCGTTGGGCGTGGTGGGCGTGATCACGCCATGGAACTTTCCGTTCTTCATCCTGGCCGAGCGGCTGCCGTTCATCCTGGCCGCGGGCTGCACCGCCATCGTCAAGCCGGCGGAGGCCACCAGCGGCTCGACGCTGTGGCTGTGCGAGCTGCTCGCGCAGGCCGGCCTGCCGCCCGGCGTGGTCAACGTGGTGACGGGCCGCGGCGCGGTGGTCGGGCAGCGGCTGCTGGACAGCGACAGCATCGACATGGTGTCGGTCACCGGCTCGACCGAGACCGGCCGCAAGGCCATCGCAGCCTCGGCCGGCAACATCAAGAAGCTGGGCCTGGAGCTCGGCGGCAAGAACCCGCACATCGTGTTCGCCGACGCCGATCTGGACGACGCGGCCGACGGCGTGGCCTTCAATGCCGGCCAGTGCTGCGTGGGCGGCAGCCGGCTGGTGGTGGAGCGCTCGGTGGCCGAGGTCTTCACGGCGAAGCTGGCCGAGGAGATGTGCCGTATTCGCGTCGGCGATCCACTCGACGCGCGGACGCAAGTGGGTGCGCTGTTCGACAAGGGCCACATGGAAAAGGTGCTGGGCTACGTGGAGGAGGGCGTGCGCATGGGCGCCACGGTGGTCTGCGGCGGCGGGCGCACGGGCGACGAGCGCGGCTACTTCATGCAGCCGACGCTGATGACCGGCGTGCACCCCGACACGCCGCTGCTGCGCGAGGAGATCTTCGGACCGGTGCTCGCCGTGGTGCCCTTCGACACCTTCGAGGACGCCATCGCCATCGCCAACGACAGCATTTTCGGCCTCTCGGCCTCCATCTGGACGAAGGACCTGTCGAAGGCGCTGCGCGCCATGTGCCAGGTGCAGGCGGGCCGCGTGTGGATCAACACCACGATGGACAACGGCCCCGAGACACCGCTGGGCGGTATGAAGCAGTCGGACCTGGGGCGCGAGGCCGGGCTCGCGGGCATCGAGGAATACACCGAGGTGAAGACGGCGCACATCAACCTGCTGCCGCGCGCCCGCTGGATTGCCTGAGGCGCGCATGGCGACACCGATGGAGACATACGACTACATCGTGGTGGGCGCGGGTTCCGCCGGCTGCGCGCTGGCGGCGCGGCTGACCGAGGACGGGCAGGCCCGCGTGCTGCTGCTGGAGGCCGGGCCGCCCGACCGCAACCCCTACATCCACATGCCGGTCGGCTTCTACAAGATGACCGCCGGCCCGCTCACCTGGGGCCTGACCACCGCGCCGCAGCGGTACGCGATGAACCGCGAGATTCCCTATGCGCAGGCGCGCGTGCTGGGCGGCGGCGGCTCCATCAACGCACAGGTCTTCACGCGCGGCTGCCCGCAGGACTACGACGCCTGGGCGCGCGACTTCGGCTGCACGGGCTGGTCGTTCGAAGACGTGCAGCCGCTCTTCCTGCGCTCCGAAGACAACGACATGCTGGCTGGCGAGTGGCACGGCACCGGTGGACCGCTGGGCGTGTCCACGCCCAATGCCGATCCGCTGACGCGGGCCTTCGTGCAGGCATGCCAGCAGATGGGCATGCCTTACAACCCCGACTTCAACGGCCCGCGCCAGGAAGGCGCGGGCGCCTACCAGACGACCACGCGCGGCGCGCGCAGGTGCTCCGCGGCGGTCGGCTATTTGCGGCCTGCGCTGAGCCGCAAGAACCTCGAGGTCCGCACGGGCACGCGCATCCTGCGGATCGCGGTGGAACACGGCCGTGCCACGGGCGTGGAGATCGCGGAGGGTGGGCGCAAGGTGGTGCTGCAGGCCGGCCGCGAGGTGCTGCTGACGGCAGGCGCCATCGGCTCGCCGCGGCTGATGCTGCTGTCGGGCCTGGGGCCGGCCGACGAACTGCGCGCGGCGGGCGTGGACGTGGTGGTCGACCTGCCGGAGGTGGGGCGCAACCTGCATGACCACTTCGGCATCGACATCGTCTACGAGCTCAATGGACCGCACAGCTTCGACAAGTACGCCAAGGCGCACTGGATGGCCTGGGCCGGCATCGAGTACGCGCTGTTCAAGAAGGGGCCGGTGGCGTCGAACATCGTGGAAGGCGGCGCGTTCTGGTACGCCGACAAAGACGCGGCGACCCCCGACCTGCAGTTTCACTTCCTGGTCGGCGCGGGCGTGGAGGCGGGCGTGCCGAAGATCGGTTCGGGCTCGGGCGTGACGCTCAACTCCTATGTGCTGCGGCCGCGCGCGCGTGGCAGCGTGCGCCTGCGCAGCGCGAACCCCGACGACCTGCCCGTGGTCGACCCGAACTTTCTCGGCGACCCGGAAGACCTGCGCATCGCCGTCGAAGGCGTGCGGCAGAGCCGCGAGATCATGAGCCAGCCGGCCTTCGCGAAGTTCATCCGCCAGGAACACTTTCCGGGAAAGACGACGCAGTCGCAGGCGCAGCTGGAGGCCTATGCACGCCAATACGGCCGCACGTCCTACCACCCGGTGGGCACCTGCCGCATGGGCGGCGACGCCGCTTCGGTGGTCGACCCGCAGCTGCGCGTGCGCGGCATCGAAGGCCTGCGCATTTGCGACAGCTCGGTCATGCCGCGGCTGGTCAGCTCCAACACCAATGCACCGTCCGTGATGATCAGCGAGAAGGCCGCGGACCTGGTGCGATGCATCGCCGCGCCGCGGCCGCTCCACAAGGAAATTCCATGATCCGGCATGTCGTGCTCGTTCGTTTCAAGCCCGAAACCACCGCCGCCCAGCAGGCGGACTGCGCGCAGCGCTTCCAGGCGCTCGCCACCCAGGTCCCACATGTGCAGCAGATCGAATGGGGCACCAACAACAGCCCGGAAGGTCTGGACAAGGGCTTCACCCACTGCTTCCTGGTGAGCTTCGAGCACGCGGCGGCGCGCGACGCCTATCTGCCGCATCCCGCGCACCAGGCCTTCGTGCGGGCCACCGGCGCGTGGCTGGCCGAAGTGCTGGTGGTCGATTACGACAGCGGCGCGCAGCCGGTGCAGGGGCAAGGGAAGGGCCGGCCATGATCCCCACGACCATGCGCGCGGCCGTGCTGGCCGCACCCGGGCGCTTCGAGCTGCGGCAGGTGCCGGTGCCCGAGATCGCGGACGACGAGGTGCTGGTGCGGGTGAGCCGCTGCGGCCTGTGTGGCACCGACATCCACATCTTCAAGGGCCACTACTCGGCGGACCGGCTGCCACTGATCCCGGGGCACGAATTCTCCGGACACGTGGTGCGCACCGGTGCCGCTGCGCGCGACGTGGCGCTGGGCACCGCGGTCACGGCGGACATCAACGTGGGCTGCGGCCGCTGCTTCTATTGCCGCAAGAACGAGGTGCTGAACTGCCCGACCATGGCGCAGATCGGCATCCACGTGGACGGTGCGCTGGCCGAGTACGTGAAGGTGCCGGCGAGCCACCTGGTGGCGATCCCGCGCAGCACGCCGGTGGAGATGGGTGCGCTGGTCGAGCCGGTGTCGTGCATCGTGCGTGCCGTCAAGAAGAGCCGGCTGCGGCTCGGGGAGTCAGTGCTGATCCTGGGGGGTGGGCCGATCGGCAACCTGCACCTGCAGCTGGCCCGCGCGGTGGGCGCCGCGCCGGTGATCGTGTCCGAACCCAATCCCGGCCGGGCTGATTGGGCGCGCCGCTCGGGCGCCGACATCGTGGTGAGCGACCCGTCGCAACTGGCGGCCACCGTGCGCGAGGCCACCGAGGGACGGGGCGCCGACCTGGTCATCGAATCGGTCGGCCTGCCTGTTCTCTACGAACAGGCCTTCGAGCTGGTGCGCCCTGGCGGACGCGTGCTGGCCTTCGGCCTGACCGATGCCGACGCGCAGGCGCGCTACCACCCGTTCAAGGTGGTGCTCGGCGAGATCGGCCTGCAGGGCAGCGTCGCCGGCATGGGCGACGACATGCGCGAGGCCATGACGCTGATCGCGCACGACCGGGTGCGGCTCGCGGAGTTCGCCGAGACCGTCTATCCGCTGGCGCGTATTGCCGAGGCGATGGACGCCTTCGTCAACGACCGGCGCATCAACAAGATCCAGATCGACATGGGCTGAAACCCGGGCAGGCAAGGCGCGCAAGGCCAACAACGGAGACAACCATGAGCATCTATTTCAGACCCCTTTTCGAACGCGGCTTCGGCACCTACCCCCTGAAGGGAAAGGCGCTGACGGACGCGCTGCACGCCGCGCTCGACGTGGGCTACCGCGCCATCGACACCGCGCCGATGTACGAGAACGAGGCCGATGTCGGCGCCGCACTGCAGGGCAGCGCGGTGCCGCGCTCGGCCCTGTGCGTGACCACCAAGATGCACCCCGACAACTTCAGCGCCGAGCGCTTCATGCCCTCGGTGCAAGAGAGCCTGCGCAAGCTGCAGATGGACCACGTCGACGTGCTGATGCTGCACTGGCCGGCACCCGGCGGCGACGTGGTGCCTTCGCTGCGGCTGCTGGCGCAGGCGGCCGAGGCGGGCCTTGCGCGGCACATCGGCGTGAGCAACTTCACGGCCGCCATGATGCGCACGGCGGCCCGCGCGATCGAGCGGCCGATCATTGCCAACCAGGTGGAATTTCATCCGCTGCTCGACCAGTCGTCGCTGTTGCGCGCGGCGCAGGAAACCGGCATTGCGCTGTCGTCGTACTGCTCGGTGGCGCGCGGCGAGGTTTTCAATCATCCGCTGTTCGAGGAGATCGGCGGCGGCTACGGCCGCACTGCCGCGCAGGTCGTGCTGCGCTGGATCCTGCAGAAGGGCGTGCCGATCAACACCATGTCGACCCGGCGCGCCAACATCGAGGCGAACTTCCAGGTCATGGACTTCACGCTGTCGAGCATCGACATGGCGCGAATCGACCGCATGAACGCCACCGACTATCGCATCGTCGACCGGTCGCTGGTGCCCTGGGCGCCCGAGTGGGATTGAGCGGCGCCCACCATGACAAACCAACGGAGACACAGACAATGAAGACTTCTGAACAACGCAAGCTCGGCCGCGTGGACCTCCAGGTCAGCGCCTTCGCCTTCGGCACCGCGCCCATCGGCAACATCTTCCAGGCGATTTCCGAGGAAGAGTCGGACGCCATGCTCCGCACCGCCTGGGACGCCGGCGTGCGCTACTACGACACCGCGCCCATGTACGGCCACGGCCTCGCGGAGCTGCGTACCGGCCAGAGCCTGCGCTGGAAGCCGCGCGAGGGCTACGTGCTGTCGTCGAAGGTCGGGCGCGTGCTCAAGCCCGCCCGGCGCGCCGACATCGACTTCGCGCCGTGGGTGGACGCGGCACCGTTCACCATGGCCTTCGACTACAGCTACGACGGCACCATGCGCGCCTTCGAAGATTCGCTGCAGCGCCTGGGGCTGGAGCGCATGGACATCTGCTTCATCCACGACATCGACGTGTTCACGCGCGGCAGCGAGCAGCCCGAAGTTTTTCGCCAGGCGATGGACGGCTGCTGGAAGGCATTGGAAAGGCTGCGTTCCGAGGGCGTGCTGAAGGCCATCGGCGTCGGCGTGAACGAGTGGGAGGTCTGCCTGGAAGCGCTCAAGCAGCGCGACTTCGACTGCTTCCTGCTGGCGGGGCGCTACACGCTGCTGGAGCAGCAGGCGCTCGACGAGTTTCTGCCGCTGTGCGAGCGGCGCGGCGCGGCCGTGGTGGTGGGCGGCGGGTTCAATTCGGGCATTTTGGCCACGGGCGCGAAGCCCGGCGCCAAGTACAACTACGCGCCAGCGCCGCCCGACGTGCTGCAGCGCGTGGCGGCCATCGAGAGAGTCTGCGCCGACCATGCGGTACCGCTGCCTGCCGTGGCGCTGCAGTTCGTGGTGGCGCATCCGGCCATTCCTTCCTTCATTGCGGGCACGCGCAGCGTGCAGCAGCTGCAGCAGAACCTCGAATGGTTCAGCCACCCGATTCCGCCTGAGCTCTGGGGCGAACTGAAGCGGCGAGGCCTGCTGCGTGAGGACGCGCCTGTTCCGGCAGCCGCGCCGGGCTCGACCGACCAGGGCAAGGGAAAGTCCTAGATTGCTTCGTGCGCCGCGGGGCCACAATCCGCTTCGTTATAACTACTCAGATAGTTACAACAAGAATCGGCAACGAAATCCTTTCCCAATGCGAGCCCCCAATGATTGATGTGCATGGACTTCAACACGTCGGCCTGACCGTCCCGGACATGGGGCAGGCTGTGCGTTTCTTCGAGGGCGTGTTCGGCGCGGTGACGGTCATGAGCACCGGCCCCATCGATGCCGACGATGACTTCATGGTGCGCAAGCTCGGCGTTCCCGGCAACCGCCGCATCCGCGACATCAAGGTGCTGCGCTGCGGCACCGGCACCAACCTGGAGCTGTTCGAATACGAAGGCGAAGCGGCCAGCCCGATCAAACGCAACTCCGAAGCCGGTGGCTTTCACCTGGCCTTCCAGGTGCCGGATGCCTACGCCGCGGCCGCGCGCCTGCGCCAGATCGGTGTCGAGGTGCTCGACGGCCCGACCCATATCGATGCGGGCCCCATGCAGGGCCTCGACTGGGTCTACCTCAAGGCGCCTTGGGGCCAGTTCCTCGAACTCGTGAGCATGGCGAACGGGCCGCTGGGCTACGAGGCCACCAGCGGCACGAAGATGTGGTCGCCGCTCGGGGAGGAACGCGCGTGATGCACCAGGAGATCGTCTTCGCGGACAAGGGGCGCATCGCGCTCCAGGCGCTGGAAGCCGCCGCGCCGCTGCAGCCCGGCGAAGTGCGCGGCTCCACGCTGTGCTCGCTGATCAGCCCCGGCACCGAGCTGGCCTGGGCCGCCGAGGGACCGTTTCCGGTGCGGCCCGGCTATGCGGCCGTCTTCCGGGCCGAGGAATTCGGCAGCGACGTGACAGGCATCGCGCCCGGAACCCTGCTGCTGTGCATGGGGCCGCACCGCAGCGTCCAGCAGGTCGAGGCCCGGCACACCGTGCCGCTGCCGGCCGGCCTGGCCCCCGAGAAGGCCCTGCTGGCGCGCCTGATGGGCGTCTCGATGACCACGCTGATGACCACCGCGGCGCGCCCCGGCGACCGCGTGATGGTCTGCGGCGCCGGGCCGGTGGGCTTCCTGGCCGCCCAGCTCTTTCACCTGGCCGGCTACGAGGTGATGGTCGCCGAGCCCGACGAGGCACGGCGCCGCGACGTCGAAGCCTCGGGTCTGGCACGGACCTTCGCACGGATTCCGGTGGACGACCCGGCCATCTGCGGCTCGGTCGCACTGGTCGTGGACTGCTCGGGCCACGAGCAATCGGTGCTCGACGCCTGCGCGGTGGTGCGCCAGCACGGCGAGGTGGTGCTGGTCGGCGTGCCCTGGCGGCGCCAGACCGAGATCCACGCCCACGCGCTGCTGGACCTGGTGTTCCGCAATTTCGTGGTGCTGCGCAGCGGCTGGGAGTGGGAACTGCCGCTGCATGCCATCGGCTTCCAGTGGGAACAGCTGCTGGGTGGCTACAACAACAGCGCGCAAAGCGTCTTCTCCGGCTTCGCCAAGGCCTTGCGCTGGCTCGCGGAAGGCCGCATCGCGGTCGGCGAGCTGGGCCGCTCGGTCGATCCGCGCGATGCGGCATCGGTCTATGGCGACCTGATGCACCGGCGCACGCGCGCCCTGTTCCAGGCATTCGACTGGTCGCTGCGCGAGGCGCAGGCGCCCGGCTGAAAAGACGCGGCACCGACCGGTGCCCATGGTGGTTACGTAGAAGCACGCCCCAGGGCACTTCGCCGCAGACCCACGCGCAGTGGGGATTCACAACGCTGGAGACACGCATGTCATTCATTCGAAAATTCATTGCGCAGGAAAGTGCCAGGCGCCGCGACGTGCTGCTGGCGGGCGCCTACGGCCTCGCGGGCATCGCGGCGGCGGGCATGCCGCTGGGCGCGTTGGCCCAGAACCAGAACCGCCCGACGGTGGCCTGGAGCTACCGCGACCGCAACAACCCGTACTGGCACTCGGTCGTCTCGGGCGGCGAATCGTTCCTCGAGAGCGCGGGCCTGAAGAAGTCGGACCTGGTCCACCTGCTGAACAACGGCAGCTCCGAGAAATCGCTGGCCGACATCAAGGCACTGCTCACCAAGACCGGCGGGCGCGCGGCCATCGCCTGCGATGCCAACGATGCGCCCAACTGCCGCCCGATCGTGGAATCGGTGCAGAAGGCTGGCGGCTACGTGTCCACGATCTGGAACAAGTCCGCCGACCTGCACCCCTGGGATTTCGGCGACAACTGGGTCTCGCACATGAGCTGGTCCGATGAGGGCCCGGCGGAGCAGACCGCGCGCATCCTGTTCAATGCCATGGGCGGCAAGGGGGCCATCGTCGGCATCGGGGGCATCGCCTCGAACAACCCCGCCATCGAGCGCCGCACCGGCCTGATGAAGGCGCTGAAGGATTTCCCCGGCATCGAGCTGCTCGACTACCAGCCCGCCGACTGGGCGACCCAGAAGGCCAACCAGGTGATGCAGGGCCTGCTCACGCGCTTCGGCAACAAGATCACCGGCGTGTTCTGCGCCAACGACGCCATGGCCTACGGCGTGCTCGAGGCCCTGAAGGCCGAAGGGCGCAGGCTGCCGATGGTGGCCTACGACGGCAATGCCGAGGCGGTCGACCTGGTCATCAAGGGCGAGCTGCTGGCCACCTGCTTCACCAACCCGTACTGGGGCGGCGGCGTCACCGCGGCGCTGGCGTACCACGCGGCCATCGGCACCTTCAAGCCCTCGCAGGAGCCCAGGGAGCACCGCGAGTTCTATGGCCCGACCATCGTCGTCACGCAGAAGGACGCCGCCGAGTTCAAGAAGAAGTACATCAGCAGCACCCCGGTCTACGACTGGAAGGACTTCTGGGGTCCGTCGCGCGGCCCCATCAAGTACGCGGCCAAGTCATGATCGCCGCCATTCCGCAGGGCGCGCGCCGGGCCGCGCCGCCGAAGACCGATGTTCTCTCGCGCTGGGGCCCCGCGCTGGTGCTGGTGGCGCTGGTGTCGGCGCTGTCGCTGGCCAGCGCCAACTTCCTGTCGGTCGCCAACTTCGCGCGCATCGCCACCGCGGCGGTGCCCGCGCTGATGGTGGCGTTGGGCGCGACCTTCATCGTCATCATGGGATCGATCGACCTGTCGATGGAAGGCACCGTGTCGACCACCGCCGTGCTCTTCGCGCTGGCGTTCGGCGCGCTCGGCGGCCAGCTCGCCGGCATGGGCGTGCTGGCCATCGGGGTGGCGCTGCTGGCGGGCGCGGCCATCGGCCTGGTCAACGGACTGGTCCACGTGAAGCTGCGCATTCCGTCGTTCATGGCTAGCCTGGCCATCGGCTTCGTCGGCGTGGGCCTGTCGGTGCTGCTGACCGGCGGCGACATCGTGCGGGTCAACGACGACGTGTTCCGCGCGCTGCTGCTCAAGCGCATCCTGGGCTTTCCGCTGATGGTGTACGTGGCGGCGCTGGTGGTGGGCGCGGCCTGGTTCATCCAGCGCAACACCACGCTGGGGCGCAACTTCTATGCGGTCGGCGGCGGCGAAGACCTGGCGCATGCCAGCGGCCTGAACGTGCAGCGCGTGCGCATCCTGGGCTTCACGCTGGCCGGCGTGTTCTATGTCATCGGCGCGATCTTCGCGGTGGCGCGCGGCGGCATGGCCGAATCGCTGACCGGCGCCAACTACATGTTCGTCTCGATCACCGCGGTGGTGGTCGGCGGCACCTCGCTGATGGGCGGGCGCGGCGGCGTGTGGCACACCGTGGCCGGCGTGCTGATCGTCAACGTGATCGCCAACGGCATGGTGGTGCTGGGCCTGCCCAACTACGTGCAGGACGGCGTGCTGGGCGTGCTCGTCATCGCCGCCGTGGTCCTGTCGACCAGCCGCCGCTCGCACGCACTCGTGAAATGAGGCCCCCATGCTCGAATTCCGCAAGGTAGAAAAACTGTTCCCCGGCGTGCGTGCCCTCAAGGGCATCGACTTCGAGGTGAAGAAGGGCGAGGTCGTCGGCCTGGTCGGCGAGAACGGCGCCGGCAAGTCGACCCTCATGAAGGTGATCTACGGCGCCTACCAGCACGACGGCGGCGAGGTGCTGGTGAACGGGCGGCCCACCCGGCTCTCGAATCCGCGCGAGGCCATGCAGGCGGGCATCGGCATGGTGTTCCAGGAGCAGTCGCTGATCCCGAGCCTGTCGGTCATGGAGAACATCTTCCTGGGCTTCGAGCAGCAGTTCGTGAACTTCGGCGTGATCCGCTGGAAGCGCATGGCCGAGGCGGCGCGGCGGCAGCTGGCCAAGGTGCACCTGGACGTCGACCCCTACGCCACGACCTCGGCGCTTTCGTTCGCGCAGCGCCAGATGGTCGAGCTCGCGAAGGTGCTGGCGCTCGAGGAGCGCGTGGAGGGCGACCTCGTCATCCTGCTGGACGAGCCGACTTCGGTGCTGTCCAGGCAGGAGGTCGGCCTGTTGTTCCAGCGCGTGCGCGAGCTGCGCACGCGCGCGGCCTTCATCTTCGTGTCGCACCGGCTCGACGAGGTGATCGAGATCTCCGACCGCATCTACGTGCTCAAGGACGGCGAGGTGGTGGACGTGGTGGCCGGGCAGGGCGCCAGCGCGGAACACATCCAGCGCAAGATGGTCGGCCGCGAAATCAGCAAGGCCTACTACCGCGAGGAAAAGCAAAAGCCGTGCGGCGAGCAGGTGCTGGTGGAAGCCCGGGGTCTGTGCCGCGCGGGCCACTACGAGGACATCTCGTTCCGCCTGCGGCGCGGCGAGGTGCTGAGCCTGGTGGGCGTCGAAGGCGCGGGCGGCGAGGAGATCATGCGCACCGTTTTCGGCCTGGAGAAGCCCGATGGCGGCACGCTGGCGCTCAAGGGCCAACCGGTGCGCAGCTTCTCGCCGGTGCATGCCGTGCGCAGCGGCGTGGGCTACATCCCGCGCGAACGCAAGGTCGAGGGCATCGTCGCCGGCATGTCGGTGTGCGAGAACATGACACTGTCGCAGATGGGAAGCTACAGCGCCGGCGGCGTGATGAAGCGCGGCCCCGAGCGCCGCATGGCCAGCGAATGGGTCCAGCGGCTGGAGATCAAGACGCCATCGATCGACGCCAACGCCGGCAAGCTCTCGGGCGGCAACCAGCAGAAGGTGGTGATCTCCAAGTGGCGCAGCGGCGGTTGCGACATCATCCTGCTCGACCACCCGACGCGCGGCGTTGATGTGGGTGCCAAGGAAAACATCTACGAGGTCGTGCGCGAGATGTGCGCCGACGGCTGCGGCGTGCTGCTGATGGCCGACACGCTGGAAGAGGCCATCGGCCTTTCGCACACGGTCGCCGTCATCAAGGACGGGCGCATTGCGCGCTGGTTCGACTGCACCCCCGGCAGCAAACCCACGCTCTACGACCTCGTCCATTACATGATCTGAGGAGAGTTGCCTTGCCCATCGAAAAAATTCGTCCCCACCTGCCGTGGATCACGCTGTTGATGCTCACGCTGTCGGTCACGGCCATCGCGCCCGGCTTCCTGGCGATCGGCAGTCTGCTGCAGATGACCGCCGACATCTCGGCGCTGTTCGTGCTCGCGCTGGGCATCACGCTGGTGATCTACATCGGCGGCATCGACCTGTCGGCGCAGTCGGTCGCGAACATGACCACGGTGCTGGTCACGCTGTCGCTGCCCACGCTCGGCCTGTGGTCGGCGGCCGGCGTGCTGGTGGCTGGCGCGCTGATTGGCGCCGCATCCGGCTATGCATCGACGCGGCTCAAGGTGCCGTCGTTCATTGCCACGCTGGCGCTCGGCGGCGTCGCGCTGTCCATCGGGCAGTTCGCCTCGGGGCAGCAGGCGGTGTTCATGGACCCCGCGGCGCGCGACCTCGCGTTCGGCTGGGTCATCGGCAGCACCGCCGGCGTGCCCAACGAGATCTTCATCGCCGCGGCGCTGCTGCTGGTGCTGTTGTTCCTGGAGCGGCGCACGGTCTTCGGCCGGGCGCTCAAGGCCATCGGCGCGGGGGAGCCGGCGGCCATTGCGTCGGGCCTGCGCGTCGATGCGTACAAGATCGCGGTGTACGGCCTGGCAGGCGCCATCTCGGCCTTTGCCGGCCTTTTGTTCGCGGTGAAGCTGGCCGGCGGCGCGCCCAACATCGCCGAGGGCTTTTTGCTGCCGGCCATCGTCGCAGTGCTGATCGGCGGCACGCCGCTGACGGGCGGCGTGGGCGGTGTGCTGAACACGCTGATCGGCGCGCTGATCGTGGCGGTGATCCGCACCGCCATGGTCTACCTCGACGTGCCGGCTACCGCGCAGCAGATCGTCTTCGGCCTGGTGCTGATCGTGGCGATCGCGCTCACGATCGACCGCAGCAAGCTGGCGATGGTCAAGTGAGCGAAGACCCGAACGCGGCGCTCGATCGCGACATCGAACGGCTGGCCCTTCAGGAGCGCAGGCTGCGCTTCAGTCGCTTCGACGAGAACACGGCCTTTGCATTGGGCTGCGGCCTGCGTGCGCTGTGCATCGAGCGCGGCATCGCGCTGGCGATCGAGGTGCGCTGGATGCGCCGCACCGTGTTCCGGCACACGATGGCCGGCACCTCGGCCGCCAACGACGACTGGGTCCGGCGCAAGCGCAACACGGTGGAGCTGTTCGGCCAGAGCTCCTACGCCGTGGGTCGGATGCTGGCGCGCGAGGGCGAAAGCCTCGACACCAAGATGGGCCTGGCCACGCGCGATTTCGCAACCTTCGGCGGCGGTTTTCCGGTGCTGTTGGAAGGGGCGGGCTGTGTGGGCGCGGTCACCGTGTCGGGCCTGCCGCAGCGCGAGGACCATGCGCTGGTGGTCCAGGTGCTGGTGGTCCAGGTGCTGGTGGTCCAGGTGCTGGCCGACCTGTGCGGCGTGCCGCTGGCGAAGGTGGTGCTCGAAGATTGAGGGGGACACCTCTGACGGCGGGGGCAACGCATAATCGATCTCGGTTAAAAAATGTTGCCATCCACTGCCAAATCAATTCGACACCATGGGTGAAAAATTTCCTTTCCGGGCGCGCAATCCTGACAACACGAAGCAGCTCATTCTCGATGCGGCACGCGTGGAATTCTCCAAGGCCGGTTTGGCGGGTGCCCGGGTCGACAAGATCGCCGAGACCTCGGGCGTGAACAAGCGGATGATCTATCACTACTTCGGCGGCAAGGAGCAGTTGTTCGCCGCAGTGGTGGAGGATGCGTACACCAGCATTCGCAGCCAGGAACGCGCACTCGGCCTGAGCGAAATGCCGCCGAAGCAAGCCTTGGCGAAACTGGTCGAATTCACCTGGCGTTATTACCTCGACAACCCTGAATTCATCACGCTGGTCAATAGCGAGAATCTGTACCAGGCCAAGCACATTGCGGGGAATCGGCAGTTGCGAAAATTGCAGAAAGCCTATGTTGAAACGGTGGAAGACATTCTGCAGCGAGGCGTGAGCACGGGTGAATTCCACGAGGGAATCGACCCGGTGCAGTTGTGCATCACCATTGCAGGGGTCAGCTTCTACTACCTCAACAATCGCTTCACGGGCGGTGTGCTGTTCGGCTTCAATTTCGTCAGCCGCGACGCGCTTGCCGCACGCATCAAGTTCAATACCGAGACCATCATGCGCATGGTGATGGTGCGGCCCGACTGACGTGCCCACGGAGTGCCCTTCCAGGGCTCCGGCAAACTTCGGGCGCCGTCGTCGCCCCCGGTCCGATGGCATCGCTGCTCATCGGCATGGCCTTCCTGGCTTTTTGCTCATCAGCAAGACCTCTTCTTGGGTGATCATTGGAAGTCCAAAAAGTCGACCCGGAGAAGGTGATGCCTGCATTTCAGCGCCAGCCAGCCGCTTCGAGCTGGTCAGCCAGTTGCTGCGCCACGGCGGCATAACCCTGGGCATTGGCGTGGATGCGGTCCGAGCGAAGCGCCGGATCCGACAGCACGGCGGCGTACACGCCTGGAATCAGCAACACCTTCTCGGCCTCGGCGAGTTCGGCGTAGAAGCCCGCGTCGCCGAGTGCGCCTGCCGCCGCGCGCAGCGGTTCGGGCGCTGGCGTGGCGATGAGTGCGACGTAGGGCGTGTGCGCCAGCGCCATGCGCGCGATGGCGGCCACGCTGGCCTTGGTGGATGACAGCGCCACGCTGCGCAGCATGTCGTTGCCGCCGATGCCGACCAGCACGGCGTCGTAGCTGTTCGCCGAAAGCAATGCCTCCAGCCGCTGCAGCGCGCCGGCGGAGGTGTCGCCATTGACGCCTTCGTTGTCGACCTGCCAGCCTGTCAGCTGCGCCAACTGCGCCGGCCAGGCCTGCTCGGGCGCGGCGCCGTAGCCCACAGTCAGACTGTCACCCAGGGCGAGGACACGTGCATCGGCTTTCAGGGCAGCAACACGAGGTCTGCGCTTGCCACAGGCCCCCAGTGCCCAGGCGCCCGCCAGCAGAAAAAGATGCCGTCTGTTCATATTTTCAGGATCATGGACCAAGTACGAAGTGCACCCTTGCGCGAGCTCAGGCGCGTCTTCCGTCGAAGTGGCCCGGGGCGGGTGCGGGGCGGGAGTGGCCATGGGGCCTGACGATCCCGTCCGGCACAAACACGTAGCCAAGGCCCCACACCGTCTGGATGTAGCGCGGCGTTTCGGCGTCCGATTCGAGCAGCTTGCGCAGGCGCGAGATCTGCACGTCGAGACTGCGGCCGAAGGGCTCGAACTCGCGGCCGTGCGTGAACTGGGCCAGCTTCCCGCGCGAGAGCGGCTGGCGTGGATGGCGCACCAGCGCCTTGAGCATCGCGAACTCGCCGTCGGTCAGCGAAAGCGCCTCGCCATCCTTCTTGAGCGTTCGCGAGCCGAGGTTAAAGCTGAAGGGGCCGAAGTTGACGGTATCGTTGTCGATGGACGGCGCGCCGGGCACCGCCCGCGGCGGGCGACGGCGCAACACCGCGCGCATGCGCGCCCGCAGCTCGTGCGGGTTGAAGGGCTTGGCCAGGTAATCGTCGGCGCCGACCTCCAGTCCCGCGATGCGGTGCATGTCCTCGCCTTTGGCCGTCAGCATGATGATCGGCGTGCGATCGTTGGCCGCGCGCAGGCGCCGGCACACCGAAAGGCCGTCTTCACCCGGCATCACCAGATCGAGCACGATCAGGTCGACGGTGTCACGCAGCAGGATGCGATTCAGGGCGTGGCCGTCCTCGGCCACGATCACTTCGAATCCTTCTTGCGTCAGGTAGCGACTCAGGAGGTTGCGGATGCGGGCGTCGTCGTCGACGATCACGACCTTGTCGGTGCGAGCGGATCTCTGGGTCATTGTCACAACATCTTGTAGCGAGGGCGAATCTGGCAGAGGCCGCGAGGCATAGAGCGCTCGCGTTTTCTGCATCCTGCAGGCAGCCTTGGCCGCACAGGTGTTCCCGAGCAGGCGCTCGATTCGCTGTCTGTGGGTGAAAGAGGGGATAGCTCTCGCAAGAGCCAAGGTGCTGGCCGAGGCGATGCGCCGCGCCGGCCCCAAGGCCATAGGCACTCAGCGGGTGGTCGCGCTCAGCGGCCTGCGCGTCCACGGCTTCGGCGAGGCCCCGATTTCAGCGGTCCGGCGCAGGACTGGCCAGCGGCCAGGCCGCGGACGAGGCACGTGCTCTCAAACCCCGAGCCAGGTGCCGATACCCGTCAGCGCGCTTTGCTCGAATGGAATGAAGCCCGGCACGTTGAGTGTCTCCAGGCGCTTCTTGCCATCGGCACTTTGCTCAAGCCCGAGAAAATAGTTCGACAGATCGACACGCAATCCGGCCGGCACCTTGGGGCTCACGATCAAATGCTTGATCGGCACCGGCTTGCTGGTGTGCAGGATGCGCTCGCCCTTGTCCTGCCATTCCTTCACGACCTGCCCGGACGCCGACACGCCACAAGCGGCCAACCCGTGCTCGACCATGAACGGCACGGCATCCTGGTAGCGCACGTACGAAAGCTCCGGCAGCTCCGCACCAAACGCCTCACGCAGCGTGGCGCGCGTCAGTACCGAAGTGATCGAATCCTCGATGGGAGCGCCCACCTTGCGGCCCTTCAGGTCGGCCAGCGTCTTCAACGGCGAGTTGGCGGGCACCATGAAGGACGCCCGGTACTCGGTGAACCCCTGGGTCAACGCCGCCAGATGCCAGCCCGATTGGGACATGGCGCGGATCGAGTAGTGCGCGGGGTGCACGTAGGCCACGTCGTAGCGCGCCTCTTTCAATCCGAGTGCCAGCTCGCCATAGTTTTCCACCATCAGGAAACGCGGTGCGCGGCCGGTGAGCCTCTGGAGGTCCGCCGCGATGCCGGCAAAGCGCTCGGCAGGGCTGCCGCCCAAGCTTTTGTAGGTAGCGCCTTCGTTCACGGCGATGACCAGAGACTCGGCGTTGCGTTGCGCCCAGACGGTGGGGCCGAAAAGAGCAGCACCGCCCATCAGCCCGATGAAGTTGCGTTTGTCCATCCATCCTCCCTTGCACTTTTTAATTGCGGACAATTTTTAGTATCTTGTAGGCATCCTTCCAGTGTCAACACGGAATTCTCACAATGACCGAGTCGTCGCAACGCGGCCATCGATGTTGGGGCCTATGGACAAAAACCCCTTGCCCGCATGGAAGCGCACCGGACGCATGCCTTCGACGAGAGCGAACCGTGACTTTCCTCACGCGATGACCCGCGTTCCTTGGGTCCAACTTTCAGGCCAATGAAGTCGCTGCGCTTCGGATCTTCCACGAAGAAGCTGGCCATCGAAAACTGGGCTCCGTCAGACTGCCTATGCAGCTGATGCTCGGCGGCCCAGACATGAGAGGCGCACGGCCCGTGTTTGGCGCCAAACGGAATGGAACACTGCACCAGCGTGTGGCCAGCACCAGGTGCAGTTCGCCCGAACGCAGGTCGCGCCACAGGGTGCGCCACTCCAGCGAAAGAAAGGGTTGATGCACCGCCGGCTCCGAAGCGGGCGCGGATTGTCCCGGGGCGGCGGTACGCAGCAAAGGCCCTGGTCCGGCAGGCATACTGCGGTGCCCTTCATCCAGCAGCTCCGACCATGTGGCAACCCGCGACCCGTTATCCCGATCCCGCCGTCGTCGTCCTCGATCCGCGCTTCGCCAAGTACCGCGTCAGCTCGGCCGCGGTCGAGCGCATCGCCACCGGCATGCGCTGGGCCGAGGGGCCGGTCTGGCTGGGCGACACCCGCACGCTGCTATGGAGCGATGTGCCGAACGACCGCATCATGAAGTGGGACGAGGCCACCGGCGCCGTCGGCGTGTTCCGCCAGCCCAGCGGCCACGCCAACGGCAACACGCGCGACCGCCAGGGGCGGCTGATCACCTGCGAACACCTGGGCCGCCGCGTCACGCGAACCGAGTATGACGGCAGCATCACGACGCTGGTCGACGGCTTCGAGGCCGCGCGGTTGAACTCGCCGAACGACGTGGTCGTGAAATCCGATGGCAGTGTGTGGTTCACCGACCCGCCGTTCGGCATCCTGGGCTGGTACGAGGGCGTGCCGGCGCAGCCCGAGCGACCCGAGTGTGTCTACCGTTTCGATCCGGCCACGGGCAGGACCACGGTGGTGACCGACGCCGTCGCTCGGCCCAATGGCCTGTGCTTCTCACCGGACGAGCAGCGCTTGTACGTGGTCGAATCCGGCGCGAGCCCGAAGCGCATCCGCGTGTTCGACGTGGCGGGCGACCGGCTCACGAACGACCGCGTGTTCTTCACCTGCGAGCCCGAGTCCTCGCCCGATGGCTTTCGCTGCGACGTGGACGGCAACCTGTGGGCCGGCTGGGGCACGGGCGAGGACCAGGACGGCGTGCGCATCTTCGCGCCCGACGGCACCACCATCGGCCGCATCCGCCTGCCCGAGCGCTGCGCCAACCTGTGCTTCGGCGGCCGGCACCGCAACCGGCTGTTCATGGCGGCCAGCCAGTCGGTCTATGCGCTGTACGTGAACACGCAAGGGGCGGTGGGGGGCTGACCCCGGTTGGCGCGGCGCGCCGGTCACACCCCGAAGTCCGCACCGCCGGGATCGCGCGCGCTGTGCAGCACCCGTTCGCTGCGCGGCGAATCCGGCCAGCGACCTGCCGGACACGCGCACGCGGGTCGGCGAACACCGCTTCGGCCGGAACGCCCGGTCCGCTGTCGGCACCCTCCTGAATCGAAGCACGCAAGGCCTCCAGCTTGGCTGCACGCAGGTGCAGCGCACGCAGACCGTCTCGAAGGACCTCGCTGAATTGCCAACAAAATTATTGACAATTTTTCGGAAGGCACACGATACTGCATGCATGCAGCCCGTCGCTGGGTCCAGGCACCAGGTCGGACCGGTGGGGGCATGAGTCGCGTGTGAACAACCTGAAGGAGATGAACATGAAGCGTCGTCTGTGGGTACTTGTCGCCCTGCTGTGGTCCAGTGTCGCCTGGGCCCAGGACTACCCGAACCGGCCGATCAAACTGGTGGTGCCTTTCGCGCCCGGGGGCAACATCGACTTCATCGCCCGCACGCTGGGGCCGAAGCTGTCGGAGTACCTGGGCACGGCCATCGTGATCGACAACCGGGCCGGTGCCGGCGGCATCATCGGCGCCGCCCATGCGACGACCCAGCCGCCCGACGGATACACCATCTTCCTGGGCAACACCGGCACCAATGCGATCTATCCGGCGATCTACGCCAAGCTGCCCTACGACCCGCTGAAGGATTTCGCGCCGGTCGCGCGTACCACCACCAACGAGTTCCTGGCGGCGGTCCACCCCGGGGTGCCCGCCAACTCGCTGAAGGAGTTCATCGCCCATGCGAAGGCCCATCCGGGCAAGGTCAATGCGGCTGTGGCGGGCAGCGGCTCGTCTTCGCACTTCGCCATCGAGATGGTCAAGCGCGAGGCCGGCATCGACGCCTTGGTCGTGCCCTACAAGACCAGCGCGCCGGCGCTGACGGACCTGCTCGGCGGCCAGGTGCAGTTCATGCTCGATGCGCCGCCGGTGACGCTGGAATACATCAAGTCGGGCCGCCTGCGCGGCATGGCGGTGACGGGCTCCACGCGGCTCGCCTCGCTGCCCGATGTGCCGACCTTCGACGAAGCCGGTCTGCCCGGCATCAACGCCAGCGGCTTCCAGGGCGTGTTCGCGCCCGCGGGCACGCCGCCAGCGATCCTGGACAAGCTGGCCGATGCCGTCATCAAGACGCTTGCGCAACCCGAGGTGCGCGAGCGGCTGGCCTCGCAGGGCCTGAACGTGGCGCCCATGAACCCGAAGGAGTTCACCGCCTTCGTGCAGGCCGAGGCGCCCAAGTGGGCGCAGCTGGCGAAAGCCGCGAACATCAAAGCCGATTGATCCCCGGAGAAACACCATGACCGTCACCCCCACCGCCCTGAGCCCGAACCTGTTCAAGCGAGGCCTCGCGCAAGGCAAGAAGCAGCCCGGACTGTGGCTCTCGCTCGAAAGCCCCCACGTCACCGAAGTGCTGGCCGGCGCGGGCTACGACTGGCTGCTGCTCGACATGGAGCACACCTGCCTGGACACCTCGCAGGTGGCCGATCACCTGCGCGCGGCCAAGGGCGGCACGGCCGAGCTCGTGGTGCGCATCCCCTGGAACGAGCCGGTCATCGTCAAGCGCCTGCTCGACGCCGGCGTGCGCTCGATCATGGTGCCGTTCGTGCAGGGTGCCGACGAGGCGCGGCGCGCCGTCGCGGCGACGCGCTATCCGCCGCACGGCATCCGCGGCGTCAGCGGCAACATGCGCGCCAACGGGTTCTCCCGCATCAAGGACTACGGCCAGCGCTACCACGAAGAGCAGTGCATCATCGTCCAGATCGAGTCGCCGACCGCGGTGGCGGCGATCGCCGAGATCGGCGCGGTGGACGGCGTCGACGGCATCTTCGTCGGCCCCAACGACCTGGCGGCCAACATGGGCCTGTACGGCCAGCCGGGCGCGCCCGAAGTGCGGGCCGTGATCGCCGAACTCCACCAGGCCATCCGCGCCACCGGCAAGGCGCCAGGCATCCTGAACTTCAACCCGGCCGAAGCGCGCGATCTGCTGAAGCTCGGCTACGACTTCATCGCCGCCGGCTCGGACCTGTCCATCCTGGCGCGCCGCAGCGAAGCGCTGCTGGCCGAACTGAGCGCCTGAGCCCGCCATGACGCGCAAGAAGATCGAGCTGTCGCAACTGCGCAGCCAGCGCTGGTTCGGCGCTGCCGGCCAGCCGGGCAACCACAAGTCCTACCGCACCAAGCAGATGGGCTTCACGAGCGAGGACTTCCAGGGCAAGCCGGTGATCGGCATCCTCAGCACCTGGTCCGACCTCAACAGCTGCCACACACACTTCCCGCAGCGCATCGAGGAGGTCAAGCGCGGCATCTGGCAGGCCGGCGGCTTCCCGGTGGTGATGCCGACCCTGAGCGTCGGCGAGACCTACGTGCGCCCCAGCACGCTGATCTACCGCAACCTGCTGGCGATGGACGCCGAGGAGATCCTGCGCTCGCACCCCATCGACGGGGCGGTGCTGCTGGGCGGCTGCGACAAGACGACGCCGGGCCTGGTGATGGCGGCGGCGTCGATGAACATTCCTGCGATCTTCGTGCCCGCCGGCGCGATGCTGCGCGGCCACTGGCGCGGCCAGCAGATGCTGGGCACCGGCTCGAGCACCTGGAAGGCGCTGGCCGATTTCCGCGCCGGCAAGATCGACGAGGCCTCGTGGCGCTCCTTCGGCGAAGGCACGGCGCGTTCGCCCGGCACCTGCAACACCATGGGCACGGCCTCGACCATGACCAGCCTGGTCGACGTGCTGGGCCTCACGCTGCCGGGCGCCAGCTCGATCCCGGCGGTCGACGCGCGGCATCCGCAGATGGCGTCGGCCTGCGGCCGGCGCATCGTGGAGATGGTCTGGGAAGACCTGCGCCCGCGCGAGCTGGTCACGCGGCAAAGCTTCCTGAACGCGGTGGTCGCCGACATGGCGCTGTCGGGCTCCACCAACTCGCTGATCCACCTGGTGGCGATGGCGCGCCGGCTCGGCGTGGAACTGTCGCTGGACGACTTCGCGCAGGCCGGCGAGGCGGTGCCGGTGCTGTGCAACCTGCAGCCCAGCGGCGCCTTCCTGATGGAGGATTTCTACTACGCCGGCGGCCTGCTCGCGCTGCTCAAGCGGATCGAGTCGCAGCTCGACCTGTCGTGCCTGTCGGTGAACGGCCGCACGCTGGGCGAGAACATCGCCGGCGCCGAGGTCTACAACGACGACGTGATCCGGCCCCAGGCCAACCCGGTCTACGCGGCCGGCGGGCTGGTGGTGCTGCGCGGCAACCTGGCGCCGCGCGGCGCGGTGCTCAAGCGCGCCGCGGCCGACCCCAAACTGCTGCAGCACACCGGCCCGGCCGTGGTGTTCAGCAACTTCAAGGATCTGCTGGCGCGCATCGACGACCCGGAGCTTGCCGTCACGCCCGACAGCGTGCTGGTGCTGCAGGACAGCGGCCCGGTGGGCGCGCCCGGCATGCCCGAATGGGGCATGCTGCCGATCCCCAGGAAGCTGCTCGAGGCCGGCGTGCGCGACATGGTGCGCATCTCCGACGCGCGCATGAGCGGCACCAGCTACGGCACCTGCGTGCTGCACGTCTGCCCCGAGAGCCGCGTCGGCGGGCTGCTGGGACTGGTGCGCGACGGCGACCTGATCACGCTGGACACGGCGGGCCGGCGGCTCGACCTGCTGGTGGACGACGCCGAGCTGGAGGCCCGCCGCAAGGTCTGGGTGGCGCCGCCGCCGCACTACGAACGCGGCTTCGGCTCGCTGCACATCGAGCATGTCTTGCAGGCCGACGAAGGCTGCGACCTGGACTTCCTCGCCCGCCCGGGCGAGACGCCGGACCCGGAGGCGCGCTTCTCCTGACGTTCGTCGCCTCGCGCGTCAGCGCGGCGGCGGCGGGGATTCGCTGCTCTGCTCGATGCGCTGCAGCGCCTGCTCATAGGCCTGCTTGGCTGGCCGCTTGTGCTCGGAGATGACCTTGATGAGCGCGGCGCGGTTCGCTTCGCCGCCGCGCATCAGCTTGATGATGCGGCCATGCTCCTCGCAGACGCGCGCCAGCAGCTTCGCGTCGCCGATCGTGTAGGAGCGGATCGCGTGCGCCTTGAACGCGAACTGCAGGATGGCCTCGCTGAGCGGTACGTTGCCGCAGGCATCGAACAGCGCCTTGTGGAAATCGAGATTGAGCCTGAAGACGTCGCGCAGGCGGCCTTCCTTGCTGGCCTTGGTGTGGCGTTCGTGCAGATCGGTCAGGTTGCGCAGCACCTGCGGGTCGGCCGGCAGCGGCATCACCTCCATCGCCGCGCGCTCGAGCAGCTCGCGCACGAAGTAGATCTGCTCGAGCTCCTCCCTGCCAAGGTCGCGCACGATCGCGCCGCGGTTCGGCGGCCGGCTGACGATGCCCATGGTTTCCAGGTCCAGCAGCGCCTGGCGCACGACATGCCGCTTGGTGCGAAAGCGCGCCAGAAGGTCGTCTTCGACCAGTCGTTCGCGCGGGCGCAGCACGCCGAGTGCGATCTCCTCCTCGAGGCGCTGCACGATGTCGGCGGTGGTGACGCCCTCCGGGGCATTCGCAGATTTGGTGATGCGCATGGCCCTCTATTTTAGGCCGCGGCGATGCACGAACTTGGTGTTCAGGTACTCGCGCACGCCGATCTCGCCGCCCTCGCGGCCGAAGCCGCTTTGCTTGATGCCGCCGAACGGCCCTTCGGGCGTCGCGACCGCGGCGGTGTTGATGCCCACCAGGCCGGCTTCGAGCGCGTTCGAGACGTGGTCGGAGCGTTCGGCTGAGCGCGTGAACAGGTAGGAGGCCAGCCCCGCCTCCGTCGCATTGGCGCGCGCCACCGCCTCGTCGGCATCGGCGACCGGGACGATGGCCATCACCGGCGCGAACGGTTCCTCGTGCAGGATGGCCGCCGTGTCGGGCACGCCGGCGAGCACCGTGGGCTCGTAGAAGTAGCCGCATTCGAGCCCCGGCGGCCGGCGGCCGCCGCACAGCAGCCGCGCGCCCTGGGCCAGCGCGTCGGCGACCAGCCTCTCGCTGCGCGCGCGCTGGCGTTCGGTGGCCAGCGGCCCCATGCCGACGCCGGGGGAGCGGCCGTCGCCCACCTTCAATTGCAGCGTGCGCTGCGTCACCGCGTGCTCGAAGGCTTCGAGCACGGGGCGGGCGACGAAGAGGCGGCTCGGCGAGGTGCACACCTGGCCGGCGTTGCGGAACTTGGTCTGCACCGCCACCGCCGCGGCCTCCTCGACATCGGCATCGTCGAGCACGATGAAGGGGGCATGGCCGCCGAGCTCCATCGTGAGCCGCTTCACGGTGTCGGCGCTCTGGCGGATCAGCAACTGGCCGACGCGCGTGGAGCCGGTGAAGCTGATCTTGCGCACCGCGGGCGCCGCCATCAGCGGCGTGACGATGGCCTCGGGCGAGCCGATCAGCAGGTTGACCGCGCCCGCCGGCACGCCCGCGTCGTGGCAGCAGCGCACCAGCGCGGCGATGCAGGCAGGCGCTTCCTCGGCCGGGCGCAGGATCACGGCGCAGCCGGCGGCCAGTGCCATCGCCAGCTTGCGCGAGGCCAGGTTGATGGGGAAGTTCCAGGCCGTCAGCGCCAGCACGATGCCGACCGGCTCGTGCCGCACCTCGAAACGGCTGCCCTCGCTGCGGCCGTCGAGCGACAGGCCGTAGATGCGGCGCGCCTCGTCGGCGCACCAGTCGAAGTGCTCGGCCGACACCGCGACCTCGGCGCGCGCCTCGGCCAGCGGCTTGCCGACCTCCAGCGTCAGCAGCAGCGCCAGCTCTTCCTCGCGCTCGCGCATCAGGCGGCCGGTCTCGCGCAGCACGCGCGCGCGTTCCCAGGGGCTGGCCGCACGCCAGCGCTGCAGGCCGCGTTCGGCCGCCTGCAGCGCGGCCGCGACCTGTGCGGGCCCGGCAGCGACGACCTCGCCAAGCCGTTCTTCGGTGGCTGGATTGACGACCGGGATGACGGGGCCGTCGGCGGCGGCGGTTTCCACGCCGTCGATGAAATGGACAGGGGACTGGTACATGCGAACTCCAAGGGACTGAACTTGCGGCGCCTGACGGCGGGTCAGCGCAAGCGGCTGCCGCGCCTGCCGACTCGGCCCGGGCTTTGACTTCGACGCCGAGGCGTCGTATGGACACAGGCGTGAAGGCGATGGCAGATTCTGGCTTTCGCGGTGGATAGCGTCAACATTTTTATTGATAATATGGCAGGGCCGCCTATGATGGCGCCGATGACCCGGAGACCTCCCATGCCGCATGACCCGTCCCACGAAGCACCCACCGCGCCGCTCGGCTTCGAGCGTGGCCTCACGAACTACGGCGACCGCGACTTCGCGCTTTACCTGCGGCGCTTCTTCCTGAAATCCATGGGCTACTCCGGCGAGATCCTGCGCCGGCCGGTGATCGGCATCGCCTCCAGCCCGTCCGGCTACAACAACTGCCACCGCGCCATGCCCGAGCTGGTCGAGGCCGTCAAGCGCGGCGTGCTCGCCGCCGGCGCGCTGCCGATCGACTTTCCGACCATCTCGCTGGGCGAGTCCTTCCTCACGCCCACCAGCCTGATGTTCCGCAACCTGATGAGCATGGACGTCGAGGAGATGGTGCGCGCGCAGCCGATGGATGCGGTGGTGCTGATCGGCGGCTGCGACAAGACCGTGCCGGCGCAGCTGATGGGTGCCGCCGCTGCCGACGTGCCGGCGGTCCAGTTGGTCACCGGGCCGATGATGACCGGCCGCCACGAGGGCGAGCGCCTGGGGGCCTGCACCGACTGCCGCCGCTTCTGGGCGAGCTTTCGCGCCGGCACCACGAGCAGCGGGCAGATCGAGCAGATCGAGGGCCGGCTGGCCACCACCGCCGGCACCTGCGCGGTGATGGGCACGGCCAGCACCATGGCCTGCATCGCCGAGGCGCTGGGCATGTCCTTGCCCGGGACGGCCATGATCCCCGCCGTGCACGCCGATCGCCTGCGTGCCGCCGAAGCCAGTGGCGCGGCGGCCGTGCGCCTGGCCCACCAGCCGATCCGGCCGCGCGAGATCATCACGTCGAAGTCCGTGGAGAACGCGGTGCGGGTGCTGCTGGCGCTGGGCGGATCGACCAACGCCATCATCCACCTGACGGCGATCGCGGGCCGGCTCGGCTTGCAGGTTTCACTGCAGCGCCTGAACGAGCTGAGCGAAAGCACCCCGGTGCTGGTGAACCTCAAGCCCAGCGGCGCGCACTACATGGAGGATTTCCACGCCGCCGGCGGCATGGGCGGGCTGCTGCGCGAGCTTGCGCCGCTGCTGCACCTGGACACGCTGACCGTCACCGGTGAAACGCTGGGCGAGCGCCTCGCCGCCGAGGGCGGCACCTGGGCCGATCCGGGCATCGTCCGGCCGCTGCGCGACCCGATCGAGCCCAAGGGTGGGCTGGTGGCGCTGTATGGCAACCTCGCGCCGGCCGGTGCCATCCTCAAGCGCTCGGCCGCCGACAAGCGCCTGTTCGAGAAGGAGGGCCGGGTGGTGCTGTTCGACTCGCTCGAAGACCTGGCCGAACGCATCGACGATCCGGATCTTGACGTCACGGCCGACGACATCCTGGTGCTGTGCAATGCCGGACCCAAGAGCGCCAGCGGCATGCCCGAGGCGGGTTACCTGCCGATTCCGAAGAAGCTGGCGCAGCAGGGCGTGAAGGACATGGTGCGCATCTCGGACGCCCGCATGAGCGGCACGGCCTTTGGCACCATCGTGCTGCATGTGTCGCCCGAGGCGGCGGCCGGCGGGCCGCTGGCATTGGTGAAGAACGGCGACCGCATCCGGCTCAGCGTCGAGCACCGGAGCCTCGAACTGCTGGTGAGCGACGAAGAGCTGCGCCGTCGCCACGCCGACATCGTTGCCGCGCCGATCGGGGCACAGCGCGGCTATGCGCGGCTGTACCGCGAGCACGTTCTCCAGGCGGACGGCGGCTGCGACTTCGATTTCCTGCAGGCGGTCGCGCTGCACGCGCCGAGGGATGGCCGATAGCCTGGGAGCGGCTGCGCTATTCGAGAGCGCTCGCCGCTCTCGTCACAGCGAGCCGGCGTTGACCACCAGGCATTGCTTGGTCAGCATGCGCGCCGCATCCGAGCACAGGAACATGGCGGCTTCGGCCACGTCCCGGGGTTCGATGCGGTCCGGCAGGCATTGGTGCTCCAGCATGGCGCGCTCGGCGACAGGGTCGAACCATTCGCTCAGCTGGCGCGGCGTCGCCACATAGCCCGGCGCCACGGCGTTCACGCGGATGCGCAGCGGCCCGAGTTCCCGCGCCAGCGCGTTGGTGAAGCCGACGATGGCTGCCTTGGCGGCGCTGTACAGCGCCAGGCCGGCCACGCCGCGCATCCATGCGACCGAACTGGTATTGACGATAGCCCCACCGCCCAATTCACGCATGTGCGGGACGACTTTCTGCGCCGCGAAGATGACGTGGCGCAGGTTGATGTTCATCATCCACTCGAAGTCATCGGGCTTCACCGCTTCGAAGCCATGGCGCTGGTCGACGGCCGCATTGTTGACCAGGGCGAAGACCGGGCCATGCGTCGCGTGCACCTGGTCGATGGCATCGCCCAGCGCCGCGAGGTCCAGCAGATCGCAGCCAAAAAACGTGACGCTGGCGCCTTGTGCGCGCATCTCGGCTTCGAGCGCGCGACCGGCCTCGACCTGCCGGTCCAGGAAAGCCACCTTGGCGCCCTGGTGGCAGAAGCCCTCGACATGCGCGGCGCCGATGCCGCTGGCGCCGCCCGTGATCAGAACCACCCGGTCCGCCAGATCGAAGTAGCGCGTGGTGGATGACGTCATGCGATGCGCTCCTCGGATGCCGGATCGAACAGGCAGGCCTTGCTCATGTCGACGGACAGCTTGGCCGTCGAGCCGACGGCCGGGCGCGCGTCGGGGCCCAGGCGCGCCATCAACTCATGCTCGCCCAAGCGGATCAGCGCCATCGTTTCCGCGCCCGTCGGTTCGATCATCTCGATGCGGGCATCGATCGGCTGCGCGAAGCCGCCGGGGCGGATGGCGTCCGGCTGCGTGATGCACTCCGGCCGGATCCCCAGCATCACGTCGCGGCCGATCCACGCCTGGAGCTCCGAGGCCGAGCGTCCAAGGCGCAGCGCAAGCCCTGGAGCGGTGCCGACCACGGCACTCAGCTCGCCGTCGGCAAGCTGCAGCCGGGCCGCGAAGGTGTTCATGGGCGGCGAGCCCATGAAGCGCGCGACGAACAGATTGGCCGGCTGGTCGTAGATGGCCTGCGGATCGGCGAACTGCTGGATCCTTCCCTGGTGCATCACGGCGATGCGGGTGGCCAGCGTCATGGCTTCGACCTGGTCATGCGTCACATAGACCATGGTCGTCCCCAGGCGCTGGTGCAGCCGCTTGATCTCCATGCGCATTTCGACCCGCAGCTTGGCATCCAGGTTCGACAGCGGCTCGTCAAAGAGAAACAGGGCCGGGTCGCGCACCAGCGCGCGGCCCATCGCCACGCGCTGGCGCTGGCCGCCCGACAGCTGCGATGGCTTGCGGTCGAGCAGCGGCTCGATCTGCAGCAATTTGGCGACGCGGTCCACTGCCTGGTCTTGCTCGCCTCGCGAAACGCCGCGGCATTCCATGCCGAAGGTGATGTTGCCGCGCACACTCATCGCGGGGTACAGCGCATAGGTCTGGAACACCATCGCGATGTCGCGGTCCTTGGGCGGGACGTTCGTGACCTCGCGCCCGCCGATGTCGATCTGCCCCTCGGTTGCACGCTCCAGGCCGGCGACGATGCTGAGCAGTGTCGACTTTCCGCATCCGGAAGGTCCCACCAGGACGATGAATTCGCCGCTGTCGACCGCCATGTCGATGCCCTTGAGCACCTCGACCGCGCCGAAGCGTACATGCAGTTTCTTCACGCTGAGTGCGGACATTCTTGGATTCCTTGGGGTGTGGAGGCATCGACCTTGATATTTGCAGCGGCTGCGCCAGGCATCGGCTGCCTCACTTCACCGCACCTGCGGTCAGGCCGCGCACAAAGTACTTGCCACCCAGCAGATAGACGAGCAGCGTGGGCAGCGCCGCGATCAGAACGGCAGCACTCTCGATGCCGTATTCGCGGGCCTGGGCAATGTTGGCGCTGAGCGCCATCAACGCCGCGGTGACCGGGCGCTGGGATCCTTCGGAGAACGTGATGCCGTACAGGAACTCGTTCCAGATGCCCGTGAATTGCCAGATGACCGTGACGATCAGAATCGGCGGCGACAGCGGCAAGATGATGCGCCAGAAGATCTGGAGGAAGCCGGCGCCATCGATCTTGGCCGCCTTGATCAGGTCTTGCGGCACGTTGACGTAGTAGTTGCGGCAGAACAAGGTGGTGAATGCCAGCCCCTGGATGACGTGCACCAGCACCAGGCCGCTGATGGTGTTGGACAGCCCGAGGTCGCGCAGCACGATCGCCCATGGCACGAGCTTCATCTGCGCAGGCAGGAACACGCCGAAGGTGATCACGCCGAAGAGGATGTTCGAGCCTCGAAAGCGCCACAGCGACAGCACGTAGCCGTTCATCGCGCCGAGCACGGTGGACAGCAGCGTGGCGGGAATCGCGATCATCAGCGAGTTCCACATGTAGGGCTTGATGCCCGTGCAAGCGCCGGCGATGCAGTAGGTGCCCCAGGCCTGCGCCCAGTTGTCCATGCGCAGGGCCGTTGGGAAACCGAGCACCGAACTGCGCGTGATCTCCTCGAAACTGCGGAACGAATTCAGCACCACCACCACCATCGGTGTCAGGTAGAACAGCGCGAAAAGAAGCAGCACGGCATAGATCGCCATCCGGCCGCCAAGCGCCGCCCGCAGGGGCGCGGATGCGCGTGAATCAGTCATGGTGCTGCTGCTTTCTTTTCTGGAACCGCTGAAAGGCCGCGTAGGGCAGGATGACCAGCAGCAGCGACAGCAGAAGCATCACCGCGGCGGCGGAGCCGGCGCCCATCTCTGCGCGCTGGAACATGTAGTCGTACACGACGTTCGTCGGCAGCGTGGTCGCAATCCCCGGGCCGCCCGCAGTCAGCGCCCGGACCAGGTCATAGGTCTTGATGGCCATCTGCAGCAGGATCACCAGCACCGACACGACGATGGGCCAGATGGCCGGCACCATGATCTTGAGGTACATGCGGGCCGGGCTCGCGCCATCGATCTGGGCGGCCTTGTAGATGTCGCCGTCCAGCGAACGAAGGCCGGCCAGCAGCAGCGCCATCGCGAAACCAGAGGCCTGCCAGATGGCCGCGATGACGACCGTGTAGATCGCGAAGTCGGGATCGACCAGCCAGCCGAAGCGAAAGCTGTCCCATCCGAGGCCGCGCACGAAGTTCTCGATGCCGATGTTGGGGTTGAGGAGCCAGCCCCAGACCGTGCCCGTGACGACGAACGACAGCGCCATGGGATACAGATAGATGGCGCGCAGTGCATTCTCGGCGCGGATCTTCTGGTCGATCAGGATCGCCAGCAGCAGCCCGATGGCGGCCGCGCCGACGATGAAGCCCACGCCGTAGATCACGAGATTTCCGTACGCCACCTGGAACACGCGGCTGCCCAGCAACCGTGCGTAGTGCTTGAAGCCCACGAACGTGTAGTCGGGCAGCAAGGTGGAGTCGGTGAAGGAGATCCAGGTGGTCCAGGCGGTGAAGCCGACCACGTAGGCCACTGCGGTGGCCAGGACCAAGCCGGCGAAGACCCGGGAAAGGCCCTCGCTCAAGGTGGAGTGCCAGGGCCGACCATGGCGGTGCGCTGGGCCGCCCGGCACGGCGCCCGGATTGATGCGAGGCTGTGTCATGGAAAAACCGGGGCGATGAGGGGCGTTCGCTTTGCTGCGCTCAACGTACCGCGTCGGCGGCGTTGGCCAGACGCTTTTGCGCTTCTTCGGCGGTGATGCCCTTGTTGTGCACGAACTCGGTCAGCACATCGCGCAGGGCGCCGGTCACCGAACTGGTCTGCGCCATGTTGTGTCCCAGGCTCATGAGAACCTGGTTCGCGGCAATGGCGCCCTTCAAGTTCTTGGCGGCATCGCGCTGGCAGTCCTGGTAGCCGGCATCGGACAGATCGACGTCGGTGCGCACGGGCACGGAGCCGTTGAGCTGGGTGAAGGTGCGGGCGAACTCCTTGCCCATCACGACCTTGGCCGTGGCTTTCTGGCCAGCGAGGAGGTCCGGGTTCTTGGTGTCCCAGAAGACCAGTCCATCGGCGTTCATGTCGAACACCGGCTTGCCCGAGTTGTTCGGCGTAGCCCCGCATAGGAAGTCCTTGCCTTCCAGGAAGTTGCCGCGCTTGAGCACACCCGAGGCCCAGCCCCCCATCATGAGGAAGCCGTACTCTCCCTTCATGAGTGCCGGCAGGAACACGCTCCAGTGCTGCCCGGCATTCGAGGGGTTCATCCACTGCGTCAGCTGGCGCAATTCCTTGAACGCGGCCAGCACCTCCGGCCCACGCAGCACCTTGGCATCGAGTTCCATGATGGCCCGCTTGTATGCGTCGGGCGAAATGCCAGCGAGCACCAGTTCGAAGTACATGGTGTCGCTCCAGGCGATGCCCCCGTGGGCCACCGGCGTGATGCCGGCGTCAGCCATCTTCTTGGCCATGGCGTTGAATTCGTCCCAGGTCTTCGGCAGCTCGGTCGCGCCGATCTTGTCCATGGACTTCTTCGAGGCGTACAAGGTGTTCACGCGGGAGATCTGCAGCGGCAGTGCGATCCAGTTCCCCTTGGGCTGGTGCAGCTTGGCCAGGTCAGGCGAGATGTTCTGCGCGAAATCGGTCGCGGCAACGACGTCGTTCATGTTGACGGTCGCGCCGATGGCCGACCATGCCTTGATCTGAGGGCCTTTCAGTTGCGAGGCGGCCGGCGGTCGGCCCGCGATGATGTCTGCCCGGAGCTTGTTCATCATGTCGGTGGTGAAGCCGGAGACGGGGCTGTGCTGCCAGGTCACGCCTTCCTTCTTGACGAGATTCCCGAACGCGTCCATCGCCGCGCCCTCGGCGCCGGCGCTCCATTGCGAGATCACGGTGAGCCGCGGTTCGGCGTGAAGGCTGGCATGGCCGAGGCCCAATGAGAAGGAGACGAGCAATGCCTTGGAAAGGATCAACTTCGCCGGGGCCTGCCAACTGCGTGCAACTTTCTTCATGTGTGTCTCCGATTGTTCTGTGCGCGAAAAACGGACTCTACGAGTCACGCACAATGTTGTCAATAATTTTGGCAATAAAATGAGAAGGCGCCCCGTTCTCGGGGTTGGCTGCACAAGGTGTGGCCACGCATAAGGGGCTCCATGTAGGCACCGCTTCACTTCGCGCAGGCCTGCCGCCTGCCGATCGCGTCGCCGCCAGCGCGTCGTGCCGCTCAAAAAAGAAGAGGGCATTGCGCCACGCAACGCACGACAGCAAGCTGGAAGGGATGGCCCACGTCAACCGGCGAAGCCACCGGCTTCGAGATCGCACCCGCGAGCCGGGCGATGTGGAAGCGCTTCTTCGCCGGAGGCCAGCGTGGTTTCGCGCATCACGAACCCAAGAATTTTTATCTTGTGTACTTGCTTCAGCCGCTTCAACGGCCACGCCTCGCAGGCAACACTGCGCATCGAGAGCGAACTGGAGACAACACAAGATGACAACCCCTCGATTCCTGCGCCGCGGCGCGCTGCAGGCCTGCCTCGGCATTGCCATTGCCGCCTGTGCATCGGCGGCATTCGCCGCCTACCCTGACAAGCCCATCAAGCTGATCATCCCTTACCCGCCCGGCGGCGCCACCGATGTGATCGGGCGTATCGTCGCGCTCAAGCTCGGCGAGCAACTCGGCCAGCAGGTGGTGGTCGACAACCGCGGTGGGGCGGGTGGCAACATCGGTGCCGAGGCGGCGGCGCGTGCGCCGGCCGACGGCTACACGTTGCTGATGGGCGCGCTGACCTCGCACGCGACCATGGCCACGCTGGAGAAAGGGCGCCTGCGCTACGACCTCACGAAGGACTTCGCGCCGGTGATGGTCGTCGGTTCCGTGCCGCTGGTGGTCGTGGTCAATCCGCAGGTGCCGGCGGCGACGCTGAAGGAATTCATCGCCTACGCCAAGGCCAACCCCGACAAGCTCAACTACGCCTCTTCCGGCGCCGGCGCGCCCCAGCGCATGGCCGCCGAACTGCTGCAGCGCGAGGCCGGCATCAAAATGACGCACATCGCTTACAAGGGCAGCGGCCCAGCCATGACCGACGTGGTGGGCGGGCAGGTCGGCATGATGGTCGAGACCGTGCCGGCCTCGCTGCCCTTCATCACGTCCAACAAACTGCGCGCGCTGGCCGTGGCCACGCCGCAGCGCATCTCGATGCTGCCCGACGTGCCCTCGGCCGCCGAGGCCGGCGTGCCGAACCTGGAGGTGAGTTCCACCTTCGGCGTGCTGGCGCCGGCGGGCACGCCCGCGGCCATCGTCGCGCGGCTCAACGAGGCGCTCGCCAGGGTCGTGCAGTCGCCCGAGGCGAAGGAGATGCTGCTCAAGCAGGGCGTGTACGCGGCGCTGCCCACCACGCCCGCGCAGTCGGGCGAACAGATCCAGGCCGAGGTGGCGCGCTGGGAAAAAGTCATCACCGAGTCCAATATCAAGTCAGACCAATAACGACACACGAGGCCTCATGTCAGATTCCCCTTTCGAGCCCGACGACAGCGCCCCTGACAACAACGGTGGCATGCGCAAGGGCCTGACCAGCTACGGCGACCGCGGCTTCTCGCTGTTCTTGCGCAAGGCCTTCATCAAGGGCGCGGGCTACACCGACGCGGCGCTCGACCGTCCCGTGGTCGGCATCGCCAACACCGGCAGCGCCTACAACCCGTGCCACGGAAACGCGCCGCAACTGATCGAGGCGGTGAAACGCGGCGTGATGCTCGCGGGCGGATTGCCGATGGACTTTCCGACCATCTCGGTGCACGAGAGCTTCGCCGCACCGACCAGCATGTACCTGCGCAACCTGATGTCGATGGACACCGAGGAGATGGTGCGCGCGCAGCCCATGGACGCGGTGGTGCTCATCGGTGGCTGCGACAAGACCGTGCCCGCGCAACTGATGGGCGCGGCTTCGGCCGGGCTGCCCTCGATTCAGCTCATCACCGGCTCGATGCTCACCGGCAGCCACCGCGGCGAGCGTGTGGGCGCCTGCACCGACTGCCGGCGCTACTGGGGCAAGTACCGCGCGGGCGAAATCGACATCGAGGAAACCGCCGACGTCAACAACCAGCTCGTGGCCAGCGTGGGCACCTGCTCGGTGATGGGCACGGCCAGCACCATGGCCTGCATCGCCGAGGCGCTGGGCATGACGATGCCGGGCGGCGCCTCGCCACCGGCCGTGACGGCCGACCGCATCCGCATCGCCGAACAGACCGGCGCACAGGCGGTGCAGATCGCGCGCGAGCGCCTCAGCATCGACAAGGTGCTCACGCCCGCTGCCTTCGAGAACGCGATGCGCGCGCTGCTGGCCATCGGCGGCTCGACCAACGGCATCGTGCACCTGGCGGCCATCGCCGGGCGCATGGGTCTGGACATCGACCTGCACGCGCTCGACCGCATGGGCCGCGAGACGCCGGTGCTGCTCGACCTGAAGCCCTCGGGCCAGCACTACATGGAAGACTTCCACGCCGCGGGCGGCATGGCCACGCTGCTGCGCGAACTCAAGCCGCTGCTGCACCTGGACGTGCTCACGGTCACCGGCCGCACGCTCGGCGAGGAAATCGAACGCGCCGGGCCGGGCTTCAGGCAGGACGTGGTGCGGCCCGCGAGCCAGCCAATCTATCCGCAGGGCGGCATCGCGGTGCTGTGGGGCAACCTCGCGCCGGGCGGCGCGATCATCAAGCAGTCGGCTGCGGACCCGAAGCTCATGGAACACGAAGGCCGCGCCGTGGTGTTCGAGAACGCCGAGGACCTGGTGACGCGCATCGACAGCGATGCGCTCGACGTGACGGCCGACGACATCCTGGTGCTCAAGAACATCGGCCCCAAGGGCGCGCCCGGGATGCCCGAAGCCGGCTACATCCCCATTCCGCGCAAGCTCGCGCGGGCCGGCGTGAAGGACATCGTGCGCATCTCCGACGGGCGCATGAGCGGCACCGCCTTCGGCACCATCGTGCTGCACGTCACGCCGGAGTCGGCCATCGGCGGGCCGCTGGCCTATGTGCGCAGCGGCGACCGCATCCGGCTCAGCGTGGCGAAGCGCGAGATCTCGCTGCTGCTGTCCGACGACGAGCTCGCGCGCCGCGCGAAGGAAACGGCGGCGGTCGAACCGACCGCCGACCGGGGCTACAAGAAGCTCTTCCTGCAGACGGTGACGCAGGCGGACAAGGGCGTGGACTTCGACTTCCTGCGCCCGCCCCACACGGTCGGCAGGGTGCCGCGCTAACCGCAGACAGCTTTTGCCTCGGCCAGCAGCGCCTGCGCGAGCGCCGCGTGCGGTCCTTGCGCCGCCCAGATGAGCCCCACGCGCCGCACCGGCGCGCGCTCGGGCAACGGCACACGCGCGATCCTCATGCCGGCGCGCCACATCGGTGCCCAGTCGGGCAGCAGTGCCACGCCGAGGCCTTGCCCCACGAGCGCGGCGACGGCCATGAGGCTGTCGATCTCCAGCCGCTGTCGCACGCGGATGCCGTGGTCGCGCAGGTAGCGGTCAGCGAGCTGCCCGCCCAGTACCGAGCGGTCGTAGCGGATGAAGGGCTCGGCGGCCAGCAGCGCGTGCGCCGCGCGGTGCGCCATGGCTTCCGGTGCCACCACCACCAGCGGCTCTTCGAGCAGCGCCTCGAAGCTGCAGCCCTTGCCAACGGCGAACTGCGGCTCGACCACGATGGCTGCATCGAGTGCGCCGTTTGCGACCTGTCGGCACAGCTCCACCGAACTGCCAGGCGCGACGAACACCGAGAGATCGGGAAAGCGCGCGTAGAGGCGTTCCAGCACCGGCGGCAGCACGCCGGTGAGCGCCGAGATGAACACGCCCAGCCGCAGTTCGCCGAGAAAGACGCCGCCGTGGGTTGCGGCACGCAGGTCGCGTACATCGCGCAGCACGTTGCGCGCGCGGTCGAGCATCTTCAGGCCCGCCTCGGTGGGGCGCACCGAGCGGCCGGCGCGCTGCACCAGCGGCACGCCGATGTCGTCTTCCAGCGCCTTGACGCGTGCAGCGATCGCGGCGGGTGTGAGGGCGAGCCGCCGCGCCGCCTCGGCCATCGAGCCCAATTCGACCACGGCAACGAAGCTTTGCAGGTATCGCGTGTCCATGTGCCCGAATTTACGTGTGCATCCTCGGCGCGTGCCAGACCCAAAAAATTCTTTGTTCTGACAATGCCGCCTTCTTACCGTCCGGCGCGGCCCCTCTTCGACACTGCCACCCATGACGAACAGACTTCGCGGTGTGATCGCACCGGTGTTGACGCCCTTCGACGACAGGCTCGAACCCGACGTGGGCCGTTTCATCGCCCACAGCCGCTGGCTGGTGGACAGGCATGCCGGCCTCGCGATCTTCGGCACCAATTCGGAGGCTGCGTCGCTGTCGGTGGCCGAGCGCCTGGCGCTGACCGACGCGCTGCTGGAGGGCGGTGTGCCGGCCGCGAAGCTGATGCCTGGCACGGGCGCCTGCGCGCTGCCCGATGCGGTGGCGCTCACGCGCCACGCCAGCCGCATCGACGCCGCGGGCGTGCTGGTGCTGCCGCCTTTCTACTTCAAGGGCGTGTCCGACGATGGCGTGTTCGCCTACTACGCGGAGATCATCGAGCGGGTGGGCAGCGGCTGCGCGCCGCTCTACCTGTATCACATCCCGCAGATGAGCCAGGTGCCGATCACGCTGGGGCTCATCGAGCGGCTGCTGAAACGCTATCCCGGTGTCATTGCGGGCGCCAAGGATTCATCGGGCGACTGGCGCAATGCCAAAGCCATGATCGATCACTTCGCGGCCGCGGGGTTCGACGTGTTCCCGGCCAGCGAATCGCTGCTGAGCCAGGCCATGCCCATCGGCGGCGCGGGATGCATCAGCGCGACGGTGAACATGAACCCCGTGGGCATCCATCGGGTGTTCCAGGGCTGGCAAAGCGCCGAGACACCGGCCCTGCAGGCGAAGGCCGACGCGGTCCGCAAGATCTTCCAGGCAACGCCCATGATCCCGGCTATGAAGCATGTGGTTTCGCACTTTTCCGGCCACGCATCGTGGCGCACGGTGCGCCCACCTCTGGTTGCGCTCGATGAAGCCGCAGGCCGCGATGTGCTGGCGCAGCTGGATGCGGCGGGCTTCGACATGCCCAACTACCCCCGCTGATACGGATTCGCCTTCAACCGTCCAACGTCGTGGGTTCGCCTCGCCGTGCGACAGCACTGTCTTCGGCTTCCCGCCCAGTCATACGATTGAATGCAAACCGTATGAAACCTCCCGCAGCGGCGGGTGTGCAAGGCACGCGTCTTGCGGACTGCTCGCAGGCTCAGACGGTACCCAGCCCATCTCCCGAAAGAATCACGTCGGCCGCGCATTGAATATCCATCGCGAGGCCATTCCTCGCAGCCAGGCC
>Ga0081606_1000133_pt1 | contig 45346 bp, 47 predicted proteins | sample EareggfetidaYelm_FD_71127 | JGI IMG/M metagenome (GOLD analysis project Ga0081606, IMG submission 71127) | Earthworm egg capsule microbial community from the University of Washington, USA - E. fetida Yelm (SPADES assembly) (version 2) | ecosystem: Host-associated > Annelida > Reproductive system...
GCCACCCTCATCTCGATCAAACGCCCGGCGGTTTCCTCGGGGCGGTGCTGTGACTCAACACGCTACCCGCGTGAGCCGCCGCTGTCGATGATATTCAGCGACGTGTTCCGAATATGTGAGCAAATCTCACAAAGATTTTTGGGCGGGACCCCCGCACGGGCCATCCAGAACCCACACACAACGGTCGGATGATTTTATCGCAGCAGTTTGCGCACCTGTGCACGCAATACCGCCGAGTGTAGGGCACTCAGGTGTGTCACCAGCTCGAGCGCCCGCTCCCGCGCGGCATCCTGATTCTGACTCGAAGAACGACTGTGAGGGGCACTACGAATAGCACCGGCAACAACATCGGCCTCACGCTCGACCGAGTGTTTTATGATGCTCAGATGCCTCGGTTCCAGCCCGGATGCTTCGAGCCCGACAAGCGCGCGAAGCATCACGAGCGCCTCGTGGTCGTAGAACTCAGCCGCCACGATGAGCGACACGGCAATCGCGGCGTCCAAGAGCTCAGCGGAGGCGCCGCCGGCGCTCAGCAGATCGGCCCGATTCAGGCGGCGCGACGGTTCGGATACCGCAGCAGCGGTCAAGGTTGCGGGCCCAACCGGTATTGAGGCCGACGCCGACATTGGCACCGGTGTCGGCACCTGCACCTGCACCGAGTCAGCCTCGGCCAACTGTGCTCGAATGACCCGCAACGGCAGGTAGTAATCCCGTTGAAGGGTCAACACAGTGCTGAGGCGCTCGATGTCCGCCACGGAGTATTTTCGGTACCCTGATGTCGAACGGACGGGAAAAATCAACTCTTGTTCTTCCAGGAAACGGAGCTTTGACGGCGTAAGGTCAGGGAACTCCGACTGGAACCGGGCAAGCACCTGACCAATACTCAGCAGTCCGGTCGCGGTGGCACCCCGAGAGGACGGCAGGGGTTGGTCGGGAGCAGATACCCCCCGGGCAGGCACCGCCGAGCCAACCATTACGGCGTCGACAGGACAAGATCACGACGGGACGCGTAGAACGTCAACCGAAACTTGCCGATCTGCACCTCCGAGCCATCAACCAGCACCGCACTCTCGATGCGCGCGCCGTCAAAATAAGTGCCATTGAGAGAACTAAGGTCACGCACCTCAAAGGCCGTGCCGTGCCGAAGAAACTCTGCGTGTCTCCGAGAAACTGTGACATCGTCAAGGAATATATCGGCGTCGGGATGTCGCCCCACGAGGGTTGCATCGCTATCGAGCAAAAACCGGGCGCCTGCGTTAGGGCCACGGCGGACGATGAGCAGCGCCGAACCCGACGGCAGCGCCAGGATCGCCTCAACCTCATCAACAGCAACAGAGTGATCAATGGAGGCCAGCTGCGACCCCGTCTCGCGACTAAACCCGACCGTCGTGTCTTTCTCACCGATGACAGCATTCAGCGCAGTGTGTGTGGACTCAAATCCCTGCATCGGCACCCCTCTGGTGGATGTTCCGTCGTGTTAAACCGGCGCCCGATCACATCGGGGTCACGGCAGTCAGGTCGGTGGGCAATACCCGCTGCCCACGGCTTCGGCGTTGTCAGCCTCAAGCCTAACCGACGATGACGACTCAGCGAAAACTCCCGTGTTCAAGTTTGAAGTGCACCCGTGTTCAGGCCTGAAGTGCAAGACTGTGGTGGTGGTGTGATTCTGTGTGGTGGTGGCAGGTTGCTGCTGGTGTCGCCCAGCCGAAGCATTTTCGAGGTTGGTTGTTGATCTCGGTGATGATCTCTTGGGGTTCCTTGCGCCCGAACACTCGGCGGTCGTTAAATAAATACTTGCCGGGCGTTCATGGATAGACACCCGAAACGCATGCGCCCTTCTCGATCTGAACCCGCTCATCCAACGACACATAACCGTCATGTATACCCGTAGAAGCGCAACCCTTGACCCAGCGAACATGGACAACACCAAGCGTTGCGCTTCTGTCCTGAACACGGGACCGCACGTTTCATGAGGATCCTCTGAGAGGATGGACGGATGAGCCACTCCCATTTGAGCACCACCGCGGGCTGGCGAGAATGGGTCGCGCTCACCAATGTGGGTGTTCCGTGGGTGAAAGCGAAGCTCGACACCGGTGCCCGCAGCTCTGCCCTACACGCGTTCGATGTCGAAGAGTATGCCGTTGGCGGTGCCGCGTGGGTGCGCTTCGGGATCCGACCGTGGCAAGACTCAGAAGAGGATGCCCAGATCGTTGAACTGCCCGTTCACGATCGGAGAATCATCCGCAGTTCATCCGGCCACACCATGGAACGCATCGTTGTCCTGCTCGACATCACCCTGCTCGGGCGGAACATCACCGCAGAGGTATCACTGAGCAACCGAGACGAGATGGGATTTCGCATGCTCATCGGTCGAGAAGCACTACGACAGGGTTTTCTCGTCGACTCATCAGTATCATTTCTCGGTGGCCGTGCACCGCGCAGAGTGCGCCGAACAAACCGCGGGAAAACACAGCACACAAACCTGGAGCGGGTGTAACGGAACCGTCCGCAGCAGCGCAATCTGCCAGAGACGATCTGCGCCCTCTCCACGCGGGTAGTTCACACGCGCGAGGGTCGCAGCACCGGGTGGGTCGTACATTCTAGCGAGTCCAGGGGTAGTTCACACGCGCGAGGGTCGCAGTTGGTGCCTTCGCGAGCCATCCATGCGCTGACGGGGTAATTCACACACACGAGGGTCTCAGAACCATGGTGGTTATACCTATCAAGCACCGTGAGTTCCATCGTCCGGGCCAGGATCGGGCGAACTTTCCGCTGGTTCGCCCGCTTGCTCAATATTTTGGCTGATATCAAGATCCCGCACAATCTACGTTAATCAGAACACGTTCCGAGCAATACAACCAGCGAATCTCTGCCCACGTATCCACTGAAATCACCCACCTCACCTGAACCAGAGGGATCCATTCAGACTCAGTGTTACAGGGTTCGATCTACGTCGGTGTTAACAAACGTCCCGGGAAATGACAGCTGTGCACTCCTCTACCATCTCATTTCAGGGTGTCCACCCGAACAGGTTCAGCCTCGCATTGGGTGTGACGGCGGTGCAGTAGCAGTGTCAGTCCTGCGAGTAGGAATATTGTCACAGCTCCGAGCGGAATGATCGGAGTGACACCACTGCCCGCAAGCTCGTATGCCGCAGGGGCGGGATTGCCGTTCGCCGCCCCGACCGCAGCCGCATTCCCACGAGAATCCGCCCCCGCCGACGCCGACGCATTCGCATTCGCAACCGAAGACGACGACGCATCCGAAGACGCCACAGCAACAGCAGCAGCCCGCGACGCCGACGGAGTCGGAGTCGGTAGCGGCGATTGAGCGCAAGATCCCATCTCACTAGCCAGCACACCCGACCCCAACCCAGATACCAAGAACGCCACCCTCCCCAACAACAGGAAGAACAATCTTCCAACCCAGCTTCACCCTCATCCCAATACCGGACGATCCAGCGCCGCACACACTGCCGGGACACACCCGTGTACAGCTAAGCCGAGAGCTTTCAGCTGCACCCAAGCGAGCCAACGGCCCGAATCAAACTTTTGCGCTCCCGCGATGCTCTTTTAGTCACTCGCAAGCGGACCAACGGCCCGAACCCAGCGCAAAAGCACTGGCCACGCATCGGCGAATCGAGGATGCAGCGGGAAATCTATCACCCGCTCAATTGGGATCCAGCGTAGTTCGACGCTCTCGTGATCACGGACACACGGCAAAAACCGCACGGTCGCATCAGCAATGACGGTGGTGTACGACCAAAAACCAAGGTCGAGGACACTCGTTGACCGCACTCTAACGTGCTCGCCCCGGACGCCGGCTTCCTCTTCGGCTTCCCGCAGCGCGGCAGAAATTGATGATTCGTGTTCACAGCGGGCCCCACCGGGAATGCCCCAGGTGCCACCAAAATGGCTCCACTCCACCCGATGCTGCAGGAGAATCTCATTGTCGGGGCTCCGAAGAAGCAGCCCCGCGGCCCCGAACAGTCCCCAATACCGTTCTCCACCGGGACCGTGCACCCACACGTCCCCCGACCGTCCGGTGGATGATTCTCCCCCGGTTCGATCATTCACCGGACCAGAAATCGTCACGAGTTCCTCTTTGTGCTGCTCTTTCTCACAGCCATCATCCGCCGAACCGGGAATCGTCAGTGCCACCGCGTCACCTGCCATCTCCTGAGGGTAGCGCGTACACGATCGATACACTCGGGCACCTCGGCTGGAATAGTGGAGACTGCCACGGTGTTTGACAGGGCAGAGCCATCCACCTTACCGACATTGAGAGAGCAACAATTGATCACACCGACCGAAACCGCAATGACACCGACCGAAACCGCGATCCTCGCGGGAGGATGTTTCTGGGGCATGCAAGATCTTCTGCGCAAACGCCCCGGTGTCATCGCAACCCGCGTCGGGTATTCGGGCGGCGATGTGCCGAATGCGACCTATCGTCATCACGGCAGCCACGCAGAGGCGGTCGAAGTTGTATTTGACCCGAGCATTATCAGCTACCGCGAACTGCTCGAGTTTTTCTTCCAGATTCACGATCCGAGCACACAAGACCGACAGGGCAATGACACCGGTACCAGCTATCGGTCTGCGATTTTCACCACAAGTGTCGAACAAGATCGCATCGCCCGAAACATAATCAGAGATGTGGATGCCTCCGGCCTCTGGCCGGGACCGGTGGTCACCGAGGTCTCAGCTGCCGGCCCCTTTTGGGAAGCAGAGCCGGAGCACCAGGACTACCTCGAACGCATCCCCGACGGATATACCTGTCACCTCATCCGCCCGGACTGGCGATTGCCCCGCGCCCCCACCGTGCTCTTTGTCTGCGTGCACAACGCCGGTCGTTCGCAGATGGCGGCAGGATATCTCACCGCTCTCGCGGGAGACCGAATCACCGTGCTGTCTGCAGGTTCAGCACCTGCGGAGTCGCTCAATCCGATGGCGGTGCACGCAATGGCCGAAGACGGTATCGACATTCAGGCCAAGGTGCCGAAGATACTGACCCCCGAAGCCGTGCAGACCTCGGACGTAGTTATCACGATGGGATGCGGTGATGCCTGCCCGTACCATCCCGGCATCCGGTTTGAAGATTGGGTGCTGGATGACCCGGCCGGTCAGGGAATCGAAGCGGTACGAGCCATCCGCGACAACATTAAAGAGCGAGTGCAAGCGCTGATCGCCGAATTATTGCCGTAGCACCTTCGGGAATCTGCCACACTGGTGACTCCCGGAAGCAGGTACTCCACTGACGCCCACAATGGCAAAATACGCTGTCACCAGATGCCTCCCCGAAAGCAGGTACTCCGCGGTACGGTTTAACGGATGCTTCCCAACTCTGAAGATGACTCCCCGGAAGCAGGTACTCCGCCCCGAACCTCAGCCCCGACCTTGGCCGATATGCTTGAGGGGTCGCCTGCGGCCCACCCGATCATCCAGGGCATCCCACACTTTGTCCGATATGCTCGAGGGGTTGTCGCTTGGCGATAGCGGGCTGTGGCGCAGCTTGGTAGCGCACTTGACTGGGGGTCAAGGGGTCGCAGGTTCAAATCCTGTCAGCCCGACTGCCGAGGCTAGGAATCTCAAGAGTTTCCGAGTCTCGGAAGGTTCGTAGATTTGATCTACCCGCCATTTAGTGTTCGTGCCGGTAGGTCGTGGGTGGTGGGTGGGGTGGGTGTTCCGGCGGTGTCGGGTTCGGGTTTCTTGGATGAGGTACCGGGTGGTGATGGTCGTGTCGGTGAGGGTGGTGAGTGTGTTGATCACGCGGGTGTGGGCTTTGGTGCGGGTTTGGAGTTTCTGGAACGCGTGAGTGTGTCAGGGGTTGGTGTGTTTCACGATCCAGCGGGTGCTGGTTTGTAGGGGGTGTGCTCTTCTTGTTGATCATTCATGTGCGGCCGAGGGTGTTCAGCAGGTTGTGGGTTTTGTTGGAGTTGTAGTCGGTGTTCAGGTGCGCGGTGATCTGTTCGGGCAGGTTGAGCCTGAACTGGTCTAGCTTGTCTAGGGTCGGGGCTGGCAGGGGCGAGGTGTGATAGTTCGCTCTGGCGATCACGCACTCCGGTGGGATCTGGTTCCCCTCGACCAGGAGGGAGCGCTTTGTGCTCTGCTTGCCGTGGTCTGCCGGGGATTTGTTGGCAGCTTCGTCTCCGTAGGGTGCTTTCATGATGCATCCGTCCACTGCCAGATTGGCTGGTTTGAGGTTGATCATCTTGTCGTAGGAGTCGAGGCGGGTCTGTTCGAGCTCGGTGAAGATCCTCGCAGTGATCCACTCGTCGCGTCGGCGCCGGATCGTGGTCGCCGAGCACGTGCTGTCGGCGATCTTCTCGTACGCGGCGCCGAGCACGAGCACCTGGATCAGCTTGTCGAAAATGATCCGATCGGAAACTCGCGGCCGGTGACAGCCCAGCGGATACTCATCCATGACCGGCGAGATGAGCGCTTCGAACTGGTACCAGATCGATTCAATGATCGATGATGAAACAGCGAGCACGAAGCATCCTGGAAACCAACTGACTCTTCACAAATCATGGTCAACAAACCTCGTACCCGCACCGCCCCAACACCATACGATCCAACGCCTATCAGCGCGACCTCTTAGGGCGAGCTTTCAAATTGAATTTGTCGACATCAGCGGGGTTCGCCGGAAGAATATGACTGAGGGAGCTCAGACGGATCATTGTCGCCACTTTCTCAATTGGACTTGGTAGCGCGAAGCGGAGGCTGGGCAATGACAGAAATCGACGTGTGGTGGCCACAACTAAACCGAGAAATTCGATCCTGGGTCATAAACAACATCTTCTCGCCGCTCGCACCGTACACATTGAGTGAGATCGAGCGCCTCGGCGGCCCGAGCGCTGGCGACGACTTCTGGAAGCGCGAGAGCGACGGCGGAAGATACCTACCCGCCGAAGCCCGCCAATGGATCATCCGCCATCCTGACCACGACGAACTTAGCCGACCGCAAAAACCGGACCCCCGCGCCGCCTACTTCAAAAGAAGCTGGCCACGACGATGACCGCAGAAACCGGGACGACCGTGAACCGCACGACGACGAATTCCTCTGCCAGCGTTTTTGAACACGAAGGACTGCTCTGGAAATCCAAACCGGAAACCACAAGTGCCTTCACACAGCTCCTAGAAGCACGAAGCACGTTGCGCGAAATCACCAAGGACTCCCTTTGGAGTCCATGGGTCCGAGAGGAACGGGAAGAAGAATCCGATGCGGCGCTCGCCGTAATGGAGCAGTGGACTCGAGCTGAGCCAGGGTTCCGCCAGATGACTGAACAGGAGGTCGACGAGATGCTCGCCGAGTCGGATCGTCGGTCTGCAGCGGCGCACGCAGCTGACGTCGAACGGTGGGAGCGTGATCGACAGCGATATGACCCGGAGCGTGAGTCGGCACGCCTGGCGCTGCTCGAACGCAGCTCACGTCTCAAATTTGTAACAGAGGAATTGGCGCGTTACGGCGCGATGGATTCGTCGCGGTCTTCTGGATGGGCATGGCGCATCGCTGAGCTCCAACAAGAGGCAGAGAAGCTTCCTCCCGAGATTGAGCGCGGCAACAGGCGATGGTTGGCGACCCCGAAGATGTTGTGGACGCTTACGGGCGTCTTCCTCGGGATCGCCGATCGACCACCCTCCTCTACTATCAACTCGATCGAGAGCGCGATATCCGCGAGCTTCGGGAACGGGTGCCGGCACTCCGAACGAAGCTGAAGTCCACGATCGACAGAAGCGAGCGTTCTAGCCTGCGCGCCAAACTCCAGGTCAAAGAGCACACCCTCGGGAAGCTCCTCGCAGTGCCTCCGCTCAGTCCTGACGAGATGTGCTCAGAATGCGCGACACCGGCCTCAAAGCATGGCTGGGTTAGTCCGCCCTACGATTCGCCTTGCCCGGCGTGGCCCGGGTGGGGCGCACGCCTTGAGAAAGTCCGGCAGATGATGTTGGAGGCGGTTGAGCGATCTCAGCCACAAGAACCTGACCCGCCTAAGCCACAACCCCTTGCGGTATTACCCTCGGGGCTGGCCATCGCCGAGGCCATTGAGCAACTTACGAAGCTGCAGGCAGACTACCCAGATGTAGTAGTCAAACGTGGCCGGGCCAACCGATGGGAGTTGTGGCCCGCTGGCCCGGAGCTGTAGGTGGCGCGGCATCATTTCAATGTTCAGCAAAATAGGGTATTCCGTCACGTCCGGAAACCGGCTATTATCTGAACATGGTTGAGATGAGTGAAGGGTCGCAGCCTCCTCACACGGAGGCGGAGCTGCATATCTGGCGAAGGATAATCGAAGGACCGTCGCAGCCTCCTCGCACGGAGGCGGATATAGTCGCGGCCGGAATGGCAATGCTCCGGGATCGACTTCCCTCGGATTGGTTACTCACCGAAGCTGCAGTTGATCGAGGAGACTCTGGCGCAGATGCAACCTTTACGCTGCGTTCCCCAGACGGAGGAGCGCTTCAGGTGGTCGTAGAAGCAAAATGGTTGCTGGAAGTAAGAGATGTGCCCCGGATTCGGGAGCGGCTCGACAAATTCATCGAACGCCAACCTGCAACCATTGGGCTAGTCGCGGCCCGGTACTTGACAAAATCTACGCGCGAGAGTCTAGCGAATGCTGGACTCTCATATGTTGACGCCACAGGGAATCTACTGATGCGCACCCAGTCGCCTGCAGTATTTATCTCCGACAGGGGGGCCGATAATGACCCCTGGCGTGGACCAGGCCGCCCTCGGGGGACCTTGAAGGGAGAGCCAGCAGCCAAGGTCGTACGTGCATTGCTGGACCTCCATGGACCGTGGAAAATCAGCGACCTAGTGAAGGCATCGGAATCCTCCACGGGGTCGGTCTACCGCGTCGTCGAGTTCCTAAAATCCGAAGCGCTGGCTACCAGAGAAGACGGTGGGCTGATCACGGTCCCTGACTGGCCCGCCTTGCTGCGCCGGTGGAGTGACGACTACCAGTTCCTGCGTACGAACACCGTCACCCAGTGGATCGCACCACGTGGGATTGAGTCCCTGCTCGAACGGGTTCGGAAATGCGAAATGCGCGATTACGCGGTAACAGGATCAATCGCAGCCGCCACCTGGGCACCCTATGCACCGGTCAGGTCGGCCATGATCTACAGTCCGAACCCTGAGCGCGCCGCCGAAGCCTGGGGATTGCACGCGACCGATACCGGGGCAAACGTCATCTTGGCCAGGCCGACATACGACGTCTTGGTTGAGCGCGCAATCGATAGACCAGACGACCTTCGTATTGCAGCACCGGTACAGGTCGCTGTCGACCTCATGACTGGTCCAGGGCGTGCACCATCGGAGGCCGAAGAACTAGTGGAATGGATGAAAAGCAATGAACAGCTCTGGCGATGAAGCTGCGGACCTGCTGGTCCGAGCCCGCTCTGTTCTTCTCGACGCCCTCGACGGGTTGCGCGATCACATCGACGCAATCATCGTGATTGGCGCACAAGCGGTGTACCTCCGATCAGGAGGGATCGATGTCGCGCTCGCAGAAGCAACGAAGGACAGCGATGTCGCCGTTGATCCCCGCTTGCTCGCAGATGATCCACGGCTCGAAGCCGCGATGCGGGCCGCCGGGTTTTTGCCATCGGTGAACGGCCAGCCTGGGGCGTGGATAAGTCTGGACGGCATCCCCGTCGATCTCATGGTGCCCGAAAGCCTGGCCGGCGCTGGCACTCGCGGCGCGCGCATTCCTCCACACGATGCGAGGGCAACCCGACGAGCCAGAGGTTTGGAGGCAACGCTCGTTGACTTCGACGAGATGGAAGTAGCAGCACTCGATCCCGACGATCACCGAATCGTCAGGGTTAAGGTCGCAGGTGCAGCAGCACTCCTCGTCGCAAAACTCCACAAGATCGCAGAACGAGTTGATACTCCTCGTCGTCTCATTGACAAGGACGCTCACGACGCGTATCGCATCCTGCGAGCGATTGAAACGGACGTCCTTAGCTTGGCGTTCACACGTCTTCTGGTCGACGAGCTCAGTGGGGGCGCCACTCGAGAAGCTTTGGTTTACCTTGCAGAACTCTTCGCTGCTGGACCCGAGGCGACCGGGGCCATGATGGCGGGCAGAGCGGAAGAAGCAGTGGGAGACCCTGCACAGGTCTCAGCTGCCGTCGCAATTCTCTCCGTCGACTTGCTCGACGCGCTCGGCGAAGGATAACTACACATGGATCAGGACTTTGGCCACCCGCGTTTGCGGGGCGGAAGCTCATCTCAAACTGCGGCACGGCTTCTAATCCTTTTGGACGTGCCTGGAATGCCTGTTGGAGATCCACCCCCTGTGCCTGGAGCGGTGCGAGCGATCTCATCCCTCACTCGGCTTGAGAAGCTTGATTTCTGGATGCGTAATCCTGACTACCTTGCGGATGAGCTTCTGACTGACCACCTCGAGGGACAGCTTCCACGCCAAGCAATTGAGGTGCACGTCAGTCGAATGCTGAGCGTAGCCGCCACAGGCCACCACTATCCAATGATCCGCTTCAAGTACGGAGCGTATGAACAAGTAGATGATGCACTTGCAAAGTTGAAATCAACCGGCCTCATCGAACACCGTCGTTCAGCTGACGCTGGCGACCGTGCCCGACGCGACTATTTCCTACTCGAAGAAGGTGAGCATGTTGTCGCCCAAATGCGAACCGCGCTGCCGCAGTTGCAGTGGTACGACGATCAAGCTGAAGCAATTGCGCTTCTTGCCGAAGCAGCGATGGGTTCTACTGCGCGGCAACGCCAATATGAGCAGCCTGAGTACCGGGGGGCGAGGATCGGCACTGAAATCCCGGCGATTTTCGAACGAGTGGCGGAACGCGCGCGTGAGCTTATTTTCAATATCGAGTCCGTGAGTGGCGAGGGGGAAGAACAATGAACGCAGCTGATAACTGGTACCAAGAGGTCGCGACCCTCAGCGGCGAAAGTAGTGAGGTTGCTCGGGAAATCCTGGAGCAGGAGCGGATTCCGGCACAGCGCGTGCTCCCGGCCCGGCGTCGCCTCCGCGTCGAGGCAGTCCACTTCTCTGGCTTGAAAAACCTTGCCCACCGGGATGGAGAAGATGAGCGCGTACGGGAAGCTTTTAGCTTTACTCACGAGCTCACTCACGCCATTACGGTGTTCTTAACGCGGGCAAGGAACGACGCCGGGAAGTCCACGGTCTTGGACGTGATTCTTTGAGGAACGAGCGGACTTGCCGGTGACGTCCGTGCATGGATGCGTCAAGCTTCTGTCCAATTCAGCATTGATGGAACATCTTACGTTGTGTGGTGGCGCATGGACGAGAAAGTCCCGAGCGGTCAAATCGTCACTCTCCGGGGAGCTCAGAACCTCGATTGGCGGCGAGTTAATGATGAAGCACTGCGCGAAGCAGAGGATAGAGGTGTCCGACGGTGAGGTACCTGCCGAGCGGCCGATGACAAGAGTGATCGAAGAGGCAATCAATGCGGGCGCATTCGTTGCCGGGGTGTTCGTCGACGATGAAAGTTTCAAACGGACAATCGCGAATCTCATGAGCTCAGCACTCGGGTTTGAGGAGACTGAAGCCTGGGCTAAGCACTCCAATGCTTCGGAAACATCGGATGGACATCTCGTCACTCACGGATGGCCATTGTGGTCTCAGGCATTGGCTATCTCGGACAAGCCGATCAAGGTGACTATTGGTGATGAAGCGCAGGCGTCCCAACTCGTGCTGCAGATGTACCTCGGTACAGCATGGGGGCCAGCGGCTCTCGCGGCCAAAGCTCGCAGGTTAGCGATCGAAAGCCAGATTGCCTCGCTCAAGCGCCGTCAGTCGAACGACGAACGTGACCGCGACGAAACCGTAGCCGCTTTGCAGAGCGAATTAGCCGAGCTAGAAGCAGAGCAAGAAACGCTGTCATGGGTCGACGAACTGGACAAGCTCGAGGAGCTGGTCTCAGATGCGCGAGGAACTGCGCAAGAGCTGGCGAAGGCGGAGTCGGACTACTTGGTCGCAGCCCGGCTCTACGGGCAGTTGGAACGTGATTTGGTGGATGCTCAAGCTGACGAAGTAGCACTCGAAGAGGCTGCGGCAACTAAAGGTTCTGGCATTCGCTGAAACCATCGTGCTGCCCTCGGTGTGATGCAGTAGTTGATGAGAATCGGTGGAAGAAGGAGCGTGACGGGCAATGCTCGCTATGCGATTCCGATATTTCAGAGATTGCCGAGCCCTCGCCAGTCGAGTTTTCCAATGCGGAAGCCTACGCAGATGAATCAGATGATATGACTGATGATCGCTCGGCCATACGGGAGCGAATTGTCGCGGTGACGGAGGCGCGAGACACTGCCTCTGACGTGCTCGACGCAGCGACGGATGAACGGAAGCGAGCAACTGGCGCCCACCGTGTTGCTACTGAAGCTATCGGGACTAGCGATATTGACGTGGCCCGTCCGCGGCGTATCGAAATGGAAATTGCTACTCTTCGGGGGCGTATCGAGGAGCGTTCACGTGTTTCTGTTGCGCCCACGGAGTTGACTGAGAGAGAACAAGTTGTCTCGGTTTTGAAGGCCGCAGAGCAAATTGCGAAAGTGCGCAGCGACAAGGAACGTACTGAACTTCTAAATTTAGTCAGCACTGACATCACTGAGCTCGGACAGGCTTTGGGATTCGCGCAGCTTGAATCCGCTAAGTTCCAAGCGAACTGCCATCTTCCCGTCGTTAAAGGTGGTGAGCCGGTCAACTTTGGTTCTCTAGCACGCGGGGAGATGATCGCGGAGGCACTTCCCCCTGACGCCGTTCGATTTGCGCGTAAATCAGACGATTACATGTGGTGATGGGTCATGGCCTGAAGTGGCAATCGAGTAATGGAGAAGGAAGGACAAAAAGATGGGGCAGCCTCTTGATACCCTGCGCCGTTGGGAGGATTCCAATCTTCCAACCTTCGACCAGCTTGGAGGGGAAGCCGCGATCTTTGCTGAGCGCGACGAGATCCTTGCGTGTGACGCCGCGAGAGTAGTTGGGGTCCTCTGTGCCAGCTGGGCACAGATCGACTCGAAAACAGACGCAATTGAGTTCCTCATGCAGACAGTCAAGACCGACGATGTCTACGATGCAGATGATGTTCTCGACGTCATCTTGACAAGTGAACTCGCCCTACCCGACCTTGCGGAACCGCTCACCAACTTCCTGCGGGAAGCATCCTGCCGTGAAGGAATTCTGGGGGATATCGCTAGCCAAGGTTGGACTCGGCTCGCACTTGGTGAATGGTGTAGCGGGTTGGAACTCCGCGGTCATCTGGCGCATCGGGCCAAAAGTGCGAGCGTTGGTCGCGGGGAAACAACTGGACGAGATGCCGGCGTGGCTGTTGTTGCTGCGTGCGAGCGTTGGTCGCGGGGAAACAACCATCTATTTTGTGCGCTCAGTCGGAGCTGCCCTCCACAGGTGGAACGACGACGAGCTCGCGGCAACGATGCGCGCGCTTGGCCTCCTAGACGGGTATGAGGCGGATGCCGCCTTCGAACTCGGAATGCACTACGTAGGTCGAGCACTTTCAGCAGAGACGCATACCCAAGCAATAGAACAGCTCCGCACTGCCGTCGAACATCTCAGTAAGGCCGAGTACCTTGATAACCGTAAGGATGCCAAAGCGTTTCTTGCAGCGATCGGGCCACTCCTGGGATACGCGGAGGGCAAGCCGGTCTCACAAGACGTTGTCGCTGAGGTTCGTGGAACCATCAACGACTACCTAATCGGGTATAATGAGGTCTTGGGCGACACTGGCGGCAAGGACGTGCAGATACTAGCGACGGATGGGCCGAACTTGTTGCACTGCTGGCAGATGCGTCTACCAGCAGCGACCCCGACTGGTTTGACCCATCGGCAGTTCTCGAAGCGGCAGCAAAGGTATACACCACTCACGTCACAGTTGAATTGGTCGTCCGCGAGAACGCCGCTCCTGATAGGGCGAACGGCCGCGGACTCGCAGCGCTGGTGCGGCCGGCCATCATCTCTGCTTTCGTCACTAAGCCCCCCCAGCCTGCAGTTCATAGGGCATTGGCTGGACGCGGCTAAGGCGCATGGGAACGGGGACGCTCAGCTGATTGCCGCTGTCGAACTGCTTCAGGCCGATGTCTTCACGAGTGGCAACTCCCACCCAAAAGCTAATGGCGGGGACGGGCCGTCGTCTGTTTCTGCCATTCCCTCGCCCCTCGTGGAGGGCCACGATCAGTTTCTTGAGCTCTACTCGAGCGTGAATGCCCCGCTCCCCTTGGCGTGGGACAACGTGGTTCGGCGAATCATCGACGAAATTGAAGAAATTAGGCCAGAAGAGGCCGCCGCGGTACGAAGCGAACCTGCCGCACTCGTGGTTCACCTCGTTCGATTCGTCGCCCATCACATCAATCTTCGCCAATCGGGTGAGCGAAAGAAACCTTGGCTCGGAGTAAGTGCAGACTTCCCGAAGGAGCACGCGCTTTCAGAGACTCTACATGAATGGTTAGCTGCCTCCGGTGTCGATGCAACCATCGAGCGAGTGAACACGGCCGGAGGCGACGTCGACCTTGAGGTTAGATTTAGGTTTGGTAGTTTCTACATCGAGGTTAAGCGTGTTCTGCATAAGAGTTCGTGCCGGTAGGTCGTGGGTGGTGGGTGGGGTGGGTGTTCCGGTGGTGTCGGGTTCGGGTTTCTTGGATGAGGTGTCGGGTGGTGATGGTCGTGTCGGTGAGGGTGGTGAGCGTGTTGATCACGCGGGCGTGGGCTTTGGTGCGGATTTGGAGTTTCTGGAACGCGTGAGTGTGTCAGGGGTTGGTGTGTTTCACGATCCGGCGGGTGTTGGTTTGTGGGGGTGTGCTCTTCTTGCTGATCATTCATGTGCGGCCGAGGGTGTTCAGCAGGTTGTGGGTTTTGTCGGAGTCGTAGTCGGTGTCCAGGTGCGCGGTGATCTGTTCGGGCAGGTTGAGCCCGAACCGGTCCAGCTTGTCTAGGGTCGAAGCCAGCAGGGGCGAGGTGTGACAGTTCGCTCTGGCGATCACGCACCCCAGCGGGATCCCGTTCCCCTCGACCAGGAGGGAGCGCTTCGTGCTCTGCTTGCCGTGGTCTACCGGGGATCTGCTGGCAGCTTCGTCTCCGCAGGGTGCTTTCACGATGCATCCATCCACTGCCAGATCGGCCAGTTCGAGGCTGATCATCTTGTCGTAGGAGTCGAGGCAGGTCTGTTCGAGCTCGGTGAAGATCCTCGCAGCGATCCACTCGTCGCGTCGGCGTCGGCGCCGGATCGTGGTCGCCGAACACGTGCTGTCGGCGATCTTCTCGTACGCGGCGCCGAGCACGAGCACCTGGATCAGCTTGTCAAAGATGATCCGATCGGAAACTCGCGGTCGGTGACAACCCAGCGGATACTCATCCATAACGGACGGGATGAACGCTTCAAACTGGTACCAGATCGATTCAATGATCGATGATGAAACAGCGAGCACGAAGCATCCTGGAAACCAACTGACTCTTCACAAATCATGGCTAACAAACCTCGCGCCCACACCACATCAACGCCACACGATCCAACGCCTATCAGCGCGACCTCTAAGGTGCAGGGCATCGACGGGAAATGGCGCACCCTGGACTCACGCACTCTGCACCAGGCCACGGTCGCATTGTCCGCGTCCTACAACGCTTTCCTCGCCGACCACGCGGCCCGGCTGCTCGGTGTCTCGTGGGTGCCAGTTGAGCGTCGTAACAGCCAGTTCACCGGCTGGGAGATCGACGGCGTGCCGACCGAGCTGGTGGCGGAGTTCTCCCGCCGCACCCTCGGCGTCGACGGCGGCGAGGGAATCGAGGACGCGGCCCGGCGGCTGATCGACCAGTATCGGGCCAAGCACGGCCGGTCCCCTTCCGCGAACGTGGAGGCGAAGCTGCGGCGGCAGGCGACGTTGGAGACGCGGCCGGACAAGGAGCTGCGCTCGCTGGCGGAGCTAACCGCCGACTGGCGGCAGCGTGCCACGGCGACGCTCGGGCAGGACGCGATAATCTGGGCGCGGGAGCTGCTGGCGCATCTGCTGGCCGACGCGATCCTGCGCGCTGACGACGTGCCGCTGGAACAGGTGCATGACCTGGCCGCGGTGGTGCTGATGGAGGTCGGCAACCGGCGTGCGACCTGGGGCCGCTACAACCTGCACGCCGAGGCCGCCCGGCAGACGATGGGCCTGCGGTTCGCCACCGCTGAGGACCGCGAGGCGGTCATCGGCGCGATCGTGGCGCACGCCGAGGCCGAGTCGGTGCGGCTATGACCGGCTCGTGCCGGCCATGTTCGTGAACCCGGATGGAACGCACTGGTTCCGCAGAGCCGATACTGCTGCGTACACCAGCCGGGACGTGCTCGACGCCGAAACCCGCCTACTCGAGCACACCGCCGACACTAGCGGGGCCCGGCTCCCGCTGCGGCTCGTGCATCGGCATACGTCCCGGCCGATCCGCGACGTGAAGCTCGCGGACGACCAGGCCGCCGCGATCCTGACCCTCGCCACCTCCGGCCGCGTGCTCGACGTGCTCGTGGGACCGGCCGGCACTGGGAAGACCACGGCACGGTGTCGACACGAAGACGATCACCTTGTCGTGCGGCAAGCTGACGACGGGCGCCACCGTCCCGCAATGGTCGTCGATCCTCACGCTCCGTAACCTCAAGTCGCCGGAGACCTACTTCCAGGCCGCATTTCGAGTGCAGTCGCCATGGTCCATCAAAAATCCGAACGGCGACGACCCGAACACCGAAGAAGTGCTCAAGCCGGTCTGCTTCGTCTTCGACTTCGCCCCGACCCGCGCGCTGCTACAACTCTCCGACTACGGCATCGGTCTATCGCCGGACGAGCCGAACCCGGAGTGCGCCGTCGAGGACCTCGTCGCCTTCCTCCCCGTGCTCGCTTACGACGGCGCGAACATGACCCAGGTCGACGCCGGCGGCATCCTCGACATCGCGCTGGCCGGCACCTCGGCCACGCTGCTCGCCCGCAAGTGGGAGTCGGCGATCCTCGTCAACGCCGACAATGAATACGCTCAAGAAGATCATGGGCAGCGAACGAGCGATGGCCGCAGTGATGAACATCGAGGGCTTCCGCTCTCTCGGCAGCGATGTCTTCGAGACCGTCGTCAACAAGCCCGAACTGGTCAAGGGCACCAAGAAGGCGAAGGGCGATGATCTCACCCCGAAGGAGAAGAAGGAACTCTCCGACGAGGAGAAGGAATACAAGTCCAGACGGAAGCAGATCCAGGAGAAGTTGATCAAGTTCGCGACGCGCATCCCCGCATTCATGTACCTGACCGACTACCGCGAGAACACCCTCAAGGACGTCATCACCAAGCTCGAGCCCGGACTCTTCCGAGCGGTGACCGGTTTGACTGTCGAGGACTTCGACCTGCTCGTCTCCCTCGGCATCTTCAGCGCCGCCCACATGAACCAAGCGGTGTTCGCGTTCCGGCGGTACGAAGACGCTTCGCCCTCATACACCGGCATCGAGTCGCACGCAGGGCTGCGGCACTACGGGCTCTACGACACCGTCGTGGCGTTGGGCTCAGAGTAAGCGGTGAAACATGACAGACCCAGCAGCAATTGGCGAACAGGAGCAACGGCGGATGCGGGTCGCCGAGGGGCTCAAAGCGCGTAGCGAGCGTCTCACCGGAATGTATCTTGCCGCCCTTCGGGAACTTGATTCGAATGCGGATGCCGGTGGCGAGACTGCGCGCGTTTCGATCATCTGCCATTGCATGCGCGAACTCATGAACGGGCTCCCCGCTGTGATGGCGGCAAGCGCTGTCCCGCGGCCCAAACCAAGCTCAAGCTCGTTGGTGGCGAAGCTCCCCGACATCTTGACGGAGCATCCACAGCTCGACCTTCGAGCCCAGCAGGCGAACGTGCCGGTCCCCACCCAAGTTGCCTCGATGATCGCTGATCTCGTGGAAGCGGCAGTAAAAGAGCGTGGTCTCAACGTCGCCAACGCCGCAACACTCCTGACGGACGGGACCGATCCGGCGCACCCGCTGCTCGGCCAATGGAAAGCAGCTCAGGGCTTCTTCGCCGAGTGGGTGCACCTCGATCGAAATGCGGACGGAGCGCGGGAGCTTCCAACTGACGTGGAAATCGTCGCCCACATTCGGGTCGTTGAGGACGTGATCGAGTTCCGCAGCAACTTGTTCTTCACGAACCTCAGCGCCGTCGAGGATCTCCTGGAGCTTGCCAATGCGCAGGAAGACGGGTCCGGCCGCATGACCACCTACACCCGCCCTACTGAGGAACAGGTCCGCGAAGCACTTCGCCGCATCCCAACCCTACAGTTGCGACGCGCGTTCTATGAAGGTCTGAAGAATCCGCTCTGGCTGGCACCGCTCAAGAACGAAGGCGCCTTCCGCAACCCTCCGCCGCGAGTGACGATGGATGACGGCTCCACAGGCGACCCGCACTGGCCCGAGACCGAGTACGTCGTGCGTGTAGCCGGCGATGCGCCCGCGGACGCTGTTGACATCCTGATTGATCTGAAGGACAGCGACAACGCCTGGGTGCGGCGTGCGCTCTTCGCCGTAGGCGCGGCAGTCCCGGCTTCGGAGGCTGCGCGCCTGAAGCCCGTGCTGAAAGCGTGGATCGGTTCAGGATTCGGGTGGCGGACTGATCCCCGTAAGATGGTCAGCTTCGCGGTGAATCTCATCACCGGTGGGGAGCAACAGACCGGTGAGTGGGTAGCCAACGTACTCTTCCGTCCCGGAGTGCGCGAGGACTCGCGCAAGCCGGACCTTGTACTCGAGGAGTACTGGTATGAGGCAGGCCTGCCTCAAGTGGTAGAGGTGCTGGGGCCGGCCGGGCTGCCTATGGTGCTGGCCTGGCTCGTCGAGTACGAGAAAGCTGCTGGACAGATGGATGGCTGGTCTCTCTCTCGTCCGAGCATCCGAGAACGCCGAGGCATGTATCAGGACGTCGAAGGCGCACTGATCGACGCAGTTCGTGACCTCGCAATAGAGCGGACGAAGATCGATCCGCTCGACACAGTGTCGCGGCTGCTTGCCGTGAACCCGATGCTTGCCCGCCGCATAGCAATGTTCGCGGTGACCGATGCGCTCGCCCAAACGGAAGCTGGCGCCCAACGAGAAGATGGCCTCGTCGCTGCCGCAAGTCAGCTGCTGTTCGATCCACCTCCGAACGACGAACGCTGCCGGGTCGAGTTTGGTGAGCTGGCCCGCGAGGTCGCACGCCATGCGCCAGCAACCCTGGACCCTATGGTCAATTTCATCGCTGGAGGGCCGGAACCCAGCCCGAGCGAGCTTCGGTGCAACTCCGCAGAGATGAATCGGAAACCGACACCGACGCGCGCGTTGCGGAGTATACGGAGCGCTGGGAACATAGCTGGCTTACATCAGTAGGTGCGTCCGCTCTTCCCGCGGTACTTGCGCGACGGTTGGCCGAACTCAACGATCGGCTTGGGGTCATCGAAGACCCTCTCCACCCACCGTTCACGATCACAAGTTCGAACGGGCCGAACAGCCCGCTGACGCAGGACGAGATGGCCGCGATGAGTCCCGAGGAGCTTGTCGCGCACCTCGAAAGCTGGCACGATCTCGGCGACGGCTGGAGCCCCGAGCCGTCTCATGAAGGTCAAGCTCGCGAGTTGACGTCGCTCATCACCGCCAATCCCCAAACCATCGCGGGCATTACGGGTCTTGTGAGGCGACTGCACCCGACCTACTTGCGAGCGATCCTGCGAGCATGGGAAGCCGCATTCAAAGCGAGCCTCGAGCTCGATTGGATCCAAGTTGAGGAGAGCGTGCGCGATGTACTCGCTCACGGCGACGAACTTGACTTCCCCCGCGAGGGCGGGGATATGGACGACGACCCTGACTTCACGGGGGCGAAACAGGCTGCCGTTGGCCTGCTCAATGAACTCGTGAAGAGGTCTGAACCCTCGCGCGTGCCCTCGGAAAATCTACAACAGCTCGCGGACCTGCTGATCGACCTTGCATCAGGCAATGAGGCATGGGCTGCATATGCGGCGGCGGATCGCGAAAACGGGATGGACCCACTAACTCTGTCGCTGAACTGGCGGCGGCCGATCCGTATCCGTGGCCTGGCTGCCCTAGTTGGCTATGGCCCCACTGCTCCATGGTGCGACCGCGCACGCGCGGCACTTCTGAGGGAGCTCGAAAGACCGGACTCACGAGGGGCGTCCCATGCGGTGATCGGTGAGAATCTCAGCAGACTGTTGAATGCTGACGAGGCATGGACCGAGCTACATATCTCCAGTTGGTTCGGTGGTGCCGACGGGATAACCAGGGGCCAGCAGATCGCTCTGTCAACGGCGATGGCCATCCACCACTACCACCGAACCTTGTTCGGACTTCTCACCCCTTCCATGCTGGCCGCGTTGGCTCTGACGGAGCCCATTGCGGACGGTTGGCAGCGCCACAACTCGACCCCGATACAACGGATCGGTGAATGGGTCGTCAAGGCGCTGGTCTATGGTCATGTTGGATGGGACGACCCGGTCGTTGCTGGGTTCTTTTCATCGGTGGATGCAGCTGAGCGCGGTGCGGCACTCGGCCATGTCGCATGGGAGTTCATGCATGACAAGACCGTGGATGACAGCATTCGAGATAGGTTCGCCGATATTTGGGATACTCGGATTGCCCATGTCGAGTCGAATAGCTCTGACTCCGCAGAACTCCGAGAGTTCTATTGGGTTGTTCGGAGCGGGAAGTTCGACGCAGTGTGGTGGTTGCCGCGTCTCAAACGATCGCTGGAGCTCGACCCTGAGCTTGCGACGCAGAGGTACATGATTAGCAAGGGCACCGCTAGTGCTGCCGATGTAGATGCGCGTACGGCGCTTGAAGTCACCAAACTACTTAGCGGCACGCGGCAGGCACCGGGGCTGGCGCCGCATGATCTGTCTCGCAACGCGGTTCCAATGGTGATCGCCCGGGCAATCTCCGCTGACGACGACCAGCTGAATGCCGATGCGACAGCATTCATGAACGAGCTGGGTGAAACTGGCTATCTTGAGCTTGGAAAGCAGGTGCAAGCGGTTCTCGATGGGTTTGTCACGCAGCAGGATGTCCTTGAGTAGCTGACCGCGTAGAATGGTTTTCACCATGAGCACCGCGCAGGATCGTCGTCAGGCAGCGAGCGAGTCGCTGTCTCGTTGGCGTGCCCGCAGCGCGGAGGACAAGCGCGTGGTTCGCCGGAGCGTCGTGATCGACCGTGTGGTCAGCAGCATGGCGATGGAGAACGAGCCGGTTTCGCGCGCATGGGTCCAGCAGGCGAAGCAGACGAGAGCCTGACCCGGCGGTTCGCCACCACGCAAGGCGAACTGGCCTACGCGCAGCTCGCCAACGCGATCGCTCCGTACCTCGCTGCGCTACTGGACCGGATCACCGATGGCAACTATCTGAATCAGCCGTTCACTGACGAGCTGGTAAAGCATTTCCATCGCGCGATCATCGGGGAGCTGCTGCCGGACATCGCGGGGAAGTGGCGACGAGAGCCCGTCCAGATCGGGCATCATGTTCCGGCCGACTGGTTCCAGGTGCCGTTGCTCATGCGCGACTATGCCGACAACGTGCGGGCGCGGCTCGCTGGTGCCGACACGCTGGGGTTGCAGCTCGAGCTGCTGGCCTATGCCGAGGGAGAGTTCCTGCATATCCATCCGTTCGCGGATTTCAACGGTCGGGCCGTCCGTGCGCTCCTGAGTGAGCTTCTGGTGCGTCTGGACTTCCCGCCGGTGGAGGTCGCCACAGAACGCGAGACTCCACGGTTCGGCGAATATACGACTGCGCTCGCGCACTACGACAACGGACGGATCGAACCGCTCATCGAGTTCTGGGAACAGCGACTCGATGAGGGGGCGTAGCGGCAGCTCGTCGCGAGCACCCGCCACACGCAACATCACGGGAACCAGTCTCTCGCGCGAGCACCGGCCAGCACAGCCCCGGAAACCCCGACGGTCGGGTGCTCGACAGTCTCCCGCGCGAGCACCGGCCAGCAGGGGCCTGAGTGCGGCTACGGCCCGAATCTGTACAACTACTACATGATCAACATGGCCGAGGAAGCAGTAGCGGACAACGGATTGCCAGCGACGCGCGGCATTACGGATAGAACATCCGGGGTCGAGGTCGCGGTGGAAGCTCAAAAGAGGCTGATCGCTTCCGCCCGCGGTGCGCTGTCGACCAACGAAGACCTCACCATGCCGAAGATGACGATGCTGTCGCTATTCACTCGCGCGCAAGCATTCCACGAGGCCGCCTTGGCAATGATCAGGGAGAACAACCCATTTGCTGCGCTCACGCTTCTGCGCTCTTATGCGGAGAATGCCGCGATGCTCGTCTGGCTCTTGGACAAGCCCAACGACATCAAGCGCATCTATCCCGAAGCGGCGGAATCTCAGCGAATTCGTGTCGGGCAGCTTGTGGGCAAGGCGGCGACGAGGCTAGGAGGCTTCAAACCCATTTATGAGCAGTTGAGCAACTTCGCTCACCCGGGCGAAGCGACCGCGCTCTCAGGGTGGCATGCGACCGATGTTGATCGTCACGTCAATTGGATGAGCGCACCCGCCTTCAAGAACGACGATGACTTCATGATTGCGTGCTTCTGGCTCGTCGAACTCGCCGAGGCAAACGGACACCTGTGGCAAGAGTGCTGGGCGATGTACTTCGGAGATCCGCCGACGCACGTGCCACCGCCCTAGTATGGGCGCTCTACAGGCGTCGATTGACGGCCCGCATGGCAGGCGGGGGGCAAGTCGGTCGCTATGTCCCGGAGGAGAACTCAGGTCGCGTAGCTCTCCCGATGCGACTCTCACCCCTGCGGCGGGGTCGACTTCTGCTCTGGCTCGTCATAGGTCTTCCTCCACGACTCTGACTCTTCGAACGCTGAGAGAGGTATGTGGTTTGGGATGGAACGGATTGCCTTGACCTTGGATAGCACGCTTTTGATGTCGTAGAACTCGTGCATGGCGGTCCATATGTCGAGCCAGGGCGTAGGGATCTCGACGTTGGTCGAACCCTCTGGCCAGGTTAGGGAGGTCGTGACTTGGAAAGAGCGAGAGTTCTTGCCGCCCTTCTTTTTCGGCTTGACCGTGAGCCCCGCGTCGCTCGGAGCGCGCTCGACGCGTCCGGCGTTCATATAGGCCATGATCATCAGCTTGCCTTCGACCATCTCCCTAATGGCTCTCTGCGGTATCTCGTACAGGTAGAACGGGAGCATGAACGGTACGTGGCCGTCATCATCCTTCGCGGGGAGCTGACGTGGACCGTTCGAGTGTGGCTTCCAAAGTGTCCCCGTCATCCTCCTTCGCGGGGAGATGACTCGGCGTGATGCTATTCTTGTCGCCCAGTTCGTCCGAGAAGATCGTCCTCACGATGTCGCCAGTCAAGTCGCCTCGCTGGAGATCCTGGGTCGTTATGCCCGTCGCGCCGTAATGGACGGAATAGCCGATGAAGTCGTCTACCCAGAAGTAGGCGTAGCCCTCTTTGCGCGCTTGCCGGATTGCTCGACGCAGGTCGGCCCAATGGTGGAGGTCTTCGATACCCGTCAGCAGGCTCATATGCGGGTGACCGTCGACCTCTGCGAGTACGTCGTTCTCGACGTCTCGGTACGCCATCGCTCTTGTCATCTGCTCAACTTGCTTGTCTAGTCGGCGATCATCCCGAAGTTTCTTCGGTGCAGCGGGGAGTAACTCGGGCGGTGCTGCGTCCAGCTGGTAGAACGGCTCGGTAGCGATCATCCTGACCTGCAAGGTGATCAAATCCGAGCCGTCAGGCTGGGGCTTTGTGCTGGTCCGAGTGGTTGTGACCTCGATCGTTTGAACGTGATGCTCTTCCGCCGAGTCTCCGAAGCTCAGTAGAGAGATGTCACCGATGCGGAGGCAGTCCGTGATATCGGGCATGATCGGCAGCCCCCATTTCTGGTCGATGAGATTCTGAGCTGTCATCTCGACCCCGCGGGTGCCGTCGTCGTCGCTGTTGACGGACACAGGAGTGCGGTTGTTGCGCGCGAAGGGGAACAGCGTCTTCCTCTCGTAGAGGAAAAGAAGCCACGCGAGCGCGTCACCTAACCGCCTCGAGTACCAGCGCGCCACTCGGAGGTCACGAAGCTCGCCCAGCCGCGACTTTGGAACACGCGTTCTTCTTGGCGGCGTTGATTGCTTTCTGGATGTCGCGTTGAAGCGTAGCGATCTCCCTCTGCAGGTCGAGGAAGCCCTGTGGAGCGTCAGCGAGAAAGCAGTCACTGCGGACCCGCGGAGCGAGGCGCGCGATACAGCGAACGAAGCCTTGAAGCTCCTTCGTCTCCGTACCATCCTCTCGTCTCGCCCTGACACCAGAGCAGCGACGTGAGGGCACGTCGGGCCCAAATGCTAGGACGGCTCGCTGCGAGCACCCGCCACAAACCCTCCACTTATAGGTCGAGAAATCACCCTGCGAATCGAGATGAGCCGATAGAATCACTGCGAGGCCATGGCCTCGATTCCCCTGATCAACCCAGGAAATCAACCAGATTCGAGCCAACAGCGGTCGTCCCCGAGAGGTGAAAAACCTCCAAGGGGTCGCAGGTTCAAATCCTGCCAGCCCGACAGATAGACACGGCAAGGCTGGAAGTTCGATGATCCGCTCCTTCTAGCCTTGCCTGTGTCGTTACACTTCGCTGACATTCGCTGTTTGGCATGCGCCTGCGAGGGAACCGTGTGGTCAGTCGTTGTTATAGCAATCCCCCCAATCTTGGAGCTTGGTGTTGGAGAGGTTGACATCGTCGATGATCTAACCTCCGATAAGTCGGCACAACCCTTCGACCTGCGGCTGAGGACCCGGCCGTTGCTTCTCGTATCGTGTCCAGTGGGGAAACTAAGGCCCGCACTTGAGCGGTCGGTGCAAATGGAACTCATTTAGCTGACTATTTGTAAGGTTCTGTGGTGGGGTAAGAATAGGGTGGATTGATTGTTTCGCAATCCGATCATGTGGTGAGTTTCTTAGTCGCTCAAGCCAGTCTCTTTGAGTTTGTTACCCACGAACGCCGCAAGCTCTGGTTTTTCTTGAGGCAGCAGGTCGCTATAGGGTTCGTAAACCTTCCAACCCCGGCTGTTCATTTGTCGATAAAATTTTTCCGTTCCTCGGGAGAGACTTTTCCAAGTCTGTATGCCGGTTCAAAGATTTCTTGCATTGAAACTCCCCGTTCCAACTTGAGATCCGAGAGTTTTCCCAGCGTCAAGCTTCTAAGTTGAGGTTTGATAATGTGTTCCGGCATGAGAAACTCAGCAGCAAAGTTATTTGCTTGCTTTTCAACGTCAGCATCTAGATCGTTCGTGTGAAGGACGAGATGACCCAATTCATGGGCGAGCGTGAGCCGTTTACGATCTAACGGTAACGCGGCATTGATGAAAATTATTCCGTGATCTCCGACCCACTGAAACGTCCCGTCTATGCGTTGTGTTCCAAAATTTTCTTCAACAATAAAAACTCCTGCAAATTCAATCCAACGAGCCACATTTCTGACTGGACCGATTGGCATTCGCCACACGGCCCGGAGCACTGAGGATGCCCCCTCTGGAGAGTGTTCCTCAGGGGAGAGTTGAAATATGTAGTTTTGCGGATTTATGGGCACTCATTCGAGTAGGTATGATGAGTGCATTCGAAAGCATTTATTCGAGCCGGGCGAGCGTCGGCGGCCCTCGCAGTGGTCTACGTCTCCAGCCCCCACGGCGAAGAGGAGATCGCCGCGCGTCTGATCCGCACGGCAGGCGTCATCCGCGACGCGCTCGGCGGCTGAGCTGGCGGCGTCCCGCTCAGTCGCCGAGCGCCATGCCTCAGTTCGTCGCGTGCGAGCCCATATCAAGGACGCAATCGCATGAACCTCTCCATCGCCTCAGCTCGTCGCGCGCGCGCCCATGCAGCGCCGCGACTGGTGGGGCAACCCCGTCGTGCTCAGCTCGTCGCGCACGCGAACCCATGATTCGTACGGGCAACTTCTCTCTGACCCGATGCTCAGCTCGTCGCGCGCGCGAGCCCATAGTGCCCCTGGCTCTTCGCCTCGCCGGGGGTAGGCTCAGCTCGTCGCGCGCGCAAGTCCATAGATCGGGCTCTGCGCCTGCTCGGCCTCGGCCTCGGGCCCGAGTGGGATGCCGGTGCGATCGCGCAGCAGCAACGAGGCGAGGAATCCCAGGACGGTCATGCCCGCCAGGTACCAGGTGACGGAGGTCGTGGAGCCGGTCGCTTGGACGAGGGCGGTGGCGATCGTCGGAGCGAACGCGCCGCCGAGGATCGCCCCGAGGGCGTACGAGATTGATACGCCGGAGAAGCGGATCGAGGCGGGGAACAGCTCCGAGTAGAGCGCCGCTTGCGGACCGTATGTGAACCCCAGTCCGATCGTCAGGATCGCGAGTCCGGTGAACAGCAGCCAGACGTTGCCCGTGTTGACCAACGGGAACAGGGTCAAGACGCCGATCAGCTGCAGGCCCCACCCGATGATGTAGGTGCTGCGCCGTCCGAGTTTGTCCGAGACCACGCCGGCGGTCCAGGTCGAGGCGAGCCACGTCACCGCCGAGCCGGCCACGGCCCACAGCACGGGGCCCCGCTCCAGTCCGATGGGCCCGTTCGGGTTCGTCGCATAGTTCTGGATGTATCCGCCCGTCGTCATGTAGCCCACGGCGTTGCTGCCCGCGAACACCAGCGCGGCGATGAGCACCAGCAGCGCGTGCCGCCGGAACAGCTGGACGATCGGCATCCGCGCCTGTTCCCGCCGCTCGGCGATCTCGGTGAACACCGGGCTCTCCTCGACCCGACGGCGGACGTAGTACCCGACGAGGATCAGCACCACCGAGAGGAGGAACGGCACGCGCCAGCCCCACTCGAGGAACGCGGCGCCGGGAGCGATCACGGCCATCAGTGCCATGGCTCCCGAGGCCAGGAGCAGTCCCAGCGGCACCCCGATCTGCGGCGCCGCTCCGAAAGCGCCCCGCCGCTTCTTTGGCGCGTGCTCCACAGCCATGAGGACAGCGCCGCCCCATTCACCGCCAGCCGAGATGCCCTGGACCACGCGGAGGAGGACGAGGAGGATCGGCCCGACCACCCCGATCGCGGAATACGTGGGCAGCACGCCGATGAGCGCGGTGGCGACGCCCATCATGATCAGCGTGATCATCAGCACCACGCGACGACCGTGCTTGTCGCCGAAGTGACCTGCGAGGAAGGCGCCGAGCGGGCGGAAGAGGAAGCTGATGCCCACCGTGAGGAACGACAGCATCGTGGCAACCGACTCGCCGGCCGGCGAGAAGAATAGCTGGCCGAAGACGAGCGCCGCCGCAAAGGCGTAGATGAAGAAGTCGTACCACTCGACAGTGGTCCCGACGACCGTGGCGAAGACCACTCTTCGACGGTCGGAAGAGGTTGAGATGGTGCCGGTGGGCGTGAGCCCTACTTGCGATGGTGACGGCGATGCATTCACTTCGAACTCCCCTTGATGACAATGCTGTCCAGCCCGGTGGGCGGGTTGCCCATGGTGTGAGGATCATATACCATAAAAGATATGATATCTAGAGATAAGGAGAAGACTATGACCATGACCTCGCCAGACCGCGCGGACGACGCTCGCTTCCGAGCGCTCGGCACTCGACCGGGCAAGATCGTCGCCATCCACCTCTCTTACGCGTCGCGCGCCGATCAGCGCGGACGCCGCCCTACGGCTCCTTCGTACTTCTTCAAACCGTCGAGCTCCGTGGCCGCATCCGGCGGCCTCATCGAGCGGCCGGCCGGCACCGAGCTCCTCGCCTTCGAGGGCGAGATCGCCCTCGTGATCGGGCGCGACGCGCAGCGGGTATCGGCGCAGGATGCGTGGGCGCACGTCGCCTGGGTCACCGCCGCGAACGACTTCGGGCTGTACGACCTCCGCGCGAATGACAAGGGCTCCAACGTGCGCTCGAAGGGCGGCGACGGGTTCACCCCGATCGGACCCGGTCTCATCGACGCTCGGGGCGTCGACCCCGCCCGGCTGCGACTGCGCACGTGGGTCAACGGGGAGATCGTGCAGGACGACACGACGGACAGACTCCTCTTCCCGCTCGCCCAGTTTGTCGCCGACCTGTCGCAGCACTTCACGCTCGAGGCGGGCGACGTCATCCTGACGGGCACGCCCGCGGGGTCGTCCGTCGTGTCTCCGGGTGACGTCGTCGAGGTCGAGGTGTCGACGGATGCCGCGAGCTCGGGACGCCTCGTCACGACCGTCGTGCAGGGCGAAGGGCCGGGCTTCGACGCATCCCTCGGGTCACTCCCCGCCGTCGACGACGTGCAGCGCGCCGAGGCGTGGGGCACCGCTCCCGCGCCCGCTGCGCCCGCCCTCACCCCCGAGCTCCGGGCGAGACTCGAGCGGGTCCCGGTCGCGGGTCTCTCGCAGCAGCTGCGCAAGAGAGGGCTCGACAACGTGACGATCGACGGCGTGCGGCCGTTGCGTCCTGCCGCGAAGCTCGTCGGAACCGCGCGCACCCTGCGATTCGTGCCGAATCGCGAAGACCTCTTCGCGTCGCACGGCGGCGGACAGAACGCGCAGAAGCGCACGTTCGACGCCGTGGGCGAGGGCGAGGTCATCGTGATCGAAGCACGCGGCGAGACCGGCTCGGGCACCCTCGGCGACATCCTTGCGATCCGCGCCCGCGCGCGCCGCGCTGCGGGCATCGTGACCGACGGCGGCGTGCGCGACGCGGACGCCGTGGCGGCCGTCGGCATCCCGGTCTACACGTCCGGCGCGCATCCCGCCGTGCTCGGTCGCAAGCACGTGCCGTGGGACCACGACCTCACGATCGCGTGCGGCGGCACCACCGTGCAGCCGGGCGACGTGATCGTCGGCGACGGCGACGGCGTCATCGTGATCCCGCCGGGGATCGCGGAGGAGGTCGTCGACGCGGCGCTCGCACAGGAGGACGAGGATGCGTGGATCGCGGAGCGCGTCGCGGAGGGGCATCCGATCGACGGACTGTTCCCCATGAACGCGCAGTGGCGCGCGACGTACGAGGTGCGGTCGTGACGGACACGCTGAGCAAATCGCAGCAGGCCTACCACTGGGTGAAGGAGCGCATCGCGAACCAGGAGTTCACCCCCGGCTACCGTCTCGTGCTCGGCATGATCGCGGGCGAGCTGGACATGAGCGTCGTCCCGGTGCGGGAAGCCGTGCGCCAGCTCGAAGCCGAAGGACTCGTGACGTTCGAGCACAACGTGGGCGCCCGCGTCGCGATGGTCGACGACTCACAGTACCGCTTCAGCATGCAGGCGCTGTCGATCCTCGAGGGCACGGCGACGGCCCTCGCGGCTCGACGCCTCACGGCGGACGACCTGCATCGCGCGCGCGCGATCAACGACCTGATGACCGAGACGCTCAGCCACTTCGATCCCCGAGCCTTCACCAGACTCAATCAGGAGTTCCACGTGACCCTGTTCGGCAAGTGCGCCAATCCCCGGCTGCTGGCGCTCGTGAACGCCGAGTGGGCGCGCCTCGGGAATCTACGCGACTCCACGTTCAGCTTCGTGCCCGGCCGGGCGCAGGAGTCGGTGCACGAGCACGAGAACATCGTGCGCCTCATCGAGACGGGTGCGCCGCTCGGCGAGATCGAGAAGTCCGCCCGCCGTCACCGCGCCGCGACCCTCGACGCGTACATGATCCACGAGCATCCCGACGAAGCCCTCGGCCTCCCGGCCTTCTGACCCGCGAACCACGGAGGTTCCCATGACCACGATCCCTGAGCCTGTCGAAGGGCGCCACATCCCGAGCGATCTGCCGACGCGCATCCAGCACTACATCGACGGCGAGTTCGTCGATTCGGCCGACAGCGACACGTTCGACGTGCTCGATCCTGTCTCGAACGAGGTCTACGTCCAGGCGTCCGCCGGCAAGAAGGCCGACGTCGACCGCGCCGCCGCCGCCGCACGCCGCGCGTTCACCGACGGCCCCTGGCCCCGGATGCTGCCGCGCGAGCGCTCCCGCATCCTCCATCGCATCGCCGACATCGTGGAGTCCCGCGACGCCCGGCTCGCCGAGCTCGAGTCCTTCGACTCCGGCCTCCCGATCACACAAGCGCTCGGGCAGGCGCGGCGCGCCGCCGAGAACTTCCGGTTCTTCGCCGACCTGATCGTCGCCCAGACCGGCGACGCCTTCAAGGTGCCGGGCCGCCAACTCAACTACGTCAATCGCAAGCCGATCGGCGTCGCGGGACTCATCACGCCGTGGAACACCCCGTTCATGCTCGAGTCGTGGAAGCTCAGCCCCGCGCTCGCGACGGGCAACACCGTCGTGCTCAAGCCCGCCGAGTTCACGCCCCTGTCCGCCTCGCTGTGGGCGGGTATCTTCGAAGAGGCCGGACTCCCGAAGGGCGTCTTTAACCTCGTCAACGGACTCGGAGAGGATGCCGGCGACGCCCTGGTGAAGCATCCCGACGTCCCGCTCATCTCCTTCACTGGCGAGAGCAGCACCGGCAAGCTCATCTTCGGCAACTCGGCCCCCTTCCTCAAGGGACTCTCGATGGAACTCGGCGGCAAGTCACCGGCGATTGTGTTCGCAGACGCGGATCTGGAGGCCGCGGTGGACGCCACGATCTTCGGGGTCTTCTCGCTCAACGGCGAGCGCTGCACCGCGGGGTCACGCATCCTCGTGCAGCGAGGCGTGTATGACGAGTTCGTCGAGCGCTATGCGGCGCAGGCTTCGCGCGTCGTTGTCGGATTCCCACACGACCCGAAGACAGAGGTCGGCGCGCTCGTGCACCCCGAGCACTTCGACAAGGTGATGTCGTACGTCGAGATCGGCAAGGGTGAGGGGCGTCTCGTCGCGGGCGGCGGGCGACCCGACGGGTTTCCGACCGGCAACTTCGTGCAGCCGACGGTGTTCACCGACGTCCCCTCCGACGCGCGGATCTTCCAGGAGGAGATCTTCGGGCCCGTCGTTGCGATCACGCCGTTCGACGACGACGCCGAGGCGCTCGCCCTCGCGAACGACACGAAGTACGGCCTCGCCGCCTACATCTGGACGAACGACCTGAAGCGCGCCCACACGTTCGCGCAGCAGGTCGAGGCGGGCATGGTCTGGCTCAACTCCAACAACGTGCGCGACCTGCGCACCCCCTTCGGCGGCGTCAAGGCCTCCGGCCTCGGACACGAGGGCGGGTACCGCTCGATCGACTTCTACACCGACCAGCAAGCCGTGCACATCACGCTCGGCCCCGCACACAATCCCACCTTCGGCAAGGGAGCCTGAGATGACGAACCGCGACGACATGACCCTGACCTCTTCCGGCTTCTTCATGAGCCAGGAGGCACCGATACACGCGGCGAACCCGATCGCGACGCCGACGAGCCCAGCCCCCGACATCCTGCGCTGCGCGTACATGGAGCTCGTGGTGACCGACCTCGCGGCGTCGCGCGAGTTCTACGGCGACGTGCTCGACCTCGTCGTGACGGAGGAGGACGAGAACACCGTCTACCTGCGCTCGATGGAGGAGTTCATCCACCACAACCTCGTCCTGCGCAAGGGCCCCGTCGCGGCCGTCGCCGCGTTCTGCTACCGCGTGCGCACACCCGAGGACCTCGATCGTGCCGTCGCGTTCTACGAAGAGCTCGGATGCCGTGTCGAGCGGCGCGCGGAGGGCTGGACGAAGGGCGTCGGCGACTCGGTCCGCGTGGAGGATCCGCTCGGCTTCCCGTACGAGTTCTTCTACGACGTCGAGCACGTCGAGCGTCTCGCCTGGCGGTACGACCTGTACACGCCGGGCGTGCTCGTGCGCCTGGACCACTTCAACCAGGTCACGCCCGACGTGCCGCGCGCCGTGGCGTTCATGCAGGATCTCGGGTTCCGCGTGACGGAGGACATCCAGGACGACGAGGGCATCGTGTACGCCGCGTGGATGCGTCGCAAGCCCACCGTGCACGACACCGCCATGACGGGCGGCGACGGCCCGCGCATGCACCACGTCGCGTTCTCGACACACGAGAAGCACAACATCCTCGCGATCTGCGACAAGCTCGGGGCGCTGCGACGCTCGGACGCGATCGAGCGCGGACCGGGCCGTCACGGCGTGTCGAACGCGTTCTATCTGTACCTGCGTGATCCGGACGGCCACCGCGTCGAGATCTACACGCAGGACTACTACACGGGCGACCCCGACAACCCGGTCGTGACGTGGGACGTGCACGACAACCAGCGCCGCGACTGGTGGGGCAACCCCGTCGTGCCGTCGTGGTATACCGAGGCATCCCTCGTCCTCGACCTGGACGGCGACCCCCAGCCCGTGCATGCCCGCACGGACGCGAGCGAGATGGCGGTCACGATCGGCGCCGACGGATTTTCGTACACCCGCGCTGGCGAGGATTCCCTCCCGGAGTACAAACAGAGCGAGTACAAGCTCGGGCACCAGCTCTGAGACCGAGCGGAGGACGATCATGCTGACCAACGAGACCATCACCCAAATCGCCGACGAGCTCGCCGAGGCGGACCGCACAAACGCCGTGATCCCCCGGATCACGGCACGCTACCCCGAGGCGACCGTCGAGGACTCGTACGCGATCCAAGGCCTCTGGCGCGACAAGAACCTCGCAGCGGGCCGGCGTCTTGTCGGTCGCAAGATCGGCCTCACGTCCTACGCAATGCAGGCCGCGACCGGCATCGACGAGCCCGACTACGGCGTGATGTTCGACGACACCGTGTCCCCCTCGGGAGCCGAGATCGACGCCACCCGGTTCTCAAACGTGCGGATCGAGGTGGAACTCGCTTTCGTGCTGAAGACGCGGCTCGCAGGTCCGAACTGCACGCTGGAGGACGCGCTCGCCGCGATCGACTACGCCGTGCCGGCCCTCGAGGTGCTCAACTCGCACATCGAGCTCGAGGGCCGCACGATCGTCGACACGATCGCCGACAACGCCGCCTACGGCGCGATGGTCCTCGGGGACGTGCACAAGCGCCCGGACGAGATCGATCTGAGGTGGGTCCCGGGACTGCTCTACCGCAACGGCGAGATCGTGGAGACGGGCGTCGCCGCCGGTGTCCTCGATCACCCGGTGACCGGCGTGGCGTGGCTGGCGAACAAGTTCGCCCAGCACGGCGCCTGGCTCGAAGCAGGCGAGATCATCCTCGCCGGGTCGTTCACGCGCCCCATGTGGGTCGCCGCGGGCGACGAGGTGCGCTGCGACTACGGGCCGATGGGACAGATCACGTGTCGTATCGTCTGAGCCCCACCTTCCGCGAGCTGCTCGCTCGGTCCGAGCGATCGCTCGCGGGCATCTGGGTCTGCTCGGGGAGCCCCCTCGTCGCGGAGATCGTCGCCGGATCCGGCATCGACTGGATCCTCGTGGACATGGAGCACTCCCCAAATGGGCTCGAATCCGTCCTCGGGCAGCTGCAGGCGATCGCGCCCTACCCGACGACGCCCGTCGTCCGCGTGCCCGACGGTGACGCCGTCACGATCAAGCAGGTGCTCGACCTCGGGGCGCAGAACATCCTCGTGCCCATGGTCTCGTCGGCGGCCGAGGCTCAGGCGCTCGTGCGCGCCGTGCGCTATCCCCCTCGCGGCGTGCGCGGCGTCGGCTCCGCCCTCGCGCGATCGGCCCGCTGGAACCGCATCGAAGGCTACCTGCAGAACGCGGACGACCACGTGTCCCTCTTCGTGCAGGTCGAGACGATCGCGGGCGTACGCGCGGCGAGCGAGATCGCCACGGTCGACGGCGTCGATGGCGTGTTCGTCGGGCCGAGCGACCTCGCGGCGTCCATGGGCCTGCTCGGGCAGCAGACCCATGCGGACGTCGTCGAAGCCGTCCACACGGCGTTCGAGGCCGTGCAGACGGCCGGGAAGTCGGTGGGCGTGAACGCCTTCGATCCGGTGACCGCGCAGGCGTACCTGGACGCCGGAGCCGGCTTCGTGCTGGTCGGAGCGGATGTCGCGATCCTCGCCCGCGCCACGGAAGACCTCACGCTGCGTTGGACGAACGGTCCGAGCGCCGCGCGCGACAGCTATTGAATCGGCGGACGCCGCGTCAAGAGTCAGCGTCCGCGGGCGCCGACCGACGATGCAGCCGCACGAGGCATCCGCCGATCAGCCACTCCGCGAGGTACAGGTCGTCCGCCGAGTCGAACGCTGCGGCGTGCGGCGTGCGGCGTGTGGAAGCGACCGGCGTCCAGCTGCGGACGCGTGGGCTTGCCCTCCGCGCCGAGTGTGTTCGGCCATCCGGTGCTGCGGCCACCGTCGGCGCCGAGGAAGCCGATGGGCGCATTGTCCCGGTCAAGGATCGTGATGCGCGAGTCGAGCTCAATGACGAACAGGTAGGGACCGCGCTGCGCGAAGCCGCTGAGCGTGAGGAAGAAGTCGTCCCCGAAGCTGCGCAGGAACTCGCCCTCGAGCGTGTACACCTGGATCCGCTTGTTCCGGCGGTCGGTGACGAAGAGCTCGGGAACGTCGCGGTGGCGGTCGATGAACACGGCGTGCGGGTGGCTTATAGCGTCCGACGCCCTCGTCGCCGGTGAGCACCGTGAGCAGCTTCCCGTGCTCGTCGACATGCAGGACAAGCACCTGACCGTAGGAGTCGCAACCCAGATGTTCCCGTTGCCGCCGTGCCGCTTCTCGTCGACGGCGACCTGCGCCGGCGAGAAGGCGCCGTTCGCGTAGACGTCGATGTCGGGCGGGCCGATGCGGAACACCTCGGTACCGTCGAGCGTGTACTTGAGCACCGCGCCGCGGGCCGGCGGCGGGTAGTCACCCTGCTCGTTGCGGCGGTCCTTCGTGCCGATGTCGGAGATCCAGAGATACTCGAGGTCGTCCTCGACCGTGAGGAAGAGACCGTGCCCCTCGACGATGTTCGCGGGCCATCGATCGAGCAGTTCTCCGTCGCGGTTGAGTATCTTCACCTCGGCGTGCTCCGCGGCGAACGTCACGACGCGATCGCCGCGGGTGACGACGATTCCGTGGTGATCCCACGTGCACCCCAGCCTTCCTCCCACTCGAAGACGAAGTCGGCCACAGGGCACCCCGCCGTAGTTAAGCAGGGTGTCTTCCTCCCACTCGAAGACGAAGTCGGCTGCGTCGATGGTCGGGTTCTCGGTGGACATGCTCATGCTCTCGCTACCAGGTGACGGGGAAGGTCGTGATGCCGCGGAACACCCATCCGTTCCACATGGTCGGACGCCGCGTGTCGATGCGGAGGCCGGGGAGCCGCTCGAAGAGGATCGGCAGCGCGACCTCGCCGATCGCGGACTTGGCCGCCCATCGTCCGGCGCAGAGGTGCGCGCCATTGCCGAATCCCAGGTGCCCGCGGCTGCTGCGCCGGATATCGTAGATGTCCGGGTCCGCGAAGACCGCGGCGTCCCGGTTGGCGGAGGCGAGGAGCAGGCCGACATCGCTCCCGGCGGGGAGGCGGGATCCGTGCCATTCGAGATCCCGCGTCGTCTCGCGCGGCAGCATGCCGATGGGCGAGACGTACCGCACGGTCTCCTCGAAGGCGTCGCCCCAGGTGACCTCGCCGTTGCGCACCGCGTCGAGCTGCTCGAGGTGGGTGGCGAGCGCCCACACCATGTTCGTGATCATGTGCTGCGGCTCGTTCAGCCCGCCGGAGATCGTGAGGTGCACATTGGCCCGCACGACCTCGTTGGGAAGGCCGACCTGCAGGAGGTGCGAGGTGATCGACCGGTCCGGCTCGCTCGCGAGGTGCGGCAGCAGGTCGTCGAGGATCGCGTTCGCCTCCGCCTGGCTGGCATCGCATCGCGTCCAGATGTCGGGGTCGTCGAGCACGTTTCCGATGCCCGCGATGTAGTCAGTGGACCAGCGATGCATGTCCTCCACGCGGACGTCCTCGGGGAAGCCGAGTAGGTCGATCAGGTTCTGGCTCGCGACGGGCGCGGCGAAGTCGCGGTTCAGATCCGCTTCCTCCGGGCCGATCGCGATGAGGTGGTCGAGCCACTTCTCGACGTTCTCGCGGAAGCGCGGCGACCACACTTCGGTCACTGTCTTGGGGCGGAGCGTCGGGTTGATCGCGCTGCGCTCGGCGGCGTGATCGGGGTCGTCTTTGCGCAGCATCGGGCGGGCGCCGAGCGCCCGCACCATGGTCGGGCGAGAGGCGTGCGCGGTGAACGATTCCGGCTTCTGCTCCGCGCCGACGACCGACGCGTGCGTCGTCAGAAGGTAGCGCCGGATGGCCGGGACGTGCACCACCGGACCCAGTTCACGCATCCGCGTATAGTCCGGGTATGGGTCATCGAGCATCCGCTTCTGATCGAACCAGTCGACAACCGGCGCATCCGCGATCTCGTCAGCGATCGTCTCCCGCATCTTTCTCTCCAGCCTCATCACCGTCCTGGGCGTCGTCGCCACAGGCTGCGAGAACGTCTCGCACGATGCAGTTTGACACGAACCTAAACGCGGTTCACCAAGGAATTTCCGACGTCCATCACCGGGTATAGCTGGATTCACCGACGAGCGACGCGGCCAGGGCGCGCAGCGAGTCCACGACGGCGGCGACCCGCGCGGACAGGTGCTCGTGCCGCCAGAGGACCAGGACGCTCACGTCGCGCGGCGCGGGGTGGATGGGCAGGAACACAACCTCCCCACCGTCCCAGGTCTCGCGCGCGATGTTCCGCCACATGAGCAGCGTGTAGCCCTGCCCACGGCCCACCAGCGACCGGCACAGCTCGTAGTTGTCGGTGCGGAACGCGATGCGCGGGGTGATGCCGGTCATTGACATGAGCTCGAGCGTGTGCACACGGCTCGGCGCGATATCAAGCAGGACCATCGGCTCCTCGGCGAGTTCGATGAGCCGCACCTGGCGCCGCGAGGCGAGCGGATGCGACGCGGGCAGGACGACGCTCGCCACGGTGGAGTACAGCGCCTCGCGCTCCAGCTCGGGCGGCACGTCAATGTCGAACCCGATCAGGAGATCCAGGTTGCCGTCGGCGAGCATCTCGAGCAGGCGCGGCTGATCGGCGACCGACAGCTCCAGGCTGATCCCGGGATGCATCCGCTCCACCTCGACCATGAGCTTCGCGAGCACGACCGGCGCGAGGGTGACGGTCGCGCCGACGCGGACGACGCCGGCAAGTGACGTCCCGCCGTGCCCGACGACGGCGACGACCTCCTCCGCCTGCATGAGCAGCCGCCGCGCGACGGGCAGCACCGCGAGCCCGTCGGAGGTGAGCGTCACGCCGCGGGCGCGCTGCCGGCGGATCAGAGTCGTCCCGAGGGCCTTCTCCAGCGCCGTGACGGCCTCGGACACAGCCGAGTCCGAGGAATGGAGCGCCGCCGCGGCCGCGGAGATCGTGCCCGCGTCCGCGACGGAGACGAAGCATTCGAGCTGCCGAAGCGTGTAGGGAGCGGGGCTCGGCAGTTGACCGATGGGCATGCCGGAAGCCTACCCGGGCGAAGGTGGCTTTTTCACGGCTTTACCGTTGTTCTCTATCGATCTTTCCCGCTTTACATGACCAAGCAGGACGATCACCATTTCTTGAGGGTCCCGGAACGGTGGCCCGATGAAATGAGGAGAGACGATGGCGTCCATCACGTATCTGCGTCCCGACGGTGAGAGCACCACCGTCGAGGTGTCCGACGGTGTCTCGATCATGCGTGCGGCCTTGACGAATGACATCGACGGAATCGTCGGCGAATGCGGCGGCCAGGCCATGTGCGCGACCTGTCATGTCTATGTGCAGAATGCACCCGACCTGCACGAGGTCGCCGACGACGAAGACGAGATGCTCGAATGCACGGCCGACGAGCGCCTCCCGAACAGCCGTCTCGGCTGCCAGGTCAAGGCCGGCGTGCATTTCAAGGAGCTGACCGTCCGGCTCCCCCAACGACAGATCTAGCTGATGACGACGTCAAAAGACCTCGATCACCGCCTGATCATCGTCGGGGCCGGACAGGCGGGCGCGCAGGCGGCGGCCTCCCTCCGCGAGAAGGGCTGGCTCGGCGCCATCACCATCGTCGGCGACGAGGGGCGTCTGCCGTACTATCGGCCGCCGCTGTCGAAGGAGTTCCTCTACGAGACTCGCCTGCCCGATGACGAGGTGACGCTGCACCACGCATCGTTCTACGAAAAGCATGGCGTCTCGCTCCTTCTCGACGACCCCGCCGTGCGGATCGACCGTGACCGGCGGGTCGTCGTGCTCGCCTCGGCGATCGAGCTCGCCTACGACGAGCTGATCCTCGCCACCGGCGCGGAGAGCCGCGTGCCGCGGTCGCTGCAGACCGAGCTGTCCGGAGTGCTCACGCTGCGCACATGGGACGATGCTGAGTTGCTGCGCACCGCTCTCCTCGGCTGCGAGCGACTGGTCGTGATCGGCGGGGGCTTCATCGGCACCGAGATCGCGGCCTCGGCGAGCGCGCGCTGCTCGGTGACGATCATCGAGCCGCGCGACCGGGTGCTCAAGCGAGTCGTGAGCCCCGAGCTCTCCGGTTGGCTGCAGGCACGTCATGAGAGCAACGGAGTCCGCGTCCTCACCGGCGTCGGCGCGACCGGCCTCGTCGGCTCGGAGGGGAAGGTGAGCAAGGTCGCTTTGAACGAGGGCAGCCTGCTCCCCGCCGACCTCGTGCTCCTCTCCACCGGCGCCGCGCCGCGCACGGCGCTCGCGGAGGCCGCGGGACTGTCGGTGCAGGACGGCATCCTCGTGGACACGATGCTTCGCACGTCGGACCCGCGCATTTACGCGATCGGCGACTGCGCCCGCTTCTTCCTGCCGGACCAGACCGAGACGATCCGCCTCGAGTCCGTGCAGAACGCCGTCGACCAGGCGCGGCATGTCGCCGCCACGATCACCGGTGCGGTGGAAGAGGCTTACCGTGCCGTACCGTGGTTCTGGACGCACCAGTACGGCGCCAAGATCCAGATCGCGGGACTCTCACATATCGACGACGAGTCGCACCTCGCGGGCGAGTCGACGGAGAGGTTTTCCGTGCATCGTCACCGCGGGGGCGAGCTCGTGGCGGTGGAGTCGGTCAACGCTCCGCGCGACCACATCGTCGCACGGAAGCAGCTCGCCGCTGCGCTCGATTCCGCCGTCGCGCAGTGAGCGAAGCTGATGATTCTCTGTGCGCAGACGCACGGGCAGACGGCGAAGGAGCATCCGTGACCGACGACCGCGAAGCCAACCTGCTGGCCGCCGTGCCCGGAGACCTGATTCATCGCAGGCGAGTGGCGAGCATCCGAGACCGGCCGCACCCTCGAGGTGCGTGATCCGGCGACGGGCGAGGCCCTGAAGACGATCGCGAACGCGTCGGCCGCCGACGACGACGCCTTCCCCGCGTGGTCGAGCACGTCCGCCCGGAAGCGATCCGACTTGCTCCGCCGCGCCTTCGACCTGCTGCAGGAGCACAAAGAGGACATCGCGCTGCTCATGACCCTCGAGATGGGCAAGCCGCTCACCGAGGCACGCGCGGAGGTGGCATCAAAAGTCAAAGCCGAGATCTCCGCGAGGGTCGCTCGCCGAGGCACGCGCGGAGGTGGCGGCGAGTTCCTGCGGTGGTTCAGCGAGGAGGCGACGCGCGTGCTGGGCCGCTACGGCACGAACCCCGAGGGTACCGGCCGGATGATCGTCACCCAGCACGCGGCCGGCCCGTGCTACCTCATCACACCCTGGAACTTCCCACTGGCGATGGACACCCGCAAGATCGCCCCCGCGCTCGACGCTCGGGTGCGTCCTGGCCCGCTACCGGATGCCGCTGCTGCACCACCTCGACCAGGCCACCGGGCCACCGGGCCACCGGTGCGAAGGCCCAAACCCGTCCACCACCAGAAGCAGACCCTGGCGAACGGGTCCACATAGACAACAAGAAACTCGCCAAGATCCCCAACGGCGGCAGATGGCGCATACCCGGCCAGCAGGCCGGGAACCGCAACAACAAGAAACAGGACCTGGACTACAGCGTCTCTGCACCACGCCATCGACAACTGCACCCGACTCGCCTACTCCGAGCAACCCGATGACCAACGCAAAAAGACCACGGCAGCACTCTGGGACCGTGCCAGGGCATTCTTCACCGCACAGGACATCACCATCACCACCGCGATAACAGACAACAGCTCCCGCTATCGATCCAAAACATTCTCCGACACGCTGGGCGAGAACATGAAGCACCACCACACCCACCCCTACCAGCCACAGACCAACCGGAAAATCGAGCACTCCAACCACACCCCCGCAACCAAGTAGACCTACACCCAAACCCACCAATCAGACACCACCCACAACAACCGGCAACATCACTACAACCACCACAAACCCCACACCAGACTCAGAAACCCCACCCCCACCGAACACGCTCACAACCACACAAGGAAGAACACCTAGTGCACATGGATGTGAAAAAACTCGACCGTATCCCGGACAAGGGCAGGTGGCGAGCACGCAGCCGGGCCGGAACACAAGTGGCTAAGAGTGAACGTTCCAGGATCGAGTACGACTACGCTCACCCTCTGGTCAATGACCACACTGCCGGTTAGCGCACTCAAGAAATGCTCCCTGACCAGAAAGGCACCGCCTACGCGGGGTTCTTATCCCATGCTGCAGCGTTTCTTTGCCACGTCTGGGATTCCTCGAACCGAACAGGTCATGACTGATAACACCTGGGCTGACAGACACAGCCTCACAGCCGTGATCGAAGAACCGGGAGCGAGACAGATATTCATCAAGCCACACTGTCCCCGGCAGAACGGGAAAATCAAACGCTTCAACCACACCTTCCAAACCGAGTGGACTTACCAACATCCCCTCACCAACACCACCACCAAACGCCAAGCAGCCCCTGCCCCCTGGCTTCACACCTACAATTATGAACGACACCACACCACCCTCGGAAACAAACCACCCACCAGCCGGCTGGGACTTCAAGACGTACGTGCTCGGCATGCTGTTCTACCGCTTCGTCTCGGTCGCGAAGCGCAACGAGAGGCTCGTGAAGATGCTCGACGCGATCAGCGACCTGCCGCTGGGGAACTTCGGAGACAACTCGATCGACCTATTCGGCGATGCCTACGAGTACCTGATGCAGATGTACGCCTCGCAGGCGGGCAAGTCCGGTGGCGAGTACCACACGCGGCAGGAGGTATCCGGGGTGCTCGCGAAGATCACGGTCGTCGGCAAGACCCGCGTGAACAAAGTCTACGACCCCGCCGCGGGCTCAGGCTCGCTGCTGCTGAAGTTCGTGAAGGTGCTTGGGCGTGAGAACGTGGGCGGGTTCTTTGGCCAGGAGATCAACCTGACCACCTACAACCTCGCCAGGATCAACATGTTCCTGCACAACGTGAACTATGAGAAGTTCCACATCGCCCACTGCGACACTCTCGCCGACCCACAGCACTGGGACGACGAGCCGTTCGAGGCGATCGTCTCCAACCCGCCCTACTCCATCAAGTGGGAGGGTGATGCGAACCCGCTGCTGATCGACGACGAGCGTTATGCGTCGGCCGGTGTGCTCGCGCCGAAGCCGAAGGCCGATTTGGCGTTCACGATGCACATCCTGTCATGGCTGGCCGCCAACGGTACCGCTGCGATTGTCGAATTCCCCGGCGTGCTGTACCGGGGTGGTGCGGGGCGGAAGATCCGCAAGTACCTCACCGACAGTAACTACATGGATGCCGTGATCCGGCTGCCGCCGGATCTGTTCTTGGGCACGACGATCGCGACGTGCATCATCGTGCTGAAGAAGTCGAAGACCGACAACACGGCACTGTTCATTGACGCGTCGGCCGAGTTCACGCGGGTCGGTAACAAGAACAAACTGCTGTCGGCGAACCAACAGCACATCCTCGACGCCTTCACCACACGAGAGAACATCGACCACGTCGCACGGCTCGTGCCAAACGAGGAGATCGCCGCGAACGACTACAACGTCGCCGTCTCTTCCTACGTGGAGCAGGAGGACACGCGCGAGGTCGTGGATATCCAGGCAGTGAACGCCGAGATCGCTCGCATCGTCGCCCACCAAGCAGAGCTGCGCACCTCCATCGACGCGATCGTCGCTGACCTGGAAGGAGGCGCCGTATGACGGACGAACCTTCCGGAGAGGTGATTCTCTACCAGCGTGATGACGGCGCACCCGCCATTGAGGTGCGCCTCGACGCGGAGACCGTGTGGCTGAGCCAGCAGCAGATCGCGGAACTGTTTCAGACATCCCGCACGAACATTGTCGAGCACATCCAGCACATCTACGAGGAGGGTGAGCTCGACGAGACGGCAACCTGTCGGAAATCCCGACAGGCTCGCACCGAGGGATCCCGCCAGGTCGCCCGCGAGATCCCGTTCTATAACCTCGACCTGATCATCTCCGTTGGTTATCGGGTCAAGAGCAAGGTTGCCACACAGTTCCGCATCTGGGCCACCAAGCGCCTGCGCGACTACCTCGTGCAGGGCTACGCGGTCAATGAGCAGCGGCTTGAGCAACTCGGCTCCATCGTGCAGATCCTCGCTCGTTCCAGTGACGAACTGGTCGCGGGCGTCGCCGACGTGCTGGCAGAGTACCTGCCCAGCCTCACACTGCTGCGCGACTACGACGAAGGACGCATTGACACCGATCCCGGTGTCGTACCCGGCTGGACGCTCACCCTCAACGAGGCGCGGGCGGTCATCTCACGGGTGGCGATCGAGTTCCCCGGTGACGGTCTGTTCGGCAAGGAACGCGGAGACGCGCTCGACGGGGTGATCGGCGCAATCTACCAGAGCTTCGGTGGACAGGATCTCTACCCGACCCTCGAGGAGAAGGTCGCAAATCTGCTCTACCTCGTCGTCAAAGACCACCCGCTCTCAGACGGCAATAAGCGCGCCGCCGCCGCCCTGTTCGTCACGTTCCTCGCCCGCAACGGGCAGCTGACGAGCACCGCCAGCACTCCGCGCATCACGAACAACACCCTCGCCGCGATCACCCTCATGGTTGCCATGAGCGACCCCAAGGAGAAAGACCTTATGATTGCCCTCCTCATCCGCATGATCACGGAGGACGCAGCATGAACCGCATCGACGACCTGATCACGGAGTTGTGTCCCGACGAGGTTCCCTTCCTGGAAATCGGTGACCCTTCTGTCAGTTGACGCATAGTAGCCGGGGCGACTCCCAAGTCTGGCGTCGCCGAGTACTGGGAGAACGGAACAGTTCCCTGGATGAGCTCCGGCGAGGTGGATAAGGGGACTGTCTACGAAACCGACAAGCTGATTACGCAAACTGCGTACGATGCAACGAGTACCAAGATGGTGTCGTCAGGTGCAGTTGTAGTTGCTCTCGCGAGACAAGGAAAGACGCGCGGAACAGTCGCGCGGACCCGGATTGAGTTGTGCACAAATCAGTCTCTTACGTCGATCGTCGTCACGGGCTCGATAGAATCTGACTTCCTCTACCACTTCCTGAGAACGCAATACATGAAGCTCCCGCAATCAAGGTAGAAGCGCAACACTTAGTGATGTTCATGCCACTGAGTCAAGGGTTGCGCTTCTATGGGTATACATGACGGTCATGTGTCGTGAGGTCGAGCGGGTTCAGATCGAGAAGGGTGCGGGTGGCCTGTTCGGCAGATCGCTGCGGTGTTGGGTCGGTCTGCGTCCACGGTGTCGCAGGAGATTAGGTCTGGAATAAGTGGGTGCCGTTGAACCAGTAATGAGTCATACTTGATGCTACTGAGATCGTGACATGGTTCAATGCTGCGGACTGGGATGCCGTTGCGGCCCGCTGAGCGTGGAGCGCCTTGATGAGCGAAGCTGATGGCGTAGACAGTGACCCCTATCGGCTGATCTCCGGGCGTGGCGCGCGAAACGCAGAACCGATGCTGTGGCAGGCCCTACTTGTCTGGCCGAACCTGCTCTCTGACGATGTCAAAGATGTTCTCACGATAGTGGGGGCTGACCCGGTGCTTGGTGCCGATCTTCATCTCCTTGACGAGTTTCCCGATTGACTCGGCGTGTTGGAAAGTGCCACCAGCTGCGAAGTATGCCCGCAACCAGGCATCGACATCGACTTGGTAGCCCTCATCTGCGAAGGCGCGGACAAGTTGAACCACTGCGTCCTTGCCGTGGCCCGAGCTGAGTCCGTTGTACTCCTCGCGGGTCATCATTTCGCAGGCGGCGACCATGAGGGGATCGGGGGCAGTCGCTGATTTGCCGGTATGCAGGTTGAGTGTTCCGAGTCCGTCAAGCCATGTCCGCACGATATCGCGCGGTGACCAAATAAGTACGAAAAGACGGACGAACGAATCGGCGCCGATCGTTTCACGAATGGTTTCTAATTCCTGCTGCCCGTGAGGATACAAAACAACGATGGCATGATCGATCGCTTTGTCTTCGCGTTTGAGCTTTGGCAGCTCGCTGATGTTGAAAACTTTCCGCGTTGCGGCGTCGGGTGCAATGTACTCGGCTGCCTCAACATCTGCACCTCGATCGTTGCGAGTGAACTTCTTCACGTCGGTCACTGTAAAGAGGTACGGCGGTTCGCCGATCCATTCGCGGATGACCGCGCTCTGGGGCACCATCTCGGTACCGTGTTGCGCCCAGTCTTCTCGAACCATGTATGCGAGTTCTGTCATGGGAGGATCATCTCAGCAGCCTCGGACATTGGGTTGAGGACCCGCACCTTCCGAATAAGAGATGATGCGAAGACGCCGACCTAAACCCCGCGTAAATGCTGGGGCAGGCCGCCAGATACAAGCGAGTTCCGGAACCAAACCGGGACCAGAACCATGCAGTGCATGCAAGTCATGACGTGAAATGACGCGGCCTGAGGGGCAGAGATACCCGGAAGATCAAAGATCTGACCTGAACGGGATGCCTGGGGGTCAAGGGGTCGCAGGCTCAAACCCCGCCAGCCCGACAAAACCCTGATTAGGGGCATTATTTATAGGAGCCTAGCCGATTCCAGGAACCACCTCTCGCCAACCGTCAACACGGAAAATTCCGCACCCACGGGCTGCACACGGCTTCAACCACGAGAGGCCGTGTGAACCCCAAGGAGAGGGATGTGGCATCCCATACGCGTCCGCGGTGACCGCAGAGTCGGACGAGCCTGCTCCGCTGCCGAGCTGAAGGACCGGCCGGATTGCCGGAACGAAGACCGGTCCGATTCCCGGGGAAGATCATGGCGCAACCCGCCTCACCGCCCAAGCGATGTGCCCCGGAAGAACGGTCACACAGCCCCTCGGATCGGCGTAGACACGCCCTCAGACACTCATCAGTACACGGTCAGCAAATTTTAGGTAGACTGTCAGCGTTCTGTTGGTGTACTCTCAGGAAGGGTGCTCAACAAAGAACACTCAGCAAAATCACGAATCAAGGAATCGGGGGGAGTGCACGGTAGCCGCAGAGCGTGGCTACCGTGCACGTTCACTTATTCGCACACCATCTGAAAGGTTCACCATGTCCGAATTCACACGCGCAGAAGTT
>Ga0081606_1000134_pt1 | contig 44731 bp, 30 predicted proteins | sample EareggfetidaYelm_FD_71127 | JGI IMG/M metagenome (GOLD analysis project Ga0081606, IMG submission 71127) | Earthworm egg capsule microbial community from the University of Washington, USA - E. fetida Yelm (SPADES assembly) (version 2) | ecosystem: Host-associated > Annelida > Reproductive system...
TATTTCACCAAGCAATCGTCAGCTAAGACAAATAAAAAAATAGAAACAATTGATCCCGAATTTCTGGATAAACTGGAAAACTACAGTTGGCCGGGAAATATCAGGGAATTAAAGAATGTGATTGAACGCTCTGTTATATTAGCTGGCGGTGATACACTTTCTGTGGAAGTTTTGCCTTATGAATTACAGCACCCAAGCAACAAAAACACCAAGTCGTTATCGGCATTCGCTATGCAAAGCATCGAAAAACTGCACATACAGAAAGTCCTGAATTACACCAAAGGCAACAAAGCAGAGACTGCAAGGTTACTGGAAATAGGTATCGCAACATTATATCGAAAACTAGAGGAATACAATATAACCTAACCTTATTAAAATGAGAAAAGCCTATCAAAATGATAGGCTTTTTTTATGGTTTATTTTTGGCACGGATTCTTATTTTCCAGCATTCATAAGGGGTAACGCACAAACTTCAGATTCAGGAACAGATTTGGTTTAAGGGAATGAAAATATAAAATTATTTCCAATGAAAAATCAGGTCAATACAATTTACAAGCAGGCGGAACGGCTTTCCGAAATCACTAAAAAATCCATTACCGGGGGAAATATCGCCAGGGCAAAAAAAATACTTGCCTTTGCCGAGAGGCTGCTGGTTAGTGGCAATAAAGAAACAAGGGATATCATATCAGGAGTATATGTACACTCGGTTTCAACTTTCATGGAAGCAAGGAATTGCAGCATTGCCAATCTTTTTCCAAATTCACTAAGAGCAGCATACATCAGGCAGGTCAATACTTCAGGTGTATAAAATATTCAAAATAAAATCCATAAATAACCATTCATGATACCTACAATTATTTTACTCGCGCTTGGCGTTGTGCTCTTCGCAATCTGCTTTAAATCCATTGACTTTTTTGAAAAAATTTAAATTATGACAGCACTTTTCATCATAGCCATAGCGGTATTCATTTACCTGGTCTATGTCTTAATCAAACCCGAAAAATTTTAATCTGATGATCATTCATCATAATCCATTTTGTTTATGAATACAGAACTCCTCGGTGTCATCAGTATTTTTATGGTCACGATTGTCTTAGCCATTCCATTAGGAAGGTATTTTGCAAAAGTTTTTTCGGGTGATAAAACACTGCTTGACCCTCTTTTCAATCCTATTGAAAAATTGATTTTTAAAATCAGTGGCATTAATGCCAATGAAGAAATGAACTGGAAACAGCATTTAAAAGCGATGCTGAGCATCAATCTTTTATGGTTCATCATTTGTTTTTTTGTCCTCTTATTTCAGGGCTCGATGCCTTTGAATCCCGACAACAATCCGTCAATGACCCCCGATCTGGCATTTAATACTGCCATTTCATTTTTGGTCAATTGTAACCTTCAGCATTATTCAGGCGAAACCGGTGTATCTTATCTTTCCCAAATGATGCTGATGTTTCTTCAGTTTGTTTCTGCCGGTATCGGTATCGCAGCTGCTGTAATGGTCTTTACTGCCATGAAAGAACATACTACAGCTAAGCTTGGAAATTTTTACAATTATTTCGTAAAAAGCTGTACGCGGATTTTACTTCCGTTATCAACGATTGTTGCTGTTATACTTGTCTTTAGTGGTACGCCTATGACTTTCGAAGGAAAAGATTCTATTACAACGTTACAAGGAGATACCGTTGAAGTATCGCGCGGTCCTGCTGCGGCTTTTATAGGAATTAAGCATATCGGAACAAATGGAGGTGGCTTTTTTGGCGCAAACTCCACACATCCTTTAGAAAATCCCACCTATTTTACAAATGCAATCGAGCTTTGGGCTCAAATGATCATTCCGTTTGCCATGATTTTCGCCCTCGGATATTACCTTAAAAAAAGAAAATTATCCTGGATTATATTTGGCGTAATGACCGTTGGGTTTCTCTTGCTGGTTGTTCCAACGATGAGTGCTGAACTGGCCGGAAATCCCGCAATAGAAAAAATGGGCATCGCGCAGGCAACCGGCGCTATGGAAGGCAAAGAAGTGCGATTTGGCCCAGCCGTTTCCGGATTCTGGAGCATTGCTACAACAGTAATTTCTACGGGATCGGTAAACAGCATGCACGACAGTTCGATGCCCATGTCAGGCGCCATGCAATTGCTGGCTATGATGGTCAACTGTTTCTACGGTGGTTGCGGTGTCGGGTTTCTGAACTTTTACATCTTTATCATTCTTGCGGTCTTTATTTCCGGACTGATGGTAGGACGCACGCCTGAATTCCTCGGAAAAAAGATCGAAGCACGCGAGGTTAAAATTGCAGCTTTCATAGCCATACTTCATCCTTTATTGATTTTAGCAGGAACAGCCCTGGCTTCTTATTTCGCCGCAAATGATACCCAAATGGGTTATTGGTTCAGCGGGAATGCAACGGGTTGGCTCAACAATCCGGGAAATCACGGATTCTCTGAAATGTTGTATGAGTATACGTCAAGTGCCGCCAACAATGGTAGCGGATTTGAAGGGCTTGGCGATAACAATCCGTTTTGGAACATTACCACGGGAATTGTTTTACTACTATCGCGTTTTTTGCCAATCATTGGCCCGCTGGCGATTGCAGGACTGCTTGCCAACAAAAAATACATCCCTGAAAGTGCCGGGACATTAAAAACCGATACCTCAATATTCGGTATTATGGTTTTCGCAGTAATAGCGATCATCGCCGCCTTATCGTTCTTCCCTGCCCTGGCGCTTGGCCCATTGGCTGAATATTTTACACTAAAATAATTTATAGAAATGAACAATAATAAATCCAATTCATTATTTGAAAGTAAGCAGGTAAAAGAAGCACTTGTGCAGTCTTTTGTCAAGCTGAACCCAAAATTGATGTTCAAAAATCCGGTCATGTTTACCGTCGAAATAGGTACTGCAATTATGTTCGTAGTCTGCATCGCCATTTTATTCGGAGCGAAAGATCAGGGCAGTTTCGGTTACAATCTTTTAATTTTTGCCATTCTGATCGCTACGTTGCTATTTGCCAATTTCGCCGAAGCAATCGCTGAAGCCCGCGGGAAAGCCCAAGCCGACAGTTTGCGTAAAACCCGGGAAGAAACGCCCGCTAAGCAAATGCTGCCAAATGGGGAAATCAAATCGGTAAGCTCATCAATACTCAAAAAAGGGGATGTTTTTATCTGTGAAGCCGGTGATCTGATTGCTACAGATGGTACGATCATAGAAGGGCTGGCAACCATTGATGAAAGCGCCATAACAGGTGAAAGTGCGCCTGTGATCCGGGAAGCCGGAGGCGATAAGTCTTCAGTGACCGGCGGTACAAAAGTGCTTTCTGATAAGATCAAAGTGGTCGTGTCTTCCGAACCGGGCGAAAGTTTCCTTGATAAAATGATTGCCTTAGTCGAAGGGGCAAGCCGTCAGAAAACACCTAATGAAATTGCCCTGACCATTTTACTTGCAGCATTTACGTTGATTTTCGTCATTGTCTGCGTCACCTTAAAGCCATTTGCAGATTATGCCAATGCACCAATTACAATTGCGGCATTCATCTCTCTTTTTGTATGCCTGATTCCAACCACAATCGGAGGGTTACTTTCTGCGATAGGAATAGCAGGAATGGATCGTGCCTTGCGGGCAAACGTAATCACCAAATCGGGTAAAGCGGTTGAAACTGCCGGAGACATCGATGTATTGCTTCTGGATAAAACCGGTACGATCACGATCGGAAACAGGAAAGCTACCAATTTCTATCCTGCAAAAGGCGTCTCATTTACCGACTTCTTAAATTCAGCTGTGCTGAGTTCACTTTCAGATGATACGCCCGAAGGCAAAAGTATCATTGAACTCAGTGAAAGCCTTGATGTGAAAGGTGATTCGAAATCGGCCATTGCTTTACTTTTAAAAGAGATCTCCGAATCCATAAAATTTACAGCCGAAACCAGGACAAGCGGTGTCATCCTAAAAGACGGGACCAACATCCGTAAAGGCGCGCAGGATGCCGCGAAAAATATTTCAGCACAGGCAGGAAATGAATTTCCGAAAGATACGGAAGCCAAAGTCATTGAAATTTCATCAAATGGCGGAACACCGCTTGTTGTTATTAAAAACGGAAAAGTCCAGGGTGTTATCGAGCTTCAGGACATTATTAAAACCGGGATGAAAGAACGTTTTGACCGCCTTCGGAAAATGGGCGTGAAAACGGTAATGGTAACCGGAGACAATCCGTTAACAGCCAAATTTATAGCAGAGAAAGCCGGAGTTGATGATTTTATAGCAGAAGCGAAACCCGAAGACAAAATGAATTACATCAAAGCCGAACAACAAAGCGGTAAACTGGTGGCAATGATGGGCGACGGTACCAATGATGCTCCGGCTTTGGCTCAGGCAGATGTGGGCGTTGCGATGAACAGTGGCACGCAGGCAGCAAAAGAAGCTGGAAATATGGTCGACCTCGACAACGATCCAACCAAATTAATTGAAATTGTAGAAATTGGAAAGCAATTGTTAATGACCCGCGGAACACTAACTACGTTCTCCATTGCGAATGATGTTGCCAAGTATTTCGCCATTGTACCGGCATTGTTTATTACTGCAATTCCGGCTTTGCAAGGGCTAAACATCATGAACTTGCACAGCCCGGAAAGTGCCATATTATCAGCAGTGATCTTTAACGCGATCATCATCCCAATACTCATTCCGCTGGCGTTGCGCGGTGTAAACTACAAACCGATTGGTGCAAGTGCCATTCTTAAAAGGAATCTTTTAATATACGGACTTGGCGGTTTGATCATTCCTTTCATCGGAATTAAACTAATCGATTTGCTGGTAGCCTTATTTATGTAATCATTCTGGCCTGCTTCAAACGGTAGGCCGGATCAATAAAAAACAAATGAAAAATATATTTTCAATCATAAAAATTACAATAGTGTTGATGGTGATCTTCGCCATAATGTACCCATTGGCTATTTATGGCATCGCGCAATTCGCGCCCAACCATGGAAAAGGCGAAACCATTTCGCTCAATGGAAAAGTCGTAGGCTATCAAAAAATAGGACAAAAATTTGACAAGTCAAACTACTTCTGGGGAAGGCCGTCAGCTGTAGATTATAATGCAGCCGTCAGCGCCGGAAGCAACAAAGGGCCTTCAAATGCAGATTATTTAGCCGTTGTTCAAAAACGGATTGACACTTTTTTATTGGTTCACCCCTATCTTAAAAAATCCCAGGTTCCGGCGGATATCGTTACGGCTTCGGGCAGCGGACTGGATCCGAACATTTCTCCCGAGGCTGCAAGGATACAAGTGCAACGTGTGGCAAAAGAACGGAAGTTGCCAGTCGAAAAAGTACAACAGCTTGTAGAAAAAAATATCAGCAAACCAACTGCAATGGGCACCGCAACAGTGAATGTACTGGAACTGAATATCGCCCTCGACCAACTTAAATAAAATAAACATTCGGTTCTACCGAAACTTATTAAAATCAAATACAATGAAAAAAATAGCATTCGCCGCAGTTAGCATTTTTTGGCTTACCAACAGCCAGGCGCAGGAAACAACAGCATCCCAAAGTCCGTTGACGTTTTCAGGATATGTGGAAACCTATTACAGTTACGATTTTGGCGAACCCGCAAACCATACCCGGCCCGGTTTTGTGTACAGCCACAACAGGCATAACGAACTGAATGTAAATCTTGCCTATGCAAAAGTCAACTATGCAAAAGACAATATCAGGGGAAATGTTGCTTTAATGGCCGGGACGTATGCAGCCTACAATCTGGCAGCTGAACAGGATTTGCTTAAAAATGTACTCGAAGCCAATGTAGGGGTGAAAATTTCCAAAAAGCACAATTTATGGGTTGATGCCGGAATTATGCCTGCCCATATCGGCTTTGAAAGCGCTGTCGGAAAAGACTGTCCCACACTTACAAGAAGTATCCTTGCCGACAATTCGCCTTATTATGAAGCCGGTGTGAAATTGGGTTATACTTCTAAAAGTGAAAAATGGTACCTGGCCTTAATGTACCTCAATGGATGGCAGCGCATTCAAAAAATTGAAGGCAATCAGACACCGGCATTTGGCTCTCAGCTTACGTATAAACCAAATGCAAAAATAGTTCTAAACTGGAGTACTTATGTAGGAAATGAGCAGCCTGATTCCATCAGGAAATGGCGGTATTTCAACAATTTTTATGGACAATTCAAAGTCACCGAAAAAGTGAACCTGACCGCCGGTTTTGACATTGGAATCCAGCAAACGGTAAACGGAAGCAGTAATTATGATGTTTGGTACGCTCCAATTGTCATTGCACAATACAAACCTACAGAGAAAGTCCAGTTGGCTGCCAGGGCCGAATATTACCAGGACAAAGAAGGCGTTATCATTGCAACCGGAACTGATAACGGATTTAAGACCTACGGATTCTCGGCAAACTTTGATTATTTGCCTGCCAGTAACGTGATGTTTCGAATAGAAGCGCGAACTTTGAACAGCAAGGATGATATCTTTTTAAGAAATAATGATCCCTCGAACAATAATGTCTTTTTAACCACAGCGTTGGCAATTTCATTTTGATGGATGGAAAAGAACATAGTGCCCAGCACTTTCTGGATTTAATCCAAAAATCCCGAAAAGGAAAGTTTAAAGTCTACATTGGCATGAGTGCCGGTGTAGGCAAAACTTTTCGCATGCTTCAGGAAGCGCATACGCTCTTGAAAAATGGCATTGACGTAAAAATTGGATATGTAGAAACGCATAACCGCAAGGAAACCCACGAACTGCTCGCGGGTTTGCCTGTTATTCCACGGCGGACACTTTTCTACAAAGGCAAGCAACTCGATGAAATGGATTTACAGGCGATTATCAACCTGCGCCCCGAAGTGGTCATTATAGACGAATTGGCACACAGCAACATCGAAGGCAGTAAAAATGAAAAGCGCTGGCAGGACGTACTTGAAATTCTGGAAGCCGGCATTAACGTGATTTCAGCCGTAAACATTCAACATATCGAAAGCCTCAACGAAGACGTCAGGTTTATTACCAATGTAGAAGTTCAGGAGCGCATTCCAGATAATGTTTTGCGCCAGGCCGATGAAGTCGTCAATATTGATTTGACCGCAGATGAACTGATCACACGCCTGAAAGACGGCAAAATTTATACTTCTGACAAAATCCCTACTGCCCTGAATAATTTTTTTAAATCGGATCAGATTTTACAGCTACGCGAATTGGCGCTTAAAGAAGTGGCAAGCCAGGTGGTGCGAAAAGTAGAAAATGAAGTGCCGCGAAATTTGGCTTTAAGGCATGAAAAATTGCTGGCCTGCATCAGCAGTAATGATAAAACAGCAAAAATCGTTATCCGGAAAACGGCACGATTGGCGACCTATTACAACAGCAAATGGTATGTTCTTTACGTGGAAACGCCAAAGGAAAGCAGCGACAGGATTGCGCTCGACAAACAACGGCACCTGATCAATAATTTTAAGTTGGCCATTCAGCTTGGCGCCGAAGTCATCAAACTCGAGCACAAACATATCACCAATGGAATTCTGGAAATCACACAGCAAAAACAAATTACAACGGTTTGCATCGGTAAACCGCACCTGAGCTTATTTAAAGTAATTTTGTCTACAACTATTTTCAATAAATTGCTCAACAACCTTTCTTCCTCTAATATTGATTTAGTAATCCTGTCATGAAATAGCTGTCGAAAACCTATAAGAAACAATAATAATGTACTTATGAAAATTAAAACCAAACTCAACCTCGGCGTCGGATTGTTATTTGTTATGATCATCCTGCTAACGCTGGTCGGTGCTTTTTATATATTCTCTATAAAATCTGATACCGAAAACATTCTGAAAGCCAATTACAATACATTGGAATATTCCCGCAATATGCTGCTCGCTCTTGACGACATAGTCACTAATGAAAAAGAAGCTGTAGTTGTATTTGAATCCAATCTCAAAGGCCAAAGAGCAAACATTACTGAAGCTGGTGAAGGTAAAGCTACCGGGAGCCTGCAATCGACTTTCAGCGCATTGAAAACAGATCCGCTCAACGAAAAGCTTAAAAGCCAGATCCGGCAGGATATCTTCGAGATCATGAAACTCAATATGGTTGCGATAAAGAAAAAAAGCGAAATTGCAAAACGAACAGCTGAAACGGCAAATTTCGCGCTTGGTTTTGTTGGTTTGTTTTGTTTTCTGATTGCCTTTCAATTGTTGGTTAATTTGCCGGATAATATTGCCAATCCAATTAAAGAACTCTCGGCAAGTATTAAGGAAATTGCAAATAAAAACTACGCACAAAGGGTACGGTTTACGAATCACAATGAATTTGGAGACCTTGCAAAATCGTTCAACAGCATGGCCGAAAAGCTCCAGGAGTACAATAACGGTAATTTGTATAAATTGTTGTTTGAAAAGAAGCGCCTGGAAACCCTGATTAACAACATGCATGATCCTATTTTCGGTCTCGACAGCAATGGTATTATTTTGTTTGCCAATAACGAAGCGATTAAAATCATGGGATTAAAATCTGAAGAAGTAATTGGCAAGGACGCTACAAATCTGGCGCGTAGCAATGATTTGCTAAAATCACTGATCATTAATCAGCTGGAAAGCGACAAACCGCATCCGATGAAGATTTTTGCCGATGGTAAGGAGAGTTATTTCGAAAAGGAACTGCTGAATATAAGCATTCAGCCAACTGGAGAAGAGCAAACCATAAATATTGGAGAAGTAATTATCCTGCGAAATATTACGCCTTTCAAAGAACTTGATTTTGCTAAGACAAATTTTATAGCAACAGTGTCACATGAACTCAAAACACCGATTTCGTCCATAAAAATGAGTCTGCAATTGTTGCAAAAAGAACAAACCGGAAGCATCAATCCGGAGCAAAGGCAATTGATAGAAAGCATTAACGAAGACAGCCAGAGGTTATTGAAAATTACAGGGGAATTGCTTGATATTTCGCAGGTGGAAACCGGTAACATCCATTTAAATATAGACGCGACAAACCCATATGATATTGTTTCGTATGCCGTGGAGGCTGTTAAGGTGCAAGCCGATCAAAAAATGATTAATATAAATGTAGAAATGCAGGATCATTTACCGGATGTTAAAGCCGACACTGAGAAAACCGCCTGGGTTTTAATCAATTTCCTGACCAATGCCATACGGTATTCTTCAGAAGACAGCAGCATCAATCTAAAACTGAACCAGAAAAATGACCAATTGATATTTCAAGTCATCGATAAGGGAAAAGGCATTGACAACAGGTACAAATCTAAAATCTTTGATAAATATTTCCAGATTCCCGGCAGCCACAAGTCGGGAACCGGTCTGGGACTGGCCATTAGCAAGGAATTTATTGAGGCACAAAATGGTACCATTGGTATGGAAAGCCAACTTGGATTAGGCAGTACTTTTTACTTCAGGCTTTCGGCTGTTGATGATATGAAACAAAAAGAAATCAGTTAAATTAAACCCCCGGTCATTTCAACTTTCAATTGGGAATAGTATTAAATTTGGCCCAAATTTTATAGGCTTATGAGCGCGCACAACAAGGATTTACATACAAAATTAACGTTAGCGGGAACTTTGATTGCTTTAGGTATCATCTATGGTGACATCGGGACTTCCCCACTGTATGTAATGAAAGCCATTATCGGAAGCCATGAAATTGTCACTGATATCGTATTAGGCGGTGTTTCCTGTATCTTCTGGACACTTACATTACAGACGACTATAAAATATGTACTGATTACATTAAGTGCTGATAATAATGGCGAAGGTGGGATTTTTGCACTCTATGCATTGGTCAGGCGCACAAAAGTGAAGTGGTTGATTGTTCCGGCAATCATAGGAGGAAGTGCGTTACTGGCGGATGGAATCATTACCCCGCCGATCTCGGTTTCCTCAGCTGTTGAAGGAATCCGGACATTTTATCCCGAAATCAACACCGTTCCCATAGTGATTGCCATTCTTGTGATGTTGTTTACGATACAGCAATTTGGAACGAAGCTCGTTGGTCGTTTTTTTGCACCGTTAATGTTGCTTTGGTTTGGGATGCTTGGCGTATTGGGCGTTATTCAAATGATTGGTCATACGGAAGTTTTGAAAGCCATCAATCCATATTATGCTTACCACTTGCTGACAATCCATCCGGAAGGTTTTTATGTACTTGGATTTGTTTTTCTATGTACAACCGGCGCCGAAGCTTTATATTCTGATATGGGGCATTGCGGTCGAAAAAATATCCGCATCAGTTGGATTTTTGTAAAAACGTCGTTGGTACTGAACTATTTCGGACAGGCCGCCTATATGATACAACACGAAGGTGAAACATTAAAAAGCCTGGGTGGTGATTTTGGAAACCCATTTTACCTGATTATGGCCGACTGGTTTAAACCTGCCGGGATTATCATTGCGACATTTGCCGCCGTGATCGCATCACAGGCATTAATCAGTGGTTCGTTTACTTTGATCAATGAAGCGATGAGGCTAAATTTCTGGCCAAAAGTGAGGATCAAATATCCAACGGAACAGAAAGGCCAGTTGTATATTCCTTCCATCAACTGGCTGCTACTTGCTGGCTGTATTATGGTTGTGCTTCATTTTGAAGAGTCAAGCAATATGGAAGCAGCGTATGGGCTTGCCATTGTACTATGCATGATTATGACCACACTACTGCTGAACTATTTTCTAATTATGAAAAGGGTGGCCTGGTATTTTATTGTGCCGATAATTTTAATTTACCTCGCTATTGAACTGAGTTTTCTTGTTGCCAACCTTAAGAAATTTGCGCATGGCGGATATGTGACGCTTTTTATTGCATTTGCATTAATAGGCATTATGGCGACATGGTGGAAAGCTAAGAAAATCAGCAAACTTTACACGAAGATTGTCAAGATTGATCATTACAAAAAAGTGCTTGCAGAATTAAGTGTCGATTTATCAATACCTAAATACGCCACACATTTGGTTTATATGACAAATGCAGGACGAACGGATGAAATCGAAGAAAAAGTGATGTACTCCATTTTACAAAAAAGACCTAAGAGGGCTGATGTATATTGGTTCGTTCATGTAAACATTCTTAACGAGCCCTATAAAACGGAATATAAAGTTACCGAAATCATCAAAGATGATCTTTATCGCATCGATTTTAATCTCGGTTTCAGGGAACCTACAAAAATTAATTTGATGTTCAAGGAAGTCATCCGCGACATGGTAAAAAATGATGAGGTAGATATCACAAGCCGCTATGAATCTTTAAATAAGAATAATATCATTGGCGATTTTAAATTTGTGCTATCTGAAAAATTCTTATCGAATGACAGCCTGCTCAAATGGGATGAAAAGCTGATCATGAATACTTATTTCTTTCTTAAAAAATTCAGCCTTTCAGAAGAGGAAGCTTTCGGTCTTGATGCCAGTTCCGTAAAAATTGAAAAATTCCCCATGGTATTGAACCCACCGGAACAAATTTTTCTTACAAGGGTAAAATAGGAATAATACCCTGTTCAAATACAGGTAAATGAATATATAACAGAAAATCAATCGGCCTCCCTCCTACTTTTCCAGACAAAGGAAACCAAAGTATTACATTTTTTGATATTTCAATTGTACTTAAAGTGTGGGCGGTGTACGTTTAATTATGTATTTTCTTTTTAAAAATTTGATCATGGAGAAATAAAACTAATGCATTTTATTTAGGCCTCAGCCATTCTTATATTTGTATTCTCGCTGGTCTTTTTACACAGTCAGGGATTGGTGACAGGCGAATAATATATCAAAGCAATAATCCCACACCACTCGTCACCAATAGGACTAGTGAACGTGTAAACATCAAAAATCCTGAGGTCAAAGCACTTGCAAAGAAAATAATCAAATCGCAAAAGGAAGAAATTGCCCAAATGAAAGGCATTTTGCTTCGTATGAAAAAATAGAATAATAACATAACTCCTTAAAGAATGAAACTTACACGCCTATTTAAAGATTTTTTCCAAAACGAAAAAACTGCCGGAATCCTATTAATTATTTGCACACTTGTTTCACTCACACTCGCCAATTTCGGTCCGGAAAGCTACTCCCATTTCTGGCATAGCGCATTGGCCGGGCAATCAGTAGAATACTGGATTAACGATGGACTGATGACTATCTTTTTCCTGCTCATCGGGCTCGAACTCGAAAGGGAAATCTATCTCGGAGAGCTTTCCAATATTAAAGATGCCATGCTCCCTATTTTTGGAGCCATCGGTGGTATGCTCATTCCTGCCGGAATATTTCTTATTTTTAATTTTGGGTTGGACACACAATCTGGCGCAGGAATACCAATGGCTACAGACATTGCTTTTGCATTAGCAATATTAGCCCTGCTGGGCAATCGCGTTCCTACGTCGCTAAAAATATTCCTTACAGCTCTCGCAGTAATCGATGACTTGGGTGCAATCCTGGTCATTGCATTTTTTTACACCAAAACCATCGCATTCACAAACCTTTTGATTTCACTCGGGATTTTCGTGTTGCTATTGATTATCAACAGGCTCAAAGTAAGAAATCTGATTCCTTATTTAATAGGCGGTGTTGCCATGTGGTATTTCATGTTGCACTCAGGCGTTCATGCGACAATTACCGGGGTTTTATTGGCTTTTGCCATTCCGTTTGGAAATGGCGATGAAAAATCAACGTCCTACACATTACAGCACTTTTTACACAAACCGGTTTCGTTCTTTATCCTGCCGCTATTTGCGCTTGCCAACACGGCGATCGTACTAAGCTCAGACATCGGAACGGTTCTGACCGAACATTACAGCATTGGCATCGCATTGGGTTTGATCGTTGGTAAGCCATTGGGTATATTTCTTCTGACCTTTGGAGCCGCAACATTTGGCCTTTGCAAATTGCCTGCTGACCTGACTTGGAAATCGATTATTGGAGTCGGATTTTTGGGCGGTATCGGATTTACCATGTCAATATTCATTACGCTATTGGCATTTGAAGACGCAACGATAATCAGCAATGCAAAGTTTATCATTTTACTAGCCTCACTCATTGCAGGAACTATTGGATTTATTTTTCTTAAATTGATACTCACAAAAGAAATTCTTGAAGAAAATGACTAAAAATACTCCATTTCATAAACCTGCATAAAGGGAAGAAGACCGGGCAAAAGTCCTTGAAAACGCCGTGTCAGATATTTCGTTCCGAGGTTCGAATCTCTGGATTTTGACTTGCACAATTGTAGTTGCAGTTGCTTCGGTAGCAAGAACACATCAGTAAAGAAATTTTAATTCCAATTCAAAGTAAAGATTTGAAGTAATTCATGCCCATAGGCAATAAACGCCATGCATTCGATGTTCTATTTATATACTATTTCAGGACAATGCAATTTATAGGAACGAATACTTTTGATATGAAAAGGATATTGCTTTTACTTATTACGATCAGCGCTTCATGGCAAAGCTACGCGCAAGACGAACTCAACAACCAGTTTAAGCCGATCCCGGCTAAAGATCCCAAGATTAAAGAAGTGCTGCCGCCAAAAGAAACAGCACCGAAAATAAACCCGCCAGCTATCGTTGAAAAAACGGATCTTTTAAAATTAGCCGAAAGCGAACTTTTTAAAAATCCCGATCTGTACAAAAAAGAATCCAATACCGAAGGGATATTTTACAGGCGAAATCAATATTTGGGCGGATTCAAAACCATTTCTTTTACCGCAACTGTCCGTTACCGGGATGCTGCTTTTGTAGACGGTGATAAAATAAGGGTATATCTCAATGACAAAGTTATCCAACCCGAAGTCATTATGGACGGGGAATTCAACGGATTCAAAATCGATTTGGAAGAAGGCATCAATAAAATTGATTTTGAAGCTTTAAACGAAGGTTCTGCTTCTCCAAATACTGCTGAATTCCAGGTTTATGATGACAAAGGAACGGTCATTGAATCGAGTCAGTGGAATGTAGGCACCGGATATAAAGCTACAATCCTGCTTCTAAAAGAATAATTGATCGGCAGTTGGACCATTTACCTATACATTACCACAACGAAAGCGTTGTATGTTAGTTTTTTTTTTACCAATTACTTTTATGGATCCATAAAAAAAGTGAGTGAATATTATGATTAACACAATAAATTAAATAAATTTTTATGCAATTGAGATTGGTATAGTTTGTATGTCATGGTTTATGTAATGGCACTTCAAAATAATAAATACATTGTGGCATACTAACAAACCAACCTTAATTATGAAAACAAAACTACTTTTCGCAAGCCTGGCGCTGCTCTCCATTTTCCAGGTCAATGCACAAACGACCGTAACCATAAATGCAACGGCACCATGGACCGGTTATGCCAATGTTTTTTTCAATGGTGCCTACCAATTTGGGAATGCCTGGGCACTTGATGCCTTGCGCACCGATTTAAATACTGCGGCCAACAGCATTACTTTATACCCGAATTTTAATACCTACAATGCCGCCGATCCGTATTGGTCAAACGGCGAAATCGGAAATAAAACTTTCGAAGGCAACAGCTTTGTAGAAAATGCAGCCTTGGCCGGACAAACGCTAACCTTTACTGCAACGGTACAAAGCAATACTTTCGCTGCAGGTTATACGGTTATCGCTTTCATCAAGGGATTGAATCCGGCAAATAATTATTCGACAGATGTATTGGTAACCACTCCTATAATAGGCGGTGAAACGTTTTCGATTACTGCGCCTTCGATTCCTGCGGGATTGATCGTACAATACGGATTTGCAGTGACTGGTTTGAATGCCAATCCGGCACATGAAACCCAACTCGGAAATGCGGTCATCGTCCCTGCCCAACTGGCCATCGCTTCATTTGATAAACCAAATTTTGCTGTATTTCCAAATCCGGCAAACGATCAGCTCCATATTCAATCTGAAAAAAATATGGAAGCGATTTCCTTTTTTAATGTATTGGGCCAACAGGTTTATAGTGAAAATCTGCAAAAAAATACCGCAGCTATCGACGTTTCAAAATTACAAACCGGCGTTTATGTAGTCAAGGCCACCATCAGCGGAAAATCCGTTACATCCAGAATGATCAAAAATTAGTTTAAGTTTAAGTTAGAATCAGAGTTAGTTTAAAAGCACGTTTTTTTATAAGCGTGCTTTTTTTAGTAAATAATTCTTACATAAAATGATAATCTTTAATCGTTATCTTTAACTTTCCAATCCTTTAGTAATTCTGTACGCATGCCAAAAATCATACGCTTTTCTGTTGTTTTGTTATCGTTTTTATGGTTTCCGATAGTGGCTGCTGCCCAGGAATTACCGCCCATCACAAGATACAGCCCGGCCATGTACGGCGCCGGGAATCAAAACTGGATGGTATCGCAGGACAGCAAACATTTTATGTTTTTCGCAAATAATGAAGGGCTTTTAGAGTTTAACGGTTCCAACTGGACGCTGTATCCTTCACCAAATGAAACCATCATGCGATCTGTAAGGGTCATAGACAACAAGGTTTTCACCGGCTGTTATATGGAATTCGGTTTTTGGACCAGGCAGGTTAACGGTCAGTTAAAATACACCTCACTCAGCAAAACCATTAAAGATAAAATCCAGGATGACGAGCAGTTCTGGAACATTTTGAATTACGACCGCTGGGTCATTTTTCAATCCCTGGACCGCATTTACATTTACGATACCAAAACACAAAAATTCAATATTGTCGCACCCAAATACGGTATTTTAAAATCGTTCAGGACCAACAATGCGGTGTATTTTCAAACGATCGACAATGGGCTTTTTGAAGTGGAGAACGGAAAAAGCAAGTTGGTTTCAGACCATCAAATATTGAAACAAAACAAAATTGTAGGTTTATTTGCTGCCGATGACGGCCTGTTCATTCAAACGCAGCGTAATGGTTTGTACAAATTTTCGAACGGAAATTTATCCAGATTTGTCACTGAAGCCGACTCTGAACTTACCGCCAGCAATATTTACAGCAGCGAAATTTTATCCGATGGAAGTTACGCCCTCGGAACGGTTTCAAACGGCGTTTTTATCCTGACCAAAGACGGAAAAGTGAAATACCACATGACACAAAACCGCGGTCTAAGCAACAATACGGTGCTTTCGATGTTTGAAGATTCTGATAAAAACCTTTGGATCGGGCTTGATAACGGCATCAATGGCATCAACCTGCAGTCGCCGGTCAAAACCTTTTCAGACGATACCGGGATTTTCGGGACGGTTTACGCAGCATTGGAACAAAATGGGGTTTTATACATCGGAACCAATCAGGGTTTGTTCTATAAAAACTTGCAAACGGATCCCGAATTTAAATTCATCAGCGGGACAAAAGGACAGGTTTGGTCGATGTTTAAATATGACAATACGATTTTTTGCGGCCATGACTCGGGGACTTTTATCGTGGACCACGGAAATGCGCAACAGCTTTTCGGGCAATCGGGAACGTGGAAATTCGAAGCCGTCCCAAACCATCCGGAATTGCTGCTCCAGGGCAATTATTACGGGATTTCGGTGCTCGAAAACACTAACGGCCAATGGGCTTTTCGGAATAAAATTGCAGGTTTTGACTATTCATCTAAATATTTTGAGGTCAATGCCGCGCTTGAAATTTATGTGAGCCATGAATACAAAGGCGTTTTCCGGTTGCAATTGGATCAGAACCTGATAAAAACCAAACCGTTCTTCTCCTATTCCAATCCGGAAAAAGGAAAAAACGCGAGCCTGGCCAAATTTTATAACACGATTTATTATGCGAGTAAAGACGGCATTTTTAAACTTGACAACAAAACGAAACAGTTTATAAAAGACCCTTATTTGAGTTCCGTTTTTGAAAAAGACGAATACACTTCGGGCAAAATGATTGTGGACAATTCTAACAAATTGTGGCTGTTTTCAAAAAATTACATTCATTATTTTACGTTGAGCAAACTCAGCAGCGAGCTGAAGGAAAATGCGATTCCGATTTCGGCATCGTTAACCAATTCGATGCTTGGGTATGAAAATATTTCGCAATTGTCAAACGCCGTTTACCTCATTGGCACTACTGACGGTTATTATACGATCAACATCAACGACCTGAGTTTCAAGAATTACAGCGTGTCGATTTCAAACATCAGTGTCAATAAACTGAACCAAAAATTATCGAGTTTGCCGATTTCCAAAGATGGCAATTTTAGTTATGATGCGAACAACCTGACTTTCAGTTATACCGTTCCCGAATACAACAAATACATCAGCGCTGAGTACCAGTATTTACTGGAAGGCAGCCAGGACCAATGGAGTGAATGGAGTGCGCGTACTACCGTGAATTTCAAAAATTTGCCTCCGGGGGATTACACATTTAAAGTGAGGGCGAAAATCGCAAATTCATCTCCTGAGAATACTGCGGTATATCGTTTTTCGATTTCAAAACCGTGGTATGCGACTAATTTTGCGCTATTGGTGTATTTTATTTTATTGCTTACCGCCGCACATTTTATCAATGTGGCTTACAAAAACTACTACAAAAAGCAACGCGAAAAACTCATTGAAGAAAACAATTTATTGCTCGAAATCAAGGAACTCGAAAACGAGCAACAGCTGATGAAGCTCAGGAATGAACAGCTTGCTCAGGATTTTGATGCCAAAAACCGGGAACTTGCCGTATCAACAATGAGCCTGATCAAGAAAAATGAATTGCTGGCATTGATTAAAGAAGACCTTAAAAAAACATCCGATGACAGCAGTAAAAATATCAAATCGGTCATTACAACAATCAATAAAAATATCAACGAAGAAGATACATGGAATGTTTTCAAAGAAGCTTTTGACAATGCTGATAAAGATTTCCTAAAAAAAGTAAAACTGGCCCATGCAGCTTTAACGCCAAACGATTTAAGGCTTTGCGCCTATCTCAGGCTGAACCTTTCTTCTAAAGAAATTGCACCATTATTGAACATTTCAGTACGAAGTGTTGAGATCAAACGATATCGTTTGCGAAAAAAAATGAACTTACCGCACGAACAAGGACTTGTTGAGTACATACTTTCAATTTGATCCATTACAACAATGCGGCTCATCACCTATACATTGCCACAACAACAACGTTATATTGCGCCTTTTATAGCTATTTTTTCCAGTTAACAAAGTATTAAGAAAACGTTATGCTGTTGGCTTTTCCTCAAAAAAATCAATCTATTTTTAAAGTGTATGTTTTTTGTTGTAGTATCTATTAAATATTTCTTAAAAAACAATACTAATTTTAGAATTCACAAAAAACAACTTTATGAAATCAAACTATCTATTAATTTATTTTATGCTATTGTCGGCATTTGGGTTCGCCCAAAATGACATTGGCGGTATTGTAAATGACGCTGTCAGCCGCGCACCGATCCCGGGGGTCAATGTACAGGTCAAAAATACCACCATAGCAACGTCAACGGATTTTGACGGAAAATTCCTTTTAAAGAATGTGCCTGCCGGATCCGTCTTGGAATTTTCGTATCTGGGTTTTAAAAATGCCCAATATGTGGCCCCTAATTCTAAGGCCACCATCACCATTAACCTAAAGGAAGATATACAATCGTTGGAACAAGTAGTGGTTATAGGTTACGGAAACCAGAAGAAAAAAGATGTGACGGGATCGATCGGGCTTCTAAGCGGCGCAACGATGGAAAAATTACGGCCGATAAAAGCAGAACAGGCTTTGGTGGGAACGCTTGCCGGAGTCAATGTCACGCAACAATCCGGAGCCCCTGGAGCTACTTTAGATATAAGAATCAGAGGTGTTGCCAGTAATCTTGATAACTCGCCACTGGTGATTATTGATGGCAACATTAGCGATATGAGTGTCATCAATCCATCGGATGTCGAATCCTATACCGTATTAAAAGATGCCCAGGCAGGTATTTATGGGGTTCGTGGTGCAAATGGGGTTTTGCTGATCAAAACCAAATCGGGCAAGAAAAATTCGGCAGCTACATTTTCGTACAATACGTACCTCGGCATGCAGGAAACCTCTAAAAAAATGAAGCTTCTAAATGCAACCGAATATGCCTTATTATTAAACGAAAGTTATGCGAACAATGGCAAGCCACTACCCTACACCAATGTTTCAGGCCTTGGACAGGGAACAGACTGGCAAGATGAAGTGTTTGGTAAAAGCGTACCGATCATCAGCCATGACTTAAGTGTTTCTGGCGGTTCAGATAAAATTACGTACAGCCTCAGCGGTTCACATATGTACCAGGAAGGAATTGTTGGCGGAGACAAAGCCGATTTCAGGAGAAATACGCTTTCAGCAAACTTAACGGCAGAATTGACGAGTAAACTCAAACTGCAATCCAGTTTTAATTATTCACACATCAACAGGGATTCGTTTAACGAAGGTGCTGTCGGATCTGTGTTGTTCAATGCGATCAACATGCCCGCAACACTTAAACCCAGGGATGAGAACAATGATTTTACGCTGGTGCCAAGCACACCGGGATTTGGTATTGAGGTGATCAATCCATTGGCGCAAATTGACAATACTTTCAACGATTACAACATCAATAAGATCTTCGGGAATGTGAGCCTTGATTACTCACTTTTTAAAGATTTGGTTTTCACCGGAAGAATCGGATTCAATACTTCAAATGCTGAAGAAAGAATATTTGCTAAAATGGTAAATTACGGCGGAAAAGTATTTGATGTCGGCAGAAGCCGTGTGGATCAAAACACATTCAATTACAACAGCTACAATCTCGATTTATATTTGACATACAAAAAGACGTTGGCCGAAAGGCACAATGTTGCCTTTACTTTAGGTACCGCAAGCACTAAAGATTGGGGCAACAAGCTTTTTGCTTCAGGTTATGACGTTCCTAACAATTCATGGGAGTTTGCCGATTTGGCTCTCGCAACAGGAGTCAGTACAGGCGGTGCGCGTGATGTACGTGCGGAAAATTATGACCAGCGGTTAAACTCTTACTTCGCCAGGTTGCAATATGACTTTGATGGTAAATATTTACTTTCCGGATTTGTGCGCAGGGATTCTTCCAGCAGGTTTGGCCCAGACAACGCAGTCGCTTACTTTTATGGTGCAACAGCAGGATGGGTTGTTACCAATGAAAATTTTCTTAAAGATTCCAATATTTTGAATTTCCTGAAATTCAGGGGAAGTTATGGGGTGTTGGGAAATGATAAAATTGATGACGATCGTTATCTTGCTGCGTTAAAAGGAGAAGCTACTTATGTTTTTGATGATTTGCTTGTCAATGGAACCGCCATCGGCGTATTAGCAAATCCTGCTGTAAAATGGGAGCAATCGCGAAAATTTGATGTCGGTGTCGACCTAAAAATGTTCAACAACAAAGTCGATATTACTTCCGATTATTTCATAGATACCCGCTCTGATTTATTAATTGGTGGCTTGCAGGTGTCAGGAATCTCCGGAGCTGCTGCCCCTGGTAGTGGCCCACCGGTTGTAAATGCAGGAAGCACAAGGAATAAAGGTTTTGAGTTTGCCATTGGCTATACAGATAAGATTGGAAAAGATTTTACATTCGGAATCAATTACAATTTTACAACAATCAAAAATGTCGTTACCGAGGTAAACAATGAAAGTAGGTATGTACAATCCGGAAATTTCGGAATTGGGCAACAACCGATTGCCAGAATGGAAGAAGGCCAATCGATCGGCTATTTCTACGGACTGCAAACTGATGGCATTTTCCAGAACGCGGCTGAAGTAGCTGCGCATCCGTCGCAAGTGGCACTTTCGCCAAATACCGCTCCAGGCGATATCAGGTACCGCGACCTTAACGGTGATGGCGTGATCAATTTTGACGACCGCACCAAAGTAGGAAGTCCGCTTCCTGATTACACCATGGGTTTTAACCTCGATTTTAAATATAAAAGTGTCGATTTTGCAGTCTACACTTATGCTTCGGTAGGAAATGACATGGTTCGCAACTACGAAAGATCGGTTACTGATGTCAACAAACTAAATTATGTTCTCGACAGATGGACAGGGGAAGGGACCAGTAACAGTGTCCCAAGAGTAACTACCGGCGCGACTGCAAATGACTTATTTTCAGATTATTTTGTAGAAGATGCCTCTTTTTTCAGGATTCAGAATATCCAATTGGGTTATACGCTAAATCCTGAATTTACTAAAAAAGCATACATCACAAAATTGAGGCTGTATGCATCGGTAAATAATGTTTACACATTCACAAAATACAAAGGTTTTGACCCATCAGCGACCAACGGTGCAGCTATTGGTGGCGGAATTGATTATGGATTTTATCCAATCCCACGCACGTACATGTTCGGACTCAACCTTAACTTTTAATTTTTAGCATTATGAAAAAATATATAATAAGCGCTTTTGCTTTTACAATCGTTTTAGGAATGACGGCCGTTTCCTGCAGCGATGATTTTGTCGACAGGGAGCCGCCTTATACCATTGCTTCTGAAAATTATTTCAATTCTGAAGCCGAATACAACCAGGCACTCATCGGAGCTTATGATTTACTTCACGCCAGTTATGTGAATGTATTGCTGGGTGAAATTGCCTCAGACAATACGGCATCCGGTGGCGGAAGTGCCACAGATGTCCTTGGTTTCCAGCAAATCGACGACATGACGCACACGCCCGTCAACCCGAACCTCAAAAACGTTTGGGACTGGATGTTCGCCGGAGTATTCCGCACGAGTTACATCCTAGAATTCAAAGACAAAACCGATTTTCCTAATAAAAACCAGGTGATTGGCGAAACGCGATTCCTTCGCGCCTATTTCCAATTTGAATTGCTCAAATGGTTCGGCCCGATTCCGCTAAAAGGCGATGTAAGATTTCTTCCTTCTGATGTTACATCGATACCAAGGTCTCCGGTTGAAGATGTTTATGCAGCGATCGAATCTGATCTAAAATTTGCCGTAGAAAACCTGTCCCCTACTGCTGCACAAAAAGGCCGCGCTACTAAAGGTGCTGCTCAGGCATTACTCGGGAAAGTGTATTTGTACCACGAAAAATTTGCTGAATCTGCAGCTGTTTTCGAAGACCTGATTAACGACGGCAAATATTCATTGGTCACTGATTACAATTCGATTTTCGAACATGCCGGTGAAAACGGCCCGGAATCGGTTTTCGAAATCCAGTACAGCGAAGCACAAGGCGCGAGTTTCGATTGCCTGCAGTGCAGCGAAGGAAATGTCGCGGTAGGTTTCAGCGGCATCCGAAATTACAGCGGTCCGCAGTTTTCTTCGGGTTACAGTTTCAACGTACCGCAACAAGAAGTAGTTGACGCTTTTGAACCGGGCGATAAAAGAAAAGCGGTCGCGATTTTAGATATCGTTGCCTGGGCTGCTGCCAATGGCGCTTCGTACGGAACCGGCTACAAACATACCGGTTATTTCAACAGAAAATACCTTCCAAGAACCAGGTCGGCCGATGCGCCTGGTGACGTAAACCTGACCAACCCGAATAATTACCGCGCAATCAGATATGCCGATGTGCTGTTAATGGCAGCCGAAGCAAACAGCCGTGGCGGCATTAATGAAAGCAAAGCCAGAGGCTACTTAAATGAAGTGCGTCGCAGGGCTTTTGGCGACACGAATCACGACATTACTGCTTCCGGAGTGGCACTGACGACTGCTATCTGGGCAGAAAGAAGGGTCGAACTTGTAGGCGAAGGACACCGCTTTTTCGACCTTGTGCGCACAGGCAGAGGTACTGAAATCGACGGATTTGTTACGGGTAAACATGAATTGTTCCCGGTTCCGATAGAAGAAATCCAGTTTGCAAACGGAAATTGGCAACAAAATCCGAAATATTAATACTACTGATATGAAAAATTTAAAATATATATTTAGCCTGTTGTGCCTCACGATCCTTATGGGGTGTTCCGATGATCAAAACGACACCGATTTTGTCAATGGCGTAGGCGCACCTTCCGATATTTCTGCCCTGTTTACCATCACGCAGGACAATACCGGAAAAGTCACCATCCGCCCGAATGGCTCCGGAGTAACGGCTTACGAAGTTAATTTTGGAGACGGTACTGCCGAAAACGCTGAAGTGATTCCGGGCGAATCTATCGATCACATCTACAGCGAAGGCGTTTACAATGTAACGATTACCGCCACAACAATCAATGGCAAAACGACGGTTTATACCCAGGAACTTACGGTAACGTACCGTGCTCCCGAAAATGTAGAACTTACCGTAACCAGCGAGGCGGGCAATCCGTACAAAAGAAATGTAACTGCCAAAGCTGATTTTGAAACGTATTTCGAAGTCTATTTCGGCGAAAGCCCTACAGAAACTCCGGTACAGTTCAATGAAGGCCAGACTATTTCATACACGTATGCAGCCATCGGAACCTATACGATCAGATTGATTGCATACAGCGGTGGCGTGGCTACTTATGAAACCACCGAAACGGTTACGGTTTTTGATCCGTTACTGCTGCCTGTAGATTTTGAATCGGCAACCTTGAATTATGCTTTTGGTGATTTCGGTAATTCTTATGGTTCGGTAACTGATAATCCGTTGGTTTCAGCGGGAAATTCAAGTGCCCGTGTTGGTAAGATTTTTAAAAATGCCGGTGCCGAAACCTGGGCTGGGGTTACTTTAGCGTTAGACGAACCAATAGATTTTTCTGCGAAACACATGATTAAAATGAAAGTGTTTTCACCAAAAGCCGGCGCTAAAATTTTACTGAAACTCGAAAACCTCACCGATGCCTCGATTAACAGGGAGGTCATCGCACTGACTACTGTTTCTAATACATGGGAGGAATTGCTGTTTGATTTTAACACTATTGTAAATACCAATGGGTACCAGCGAATTGTTATTTTCTATGACTTTGACGTTCCGGGCGCAGGCGAAAGTTTCTATTTTGACGATATTGATCTTGCGAGTAATGCTCCGGATGTGACTTTGGTGACTTTTCAGGATATCGAATATTCTTTTACCAATTTCGGGAATGCAAATACTGTAGTAATCGATAATCCACAAGCTAACGGCATCAATACGAGTACCAAAGTGGGGAAACTCAACAAAGCGCCGGGCGCAGAAACCTGGGCGGGATCGTTTCTTGAAATGGCCGCGCCAATCGATTTTTCACAACATACAAAAGTGAAGATCAAAACCTGGTCACCGCAAGCCGGAATTATCGTAAAGCTGAAATTCGAGAATTTTGCGAATTCCAATATCAATATTGAAAAAGACGCAACAACTACCGTGGCCAACGGCTGGGAAGAGCTCACTTATGATTTCAGTGATCTGGTCAACGCCAACAATTACCAGCGCGTGGTAATATTCTTCGATTTTGGAAATTCTGGAAATGGCGCAGATTATTACTTTGACGACATCAAATTATCAAACTAAAAGTTATGAAAAATTACATCAAAAAAATAGGAATATTAAGCGCCGCGTTTTTCGTGCTCTGGGCCTGTGAAGACACGGCAGAGTTTGGCGAGATTGTCACCCCGCAAAATCTCAATATCGAATTTGAAGTTGTTGGTGTTGACAGTGCAAATCCAAATGGTGACGGTTCGGGCTTTGTCGATTTTACGGCGACAGCCGGCAATGCGATCAGCTACAAATACGTTTTCAGCGATGGTGCAGCTACAAGTTCACCAACGGGAATTTTAAAAAAACGGTTCAATACCAATGGTACCAATACGTATCAGGTAACGGTTTTAGCCTATGGTACCGGCGGCGTTTCGATCAGTAAAACAATCGATATCACTGTATTTAGTAACTTCTCCGATCCTGAAACATTCGCAAAATTAACTGGTGGATCCAGCAGAACCTGGTATTGGGCGGCCGCAGAACCTGGGCATCTTGGTGTTGGCCAAAACGACGCTACGGCCGGCCTGAATTATTTTCCAAACTATTATGCCGCAGCCCCTTTTGAAAAAGCAGGATCGCCTACAAGCAGTTGCCTTTATGAAAACGAACTGACGTTCAGGCAAGATGGTGAAAACCTGAAATTTACTTTAAACAACCACGGCAAAACATTTTTTAATGCTGATTTTGTTGGCCTAGTTGGTGCAACGGGTACAGATGGCTGCTACGATTACAACACCAGCGGAGAGAAAAATGTTTTACTCGGGCCTTCCGGTTCGGTAGTGACGCAAAACCCTTTGGCGGAAGAGCAAACAACCGGTACCGAAATGACTTTCGCTGACGGTGGTTTTATGGGGTATTACATCGGTCAAAGCACGTATGAAATTCTTTCGATCACCGATTCTAAAATGGTGGTTCGCGCCGTAATGGGTGGCAATCCTGCATTGGCTTGGTACCACACCTTCTCTACTTCGCCTCCGGTTCAGACTGTGGAAGATTTTACCAATTTGGTTTGGTCGGACGAATTTAATGTTGACGGTGCGCCGGATGCTACAAAATGGGGTTACGACCTTGGCAACGGAACAAACGGTTGGGGAAACAGCGAATTGCAAAACTACACCAACCGTCCGGATAACGTTACCGTTCAGGGTGGAAACCTTAAAATCACAGCCAAATCGGAATCGTTGGGCGGATTCAACTACACTTCTGCCCGATTGAAATCTGAAGGCAAATTCGACTTCAAATATGGAAAGGTTGAAATTCGTGCCAAATTGCCGCAAGGTTCCGGAACCTGGCCGGCATTGTGGATGCTGGGTGCCAATTATAACAGTAATCCATGGCCTGCCTGTGGCGAAATTGACATCATGGAGCACAAAGGAAATGAACCCAATAAAATCCACGGAACGCTGCATTATCCGGGAAATTCCGGTGGTAACGGCAATACCGCTACAACAACGGTAAGCAATGTGTCTTCGGAATTCCATATTTATAAAGTCGTGTGGACCGCCAGTACGATTAAGTTTTATGTAGATGATACGGTATTCCATTCCTACAATAATGTAGCAGGATCACCTTTCAACGCCAACTTTTTCATGATCCTGAATGTCGCGATGGGCGGCACTTTTGGCGGCACGGTCGCTCCCGGATTTACCCAATCGACGATGGAAGTTGATTATGTGAAAGTGTACCAATAAATATCCATTTTTCATCATTTTGTTTAGTAGCCGCAGGAAGTTGTTTTCAATTTCCTGCTTGCTGCTATTTTATACCCAAACCGGAATGAAACAACTAAAAAAAATAGCCTACGGCTACACCTTAACCATCATTTTATTACATGGTTTTGGATCATACGCCCAGAAAAAGCCAGTCGGTAATGCAATTGATTTAAAAGTCGAGGCCTTATTGAAAAAAATGACGCTCGAAGAAAAAATCGGTCAGCTCAACCAATACAACGGATTTTGGGATGTCACCGGCCCGGTGCCCAAAGACGGCCAGGCTGCATTAAAATACGAGCATTTAAAAAAGGGATTGGTCGGTTCTATGCTAAACGTTCGTGGCGTGAAAGATGTCAAAGCGCTCCAGAAAATAGCCGTTGAAGAAACACGCCTCGGCATCCCGCTCTTGTTTGGGTTTGATGTCGTGCATGGTTATAAAACCATCAGCCCTATTCCGTTGGCGGAAGCCGCAAGCTGGGATCTCGAAGCCATCAAAAAATCGGCTGCCGTTGCTGCCGATGAAGCGACTTCAGTAGGCCTGAACTGGACTTTTGCTCCTATGGTAGACATTTCGCGTGATGCGCGCTGGGGCCGTTCGATGGAAGGTGCCGGAGAAGATCCGTATTTGGGAAGCCTGATCGCCATTGCCAGAGTAAAAGGTTTTCAGGGCGATAATTTCAATGGCAACCATACGATGTTGGCCTGTGCCAAACATTTCGCCGGTTACGCTTTCGCCGAATCCGGACGCGATTACAATACGGTTGACATCAGTGAAAACACGATGCACAACATTCTTTTCCCGCCGTTTAAAGCCTCGCTGGATGCGGGCGTGAAAACTTTTATGAATTCGTTTAACGAACTCAACGGCATTCCGGCAACGGGAAATGCATGGCTGCAGCAAGACATCCTTAAAAAAGACTGGAAGTTTGACGGATTTGTCGTTTCCGATTGGGGTTCGATTGGCGAAATGGTCGCCCACGGTTATGCCAAAGACAACAAAGACGCAGCAGCAATTGCAATCAATGCCGGTTCTGATATGGATATGGAATCGTATGCTTATGTCGCGAATTTAGCCACATTGGTCAAAGAAAAAAAAGTATCCGAAGCAACGATTACCGATGCAGCAAGGCGGATTTTGAAAGTAAAATTCGAGCTCGGATTGTTTGATAATCCGTATAAATTTTGTGACGAAGCGCGTGAAAAAGCAACTGTCGGAAAACCCGAAATCCAAGAAGCGGTGCTCGACATGGCCAAAAAATCAATCGTATTGCTTAAGAATCAAAAAGAGCTGTTGCCGTTAAAAAAAACGGGACAGAAAATCGCAATTATCGGTGCTTTGGCAAACGATAAAACAAGTCCGCTGGGCAGCTGGAGAATTGGTGCTGATGACAACACTGCGGTTTCGGTACTCGAAGGTTTTGAAAAGTATAAAGGCAATGCGATCACTTATGCCAAGGGCGCTGATGTAGCCGTCGGGCGTATTTTATTCGGATTTGAAACCAAGATCAATACTACGGATACAAGCGGTTTTCAAGAGGCAATAACCGCCGCAAAAAAGGCTGATGTCGTTGTGATGGTTTTAGGCGAACACGGATTGCAAAGTGGCGAAGGCAGAAGCCGTACCGATATTGGACTGCCGGGCGTGCAACAGGAGTTGCTCGAAGCGGTTTATAAAGCCAATCCGAATGTGGTTTTGGTTCTGGCAAACGGGAGGCCATTGGCAATTCCGTGGGCGGATGCTAATATTCCGGCGATTCTAGAAACCTGGCATTTGGGTACGCAAAGCGGAAATGCAATCGCACAGGTATTGTTTGGCGATTACAATCCGTCGGGAAAACTGCCGATGACCTTTCCGAGAAGCGTTGGGCAGGTTCCGATTTACTACAATCAGAAAAATACCGGAAGACCGACGATGAACGAACCTGAAAGCGTATTCTGGTCGCATTATATCGACGAAAAAAACACCCCTTTGTATCCGTTTGGATATGGTTTGAGTTATGCAAAATTCGCTTATTCAGAACTTGCAGTCAGCAGACCGTCATTCGCGAAAAGCGGCAAAATAGAAACCTCGGTAACCGTTACGAATACTGGAAAAGTGCGTGGAAAAGAAATCGTACAGTTGTATATCAGGGATTTAATAGCATCGGTGACGCGCCCGGTCAAAGAACTCAAAGGTTTTGAAATGATCGAACTGAATCCCGGTGAGTCTAAAAAAGTTACTTTTACGATCGATGAAAAAACGATTGAATTTTTTAGCGCTAACCGAAAATGGGAAGCCGAACCAGGTGATTTTAAAGTGTTCATCGGTACGAATTCGGCGGAAACGCTGGAGGGAAATTTTCAATATTTAAAGTAAATGCATTCTCCTATAAAAATTTGTAATTCTATAATTCCATTTATATCCTTCGACTGCGCTCTGGCTGACAAAGTTCCTCGGAACAATTTATCATGATCGGTCTACCCGGGCGCAATCGAGGGACGCTTTATATTTTACACAACATTCTAAGACAATAATAAAATAAAAAACATGATCAGAACAATTTTATTTACAGCAGTAATCGCAATCAATTGTTGTGTGGCGCAGCAGCAAAAACGCCAACTGGTTTGGGAAGAAAATTTCACAGCCAAAAACCTGAATGAGAAAGTATGGAATTTTGAACTCGGCAACGGCTGCCCGAATATTTGCGGCTGGGGTAATAATGAGCGGCAATTTTACACCAAAGACAACCATGAATTGAAAGATGGCAATTTGGTGATTACGGCTAAAAAAGATGCTGAAAAATACACTTCCACGCGCATTACGACCAAAGGTAAAAAGGAATTTCAATACGGCCGCATAGAAGCGCGTGCAAAACTCCCGACAGGACAAGGCATCTGGCCGGCGTTTTGGATGCTGGGCATTAACATTGACCAAGTCGGCTGGCCGAAAAGCGGCGAAATCGACATTCTGGAATACATCGGGAAAGAGCCGCACACCGTGTACACGACCTTGCACATGCAGGATTTTCATGGTGACCATGCGAGTTCAAAAAAGACGAATTTTCCAAAAATAGAAGAAGGTTTCCACCTGTATTCCGTAGAATGGACGAAAGACCAGATGGATTTTTGGGTCGACGACCAACTCGTTTACACTTACAATCCTGAGAAAAAAACGGAGAACAACTGGCCATTTAACCAACCGTTTTATATTATTGTGAATATGGCCGTTGGTGGTAATTTTGGCGGACCGGAAGTTGATGATCGTATTTTTCCACAGCAATATGTTGTCGATTATATAAAAGTGTATCAGTAAAACATTTTAAGACTACTTCAATAATCAGAGCCCCGTAAAACATCAAATGTTATGGGGCTTTAATTATTCAAACTCATTGAGGCCATACAGAATTTCCTTCATTTTCGTACCATTGACTTCAACGGGCTTGTAAGCGACATTAAATTTGTCAATAGCAATGTCAATATCCGCTTTTAATTTTTTGTATTCAAGGGGCAGCTTGGTTTCACATTGTTTTTCATTTTCATAACTGCTTAAAATGATTTTGAATTTTTGATAAAATTCGCCGCCCTGGTCAATAAAGTTATTGTATTGTGTAATGAATTGTAATAAGCGGTCGATGGGGAATTCCATATTGACCTGCAATTTATATTGTGTGGTTCCAGCTGACGCCCGAATTTTACCCAAATAATCTTCCATTTTGCTGCTGATGGTTTCCCAATCATCATCGGCCCGACAGGATTCCAGCGATAATGTATAACCGATGGGTTTGGTATAATCCTTAAAAAGTGTTTCAATATCCGTTTTTATCTTTTCGCTATTGGATTGCAGGTAGGCAGTTTCAAAATAAATGGTATTTAAATCATTTTGCATGCGGAGTGTAAAATCCAATATGCATTCTACATTTTTTATTTCTGATTCTTTTTCGTCCTTAGTCAGCGTAGAACCAATCATATTTGTGAACGTTTGCACCACTGATATCAGCGTATTGGTTCCAAGCATCGAAGTCAGGTCGACAGCAAATTTTTTATCGCGCTTGGATTTCAATATTTCTTTGAGCTTGTCATATTCAGGATACTGGTTCGGGTTTGACATCTTGTTAATTTCGTTCATTGTGCGTACCGAGGCAAAATGATGTTCCAGGCTTAAAACCTTTTCATAAAGAATCCGTATTACCTGAAGGCCTTTAAGATAACGCACTTTTGAAATATCAGAATTGTTCTCATTCTGCAATTTTTTAAGGTCGCTTACAAGCCGGTCTTTTACAATCAGCAGATCGACCTTTTGCTCTGTTGTGACTGCCAATATTAACGATTGATTGACCGTAGCCAATTCCTCCATCTTTGCAGTGTATAAAATGGCGTATTTTTCATTAATCAATTTTGTTTCTGCAAGCAACTGTTCGATAACCTGGTTAGGATTACTTTTTTCAGGACCTGCCACAGCATGGCTGATAAGCGAAAGAAGTGAAACCGAATAAATAAATAGGTACTTTTTCATGATTAATGAAATTGCTTTTGCGTATAATTAATTTTAGGGTGTGACCGTAAATGTTACTTCAACCTGTTCGTTAAAGATTGACATTGGGTAGTATCCTGCAGGAATTTTGTTCTGCGAAGCCTGAAACCCCAGGTTAGCCACTGTGTTGCTGTCAAGCGTGATCGCATCGAGTTGCTGGAATAATATTTTTTCATTGGGGACAATTTCTGAAAAGGCTTTTCCGGCAATCCTGATCTCGTCCTGAACAGTAAGTTCGCTGCGTTTTACTTTAAGAATAAAAGTATTGCCCGAAGTTTTCTGAGCACTTTTCGCACTCGTACCCGTTCCCATGACCCGTTGTACATTAAACGCGCAAACGCCCCTGCCTGAATTGCAGTCGTTACCAAACCTTCCAAATGTAGCGTTGGATTCCTTTGCAGTTACCTGAGCATTGATCGTTGATACCGTAGTAGAAAACATGAGTAAGCCGAATAAAACTTGTAAGTTTTTCATATGTAATTGAATTGAATTGTTTGAATCTCAAATCCGGACATCAGGCCAATGATGGCATTTTTAAATCAGGAATCTTCGTATACCGTTTTTGTTCTTGAAAGCGTTAGTAAAACCTGGACATTATCTTTTGTGACTTCCAAAGGATATTCTCCCTTTTTTAAATATTTATACCTGGTATCCAAATCCAGATAGAGCAAAAAATAAAAACTAAATTCGTAATCATCTTGTTGAATGAAAGTCAATCTTTCACAAGCCGTAATTTTAGCATACTCTTTTCCAAAAAACTTTATTTGATCATCTTTGGAAAGCCGGTTGGCGTTTAGTTCTAAAATGATGGATGTAGAAGATGTTTTTATGGCTTTGAAATTTTTCACTTGGTATTATGGTTGGTGTTAAGGCATTTGAAATTGCACTAAAGAATCTGAACCTTTAATTATTAAAGCCCTATTCGATGCTTGCGTTTGGCGTATATATTTGAAAATTTGCAATCTATAGCGACCTTCTTTAAAACATTAAAATACTTCACATGTATTGCCTTGTAAAATTAGAGTACAGTACGATTGCAGATTTACACTTAAAGTGTAAAAAATGTTAAACCTTGAATTTTTTAAACAAAAAAACGACAGCTTTTAACTGTCGTTTGGATTTGATTTGCTTACATGGAGTCCTTACACAAAACCCCGAGATTTTTTAGACGGTCTTTAATAGGTCATCAGTATTTTTTGAATATTGATCCATCGGATCTGAATTTTGATGTAATATAACATTACTCTGAATTTTCCAATATTGTTCAAGCGCGATCTGGGAGCAAAACTCCTGGAACTGGGCCGGTGTTTCCTGTATGTTTTTTAAAATGTATCGTTTCACTTCTTCCAGTTGATCCGGAAACTCTGAAAGTATTTTGGTTGCCATTTTTAACTTATTGTGATTGTCGATATAATCCAGTTTAATGACGCTGTCGATCCTGCCGGGCCTGGAGGAAATAAAGTTGTGTTTATCAACATTGATGAATTCCGGAACTCCTAAAGCCTCGTCTATTTTTGTAATATCGTTGGTTGATACTATTGTAAAAATTCCGTCCGTTTTGTCTACACCATCCAGGCAGTTCAGTAAGGTATCGAAACTCAAAGGGCTTTTTACCTCGTTATTTTCTGCAGACTGGTTGCCATTTTGATAGAACATGCTTCCATTTAACATCCCTGACAATTGAGAAATATTTTGTCTTTTATGGAATACGTTATCAATATCTTCAATTAAAGCGATGCACGGCACATTAAGCTGCATGCTTTGCCAGGCTTTTAAAAAATCATTATTAGACATTTGCCCCAGTGAGAAAACATAAATCGGCAAATCCAGATCTTCTGCAAAAGCCCTTGCCAGCGCCGTTTTTCCCGTGCCGGGTACGCCATAAAGAAGCCATCCTTTTTTCCAAGGTATCTTTTTTTCTTTATACCAGTTTTTGCTGTTCACCCAAAGTCGGACTATGTCTATTAAGTTCTCTACTTCTTTTGGAAAATACAAATTATCCAATGCGCTTCCGTTGCTTTTCAGTTCTAGGCCTAGGTCATTTTGATTAACACCTATGAGGTTGAAATTGTTGAGCATAAACCAGGAATATCCAAAACCGTAACGTTGTTTCTTTTCGTTTTCCTGCTGTTTTCTTTCAGGAAAATAATAGATATTAAACCTGTTGGCGTTTTCAATATTGTCTTCCAGTTCCCAGCTGAGGCTGTTTCTCATTCCGATGGCCCTTTCAATAATTTCCGCTACATTGATCGTTCCTTTTATTGAAATGATGTAGGAAAAACTTTTATTGGCTTCTTTGGTTCCCGCACTGCTATCAGTAGTTCCGGTATCGAGTCCGTTTTTACTGAAGATAAAAGGAACCCTGATGAGTTTAAAAAAGAATTTTTTCTGAGATAAGAAGACGATCATGCTCTCTCCGTACTTTTCAAAAGCGACCAGCCCGTACTTTCCGGTGCGGAATGATTCGTATTGCGATCCGAAAACTTTATTGTAATTGTCAAACTTTTTGTTGTTTTCAATTAGATAACCTATGATTTCATTGTGCAAGTCTTCGGTTTTAATCTCATATTTCTGGATAAATATGGATAAGACAAACCATATTGAAGTTTTTATATTACTCCAAAAACCAGCAATCACAGCTATTAATGCGCCTCCTTTTAATAGATCCATTTTGTAATTATTTTTTGTTATTAATCAGCGCTAATGTTTTATCTAATGCCTCATCAGACTTGACGGCAATATCCGGAGTTACCCCAACCCTATCCAACCGGATGCCGTCATAGGTATAAAAATCTGCAATTGGCACCATCACCGTATAATTTCCGGAAACATTAAATGGCACTGCGGCCAGCATACCGCCATATGTTTTTTCACCTACAACAGTGGCTTTTTTGCTATTTTTTAAAGCATAAACCATCGGTTCACAGGTACTTCCGGTTTTGCCATTGGTCAAAACATATAAATTGCCTGTAAATACCGGATTTTTTGATTTTTTAAAAATAAGTTTCACTCCCGGTACGGTTTTTAATTCGTTTGTAAAATCTTTTGTGCTTTTGGGTTGTAGTATCGGCAGTGCATGGAATAATTCAGGTTGGTAACCAGAATACTGCAATTTATTGGTTACAAAATATCCTACTTCCATATCCTCTGTTACGATATATTTTGCGAGTTCAAAAGCAGGATCAATTCCGCCACCGCCATTATCCCTTAAATCAATAATAAGGTTTTTGAAAGCTGGATTTCCCACAATTTCAGGTAAGATTGCCGCCAACTCCTTTTGCGAACTGCTGAAGTTTTTTATCTGCAGATAAGCAGTTGTAGTATTTTTTACTTCAAAAAAAACAGATTTTTTGGGGCTTGCTGCTTCTTCAATGCCGGGTTCATCTTTTGCAATTAATAAAGTCAGATGCGAAAAAGGAAGTTTTTGGCTCTGGATATTAAAGCCTAAGAACATTTCAATATCATCATGGGCATCCTGGCAGAGTTTTTCTATTGCTGCTTGAAATTTTTTCCATTCCGGGCTTTGCAGCGCACTGGCAGAATAAATATTATCCTCTATGGTTTTAAAAATTTTCGGATACAACGCCGCATAATCATTTTTTTCTTCAGTAGAAATGATGCTACTGAGCAAACCGATCGCTGTAGCGTCATCACTTAGAAATTCCCCGCTCAGGGATTCATTTTTTACAGTTCCCCTGAATTTTAATTTCCCGACCATGGGAATGTTTGTTTCCCCAAACAAACTATCTGCTTTTTGTATTCCTTTGATTGTTACAATGATTCCCTTTTTGGGAGATTTGCCCAACAACCTTCCCAACTTTGCCTTTCCGCCCATGATGCGCACATCGGCATTTTCTGGGGAAGTTATGGTAAATTGCCCTTTTTCAAGGTTTAAATCCATAAAAGTGGAAAACACCGTGCCGTTGCCAAAATCGATTTCACTTTTAAAATGCGATTCTTTTTTTTGTGCAAAAGTTATGGTTAGGAATAAAAGAAAAAAAACAGTGCTCCTCATTTTCATATCGCTGGTTTTAAAAAGTTCATCTCAATGAGTTCTTCTACAAACTCAGTTGCGACCACCTCATTTTCAATAATTAAAGATTTTTTTAATGAGACCGTTCTTGGCGTTTTGAAAAATGTCAGTACATCAAATAGAAATCTTTCAATCCTCATGATTTCATATGTTTTTTTCATTACGAGAAAAATATGTTCATCGTTGTGTTCTACCAAATGGATAAAGTCGCTTATCATAAACTTGCTTCCTTTATGTTTTAATTTTTCGGTAGCCGTGTTCACTTCTTCTGAATGATCATCAGTATCGAATAATTCATGAATGTAAAACCAACCTGACCATTGCTCGTAATTTTTTACTAAATAATTTTCCAATTCACCATACAATTTACGGGTTATTGCATTAATAAAATCATTGCGGTTGGTTTTATCAAGGTCATTGATATCCAAGAGCGTTATTTTGACTTCATTATTGAGTTTTTCATCTCTTTTTGCAATCACAGTAGCAATAGGTGCTTTAGTCAGATAGGCCAAATAAGCCACACCTTGTCTTGCATAGATATGATGATTTAAAAAATTAATTTTCAGTAAGTTTTTATCGTTGCTGAAATTATTTTCTTTTGTTCCCGTATTGCCGTCTATAAAGAAAAATACAGAACTCCCTTCATTTATTTTTTTTGTGAGTTTAAGCAGCAATTTCGGATCTTCGGCAGAAAATATCTGCAGCGCATTAGAATCTTCGTTAGGAATATCCTTATACACTTGCTGCACCATATCTTCATAATCCCTGATGTAATTATTTCCGGCAACCACACAAAACTTCGTGCTTTGTGATGCCAAATGCCTTAATATCATATAATAAGAACCCGCATGATAGCTCACATAAATATGGCCTTTCTGCTGGCTTTGCCCAATTACATTTGACTGATCATCAAATTTAGTATTTTCCAAAAGGGAAGGATAATACAAATCAATTCCGGATAAAGAACGGTGGAATTGCATGTTTTGAACAATTTTATAATGCTCACTGGATTCTAACTCAGGCAGGAAAGTAGATAAATTAGAAGAAACTACTAAAAAAGACCAAAGCAAACCATTGATTTCTAAATCATTGATTTTAGTGTTGTAAATATTTTCTCTAATAATATCGACGTTTTCAGAAAACTTAGTATTTGTCATGGCTGATTTTTTTAGTGTTTTGAAATTATTTTTATAAGTTGTAAATTTTATAATGCCCTGCCCATTTCTGGGCAGGGCATTTATATTAGATTCCGCTTAAAGTAACCGGAACAGAAACAGTACAATGGCAATCAGATTTTTTCAAAGCTCTTAAATGCTCATCGTTGTTAAAATCAAACGTCCTGTTTTTTGCCACGAAGTCATCAAATTTTTTCAAACTTGTTCCGTCTGTTATTTGGCTTCTTACACTGACAATGTCTCTTTTTGAATTGGCTGTTGATAAATCAATTTTCATAATATTAAAGTTTTAAAGTTTGTTTAAAATCTGAAACCATTCCAGATTTAGGTTTTTTATAATTTCTTATAACAAATAATTCTCGAGTAATTTGTTATGTCAAAACTACCACCGTTATACTATATGGCATTACACTATTAGTGTAAAAAAAGTTAAAAGCACCGATTTGTAAATAAAAAAAACGGCAACTATTAAGTTGCCGTTTTACTGTTATACTACTGTTTTATATTATCCCCTTGGAATTGTAAGAACGTAGTAACCTTCTTTTTCTTTTAAATAGTAAGTTCCTCTCGGTATTATATATTCTCCTTTAAGGCCAATGGCTTCGGATATGGTTTTAGGCAAAGAAAATGAAGTTCCTACAGACAAGCCGTTTTTAAGGTAATTTGCGTTCTTTTGAACAAACTCCGGGCTAAAGGCATAAGCCACTTCGGTTTCACTGATTCTTGAAATGGCAGCCTGAAAAGTGGTACTTTGATCTGCGGAGCCCGAACACATCCCGGCAGCGCTTACGCAAGGCCCAGCATAACTGGAGACTTTACCAAATCCTAAATCAATCTTTAAAAAGTTTCTCGGTGCATTTTGTGCATTCATTGACAATACGCCAATTACTGTAGCCATTAAGCTGAAAGCTAATTTTTTCATATTAAATAGTTTTAACGTTGTAAACCTGAAACCTTTTCAGGTTTTTATAATCTATGTTGTCAAAACTACAGCAACCATGGAACCGGTTGATGCACTTAAAGTGTAAAAAACGTTAAAACTTCTTTTGGAAAACTACAACAATCCTAACGATCGGCAAACCTTTAAAATATCCTCATCACCGCCTTTTTCTATATCGAGCAGGTCTTTTATCTTGCTTTTCCTTTTCTTGACGGTATCTTCAGAAACATTCATTTTAGAGGCAATTGATTTTATCTGGAAACCTTCTGCCAGTAAAACAATAATATCCCTGTCGAGGCTGTCTAACAATCCCTTTGAGAATAAAGGCTGCTTTATTTTTTCTGTAACTAAAGGTGTGTAATAAATTTCACCATCCAATACTTTTTCAAAAGCTTCGATCAAATGTGGTGGTTTGTAGTCGCTTTTGACCAATAATCCGTTGGGTTGGATTTTTTTAACAACATTATACAGCCTGATTGTATCAAAATGTGCGGTGATCATAATAATTTTAGTGTCGGGCATGTGCTTTCGAATCAAAACACCCAGGTCTTCGCCGTTGAATAACTTTTGCGCCGGAAATGGCGGAATGGAATAGTCTAAAAGAATCAGGTCGAAAAAAGAGGAATTGTTTTTATTGCTGATAATGGCGTAAGCTTCTTCACAATTATAGGCTTCTGTAATTTCAATCGCATGTTTCTCCTTATTCAGATTTAACATCGCTTTATAGCCTTCAATCATTCCGGGATGATCATCGATTATTAATATTTTCACAACCATAAAAGCCGTATTTATTTAGTTAATGAAAATACGATACTAAAATGGAATTGTCAAATTTATTTTCGTGCCTTTTTTTATTTCAGAATGAATATCAAAAGTGCCATTTAATTCTTGTATTCTGAATTTCATATTTTCAATGCCGATACCATTTGTTTTTTGCATCGTATTAAAACCGTTGCCGTCATCAGAAATTGTGACCTTGATTTCATCAGAACCGTTTTGGTCCATTAATACCGCAACATTTTTTGCATTGGCATATTTTTCTATATTTTGCAAAGCTTCCTGAAGGATCCTGTATAAATTGATTTTTATCGTATTGTTGATCAAATCCCAATTTACAGAATCACTCACCTGAAGCGTAAAGTGTATTTGCGAATGGTTTGCGATTTTGGCGAAAAGCTCCCTGACAATCGCAATAAAATTAGAATTGTCTGAAAACAAATTGGAATTTAAGTTGTGTGCAATATTCCTGATTTCCTGTTCTACGGTCTGGATTTCGTCCAATTGCAATTGAAACGTTTCATCTTCGATCAAATTGACTTTGTACAATGCGGCATATAAATTTAACCGGACTGCAGATAATTTTCCCATGACACCATCGTGAAGTTCCAAAGACATCCTTTGTTTCTCTAAATTTTTGCCCTCTTCAATTTTTTGTTGTTCATTTAACATCAATTGGTATATCGCTTCATTGGCTTGTTGCTGTTCTTGTTTTAGCAATAATTCCCTTGTTTTTGCTTTTTGTGACTTATTCATAAACCACAATGCGATGATAATGATTGAAGACAGTGAGACTGCAGCGATAATCCAGCGTTGTAAAGAAAGATATTCGGTTTTTAAACTGAGCCTGTTTCTTTCTGTTTTTATTTCGTCCGTTTCAAATTCGATTCTGGCAAATTTATTCCTATTAGCACGCTCCACAACCTGAAGGCTGTCGTTTAAAGAAATATACCTATTAGAATAAAAAGATTTATCGTCAGGATTGGCCCGGGCCAGAAGCTGCAAGATTTTTAATTCGTCTTCAAAAATATTATTTTTATGGGATTGATCCCGGGCATCTTTCAAATAATAATTCGCGGCTACTGTGTCCTTCTGAGCCAGGTTGTATTCCCCCAGATACGTTTTACAGGTAATTTGGATAGGAATACTTTTAATAGAATCCCCAATTTTTAATATCTCTTTAAATTGAATCAGGGAAGATTCATCGCCCCGTTTAAACTTGGAATACGCAAGCGTATTGATCAGGTAACAATAAATGGTAGGGTTGTTTCTTTTAAAGTTATCAAACTGCAATGCCCGATTGACAACTCTTATAGAATTTATATAGTCTTTTTTCTTTTGGTAAACATTTGCAATGTAGTTGTAAGGCATAACCCTTAAGGTTGAATATTGAGGATCCGATCTCAAATTGTCTGTTACATCAATGGCTTTTTTGTAGTATTCGATAGCTTCATCATAATTTTCTAGTCCGCCTAAAGAATTGCCAAGCGTGATATAACAATTGTAAATCAATAAATCATACTTTTCCTGCTTCGCTACTTTTAGTGCTTCGATGGAAAGCTTTTCTGCTTCAACATAATCTTTTTTAAAGGTGCGGATATTGGCCCTGATGTTTTTGATGTAGGAAGCCATCACCGACTTTTCTTTCACCAGTAAAAAAGCTTTTTCTGATTTTGTAAAATAAAAGTAGGCACTGTCATAATTGGCTTTATTGTAAAAATAATTTGCAATACAATAGGAAGATTCGGAAATCCCATCGTAGTCCCTTTTCATTAAAGACCTTTTATATAATTTTTTCGATAAGTACAAATATTTCTTTTGGTCGCCCAATTCAAAGTAAACGGTGGCCAGGTCGGTAAAATTTTTGCTTTTTACAGCCGCTTCTTTTTCGGTGATTTCATAAGCCAGGTTAGCATTAAAAAGCCTTGTGGCTGCATCATTTTTTTTATTAGAAGCAGTTGTAATTAAAGAATCGAGAGTACTATCGGAAAATAAATCAGTAATGTCTTTTTTCTTTGGCGTACATCCAAGAAAAAAGACACTACAAAATAATAATACTCCAATTGTTTTCAAATTCGTAATATTTTTCTCAAAATTACAATTTATATCTCTTAAAAAATAACTTATGGTCTTGGAGGTTTTATCGGATTTTGCGGCGGAATGATCGGCGTATCTTCTGCAGTAGTCGGGCCGATGGAATCTTTGGGTTGAATAAGGCTTTCTTCAATCGTTTCATTTTGGGGTTGAACATCGATTTCATCGGTCGTACAGGAACTGAAAAAAGAAGCGAGCACCATTGCTGTCAGCAATATAAAACAGGATCTCGAAAATGATTTTACGTAAATATTGTCAGTTGGTTTCATAAATAAATGGGATTACGGTGTTTGTTAAAAGTTTAAATTATTTATTGCTTTGTAATAGTACTCAGCAAAACTACCGTGGTAACGACAGCCCGTTTTACCTTAAAAGTGTAAATAATGTTAAATTTTAATTGCTTTCGCAAATTTCATAAAAATGGAACCATACAACCTCTGGGAAAATCTTATGAAGTTGAATGATGATGTATAAATTAATAAGACCATCAGGGTTGGAACCCTGCAGGAGGCCACAGTTCATGCATATGATTAAGCCGATTGGCATTGTTATAAAAATACCAAACGCCACTTTACTATCATTCAAAATATATTATTGAAATTCCAGACAGAAGTACACCTTCAAGTAGTTTCAAAAAACAGCGGTATCATTGCTTCTGAAATGAAAAGCCTGAAATTAAAAATGCATAAAAAAAGTGGGCTTCAAACCCACTTTTCATTTAACTGCAAATCAATACTGGTGTTTTGATTTGATTCACCTGGCAATTATATGCCGTTTTATTGTCCGGCAGCAATTTGCTCGACCAGCTGAAGCCTTTTTACAATCGAGTTTCTGATTAACAATGTTCCGGGCGACAATACTGCATTCGCTCCAATTTTAGAGTCGTCACCAACGAGTGAACCAAATTTTTCCGAATTTGTTTCGATTAGCTGTGACTTATACAGAACAGAAATCTTCTTGATTGCTCTTTCATTGTAGTGGTTCGCTGCAATAGAACCGGCTTCAAAATTGACGTTCCTGCCAATGATGCTGTTTCCTATATAATTAAAATGTGCGACAGCCGTACCTGATAAAATAATGCTGTTTTTAATTTCGCAACCCGAGCCAATTTTTACATCCCGGCCTAAATAAACGCCTTCCCTGAGGTAAGCATTTGCGGCCAGGTAACAATTTTCTCCGACTATTGCCGGTTTTTTTATGGTAACCCCGTTTTCAATACGAGCAGATTTATGAATCGCGATATGGTCTTTAATGGTATAATCACTGCCCAAAGTCAGCATTTTATTTTCAATAATACTTTTAAGATTGTTTGTTATTTCCCAAGGCTCAAAATTTTGTCCTTCGTCAAATGTTTCTGAAAAGGCTGTAATAAAATCGTTAATCAATACCATTTGTAATTTTTATTGCAATTTACAAAATATTCTTTCCTGCTCCCGGTCTTTTGAATTTGCTTTTAGCGGCATTTTCTGCGTTTGCAATGTCAGTATGATTTGCGGCATTTATTCAAAAAAATTTGTCTCATTTTTTTTGTGGCACTTTTTTTAAATTGAAATTTTTGCCACGTTTTTTGTGGCACTTTTTTCGAAATGAAAAAGTTGCCACACTTTTTGTGGCAATTTTTTTGAAATGAAAAAAGTGCCACAGCTTTTTTTTTCTCATGATCGGCCTAACAAGTGGACACCAAACAGCAACAACTCTAAAAAACAAAATCCGGTAAATGATACCGGATTTGTTTAAAAAATAAATTGCAACTGAGCCATTCTTAATACATCATCTTCAGCTTTAAATTCTGCTCCGTTTTAAATTCGCCTGAATTCTCCATACTGTTGGCGTTGGCTTCCTGCTTTTTTTCGCCCCATAAAACCGCGATTAATTTTACCGCATTGTTTAAAAATCGGTTATTTGAAATGCCCACCTGGATAATTCCGCGTGTTTTAAGCAAAACCCCATCGCGCTCGGAACCGCCGCAATTCGTTACGGTATTTTCTTGAAAAACCAGGTTTCCTCCTATCGTAGATTCGTCATAACCACCACGGTAGTAATCTAAAATGGCATTGTTCACGCTGTCGAATTTCGAGTGGGTTATGTAAACAAACTCGGCATTGTATGCTCCGGTATCATCCGTTTCAGAGGCAAGGCTCAATCCGTTTTTGCAATTTTTTATTACCGAATGATCAATCGCAATGGTATCGGCAAATGAATCTTTAAAAGCTTTGAGTACAAAATCAAAACCGCTGATTTCCGAATTTTTGATTGTCAGGTTGTAAGCTGACGCCATCTCTTTTTCTTTGGTAGCAAATGCATTTTGGTTGTTTTCGCCTTTCAGGATTAAACTTTCAATGGTCAGGTTTCCTTTCGGATGGATTAAAAACGCCGCAGAATTCGCAGGCCCGTTATAAACAATCACAGCGCTGTTTTTTGCGTTTTTCGATTTGATTGTGATTTTTTTATCTATGACCAGAGGAGTTTCGAGCTTGTAAACGCCTTGCTTCAATTCGATTATTGTTCCGGTATTTGCATTGGATACAGCTGCCGTGAATGCAGCTGCCGAATTTACGGAGATTGTTTTTACAAGGTTTTTTTTATGGTCAGCCGAAAACCATTTGGCACCGAAATCTTTTGCATCGATCCTGCCTTTGTTTTCATCAACCGGCAATACCACTGCTCCAATAGCATTGGCTGCAGCCCTGTTTTTTCCAAACAAATCTTTATTGATGGTTTCAAAATCAAATCCGGCAAACACTTCTTTTTGATCAACCGTTGGGACATACAACCAATCGGATTGTTGCGCCATTTGGATATTTGCTGTTGTTAAGGCATTTTTTACATCGCTGTCATTGGAACCGTTTGTTACATTATTCCGGAACAAAATACCGTCCACTTTATCGTAGGTTTTTATCGGGGAATGATTTGCTGCTGTATTGTAAATCAAATTATTTGCAACCGTGGTCCTGATTGGCCTGGCCGAACGGATTTCCTGTAACGGCAGCACATCCTTTTTATCCATATTGGCACCCACGCTAAATTGCCAGGGTATCACGCAATCTACGAAAGTATTATAAGCCACTACAGCGTCTGTTACCTGGTTGTAACGGTTTTGAGGCGATTTCGGCACACCGTTCATCACAGCCAGGGCACTCCTGAATGCTGTTCCTTTGATTTTATAAAAATAATTGTTCGTGATCCAATGACCGGTATTGATTACCCGAATGCCGCCCATCGCTTCAGATTGGTCGTCACCAATAAAAATATTCCCGTCGATGGTGCAATAATTCCCGTGCCTTAAAACGAGTGACCCTTCAGATTTGTAAAAGATATTGTTTCGGTACGTATTATTGTTGGATTTATTCGAAATGATCTCTACTTCGCCGTCACATCGTTCAAAAAAATTGCCGGCCACATTCGTATAACTGGGTGCCATCGATGTATAACTGTCGCCCAACTGTATCGTTTCACCATGCGGGCCGCCCTGCCTTGGCCTTGGCCCAAAATGGTTGTTGATGATCTGATGGTAATTGTTGATGTTTTCATTTCCTTCCAGGCTGACTAAAATTGTCGGTCCCTGATTTGATTTCCCGGCGATGTAACAATGATCGAGCTGGTTGTTCCGGCCCCAGAATTCAATCCAGTGGTCTTTTTTACTGCGGTTTAACTGGGTGAAATTCTCGATCACACAATCAGAAACTTTACAGTGATTGGCTACGGCAGTCGAATCGATATGAAAGTCGATTACTGTTTTTGACGGCGTGTAACCGTTTTTAAAATAGAGTCCGCGAACTTCAAGATAGACGCCGCCGATCTTCAGGTCGGACATGCCTTCAATAGTCACTTTCCCCGGAGTTTCTGCGCGCAGTACGATAGGTGCTTCTTTGGTTCCTTTGCCATAAAACTGAATGCTGATGTCTTTCCAGACCCCATTTTTGAGGATAATTTCACTGCCAGGAACGGCATTTTTGATGGCTGTTTTTAATTCTTCGGCGTTGGTAACCTGGATGTCATTTTCGTTCATTCCGAAAGAAAAAGACAATAAAACTAAAGTTAGGAACAACACTTTTTTTATTGATTTCATTTTTTTAGATTGTGTGTTTGATGTAAAACATTGATTTTTTTTCTATTTACCATTAAGGTATTAAAAGCCATTAAGCGTTGCGTGTGTCCTCTTAATGGCTCTTAATACCTTAATGGTTTGAAAAAAATTGTAACTCAAAAATCATCCGTCCTAAACGGTGGCGTTACCAAACCGTCTTTGTTAAAAAGCATGACTTTTCCCGGCGCATCGTCCCATAAATAACGGACTTCCTTTGGATCGGAAACTTTATCACTGCTGATTTTTATAGATTTTAGATCATCCGATAAAACAGCCGTTGCCGGATAGAATTTCTTATCAGAGCCGGCGATCATAAAGCCCGAAATACCAGCTTCTCTAGTATCAGGAGCGAAAGTTCCGTTTTTAAAAGAAACTGTAATGGTAGTTCCTTCAATAGAATATTTTTCAAAAACAGGCGCCGAAGCAGTCAGGTTTTTATCGCCATAAGTGAGGTTTCCGGCAATGGTGGCCATTCGTTTTCCGACCACCTGTTTGTGGATGGGATGAATATTATCGTCTGTTCCGGCGTCAATGAGTACCGCCATTCCGGTATTTGGCAATTCGAGTGCTTTTTGCTGCGATTCGCGTACCAATGGCCACAGCTCTTTTTGATTGGCATGATTGGGCAATTGCGCAAAAATAAACGGATAATCGGCGTTCCATTTTGTACGCCAGTCGGTGATCATATCTTTGAACAAATCGGCATATTCAACCGCATTTCGCATGTTCGATTCGCCTTGATACCAAATGATCCCTTTGATTTTTATACCGAAAAACGGTGCGATCATACCATTGTACAACGACGTCGGATATAAATTCGGATGTTGTCTCAGCGGCACTTCTTCAATGGCTTTGGTACCGATTTCGTGTTTCCAAACACCGGCCAATCCGATTTTTTGACTCGCAGTTTGCAAATAAATTGCTTCAGCAGCACTGCGGAAACCGCCAATGTCACCGGTATTTTTGATACGCATCGTAATGGTGTTTTTTTCAACAACAAAAACAGTTGCCGGAATTTTATACAACCGATCCAAATCTTTGATTTTACTTTGCCCGACAATTTTCCCGTTAATG